>ENA-UONX01000584-UONX01000584.1-human-gut-metagenome-genome-assembly--contig:-P74old-NODE-584-length-49012-cov-17.921482_pt1 | contig 49012 bp, 38 predicted proteins | sample MGYA00242466_ERZ724013 | MGnify/ENA metagenome assembly ERZ724013 | reverse complement strand
CCGATTCCTAATTTTTTGCCTCCTATGCTTATATGGTTGGCCGGCGATGGGGCAGCAGCTGAGCGCCCGCTGCGCGGGATGAAGCGAAGCGGATGCCCAGTGAACAAAGGAGCATTGCAAGCGGCAGCGCCGCAAGGCGACTATTGTGAACTGAGGACCTACTGGGTACTTGCTCGTATATCAGTGGCTCAGTGCGAACGATACGGTAGGATTAGCTGTAGGTAGCTGCCGGATACCAAAGAAAAGAACAGTCCAAACGACTGTTCTTTTTCTTTGCCATTCTGTTGTTTTCTATCTTCCCGGGCCCGTCTTGCCCTGCCGGGTTGGCCGGCGACATTGCGCAGTTGAGCGCGTCCTGTGGACGATGCAGCGAAACGGAGCAACTCAAGCACAGGGAGTTGGAGGCAGGCGCCCCTGCGCCAACGCACAACGACCTTGTGCGCAGAGCCGGGACCGATTCCTAATTTTTTGCCTCCTATGCTTATATGGTTGGCCGGCGACGGGGCAGCAGCTGAGCGCCCGCTGCGCGGGATGCAGCAAGGGGAGAATTGGCACATAGTGTTGCACACCCAAAAGCTGTCCCCGTTTACGGGGGATTCGAGCCGAGCGCGCCCTGTGGGCGATGCAGCGAGGGGAGAATCGGGCGGAATAGGGAGTATTGCAAGCGGCAGCGAAGCAAGACGACCATATTCCAACCAGCGTTGTGGCTGCGAATGTAATGAGCAGTTGAAAGGGGAATAACTCGGAGCTGGCAAGTGCCGCGAGATGTTCCCCCTCAGTCTCACTTCGTTCGACAGCTCCCCCATAAATGGTGGCGTCTTTTGGTACAGTACAAACTTCCACATTAAGCCTCCCTGTAGAGGGAGGTGGATGCGAGTGAAGCGAGCAGACGGAGGGAGTTGTGAGCTTATAAACTGAGCGCCCCCCCGCGAAGGTAACGAAAAATAGCCCGATTGCTCGGGCTATTTTGCAGCAGAACTCTTATTCTATGCTTACCCACATGGCAGGACGCACACATCCATATCCTTTGTTAACTTCATTACCACGAGGAATAATCTCACCTGTGGAGTCAACTTTCGTAGCATAGGACTGATTAACACCAGGTGTTCGAAGCCACCACCAGCATGTAAACTCTTTATTAATAAAATGCTTATCGTCAGTATATGCCCCATGTTCTTTAGCATACTTTGTGGGTACGCACATTCTCAACTCGTCAGATTCAAAATACAGTCTTGCTTCGCTTATGTTAAGCAAAAAAACTTTATCGATAGTTTCTGTACCAGAGTTAACCACAAAGCAAGGATTTTTATCCGGCGAAATTTGTGAGGATAGAATAATTGACTGCTCATTTACACTAAAAGCATCATTGATAAACTCATTATTTAACCATGCGCGTAGAGAACATGTTGCCCATGTTATATCTTTCCTATTATCATTATACTTTCTACAGTCTAAAGCGTTCTTGCTGATTATAAGTATTCTATCATCTTTTTTTTCAAGTACTTGCCATTCGATATATTCTTTCCCGTTTGAAGTATTGCCATCCTGCTCATAGAAGCCAAATAGAATGTTTTCCCCAACAGACACGTCGTTTAGAATATTCTTATAACAGCTAACGGCTTTATTGTTGCTATCTTTATATCCACTTATGGCCTCAAAGACATATGCGGCTTCTTTATATTTACCATCATTCATTAAAGTGATGGCTTCTTTATATTTGTTATTGGGTATGATTTCTTTTGTTATAAAAAAAGAGGTTGCAATACATATGCAGATTGCAATGGCAACGGAGGAAAACACTATCTTCCTCTTCTTTTGCTTTGCCTTTATATTTTCTATGTTTTTCTGGCAAATTTGTATTTGGTCATCAACGTCTTTGAACAGAGGAATATCCTGAAACAGTTTTATTGCGGCTTCGTAAGCGGCAATATCTTCGCCCGTCATTCGGTTCTTTGCGGAGTCATATATCGCATCTTTGCGGCAAAATTCAGCTTTTTCAAGGCACTCCTTTGACAGCGCGGCAGAATCCTTGAAATCAAGAATATTTTGGAATAGTTGCGCCGCATCCTTACATGCTTGCTCAGTGGCGGCTTTTTTCATTGCTTTTACAGCAGCGTTGTAAAGACCGGTAAGCCGTTGGAGTTCATTTCTGTCGTCAATATAGTCCAAGTAACTATCAAGCTTTTCTAAAAGCTTATCGTTGCCGAATCTTTCGATTTTCTTGAAACTGTCTGAATCATCAAAAGGCTCACGGCAGTCTTTCAAACCGTCTATTTTTGTGACATGTTTCTCCACCATCAACTTACCCAAATACGCTTCTGCGCATTCGGGGTCCATATCCAGCACGCGTTCGCAGTATTCATCGGCCTTCGCCCAGTCGCCGTCGCCAAGGAATATGGATATGCGCTTGAGCAGGGCGGAAACATTGTCGCTGCCGGTGGCGGGTGGTGCCTTTGGCGTAACCTGCTTAGGCTCGTCGTTCACTATTATCTTTTTTATGTTGCGCACAAGGTCCGGTATGAAGCCCACGCGGCCCATATCTTGGCTTTGCAGCATGGAAAGCTCATCCGGTATGTCATAGGCGTCCATGCCCTTGTAGCACGGTATAAGCAGGCGGCTGCGGTCCTGACGCATAAGCTCAAGATATCTGCTCCACTCGTTCTTAACCCACACGGCGTTGAAATGCTCCGGCTTTGTGCCGATAACCAGCATTACACGCGCGCTGTTGAGCGCGGCGAATATATATGGCTCGTATTCGCGGCCAAGCTTATCCTCCAGCGTTATGCGGCTGAAAAATACGCGGTAGCCCTCCTGCACAAGCTGATAGTAAATATCCTGCGCTATCGCGCTGTCCGGCGTTCTCCTGCCGGATGCGTCCGCTTCCTTATAGCATATGAATATGTCATAGGGCTTCTCGTTTGCGGAGATGGCCAGTATGCCCTTCTGAATGTCTGCTATGCGGTGGGCCTCTTTTTCGTAAAGGGCACGCGTAGCCGCATCAGGCGCGTTCTCTATGGCCGCCTTGCAATCCGCATCGGCCAGTATGGACGTTATCTGCAATCGGTGGCATGTAGGTATGCGCTCATGCGTAGTAGGATCCTCAACGTATTCTATGCCGTATCTGGACAGCGCCGCGCCCCAGTGCGCTTCCGCATCGGTGTCGTCGTCATTGAGCAGCCGCTCATATGTGGCGATGGCTTTATCGAATTCCTTCTGCATGCGGAAATGGTTCGCCCTGTTGAAGGCGTTTGCCCGCACGTCGTTATCCACGCTTGGCAGCGTTTGCTTTGTGCCGCAGTATTCGCATTCGCAAATGTGGCTGCCTTCTTCTATTGTCAAATCCCCGCCGCAGATCTTGCACTTTAATGTTATCATATTTTATCCCTTCAGTCCCCTATACCAATCCAGCTCTTTTTGGGCGGCGGAAACGCGGACGCTGAACCTGTTCAGCTCGTTTGAGGCGACGGAAACGCTCCTTTCGGCGCTCTGCAGCTCGGCCTCCATGGATTTTACCTTTTCGGCAAGTGATTTGGCGGTCGCTTCAAGGCGTTCCGCTGCGCGTTTTTTGCCCTTACGGCTGATAACCACAATAAGGCATATTATGAGCACTACTATGCAAATGAGCAAAACAAATCCCATTTCGGGGTCGTTAAAGAACATATCGAGGCCACTCCTCGGAACGTATATAAGCAGAAGCGGCAAGCTATAAAGCAATGCGAGCACTATGAGGACCTTGATAAACTTTGGCACGGGAGCCATATTTGCACCATTTGTGACCCTTTGATTTATTGCATCGCTCTCGATCCTTTTATTGTTAAGCTCAAATTGCAGCTTCGATGCCTTTTCGGAAAGCTGCTTCAGGTTTTCGTTCATCTTATTCTGCTGCCCAAGCAGGGGAGTAAGCTTGTTTTCCGCGCTCTTTATGTCGCGCTTTCTCATTTGCTCAAATTGCTCGCTCAGGGTGCTGCGTTCGTTGTCCGGCGCGTAATCCATTGCGCGGGCGTAGTTGGAGAACAGCTCGGTTTCGTCAAAGTAATGCGTACCGGTGTCGTAAGGGATAGCCTTCAGGTCGTCCGTTTCTGCGCGTACAAGGCCCCACCAGGCGCGGTAATCGTCCGGATAGCTGTCCAGATGCTTTTCAAAATAGCCGCGGGCGTCGTTCGTTTTGCCGTCCGTAAGGCGCTGTAAGCCGCGCTCAAGGAACCTGTCCTTCTGCGGTATCAAAACCCCGCCGGCGGCAGCTCCGCCGCTGCGGTGGCCCAGTATGTTGTTAACGCCGTGCGTAATATCGGATATGGCGGATATCTTGGTCATGTCCTGTCCCTGCGTGCCGCTGAACTCCTGCGGGAAGTCGGCGGGATCCATGCCTTCGTATGCGGGGATGAACACGCGCTTTGAATCGTGCGCACACAGCGCAAGGAAGCGGCTCCATTCGTTCTTTACCCACGGGGAGTTGAGGTTTGCCGCGCTTGTGCCAACGGCTATCATTATGCGCGCGCTGTTCAGCGCCGCAAAAATATACGGCTCAAACTGCACGCCCAGCTTGTCCTCCAGCGTCCTTTCGGCGAAGAACACGCGGTAGCCGTCCTGCGTAAGCGCCTTGTAAATTTTTTCCGCAATCAAGCTGTCCCGTGTGCGGTCGCCCGATGCATCGCTGCGCTTATAGCATATGAACACATCGAACGGGTTCTGCTTTGAGGATACGTCAAGCATGCCCCTTTGGATGGAGTCTATCTTTTTCGCCTCCGCGCGGTATAGATCCGCCGCTTCCGGCGATGCGTATTCAAGGGCATGGTTATAGTCCGGGTCGCCGTATATGGACGTGTACTGCATGCGGTTGCATGTGGGCTGCATAGCGCCCGTGTTCATGTCGCGCACATAGGCCACGCCGTATTTGCAAAGCACCAGCGACCAGTATATTTCAGCGTCCGTGGCATCCTCCGCCAGGGCAACGTTGAAAAGGCCTATGGCCTTATCAAAATCGAACGAAAGGCGGAACTGGGTAGCCTTGTTGTAAAGCTGAGTCTTTTTATCCGTAAGCGAAGGCAGGGCTATAATGGAGCCGCAGTATTCGCATTCGCAAATATGGCTGCCCTCGGTAACTTTAAGATCTCCGCCGCAAATTTTGCACTTTAATGCCTGCATTGTCCGTTCCTCCTTATTTTACCGTTTTGCACATTTCGTTGCGTATTTTGAGCAGCGCGCTCATCTCTGCGCACAGGGCAAGCGCCTTGTCCGCATCGGTGGCTATGCACTCGCGTGCGGCGGCCATCTTGGCGGAAATTTCTTGCTCCGTGGGGAACAGGGGGCTGCTGCTAACGGGATCGCTGAAGCGTATTTCCTCGGAAAGCTTCTTATATGCTTCCTTCACCTCGCGCTCCTTGGCGCGCAGCACCAGCGCGTCCGCATCAACCTTCAGCATGCTTATGAACAGCGTGCTGTCGTTTACCTGCGTGCGCATTTCCTCTATTTTGTCCCGCGCTATCAGGCAGGACAGCGCAAACATAAGATGCACGCACAGCATTATGAGCTGCACGGCAAACGGCGCGGCAAAGCCCACCTTTGCGTCCAGCAGCATGAATATTACCGATACTATAAGCTCCGCTATAAAATATATGGTGCAGTGCTTTATGAGCGGATAGCCAAGCAATATGTCCTTCATGCCCATGCCGCGCTTTTTCATCATTACCGCGGCGAATATTATGGATGCGAACGCAAGCAGCATGAATACATAGCTTGTGTAAAACGCCGCGCCGTGGCTGAAGCCGGCTATTACGAACAGTGCCGCGTTGTATGTGACCAGGCCGATTATGAATGCCGCCAAAGGCAGCGTGCTTTTCTTATTCTCCATTGTTATACCCTCCCTGTTAAATCCTGTTTATTATGAACGCGGCTTGCCGCATTCTTCGCAGCATTTGCCGTGGTTGCCGGCGTGTCCGCAGGAGCATGTCCATGCGCTTTCGGGCTTAGGTCTGCCGCACTCTTCGCAGCATTTGCCGCGGTTGCCCTTGTGCCCGCAGGGGCAGTCCCAGCTTTCGGGCTTGGGCTTGCCGCATTCTTCGCAGAACTTGCCGCGGTTGCCCTTGTGCCCGCAGGGGCAGTCCCAGCTTTCGGGCCTGGGGTTGCCGCATTCTTCACAGAATTTGCCGCGGTTGCCTTTATGCCCGCAGGAGCATGTCCATCCGCTTTCGGCTGCGGGTTCTGCTTTGGGAGTGCCGGCGTCGCCGGTGGGGTTCATGCCCTGCATTATGCCGCCCATGGCTTCCGCCGCCTTCATGCCTACCATCATACCTGCAATGTCGCCGGCAATACCGCCGGACGCGCTGCCGCCGCCCGATGCAGGGGCGCTGCCTATTTTGCCAAGGCCTTCGGCATATGCCTTCTGCACCTCCGCCTGTATAACGTCGCGCTGGTTGTATCCCTGGGCGTGCATAACTTCCGCCGTTGCATGCCCGCGGGCGCGTATTTCATTGGCTTCGGATTCCGCATCTATGCGGCGAATCTCAGCATCGTAACGCTTGGAGTCAAGCTCTGTCTGCTTTTTCTCCAGTTCAACACCGCGCTTCGCCTTTTCTATGTCCGCCGCTATCTGCTGCTCCCGCACCTTGATATATGCGTCCGCCAGCTGCTGCCTTATGCTTTGGAAGTTCTTATCGTCCTCCGGCAGAGAGACGGAGGTTATATAGAAATTGTGCAGCTCAAGGCCGTATTCTTCAAAGCCGGGGGCAATGCGCAGGCGCAAAGCTTCGCTAAGTTCGGCTGTGTGTGCGTCTATTTCAAGAATATTCAGCTTCTGTTCCTTTATAACGCTGCCCAGGAAGGAGCGTATCTCCATATTCATCATGCCGCGGAACGCCACCTGCAGCGATTTTACCGCCCGCGCTCCTTCGCCGGAAAGCTCCGCCTTATTGCCGACAAGGCCGCCCGTTGTGCCAACAAGCTTAACTATCAGCTTGCGCGCATCGCCGACCATCAGATTCATTTCGCCGCTTGCGCCAATGTCCAGCGGTATCTGCGTGATTGGGTCAATGAACCTTACGCGGGAGCTTGTGCCCCATTTAAGGTCCATCTGCATTGCTTTGTTTATGAAGTATACTTCCGCATGGAACGGATTTGCCCCGCCCGTGGGCAGGGACTGCACCTTGTTCAGCAGGGGCAGACGCTGAGTTTCAAGTATATGCTCGCCGGGGCCGAAAAGGTCAAGCGCCTTGCCGTTGAGCAAGAACAGCGCCTCCTGCGATTCGTGCACGATAAGCTTGGAGCCGTAATAGAAATCCTCTATTGGGTGCTTCCAAACAAAGGTAGAATTGTCCCCTTCGTATTTTATAACGCTTAATATATTGTCCCGTACCAGCTTTGCGCGTTCCAGCTCCGCCTGCGCATTGAAGCGGAACCCGCACAAGGGACATTCAGCCTCCGCGCCCGCGCCGGATTTTTTGCTCACGCCTATGCCGCAGCCGCATTGCGGGCAGCTTACGCGCGTTTGCTTTGTAAATTCCTCCATGGGGGCGAATTTGCGCTTGCAGTCCGGACAAGTTACCGTTTTCTGTGACTTCTTGAACACAACATTCGTGCCGCAGCTTGGGCAGGCGGCGGATTCCATGCGCTCCTGCTTAACGTCCACCATTTTGCCGCAATGCTTGCATTGCACAACCCTGCTGCTTCTGCTGAAAAAAGAAGTGGAAGCCACAAGCTCTTCGCCGCAATCCGGACACTGAATGATTATTTTTGCCATGATAAACCCTCCCAAAATTTGAAATAGAAGAATGTTTCTACATATATAACAATATAGCTTGAGTTTACAGAACAGCACGAAATATGTCAATACACGCGGGAGATATTTTGACATAAAAGCGTTTGCATAATATAATCAAAATAAAGTTGCTGATACAGAGGACGATATGGCAGTATTCAAATGCAAAATGTGCGGCGGAGACCTTATACTTACCAATGAAGCGGGTATTGCTGAATGCGATAGCTGCGGCAGCCTGCAAACCGTGCCGAATGAAGCGGACGAAAAGAAGGCAAATCTTATTAACCGCGCGAATAAGCTGCGCATGAACCGCGATTTTGACCGCGCGGCGGCGTTGTATGAAAGCGTTGCTGCCGAATATAAAACCGAGGCGGAAGCGTACTGGGGCGCGCTTTTATGCCGCTATGGTATTGAATATGTGGATGATCCTGCAACGGACAAAAAGGTGCCAACATGTCACCGTGCAAGCTACGACAGCGTGCTGAAGGATGAGGATTATACCCGTGCGGTTGAGTATGCGTCAGGCGAAGCCCGCGCAATTTATGTGAGCGAAGGCGAACGCATTGAAAAGCTGCGCACGGACATTTTGGAAATAGTTAAAAATGAGCCTCCGTTTGATGTATTCATATGTTATAAAGAAAGGGATGCATCCGGAGGGCGTACAAAGGACAGCGTGCTTGCGCAGGATATTTACTATGCGCTTAGCGAGCGGGGAATGCGTGTATTCTTTGCGCGCATAACGCTTGAGGATAAACTGGGCATTCAGTTTGAACCGTATATATTCGCAGCGCTCAATAGCGCCCGCGTTATGCTGACCGTTGCCACAAGTGTGGAGAATCTCACCTCACCATGGGTAAAGAACGAATGGAGCCGCTATTTGAGGCTTATGGCGAACGACAAGAGCCGCACTCTTTTGCCATGCTATAAGGATATGGAGCCGGATGATATGCCGGAGGTGCTGAGCATACTTCAATCGCAAGATATGGGCAAAATCGGCTTTATGCAGGACCTTGTACGCGGGGTGGAAAAACTGCTCGGACGTGACAAAAAGAATGAACCCGCTCAGCAGGTGATAGTGCAGCAGGTAAATCCTGTATATAATGCATCGAGTGAAACCATGGCCTTGCTTCGCCGCGGGGAGCTTATGATGGAGGACGGTGAATTTGCAAAGGCTGAGAATTACTTTGAGCGCGTGCTTGATGCTGCGCCGGAATGCGCCGCCGCGTACTGGGGCAAGCTTTGCTGTAAATTGAAGGCGAAAAATGATGCCGCTGTAATCCAGCATTATCGTTATTTGGCCCTGCCAACGCTTAAAACCATTCAGGTAATAACGCTGACCACTCGTCTTAGTGCGCAGAATGAAGAAAGGCTAAACGCCCTTAAAGCGGATGCACGCGTATATAGGGAAAGCGACATCCCTGCTTCCGCATTGGAGCCTATACCTTACCCTAATCGCCGTGCTATGACAGAACAGGCAATGGCCATAATGCCGCGTATAGAGGATGAAGCAGACTACGCTAAGGCCTTGCGCTTTGCAAGCGAAGAGGAAGGTACGCGCTATAAGGCCGCGGCGGATGCCATAGCCGAATTTAAGCGTAAAACCGTCTGCTCCCAAAACGACGGCATGATTGCCGACGGCAAAGCTAAACAGCGTGAATACGATGCGCGCGTTTCCGCCGCCATTGAGCGCGCCGGCGCGGCGCAGGACAAGCGCCGTGCCCAGCTTGCTGCAGAGGAAGCCATGGTGGAGCGCATAAAGCTGAAGGCGCAAATACGCGATGGCGATGATAGAATAACGGGGCTTGAATGTTCCCTGGAGGAAAATATGCGGCGGATTGCGCGCAAGCAATCCGTATTCGATAAGCTGATTAACGGCACCCATAACGACCAGAAATATATAGACGAAAACAAGGAATACCATGCCGAACTTGATGAATGCCGAGCTGCTATGGAACAGGCTGAAAACCGCCTGAAAAAGCTTGATTCAGAGTGCAGCGAAGACACACAAAAGCAACTGCTCTTTGCAATGGGGCAGCTTGCCATGGCCAAAGGGGACGACGAATATGCCATGAGTGCGTTCCTTGCAGCGGACGGATATTCAAACGCGCGGGATTTTGCCCTGCGCATCAGGAAAAAACTGCTCAGGATGGCGGACGTGCGCATGGGGAAAGATTTTGTGCTTGGTCTAAAGGCGAACGGAACTGTGTTTTGCGCAGTGAACGAAAGCATATGCCGCGCGGTAGCATCCTGGCGCAACATTGTGGCGATAGATGCTGCGGATGACCACTGCGTGGGGCTTACGGCAGACGGCCATGTGCTTGAGGCGGGCGGTAAGTTTGAGTCGGCTGATGATTCATTCCGCCGCTATTGCACGTTTTATGACGCAAAACCATCGATATGGCGGAATATAGTGCAGATATCTACAGGAACATGGTGCACGCTTGGCCTTCGTGCGGATGGACGCGTTGAGTGCTATGGCTGGATAGGCAGTGATAGCGATACTGTAGGTTGCTATCCGGGTTATAAAGGATATTATGCGGATAAAGAATACCATGCGGAATCAGTATCCTCATGGCAGGCGATGGCAGCAGTGCTTGTCGATGGTATGACCGGAGCGATAGCTTTAGATGACAAAGGCGAGCTGCATGCTACCGAGGACAGGGGTATTTATATCGAAAAGATACTCTTCGAAGCAATGCGCCGGTGCCGCAGCGATTGCGAGGCGCTTGTGGATAAGCTTACCAATGAAGACTTTAGGCATTGCCGGGATGAAGAGTACCTTTTTAAACTTTTAACGGGCTCGGATATGTGGATTGACAATTCTAAATTGGATACAAAGATACTGCATACTGTAGTTGAACGCGATGCTAAAGGAGCCAACGCTCGTGGCTCAGTTACAATGTATGCCGACGGTACGGTAAGCACATCCGGAGAATATAACGTCAGCGGATGGAGGCTGTTCTGATATCCCCCCCTTTTTTTCCCTTGCGCGCGGGGCGGTTTCATGGGATAATATAATTCGGCATAAAATTCAGGGAGGATAGGCTGATGAGGCTGTTTATCGCAATAGATCTGCCCCGCTCCTTTAAGGCGGAGGTCACAAGAATACAGAAGGAGCTTAAGCAGCTAAGCTGCGGCGGCAGGTTCGTGCCGGCGAACAATTTTCATATAACGCTGCATTTCATAGGCGAGAGCCGCGATCTTCAGGGCGCGGTTGCCGCCATGCACGAGGCCGGGCGCGGCATACGGCCGTTCACGCTGCATCTTGGCAAATACGATTGCTTTGACAAGGGCGGGAAGAAAACCTCCTTCCTGGAGGTGAAGGGGCAGTTGGACGAGCTCAACGCGCTTTATGAATCGCTGCAAAGCGCGCTGTATGATAACGGCTTTTCCCGCGAACGCAAGCGCTTTACGCCGCATATAACATTGGGCCGCAACGTGGAGCACGATGAAATTGCCACGATGGAGCTTAAAAACCTTTCGCCAAACGCCAGCATGACCGTTATGGGCTTCACCCTGTTTGAAAGCCGACGCGAGGACGGCAAGATGGTCTATTTCCCGCTGCATACGGAAAGGTTCTAAGGCTTATATTTTAGCGGAAAGGGGTTATGCGCATGGGACGGGTGAGCATACTTACCGGCCGCTCCGGCAGCGGAAAAAGCCGGTATTTAAGGAGCATAGCTGCGGAGCTTATAAAAAAGGGCGAGCGGGTGCTGTATATAGTGCCGGAGCAGTTCACGTTTGAAACGGAGCGGGCATTGGCGGAAACGATGGGCTGCGGCCTTTGGGATGCGGACGTGTTCTCGTTCACGTCCCTTGCTCGCAGGGTGCTGAATGAATTCGGCGAACGGCGCACGCTTATGAGCGAGCAGGGCCGCCTTATGGTAATACGCAAATGCGCGGACGAGCTTGCGCCCAAGCTTATTTCCTTCGGGCGCGTGTACCACAGGGGCGGCTTCACGGGCGAGTGCGCCCGCTTTTTTATAGAGGCCAAACGCGCGGGCATAGAGGCGGACACGCTTATGGACGCGGCGAACGAGAAGGGCACGGATACACCGCTTGGCGCAAAGCTGCACGATTTGGCGCTGCTTTACGGCGCAAGCGAAGCATATATGGCGCGCACGTCGCTGGATACGGAGGAATCGCTGCGGCTGCTCTCGGAGCTTTTGCCCAAAAGCGAGCTTGGCTCGCGCCACGTTATAATAGACGGCTTTGATATGATATCAAGGCGGCTTTACGGCGCGATAGCCGCGCTTATAGACGCCGCGCCGCACGTTACCGTTGCGCTCAGGCTCGACCTTTCCCCCGATTGCCGCGACAAGGCCGTTTTTTCGGCAGACAGGCGAATACTCAATAAAATACTTTCCATCTGCGAAGAACGCGGCATAACGCCGGACTTTATCACGCCCGACGATGAGCGGCCGCGCCATGCATCGGCGGCACTGAGGCACCTTGAGCGCGAGGGGTTCGCGTTCCCATATAATAAGTTTGACGGGGAGGCAAACGGCGCGATTGAGCTTTTTGCCGCGACCGATGTTAAGGCGGAGGTAACTGCCGCGGCGGAAAAGGCGCAGCGGCTTATTGACGAAGGATATCGATACCGCGACATTGCAATAATAGCATCCGATACGGATAAATATCTTGAACCCATGATGCGCGCGCTGAGGGAGCGGCACATACCGTTTTTTACCGATGCAAAGCGCAAGCTTGCAAGCTACGCCGCAAGCGAGGCCACGCTGTTTGCCCTGCGCGCGGCGGGCGGCAGCTATTTAAGGGAGGATATGCTTGCCCTTGTTAAAACGGGGCTGTGCGGCGTTACGGCGGAGCAAGCGGAGATTTTTGAAAATTATGCCCTTGCGCGCGGAATACGCGGCAGCGCGTTCAAATCCCCCTTTGGCGAAGGCGCACCCGCGGCGGCAGAGGAAGCCAGGGGCATTGTTATGGGCCCGCTTGAGAAGCTGAGCGAGGCTCTGAAGGATGCGCCTACTGCGGCGGAAAAGGTGCGCGCGCTTTATCAGTATACTGTGGATATATCGCTGCGGGAGCAGCTCACTGCGGAGGCGGAGCGGCTGAAAGCGCAGGGCAGGCTGGAACGCGCGGACGAAACGGCGCAGGTATATAATTTGCTTATAACCGTTATGGAGCAGATGCACGCCATTTTGGGGGACGCAAAAATATCCAACCGCAAATTCACCTCCGTATATAAAGAAGGCATTGACGCTTACGAGGTGGGCGTTATCCCCTCCGCGGCGGATCAGCTGCTGCTGGGCAGCCTTGGCCGCAGCAAGGCGCGCAGCATACGCGCGCTTATAATACTGGGCGCGGCAAACGGGCATTTCCCCGCCGTTTACGGGGACGACGGCATGATAGACGACGAGGAGCGCGCCGCCCTTGCCCAAATGGGCTTAGGCGAAATGCCAAGCACGGCTCAGCTTAACGATAAGGAGTTCGGCGATGCTTACGGCGCCGTTACAAAGCCCACGGATAAGCTTTGGCTTTCATACACAATGGGCAGCGGGAGCGACACGGCAACCCCGTGCGAGCTGATGGACCGCATTGCGGACATGTTCGGCGACGTTTCGATAAAAACCGACATAGAGGAGGAATCCGCTTCCACCGCGCCGAGCGCATACAGCGCGCTTATAAAGCACCTGCGCACGGGCGTTGAAAACGGGCATATTGATGCGCGCGCGGGCGAGCTTTACGCCGCGCTGCATAAAGACAGCGAGTATGCCCGAAAGCTTGCTTCGCTGCCTTCTGCATTGTTCCCAAGCGTATCGGCGGAGCCGCTTGGGGAGGACGCGGTGCACAGGCTTTACGGCGCGCGGCTCGGCGGGGGCATAACATCAATAGAAAAATTCAACGGCTGCCCGTTCAAGCATTTTGCATCGGTGGGGCTGAAGCTGACCCCGCGCAAGGAATACCGCGAACGCAAGGCGGACGAAGGGCTTTTCTGCCACGAGGCCATGTCTTTGCTCACGAAGGAGCTTATTGCCATGGGCAAAGGGGACGGCAGCATAACGAACGATCAGCTTGAAACATTGCTCGATTCAATATTGCCAAAGCTTATAGCGCAGCATAACAACGGCGTGCTTATGGACACGGCGCGCGGCCGCGCGGCCGCGGCGCGGCTTATACGGCGGGTGAAGGCCACGGCGTATGCGGTAGTGGAGCAGCTAAGGCGCGGGGAATTCAGCATAAGCGGTACGGAGACGGAATTCGGCATAGGCAAGCGCTATCCGGAACTTATATTGGAACTGCCCGGTGGCGGAAGATATATACTCAGCGGCAGGATAGACCGCATAGACAGCTATACCTCCGATTCGGGCGAAAAGTTCGTCCGCGTAATAGATTACAAGAGCAAGTCCGGCTCCGCGTTCGACTGCGCGGACATTGCGGACGGCAAGCGGCTCCAGCTTCCGCTGTATATTGCCGCGATAGAGGCCGCGGGCGCCGCCGAGCGTGCGGCGGGCATGTATTATCTGCCCGTGCATGAAGGCATAATCAACTCGGGCGGCAGGGACGACGATTTCGGCGCGCGCATACTGAAGGAATTCAGGCTGCGCGGGGCATGCTTAAACGACGCCAAGCTTATTGAACTCGGCGGCGGGGAGGACGTGCAGCCCACGGCGCGGAGCGGCTGGAGGCTGAGCGAGGAGCAGCTTAAAGGCACGGTGAGCTTTGCCGTGGATAAGGCAAGGCAGACGGCCTGTAAAATAGCCAAGGGCCATGCGGAGGCATATCCGCTTATGAGCAAGGAGAACAAAACGGAATGTAAATGGTGCGATTATAACAGCGTGTGCGGGTTCGATGCAACGCTGCCCTGCTGCAAATACAGGCGGGCAAGCATTATAAAAAAGGACGATTTTTTGGAGGAGGTAAGCCATGCCCAACTGGACCGCTGAACAGCAGCGCGCAATAGACGCCGACGGAAATCTGCTTGTAAGCGCGGGCGCGGGCAGCGGCAAAACCGCCGTTTTGACCGCGCGCATAGTGCGCCTTATACGCGGCGGGGAAAGCATAAATTCCGTGCTGTGCGTAACGTTTACAAACGCGGCGGCGGCGGAGATGAAAAAGCGAATAGAAAAAAGCCTTGCCCGTGCGGCGGCGGAAGCGGAAGGCGAAGAAGCGGAAAAGCTTTACCGGGCGGCGCGCGGAGTGAGCGCGGCAAGCATATCCACGCTGCATTCATTCTGCACGCAGGTATTAAGAAGGCATTTCAACCTTGCGGGGCTTGACCCGGCGTTCCGCGTGGCGGATGCGGGGGAAACGGCAATACTGCGGCAGAATGCGTATGATGAGCTGGTGGAGGACCGCTACGCCTTGGGCGGCGGCAGCTTTAATCTGCTTATGGAAGGGCTTAGCGGGGATGAGGCCGCGGAGGACGCGATATACTCCGTTTATGATTTTGCCCGTTCGCAGATAGACCCTTATGCATGGCTTGACGGCGCGCTTTCGCAATACGATGCGGATAGCGAAGAAGCCTTGCTGCGTTCGGGCGCGGCGGCGGGGCTGATGAAAAAAAGCCTTGCCAATATTTCCGCCCGGTGCGACGCGCTGCAAGCCGCCCGCGATGAAATGATGCAATGCGGAGCGGAAAAGCCCGCGGCGTTTATAGACGGGGAGCTGCTTACCGCGCGCTCGCTTCTGCTATGCACAAACGCAGCGGAGCTTGCCGCCGCGCTTGAAGCATTCGCGTTCGGCAAAGGGCGCATAAATTGGGACGGGCTTAGCGGCCCCCTCCGCATGGCGGCGGATACTGCGCGCACAGATATGAAGAAAGAGATAGCGGATGCGCGGAAATTCTGGTGCGAAGGGGACTATATTGAAACAATGCGGCTGCACAGGCCGCTTATAGCCGAGCTTTGCGGCTTTATAAAAGAGCTGGACGAACGCTATGCGCAAAAAAAGCTTGACGCGGGCTGCATAGACTACGGCGATATGGAGCACAAATGCTTAGCCGTGCTGAAAATACCCGAAGCGCGGGAGGAATACAGCCGTCGCTTTAAGCACGTTTTTATGGACGAATATCAGGACTGCAACCCCGTGCAGGAAAGCATACTGAAAAGCATAGCGTCGGGCGGCTCAACATTTCTTGTCGGGGATGTGAAGCAGTCCATATACCGCTTCCGCCTGGCTGAACCGGCCCTGTTCATGCAGCGGTATGCGGATTACCAACGCGGAAACGGCGGGGAGCTTATATGCCTAAACCATAATTTCCGCAGCGCGTGCGGAGTGATAAACGCGGTGAACAGCCTGTTTTCCCGCATTATGCACCGCGAAGCGGGGGAGATAGAATACGACGACGAAGCGGCGCTGAAGTTCGGCCGCAACGACGGCGGGGAGGACGAGACCCGCGCGGAGTTCATATTGCTGGACATGATGGACGCTCAGGCGGACGCGGAAGAAACGGAGACGGATACCGCGGCGGTTGAAGCGGCAGCAGCGGCGCGAAGGATACACGAGCTGATGGACACGGAGCGCATTACCGATACCTCCACGGGGGAGGAAAGGCCGCTTAAATACAGCGACTTTGCCGTGCTGCTGCGCTCCTATAAGGGCAGCGCAGAAACATGGATGCGTACCCTTGCGGCCAACGGCGTGCCGGCGTATGCGCTGCTGTCGGACGGGTACTTCGATGCGATAGAGGTGCGCGTTTTCATGGATCTATTGCGCATTATAGATAACCGCAGGCAGGATATTCCGCTGGCGGCGGTGCTGCGCTCCCCGATAGGCGGCTTTGACGAAAGGGAGCTTATTGCGCTTAAAACGGACTTCCCCGCCCCGCCGGAGCGGGAGGAGGACTGGGCATGGATAGACCGCGTGAACGCCGCGGCGGCAGCGGGCGGCGAGCTTGGGCAAAAGGCAAAGCGGTTTATGGATAAGCTGGAATATTACAGGCAGGAGGCCAAGCTGCTGGGCGCGGAGGCGCTGATAGGCATGCTGCTGGACGAAACGGGATACGGCGAATACTGCGCGGCGATGCCGGGCGGCAGGCAGCGGCAGGCCAATTTGGAAGCGCTGTGCGAACGCGCACGGGGCTGCGCCGCGGCGGGGGTAAGGAGCCTTGGCGGGTTCCTAAGCTACATGGAAAAGGTATCCGCGGCCAATGTTTACGGCGCGCCGCAGACGGGCGGGGCAAACGTTGTAAGCATAATGAGCATACACGCAAGCAAGGGTCTTGAATTTCCGTATGTTATAATAGGCGGGCTTAATTCGGGCTTCGTGCGGGAGGGCATGGACGATTTGGTCTGCGAAAAGGAGCTTGGCATAGGCGCGCGGCTTATATCGGGCGAGATAAAGCGAAAATCCTTTCTGCACGAGGCCATAACGGCAGCCCTTTCGGCAAAGGCCACGGCGGAGGAAATGCGCGTGCTTTACGTTGCCATGACGCGCGCGAGGGAGCGGCTGATAATGTTTTGTGCGGCAAAGGACGGGGCAAGGCTTGTGAACGGCGCGCTTGCGCCGCAGACGCAAAGCAGCATAATTATGCAAAAAAGCTTCGCCGCATGGCTGCTCGGGCATATACTAAACTCCAAAAGCGGCAACGAAATACGGGCAAAATACGGGCTGAAGCCCGTGTTTGAGCCGGATGTGCATATTTATGCGCGCTGCGAACCCGCTCCGCTGGCGATGCCGGGCGGCGGACGGATGGACGAGGGCAAGTATAACGAATTTGTGCGGGACGCACTGGCACATGCTGATGGGAAGCCGGGCGGATTCTTCACGCGGACATACGCGCACGCGGCGGACGTGGAGCTGCCGACGAAGCTGTCCGTAACGTCGTTGAGCGGCGGGGAGCATACGGAGCTGACCGATGCGCCAAGCTTTGCGCGGGAGGAAAACGTTGCCCCGGCGCAGTTCGGTACGGCTGTGCACGAAATAATGCGGCGGCTGCCGCTGGATAAGCCCATTACGGAGCGCAGCGTTGCGGAGTTTGCGCAAGACTTGATAAAAGCCGGACTTATGGACGAGACCGTTGCCGATGCAGTGCCTGCGCGGAACATTGTGGCGTTCTTTAACGGAGAGCTTGGGCAAAGGCTGCTGCGCGCGGAAACCGTGCGGCGGGAGGTTGAGTTCAATCTGCGCATAGGGGCGAGGGAGCTGCTGGGCGCGGACACGGACGAGACGGTGCTGCTGCAGGGCGTTATAGATTGCTGCTTTGCGGAAAACGGCGAATGGGTGCTGATAGACTACAAAACGGACAGAGTTGCACAAAATTACAGCGCATACGATGTTGCAAAGAAACATTTTGCACAGCTTAGGCTGTATAAAACGGCGCTGGAGCGGCTCACGGGGCGAAAAGTGCGCCAAAGCTACATATATCTGTTCAGCATAGGCAAAGAGATAGAGTACAGCGAGGATTTTTAGCATGGAATACCGATATACGGTAAATCGGATATTGCGCCAAACGGCGGACGAACTGCGCCAAATAGCTCACGAAGAGGCGGAAATCGAAGCGCGCGAGCTTGTTATGCATTCATTGGGCGTTGAAAGCCGCGCGGAGCTTGCGGCAAATGTAAATAAAGAAATGAATAGCGAACAGTACGCTGAATTGCGGGAATATATTTTACGCCGAAAAACAGGCGAGCCGCTGCAATACATACTGGGCTTTTGGGAATTCATGGGACTCAGGTTCAAAACGGATGCGCGCGCGCTGATACCGCGGCAGGATACGGAGACGCTTTGCGAGGAAGCGATCGCGCTGATAAAGCGGCGCGGATATAAAACCTGCCTTGATTTATGCGCGGGATCGGGCTGCATAGGCATAAGCATTGCGAATATCTGCGGCACAGAAGTTACCCTTGCGGACATAAGCGAAGCCGCGCTGAGCCTTTGCCGCGAAAACGCGGAGGCAAACGGCGTAAGCATACGCACGATAAAAACCGACATGCTTGATGAAATTACGGATAAGTACGACATAATTGTATGCAACCCGCCCTACCTTACGGCGAGCGATATGGCGTCGCTTCAGCGGGAGCTTACGTTTGAACCGGCAAACGCGCTTTACGGAGGGGAGGACGGGCTGGATTTCTATCGCCGCATTGCGCGGGACTATGCCCAAAGACTTAACGATGGTGGGGCGCTTGCGCTGGAGGTTGGAATACATCAGGCGGAGGAAGTGGCAAAAATGCTCGGCGGGGCGCGGATGGTTAAGGACGTTTGCGGCATTGAGCGGGCGGTGATAAAGGAATGGTAAAACGAAGCTTCATTATAGTTGCGGCGCTTGTATTGGCGGCGGCAACGGCGGGCTGCGCGGCCGGGCCGCAGGAATATGTTACCGTACCCGCTCCCGCGGCAGCGCAGGCAAACGAAACAGCCGCGCCGGTCGAATCAACTCCTATGTCCACGCCCACGGCCGAACCCACGAGCGAGCCAACGCCAGAGCCTACGTCGGCCGTGCAGAAGGCGACTGTCGGCTTCGTTGGGGACATACTGATGATGACGCGGCAGATAGCGGACGCGAAAACCGAAACGGGCTACGATTTTACGGAAAGCTTTTTGCCGATGAAGAGCGTGTTTGAATCGGTGGACATAATGTGCGCGGACTTTGAAGGCACGTTCGGCGGGGAGGAGGCGGGCTATACGCAGCCGCGCGAAACGATTGCGCCCGCGACGGAGGAAAACCCGAACCCCACCAATCCGCCAATGCAAAGCTTCAGCGCGCCGGACGAGCTGGCAAAAAACCTTTTCGATGCGGGGATAGACGCCGTTACCACCGCCAACAACCATGCCATGGATCGCGACGACGAGGGCCTTTTCCGCACGATAAACGTGCTTAGGACGGCGGGAATAAAAACCGCGGGCACGGCGCTTAGCATGGAGGACTTCCTGACGCCGTGCATAATTGAAAAAAACGGCATAAAAATAGGACTGGTGGGCGCAACGCAGATACTCAACGGCACCGCGCCCAAGATAGACGCCGAAAACAGGGACTTTGCGCTTACGCGGCTTACCGAAGAAATGGTAAAAAATCAAATATCGGCTTGCACGGGGGCGGGTGCGGAGTTTATAATCATAATGGTGCATTGGGGCTATGAGTATCAAAGTACGGAGGACGAATCCCAGCGCCGGTTTGCGGCGAAGCTGATAGACTGGGGCGCGGATGCAATAATAGGCGCGCATTCGCATTGCCCGCAGCCCATGGAATGGATAGACGCGGAACGGGACGGCAGGGCGATAAGGGTGCCGGTGGTATATTCGCTTGGGAACTTCATATCCAATATGTCGCAGGAACATGCCAAAATAGGTGTATTCGCGCGGATAAGGATAACCAGGGACGAAAACGGGGTAAGGTGCGAAGAGCTTGCGTGCCTGCCGCTGTATTGCTGCAGGGCAGTGCCGGCGGACGGCGGCAGGGAAATTCACAGAACGCTGCCGTGCTTCATTGAAAACGGAGCCGTGGCAAACGATGCCGGCATGGACGAAAGCGTGCTGAGGGCGATGCAGAAGGCATACGACCACGTTGCAGCCACATGCATAGGCGAAAGGGAAGATATACACATGATTGAACGGAGCGAGATTTATGCTGGAGAAGCTTAAGGGAATAAAGGAAAGATACGAGCAGCTTACGGCGCTTTTGAGCGACCCCGCGGTTATAGGCGACCAGAACCGCTACCGCGAGCTGAGCAAGGAGCAGGCGGGGCTGACGGACATAGTGAACGCATACGACGAATACATGGCGGCGGATGCGGAAATAGAAAGCTGCAAGGCCATGCTGGAGGAAGCGGACGACGCAGCAATGCGCGAAATGATACACGAGGAGCTTAACGAGCTGAGCGCGAAGGAGCATGAACTGAGCGAGCAGCTTAAGGTTATGCTGCTGCCCAAGGATCCCAACGACGACAAGGACGTTATAATAGAAGTGCGCGCGGGCACGGGCGGCGAGGAAGCGGCGCTGTTCGGGGCGGATCTTCTGCGCATGTACACCCGCTACGCCGAGCGGCACGGCTACAAGGCCGAGCTTATGAACGAAAACTACACGGAAAAGGGCGGCGTGAAGGAAGTTGTGCTCTCGCTTCAGGGAAAGGGCGCATACAGCCGCATGAAGTTTGAAAGCGGAGTGCACAGGGTGCAGCGCGTGCCGGAGACGGAATCGCAGGGGCGCATACACACGAGCGCGGCGACTGTTGCGGTGCTGCCGGAGGCAGAGGACGTGGAGGTTGACATAAACCCCAACGATTTGCAGATAGACACATACCGAAGCGGCGGCGCGGGCGGACAGCACGTTAACAAAACCGAAAGCGCAATAAGGATTACGCACATACCCACGGGGCTTGTGGTGCAGTGCCAGGACGAGCGCAGCCAGCATAAGAACCGCGACAAGGCCATGCGCGTGCTCAAAAGCAGGCTGCTGGAGCTTTACCAGAGCAAGGCGGCGGAGGCCGAGGCGGACGAGCGCAAAAGCCAGGTAGGTTCGGGCGACCGCAGCGAGCGCATACGCACATATAACTTCCCGCAGAGCAGGGTTACGGACCACCGCATAGGGCTTACGCTATATAAGCTGGAAGCGTTCCTTGACGGGGACATGGACGAAATAATAGACGCGCTCATTTTGGCGGAGCGCACGCGGCAGCTATCCTCGGCGGAGGAATAACGCCGCATAAAACAGGAGGAAGGCAATGAAAACGCAGTATGCAAACGCCGTAACACAATACGAAAACGGGACGAGCCTGGGCGGACGTATAATAAAAGAAGGCGGGCTGGTCGTTTTTCCGACGGAGACGGTATACGGGCTTGGCGCGAACGGGCTTAACAGCGAAGCGGTGCTGAAGATATTCGCTGCCAAGGGCAGGCCCGCGGACAATCCGCTGATACTGCACATTGCCAAAAAAAGCGAATTAAAGCCGCTGTGGAGCCACGTTCCGGATAACGCGCGGATACTGGCGGACACGTTCTGGCCAGGGCCGCTGACAATGATATTCAACAGAAGCTCCATCGTGCCGGACGAGGTGACCGCGGGGCTTGATACGGTTGCGGTGCGCATGCCGCTGAACAAAACCGCGCGCGCGCTGATAAACGCGGCGGGCGTGCCCATAGCTGCGCCGAGCGCGAACCTGAGCGGTAAGCCCAGCCCCACCACGGCAGAGCACGTTCGGCAGGACATGGACGGCAGGGTGGATTTGATAATAGACGGCGGGCCGTGCAAATACGGCCTTGAATCCACGGTGGTCAGCCTGATAGGCCGGCCTACAATACTGCGCCCCGGCGCAGTTACGAAGGAGATGCTTGAAGCGGTCATAGGCCCGGTGGATGTGGCGCACGCCGTGCTTTCCCCGCTGAGGGAGGGCGAAACGGCGGCAAGCCCGGGCATGAAATACCGCCACTATGCGCCGGATGCGGAGGTGGTGGTCGCCGAAGGCAAGGAAAGGGAGATAGCGGCAAAGATATGCCGCGAGTACGACGCACGCGAAGCCGCGGGCGAGGATTGCATTATTTTTGCAACAAAGCAGACGCAGCCCTTTTATAGGGGGCGCAACTGTGTTATAATAGGGGACAGGACTGAACCGGCAACGCTGTGCGCATCGCTGTTTTACAGCCTTAGGGAATACGGCGACAGGGCGGACGTTATATTTGCCGAAGCTTTGCCCAACGACGACATGGGCCTTGCATATATGAACAGGCTGCTGCGCTCGGCCGGATTCAACATAATTTAATACAAAATGAACCGCAAAACGCACGCAAAGTGTATCGAACGGTTTAATTTTATAATTTGATCAAAACAAGGAAGGTTGGTATAGGATGGATCGAAGAATTGCCATAGGCTGCGACCACGGCGGATTTGCTCTTAAAAAGGAGTTAATCCCGTTTATTGACTCTCTTGGCTACGAAACGATAGACATCGGCTGCTATGATGAAAACAGCGTTGACTATCCGGACGTAGCCTTTTCTTTAGCCGAAAAAGTCGGCTCCGGTGAAATTTCCCGGGGAATAATAGTGTGCGGCACGGGCATAGGCGTTAGCATATGCGCCAACAAGGTGCGCGGAGTGCGCTGCGCGCTTTGCACGGACGAAACTATGGCCCGCCTTACGCGCGAACATAACGACACGAACATGCTGGCGCTGGGCGGCAGGATAGTAGGCACGGAGCTTGCCAAGGGCATAGTAAAAACCTGGCTTGAAACGGAATTTTCAAACGGGCAGCGGCACATTAACCGCATAGCCAAAATAACCCAATACGAGAACAAATAAATTTATATAAGGAGACGCAAATGAGTACAGTACACGTTATCGATCATCCCCTTGTGCAGCACAAGCTGACCTTCCTCAGGGACAAGAACACCGGTTCAAAGGAATTTCGCGCGCTGGTGGAGGAGCTGGCAATGCTGCTTACATACGAAGCTACCCGCGATCTTCCCCTTGAAAAAGTGCAGACGGAGACCCCCGTTGCCATGGCGACCACTGAGGTGCTTGCCGGCAAAAAGCTTGGCATAGTGCCCATACTCCGCGCCGGTCTTGGCATGGTGGACGGCATGCTGAGCCTTATACCAGCGGCGAAGGTGGGCCACGTCGGCCTTTACCGCGACCCGGAAACGCTCAAGCCCGTTGACTATTATTGCAAGCTGCCTTCCGACATAGAGGAGCGCGACATAATAATCGTTGACCCGATGCTGGCCACCGGCGGCAGCGCCGTTGCGGCAATAGACGTTATAAAGCGCGCGGGCTGCAAGAACATAAAGCTGGTGAACCTGATAGCCGCGCCCGAGGGCATAAAGGCTGTGCAGGCGGCGCATGATGACGTGGACATCTACGTTGCGCATGTGGACGACTATCTTAACGACCACGGCTACATAGTGCCCGGCCTTGGCGACGCGGGCGACAGGCTGTTCGGCACCAAATAAAAAGGACAGTTCCTATCCTCATATACACTTTATCTTATCCGCTGACGGGCGGCCGTAAGGCCGCCCGTTGGTTGTAGGTGGGGGGACTCCCTCAGTCAAACCTTCGGTTTGCCAGCTCCCTCGGGGAGAGAGCCTTGTGGGGATGTTGCTAACTCAAACCAAAAGCCTGCCCTGAAAGGGGAGGTGGGTTTCGCGTAAGCGAAAACCGGAGGGGTTAAATCGGGGCTTCACTTGCTATCGTCAACCCCTCAGTCTCACTTCGTTCGACAGCTCCCCGGCCGGGGAGCCTTTTGGATGCTGCGCTAATTTCCGTCGCAGATCTCAATGCCGTTTGTCAGATTAGGAAGTCTTACTATCTTTTCTACGCGCCAGTTTATGCCAAGAGCGTCGGGTTCATCGTTTTTGACGAGCCACACCTTCCAACTCTTTCCGCCCTGAAAACGGTCGGCATCATCTCGTTAAAAACGCTCCGTGCATCGGGCATGAACTCCTCCCAATCATAAATATAGTTGGGATACGGAACCGCAAGCCAGCCCTGGTAATAAAGCAATTCCCATATTTTATGCCAATACGGTTTCTCCTGCTCCCTTCGGCCAAGAATAGGCGTGGCTTCTGGTGTAGGAACGGTTGTGGGTGTGATTTGCGGAATTGTCTGTGGCGTAAATGAGATATCCTGTGTAGATATCGGCGTGACTGTTGACATTGGTGTGACCGTTTCCGTCGGCTGCACGGGTACGGCGGGCGCGCAGGCGCAGAGCATTAGCGCGACAAGTATGAGACAGATTGCGGATACGTGTCGATTGATTTGATGTGTGGTTTGTTCGTGCGCTCCCAAAGGCGCCACCGCTTGCGGGGGAGCTGCTGAGCGTAAGCGAAGCTGAGGGGGGAACGGTAAAACAGCTTGGCAGCTTTATGCCGCACCCCTTTCGGTCACTCACTTTGTTCGTGTCCACTTTCCCCGCTTGAGGGGACAGCTTTTGGTTAGTGCTGCTGTCAGCCTCCCTGACGAGGGAGGTGGATGCGAGTGCAACGAGCAGACGGGTTACTACTTTACCAGATTGCTCCTGCTGAATCCATGAACAATCTGGTAACAAAACCAAAAAACTCCCCGAATTTGGGGAGTTATGCTATGAGCTAATGCTTAGGAATGGAGCTTTTCTATTACGCGGTGCGCTACTTCAAGGCAGATCGCGGCGGAGCGGTCCACCTGGGCGGTGAATTCCTCGCAGCCTCCCTCTATGGCGTCGCTCACGGCCTTTATCATAAGGCAGGGTACGCGGTTGCGGTTGCAGGTGAGCAGTATCGCGGCGGCCTCCATTTCGCATATGTCGGCATTGAAATCGGCATGCAGGGCGCGCTTCTTGGCGGGATCGTCAACGAATTTGTCGCCGGAGGCGCATATAACGCGCTTGAGCGACGGTTCGGCCGCAATGGCGGCGTCCACAAGCTCCGAGGGGGCGGGAATGTATATGCTGGGGTATTCAAGATAGCGGCCCACTTCGCAGTTATCTATTGTTGAAGTATCAAAATCGTAATGCACAACGCTTTCCACAACGCAGGTCTTGGCAAGGCTCATTTCCGGCGTAAGACCGCCGACCACGCCAAAGTTGATTATGAACTCCGCGCCGTATTTGGTTATGAGGAACTGCGTGCCCGCTGCGGCGGCTATTTCGCCCGCGCCGCTTTTGAGAATATACATCGTGTAATCGTCGCTGTCCAGCCGCTTTACGTCGAAGCCGGTCTCGCTCACGTCGGTAAGCTTATCACCGTAGCGGGAAAGCACGGCCCCTATTTCTACCGCGACCAGCATGCCTATCGTTTTTTTTGTTTTTTTCATATAAAAACCCTCGTACTTTTAACTGATGATGTAGGTATGATAGGGCATAAAGGGAAGGATTGTCAAGCGCGGGAGGGGGAATATGGCCAAAAAGATTTGAAAAAGGCAAAAAAGCCCTTGATTTGTGCAGCTTTTCAGGGTATAATACCATCTGTTCGGGACTTATTGTCCTTACGAATGCAGCAGCAGGGCGGTTAATCGCGCTGCGCCCAGCAAAAATAAAGTGAGGAGTTGCACGATGAAAAAGGATATCCATCCCTCTTACGGCGAAAGCATCGTCCGCTGCGCTTGCGGTGAGACCTTCAAGACCGGTTCCGTAAAGGGCGAGCTCAAGGTCGAAATTTGCTCCAAGTGCCATCCGTTCTACACCGGCAGGCAGAAGCTGGTAGACACCGGCGGACGTGTAGACCGCTTCAAGAAGCGTTACGGCATCAACTGATAGCCTAACTTTAAGAAGCAAACCTAATGTGTTAAAAGGGGCGGGCGGTTTGAATAAGCCGTTCGTTCTTTTTTGCGCAAAAAATGTGAAGATAGGGTCAAATTAGGGTAAAAAAGGCGCATTGCATATTGAATGCGTCTTTTGTATTGGGTAAAATAGAAGCATCAATATGGGAGGTAGTAGAAACAATGAGCAAAGCATTCAGAAACACCCTTTTGGCGATTTCACTGACCTACATAGTGCTTGGCCTGATACAAATATTGTGGCCGGTAGGCTCGCGCATGGTGATATGTTATATAATGGGCGCAGCGCTTACGCTGTTCGGCATATACCACATAGTGCGCTACTTCAGCGCGGATACGAGCTATATGTTCCCGGGCATGGGGCTTGCGCTTGGCGTTGCGTGCACGGTAACGGGCATACTAATGATAATCTGCGCCAAGGCCATTGTGGCAATATTCGGCGTTGTGCTTGGCATAGCGGTGATATCGGACAGCATACTGAGGATGCAGCTTTCCTTCAACATGATGCGCTTTGGCATAGGGCGTTATATACTCGTTATGGTATTTGCGTTCGTAATGCTTACGGCCGGCATAGTGATGCTGTTCAACCCCATAAAGAGCGCGGCCGCCGCGACCACGGTGATGGGCGTTTGCATGATGGTGGACGGCATAATGAACATAATCAGCGTGATATTCGCAAAAAAGCTGCTGGAGGAGTAAAATCTGATCCTTCGAAAAAATAATTGACTTATCGGCTCCCCTACTTGGGGAGCTTTTTGGTATGAGAATAACTTAAAGCAGCCAACTGCCGCGAGAAGTTCCCCCCTCAGTCTGCTCACTGTCGCTCACAGACAACTCCCCCGCAAACGGTGGAGCCTTTTGGTGCGGTACAAACTCAAACATTAAGCCTGCCCTGAAAGGGGATTCGAGCCGAGCGCGCCCAGTGGGCGATGCAGCGAGGGGAGAATCGGGCGGAATAGGGAGTATTGCAAGCGGCAGCGCTGCAAGACGACCATATTCCAACCAGCGTTGTGGGTTTCGCGTAGCGAAAGCCGGAGGGGTTATAAAGCGGCTCATTGCTCTTTGTTTATCTCAACCCCTCAGTCTCACTTCGTTCGACAGCTCCCCGGCCGGGGAGCCTTTTGGTGCAGTGCAAACACGGCGTACAGTGCCGTACCCCTCGCGGAGCGATCGTTTCAATGGGGTTACGGGGGTCGCCAGGGGGCCTAAGGGGAGAAATCGAAATCTTCCCCGGCCCCCTGGCAAAAAAAGTTTACTCTCCCGCCCTTGGCAGCAGCTCCCTCGGTCCTTTGCCAAGGTAGCGCAGCACAAACACGAGCGATCCGGCGATGAACAGCCCCAGCGCGGCAAGGCATGTTAGTAGGCTTACTCTTGCATCTGCGCCGAGCGCAAATTCAACTTCAACTTGCGTACTTTCTGCCAAGTATGCGCTGAAGGCTAAGAACTCCTCAGGAGTTTGGTTGGCGCTGGCCATTATGCTTTCGCCTACGCCGGCGGTAAGCGCATGGCCTATTGCCGCGCCAATGAGCGCACCGGTCACGGCAATAATGAGCGCACTAAGCATTACGGCGGCGAAGGCCCTTGCCTTGCTGCAACCGAGTAAACGCATAGTGCCTATGCTCTGCTTCTGCGACTGTGCATAGAAGAACGCCAGCAGTAATGCAGCTATTACCAACAGCGAGGATGACAGTATCAGCAGCAGCTCCGCCGTGCCGGAAAGTGCTTCCAAGCTGGGCTGTATTCTCGAATAGCCTTGGTCGTAGAAGGTAAACCTTGCTTCATAGTCTCCCTGCTTTGCGCCGGTTATGCCAAGCTCGTTCATGCGCTCTATGAACGGCTCAATCTTGCCGTTCTCCAGCCATATGGTCAGCAGCGCGCCCGTGACGGGTCTGTCCTCCTCGGCAGGGGCATTCTCAAGCGACCTTTCGGGTATATAGATTGTGTTCCAGGGGACGGATATCGCGGCCTCGGATATGGTCGAGCTGCCTGTCATGGGCCGCACATCGTATATGCCGACAACCTCGTATTCGCCGCTGTCGAAGAAGTGATTGGGGTCGGTGTAGGTGTAGCGGGGCATTAGTTCGGAGTTCCACGAGGTTGCGTTTGTGAAATAGTCATATTCGTAAAAGTCAAAGTTGATTTTTGTACCAATACCCCATTTTTGCGCCTGTGAAAGATTTCCGCTTATCATGCAGACTTTCGCGCCGGATTCATATTCTTCTTTAGTTATGACACGACCAGTCCTTATAAAAAGATTGCCGTTATGGAATGCAGGAATGCCTACAATATCATCTAACGCCATAACTCCGAACGAGCGTATATTTATATAGTATGCCCTGCCGATTTGTTCATATTTTTCCAACAAATCAGGGCGTTCTAAAATATTGCTGTACTTATACAGCCAAAATGGCGCATCGTCCGTTGGCGTTGCATTCGCCTGAGCTATTCTGTTCAAATCATAATAATAGCTCCAATTCGAATAGAGACTATCGGGTATGAATGCAATATAGTTGGCACAGAATGTACCGTCTTTACTTCGGCTCCATTTATCAAAAAGGCCATCCAAATGCCCAATGCCAATATATTCAACATCCGGCTCTATGGTTATCAGAAAATCATAATCCTGATCGCCGTTTAATAAACGCAGTTCGTTTTCATGTTTTTTTGCAAATGTTTCGTCAAGTTCCATTTGAAAATATACTTTATTTGTAGTGTTGAAAGCCTTCGTGGCTGTTTCAATAATAATAGGATTATGCTCCATTAAAGTTATTCCGATATGTTTATTAGAGTCCAGCATGCTGGCAATATGAAAGTTGCCGTCATCCGGCAGTTCGTATCCTGAATGAGTTTGTCCCATAAGTCCCTGGGCTTGATCCTCAATTCGAATTTTGAACCGCACGACATCGTTAGTAAATAGCGGCGCCTTTCCCCTTTTTGCCAATGCAATATTCTCATCAGAAAACGCGCCGTATCGCGCCCTCAGGTCGTATTTTATAACGCTTGGCGCTGTAACTATCGGCTCTAAATCGTATCCATACACCGTCAGTGCATGAAAACCGGCGTAATCTTCAACATTTGTAATGTCATCAATCAGGTTGCCATGCGTATCAACGTCCGCATACAATTCCATAATCGCAATAGTGGTATATGTTTCGTCCGCAAGCTTCAAGTTATACATGCTGTTTGCATATAAGTTCAGACTTACGCAGAAAAAAGCCGTAAGCAGCGCCAATATTAGAATAAATATAACTATACGCGCGGGTTTGCGGGTTAGCTGACGCAGATGCATGGATAGCATAAAATACTCCCCCATATATAACGAGCCTGAAAGGTCAACAGCGTTCCGGTTGGGAACGGGCAGCAATTAAATCTAAGGTCTAAATGTCAACTTGGTTACTTGGATTCTTCGTTGAACTTATGGTAACACATTGCAATATATTGTGTCAACGTTTTCCCAATGAAGGGATAATACAATTTCGCGTATGTATTTACGGCATAAAAAAGCCTCCCTTTCGGGAGGCCGCATTGCATTTTACAATTATGTGTTTATGCGTTTTGTTCCTGTTTGCCGAGTATGTCCATGAACTCCTCGCCGGTGATGGTTTCCTTTTCGAGGAGGTAGGCGGCAAGGGCGTCCATCGCGGTGCGGTTTTCCTTTATTATGGCTTCGGCCTTCTTGTAGGCGTCGCCTATCATGGCAACCACGTCGCGGTCTATCTTTGCCGCTGTCTCGGCGGAGCAGGCAAGGCTCATATCGCCGCCAAGATACTGATTGTTCACGGTCTCAAGGGCTACCATGCCGAAATCGTCGCTCATGCCGTAGCGGGTTATCATGGCGCGGGCAAGCCTGGTGGCCTGCTCAATGTCGTTTGATGCGCCGGTGGTGATGGAGCCGAATATAACGGCTTCCGCGGCACGGCCGCCGGTGAGCGTGGCTATCTTGTTGAATGCCTCTTCCTTGGTCATCAGCAGCTTTTCGCCTTCCTCAACCTGCATGGTGTAACCGAGCGCACCGCTGGTGCGGGGCACTATTGTTATTTTATGCACGGGGGCGGAGTTGCTCTGCTTTGCCGCCACAAGCGCATGACCTATTTCATGGTATGCCACTATGCGCTTTTCTTCGGGCGATACAACCGCGCCCTTGCGCTGGTAACCGGCAATAACAGTTTCAACGCTTTCCTCAAGGTCCTCCTGAATAACCGTGTCGCGCCCCAGCTTTACCGCGCGCAGAGCCGCTTCGTTTATTATGTTGGCAAGCTCGGCACCGCTTGCGCCGCTGGTTGCGCGGGCAATCACCTCAAAGTTGATATCGCCGGACATCTTAACGTCCCGCGAATGAACCTTCAGTATGGCTATGCGGCCGTTTAAGTCGGGCAGCTCAACGGGAATACGCCTGTCGAAACGGCCCGGACGCAGCAGCGCGGGGTCAAGCGTATCGGGCCTGTTGGTCGCGGCAAGTATAACAACGCCCTTTTGCGGGTCAAAGCCGTCCATCTCGGTAAGGAGCTGATTGAGCGTCTGCTCGCGCTCGTCGTTGGAGCTGAAGCCGGAATCGCGCTTTTTACCGATGGTGTCTATTTCGTCTATGAAAACTATGCAGGGCGCTTTTTCATCGGCCTGCTTGAAAAGGTCGCGCACCTTTGCCGCGCCCATGCCCACGAACATCTCAACGAATTCGGAGCCGGAAATGGAGAAGAAGGGCACCTTTGCTTCGCCCGCGACGGCCCTGGCCAGCAGCGTTTTACCCGTGCCCGGAGGGCCAACGAGCAGCGCGCCCTTGGGCAGCTTTGCGCCTATTTCGGCGTACTTTGCAGGCTCATGCAGAAAGTTGACTATCTCCTGCAATGCGTCCTTGGCCTCGTCCTCGCCGGCAACATCGGCAAAGGTTTTGCCGGTCTGTGCCTCAACATATATCTTGGCGTTCGCCTTGCCGAAGCTCATCGCGTTGCCTATTGCGCCGCCGTTCGTCATGCGGCCCATTATCAGCTTGCCTATAAGGCTGAATATGAGTATGGGCAGCACCCATGATATGAGTATTATAAGCAGGGGTGAAGCCTGCGTGGGTATGGAGGAAGCGAACTTGACGTTTGCGCTTTCAAGCCTTGTAAGCAGCGTATCGTCCGGCCAAATGCCCGTTTGATAATAGCGCAGGCGGCCGTCCTTGCCGTTATGCGCGGTGAAGGTTATGGTTTTTGCGTTGTCGTCCCGTGCAACCTCCTCAACCTCGCCCGCATCAACCATTGCAAGGAAGTCGTTGTAGCCAACCTCCTCAACCTGGTTTTCGAATATGAGCGGGAAAACGAAGATGTTCAGCAGCAGCAGCACTACCAATGCGACTGTGCAGTAATATATAAGCGGTTTCTTTGGGGGCTCGTGTTCTTTTACGCTCACGTTGATGCTCCTTTCAAATTTATAATAGCTTCATTATAAGCATTATAACCGTTTTCCATTTCAAAAAAAAGACGGCACATGGATATAAATGTGAAATTTGCGTTTATTATTGATTGTATCCACAAATCCATGTATAAATATGTACTTTTTCGCCACAAATGCCCAGAATTATTTGACATTAGCCTGCGCGTGGCGTAAAATTATTCTATGCGGGATTATACGCATAACCCCATAACTATGGGCGGCGTTCACGCGGCCTAAATCATAAACTTACACGGAGGATTCTATGAAAAACAAGATCATCACTGCGCAGCAGGCTGTCGATCTCATTCCTGATGGCGCTACCATCATGATGGGCGGCTTCGTTGGCTGCGGCAGCGCGCTCTCCATCATCGATGCCCTGTCCAAGAGCAACAAGGGTCACTTCCATACCATTCACAACGATTCGTCCAAGCTGAACGGTCCCGATGGCGACGAGTATTACAGCTGGGCAAAAATGATACATAACGGCCAGATAGAAGGCTATATCGGCAGCCACCTTGGCACCAACCCTGAAGCGGTTGAAAAGTGGGCCAACGGCGAACTGAAGGTTGACCTGGTTCCCCAGGGCAGCCTGGCAGAGATGATCCGTGCCGGCGGCGCAGGCCTTGGCGGCGTTATCACCCCCACCGGCGTAGGCACCTTGGTTGAGGACAGCCCGCTGGTACGCGGCAAGGTAAATTACGATGGTAAGGATTACCTGGTAATGAAGCCCCTGCGCGCGGACGTTGCGCTGATAGGCGCATACAAAGCGGACAAGGCCGGCAACGTATGGTACAAGGGCAGCGCGCAGAATTTCAACCGCGTGATGGCCACCGCGGCGGATCTTGTAATAGTAGAAGCCGAAGAGCTTGTTGAGGTTGGCGAGATTGAGCCCGAAAACGTTATGACTCCGGGCATACTGGTCAACTATATCGTAGTCAGGGAGGGCAAATAAAATGGAAAAAAGCATGATCAAACCCTTTATAGCTAAGCGCGTTGCGCAGGAATTCACTGACGGCATGGTTGTCAACCTTGGCATAGGCCTGCCGGTGCTGTGCACCAACTATCTGCCCGAGGGCATTCATGTTACCGTTCATAGCGAGCTTGGTATAGTCGGTCAGGGTCCCGCGCCCGATGCCGAGCATGCCGATCCTATGCACATTGTTGACGCCGGCGGCAGTCCTTCCTCAGTGGTACTCGGCGGCGCATTCACCGATTCCTCCGATTCCTTTGCCCTTATCCGCGGCGGCCATGTGGACGCGGTGGTTCTGGGCGGCCTTGAGGTTGACGAAGAAGGCAGCCTTGCCAACTGGATAATCCCCGGCAAGAAGATGCCCGGCATGGGCGGCGCAATGGACCTGCTGGTCGGCGCCAAGAAGGTCATAGTGGCCATGGAGCATACCGCCAAGGGCAATCCCAAAATACTGAAGAAGTGCCGCCTGCCCTACACCGCGATAAACTGCGTAAACATGATAGTTACCGAAATGGGCGTTATGAACGTTACCGATAAGGGCCTTGAGCTTATAGAATACAATCCCGAGTTCACGCTGGAGCAGATAATAGCTGCTACGGAAGCCGATCTTATCATCGGGCCCGAGCTCAAGAAGATGGACATGACCGGTTTTGAAGCGTAAGCTTTTATAAAACCGCTCGAAATAACAAAAATATAAAGGAGAAAATACAATGGCTAAGGAAATCGTATTGGCAGGCGCCTGCCGTACCGCTATAGGCAAGTTTGGCGGAAGTTTGGCTAACACCCCCGCTGTGGAGCTTGGTGCTCTGGTTATAAAGGAAGCCGTTCGCCGCGCGGGCATTAAGCCCGAGGACGTGGACGAAGTGCTGATGGGTAACGTGCTGCAGGCCGGTCTTGGCCAGAGCCCCGCCCGTCAGGCCGCCATAAAGGCCGGTCTGCCCGAGAGCGTACCCGCGCTGACCGTCAACAACGTTTGCGGCAGCGGTCTCAAGTGCGTCAACCTTGCTGCGGACATGATCGCCGCCGGCGATGCGGACGTTATGGTAGTAGGCGGTATGGAGAACATGAGCCTTGCGCCCTATGCTCTGCCCAATGCCCGCTTCGGTTACAGGATGAACGACGGCAAGGTTGTTGACGTTATGGTCAACGACGGTCTGTGGGATGCCTTCAACAATTACCACATGGGCATTACCGCCGAGAACGTGGCCGAGCGCTTCGGCGTGACCCGCGAAATGCAGGATGAGTTCTCCGCCAACAGCCAGCATAAGTACGGCGTAGCCGCCGCCGCCGGCAAGTTCGATGAGGAAATCGTTCCCGTAATGGTAAAGGTCAAGAAGGAAATGGTAGAGTTCAAGGTAGACGAGCAGCCCCGTCCGGACAGCACTGCGGAAAAGCTTGCCAACCTCAAGCCCGCCTTCAAGCGCGACGGCGGTACCGTAACCGCAGGCAACGCTTCCGGTATTAACGACGGAGCGGCCGCCCTGGTCATCATGAGTGCCGAAAAGGCCAAGGAGCTTGGCGTAAAGCCCCTTGCCAAGATAGTTACCGGCGCCAGCGCCGGCGTAGATCCCAGCATAATGGGTATCGGCCCCGTGTACGCCACCCGCAAGGCCCTCAAGAAGGCCAATCTGGAGCTGAAGGACATAGACCTTATCGAGGCCAACGAAGCCTTCGCCGCGCAGAGCGTTGCCGTTGCCAACGAGCTTGGCTTCGACATGGATAAGGTAAACGTAAACGGCGGCGCCGTAGCCCTGGGCCATCCCATAGGCGCATCCGGCTGCCGTATACTCGTGACCCTGCTTTACGAGATGAAGCGCCGCAATGCCAAGTACGGCCTTGCCACGCTGTGCGTAGGCGGCGGCATGGGCGTTGCCACCATAGTGGAAGGCATGTAATTCAAAAATCACATACGGCTTAAATAAAGCAAAAAAGGGCGGGCGCAATGCCTGCCCTTTTTGCATACTTGAAGCAAAGCGCCGTATGTGGTAAAATCCCTATGATATTTTTGCTTATACGGAGAAAAAACGCATGGAAAGCACATTGACGCGGCGCGGCCTTAACGGCAACCAATTAAAGCTTATAGCCATAACCGCAATGACGATAGACCACCTTGCATGGACGCTTTGGCCCGGGTATTCGCATAACCCCGCCGCAATAGCCTGCCACATAATGGGGCGGCTGACCGCGCCCATAATGTGGTTCTTCATAGTGGAGGGCTATCATTATACGCACGATGTGAAAAAATATACGCTTAGATTGTTTATACTGGCGCTCGTTTCGCATTTTGCATACAATTTCTGCTTCGGCATATCGTTTGTTCCGCTGAAGGACGGCGTATTCAATCAAACAAGCGTTGCGTGGTCGCTGGCGTGGGGCCTGGTGCTGCTCAGGATAAACGATTCAAAGCGCCTGCCGCATTGGCTGAAGGCCGTTATAGTTTTTGTAGTATGCGCAATAACCTTCCCGTCGGACTGGAGCTGCGTAGCCGCTGTTGCAATTCTTTTCATGGGCAGCGCGCGCGGCAATTTTAAGCAGCAGATGATTTGGATGATGATATGGAGCGCCACTTACGCTGCGGTGTATTTCATATTCCTTGATAAAATATACGGCGTTATTCAGCTTTTTACCTGCCTTACGATACCGCTGCTGCGGCTTTATAACGGCGAACGCGGCAAGTGGAAGGGCATGGGCAAGCTTTTTTATGTTTATTATCCGGCGCACCTTTTTATAATGGGCATTTTGCGCGTGCTGCTTTGGGGATGACGCGCGGCAGCATAAATGGTATAATATAGCCAAAATAATCAGGAGGGAACCAAAGAATGGAAAAACCGGTATTGGTTATAATGGCAGCGGGAATGAGCAGCCGCTACGGCAGCCTTAAACAAATAGACCCCGTGGACGAAGAAGGGCATATAATAATCGACTTTTCCGTGTTCGATGCTCACCGCGCCGGCTTTGACGAGGTGATATTCCTTATTAAGAAAAACATAAGCGGCGCGTTTCACGCAGCCATTGGCGACAGGGTATCCAAATATCTCAAGGTGAGCTATGCCTATCAGGAGCTCGATATGCTGCCGGAGGGCATAACCCTGCCCGAAGGCCGCGAAAAGCCGCTCGGTACCACCCATGCCGTGCTTTGCGCGCGTCCCGCCGTGGGCACAAGGCCGTTCGCCGTTATAAATGCGGACGATTATTATGGGCCGGAAGCGTTTGAGCATCTTTATAAATTCCTCACAAGCGAGCATGGCGCAAACGAGCACCTTGCCGTGGGCTATCCCGTGGAAAACACCCTGCCCGAAAACGGCGAGGTCACGCGCGGCGTATGCCAGGTGAACGGCGAAGGCTACCTTACCTCGATAGTCGAGCGTATGCGCATTGCCCGCGCGGATTGCGGCGCAGTAGCCACGGAGGACGACGGCACCACCATAGCCATACCCAAGGGAACCACCGTATCCATGAACTGCTGGGGATTTTCAAACAGCATATTCGATATTCTTGACGACAGTTTCCGCCGCAACATAGCCGCCGGCCTTGAAAGGAACCCCATGAAGTACGAGGATCTGCTGCCCGTTGCCGTTTGCAGCGCAATACAGGCGGGCAAGGTGCGGGTGCATGTTGAACCCACGCACGACGCTTGGTTCGGTGTAACGCATAAGGACGATAAGCCCGTTGTTATGCAGAAGCTCAAAGAACTGAAGCAGAAGGGCGTGTATACCGAAAAGCTTTGGAACTGAGCATAAAATAAGCTTTGGCCTCCCCGCATTCAGCAGGGAGGCCGTTTTATAATTTATCCTACCGCGCCGTTTCAACCGCCAAACCGCGGCCCGGCGAATAGGAAAGTTTCCTTCGCCTGGCGCGAAAGGCTGCGGCTTATGGGTATATGCGCGCCGCTTTTTAGTATAAATTCGCCCGGCAGCATTGCCGTAAGGCTGGCCGTGTTTACATAATAGCTGTTGTGGCAGCGGCAGTAGCATGCTTCGTCAAGCCCCGCCACAAGCTCCTTCGGCGCGGCGCTTGTCCAGCATTCGCCGTCCGCCGTTACAACCTTTGTGCGCCGCAGCACGCGCTCCAAATACTGCACCCTGTCCCACGGTATGCGCTGCGCGTTTGCGCCGTTTGTTATTACAATATAGTTCGCCTTGGGGCCTTCGCGGCGGCGCACGGCCTTTTCAAGCGCGCCTTTAAGATAGGTTTCGCTTTGCGATTTCAGCACGAAGAAAACATGCTCCGCGTCATATACCTTTGAGGCGTATTCTATATGCCCGCTTAGGAATATAACCTGGCATTCGGGCGCAAGCTCGTTTATGAGCTTTGCAAGCTCTATCCTGTCCATGGATTCCATCTGAATATCCAGCACCGCAATGTCAACGGCGTAGTTATCCTCCGTTATGGCGTATATCAAATTATCCGCGCTTGTGAAAAGGCTAAGCTTCGCCGCGGCAAACCCGTCAAGGGTGCTTATCTGCGCCGCTGTATGGCGGCCGTGCAGGGCGTCGTCATCGCAAATGGCTATGTTCAGCATTCTGCTCCCTCCGTATGCGGCTCGGTTTGCGCTTCCACGGGTACCTGCATTGTGAGCGCCGCGCTGAATACGCCGCCCTTTGCGCCGGTTATGAACGTGCCGTTGTACTGACGGGCAATGTTGTTTATTATGCCCGTGCCAAGCCCGCGTTCAAGGCCGTGTATCCGCGCCTTTTTGCGCGTATCGGCCGCGGCGGCGGAGTTTTCCATCCTTATTGTGCAGCAGCCGTTTTCCTCCCGCGCCCATATGCGTATGAACGGCTCCGCGCCTTTCACCGCGCGGCAGGCTTCCTCGGCATTGTTCAGCATGTTGCCGAGGGCTATTATCATATCCGCATTTGCAGTGCGGGATTCGTACGGCAGCGCAATGTCCGTTTCTATTCTTATGCCGCTGTCCTTCAGCTTTTCAAGGAGGGATGCCATGAATGCATCAACTATTCTGTTTTCGCATTGGCCGAGCGTGGATGAAAAAGTATGCCGCGGTATTATCTCCGCTGCGTATTTTGCGGCCTGCTCAGTATCGCCGCTTGAAAGCAGCGACTGAATGGTATACATATGGTTGGCAATGTCGTGCCGCAGGGAGCGCGCCGTTTCGTATTGATCGACCAGCGCGGCATAGTGCGTTTTTTCGTTCTCTATCTGCTCGCTCAGCATTTCGTTGCTCAGCTTAAGCTCCGCCCGTTGGGACATTCCGCGCACCGCAAGGTAAAGCGAAACGTTGCTGGCTATGCAGAAAAGTATCGTGCCTATGCGGGCAATATATGCGCTGTCCGCATCCGGCGGATCGAGTATCTACATGCTCATTACCACCTGCGCGATGGGGAATATGGCAAACAAAATAAGTTCGCGCCAGGTAAGCCTGTCCGAAGAGCGGTTTATTACCAGCGTTGAAAGGAACAGCAGCGTTGCGAACATTATTATGTATATTGCATACCATGTTAAAAGGTTAAGAGGAGAGCTGTAAACTTCGGCGGAGCTTGTGTAATGCACGTTGAATATAAGCTGCGCCATAACTTCGCAGATGGCTTCATGCATGAACACAAGGCTCACGCTTAAAACAACCTTCATACGCTTATCCGTAAACAGGAACAATCCCCAGCATGTGTCCCACACTATGCCTATGCTCATTTTTATAAGCGGCGGCGTGTTCGCGGGCAAAAGCAGCATGCCGTATAGGCTGGCGTAAAACACAACGAACAGCGTTATGACTGCCGTAAGCGCAAAGTTGAACCGCGGCTTTAATACGGACAGCACGAATGCCGCCATCAAAAAGCCTATTATTGCGTTGCCTACCATTGAAATCGCAAAATTGCTCATATTGACCCCCGATCAAGACTGTAAATACGGAATATTTGTCGATTCAATGGTATTATACGGAGCAGGCCATTGTCAAGCAAATGCAAAAAATTACATAAAAACAGCACTTTATTACACGGTTCAGCATACTGCACCGCATTTGGCGTATCATATGCATCAGCGCATGTCACCACCATGCGTTACAGTGCGGGAGGGGTAAATCCCACACAGGGCCTTTCCCTAAAAGGCCTGAAAAGGCAGCGCGGAGGGGGCATTGCGCTGCCTTTTTATGCTTTGGTTTGTTCTGTTTGTTATCTAAGCTTAACGTATTCCTTGCTGATGAAGCCGTAATCATCGCCGCACCTTGCAAGGCACCAGCCGCCGTTTATCATGTATACCATTGCGGCGTCGCCCTTATTAAGCCGGCGTATTATGGCGTATGTCGTGTCCGGCCCAGTACGGAAGTTCACATTGGACTTTATCGTGGCGGATATAAGGGTTATTGCCGTATCGCCCTGATATATGCCTACCGTCCCTTGGGACAGCACGTTGACGTATGCCTTTACGCAGAAGCCCGTGCGCCCATCGTAAAGCACATAGTACCAGTCCCCCATTTCCGCCAATATGTTCAGCTTTGTTCCTGCGGCAAGCGTGCCGAGCACACCCGTGCCGGACGTTGATGCGCCGGTGCGCATGTTCACCTTGGCGTTGGTTTTGCCGGTTGCAAGCTCCACCTTTGTGCTGCCCTTGCCGTCGCCTTCCGGCGTTACGCCAGGGGGTTCGGGAGCTTCCGGCGTTTCGGGCTGAGACGGCGCGGCGTCGGCCGTTTTCTTAACGTATTTTGCGTAAAGGTAGCCGCGCTTGCCGCCGCATTCGGCCTCGTACCAGCCGTTTGAAAGGGAGTAAAGCGTAACCTCCGTGCCGCGCTTCAGCTTGGTCAAAATCTTTGACGATGTGCTTGCCTTTTCGCGCATGTTCACCGTGCCCGTGGTAACGCCCGTGCCTATTGCGGAGGGGGCCTCGGGTTCGGCCTCCTTGCCTTCGTCCGTATTGGCGCCGTTTTCGGGCAGGGCCGTTATTACGCGCACATATTTTGCGCTGACGTAGCCCTCGCCCGCGGCGCAGCTTATTTTATACCAGCCGTTTGAAAGGGCTATAAGCTCAAGCTTGGTGCCTTTTTTCAGCACCGCAAGCTTTTTCGTGTTTGTGCCTTCCCCTGCGCGCAGGTTCACGCTGCCCGTTGTTTCGCCCTCGCCATGCTTAGGCACGCTTGGCGTTTCGTTTGAATCAATAACGGCGGTGCCGGTCTTTTTAACATAGTCGCTGTGGATATAGCCTTCGTTGTCTCCGGCCACAACTCGCGTCCATTTGCCCTCTGTCCCAAGTATTATTATAAGCGTGTTTTTATCAAGCTTTTTTATGGAAGCATAGGACGTGTCCGGCCCCGTGCGCAGGTTCACGCCGCTGCCCGTAACCGTGCCAATGTCCACCGTGCCGCTTATGCCCGGCGTATCGGATGGCTCAGCCGTGGGTGTGGCCGATGGAGAATCGTTGGGCGTGGGCGTTGGTTCGTTCTTTGCGGCGGTAAATTTGACATAATCGCCTATAACGAAGCCCGCTATGCCCTTGCCGTCAATTTCGGCATAGTACCAGCCGTTGTCGTAATCATAAACGGTCAGCTTGGTGCCCTTTGGCATCAGCATCAGGGATTCATACTTTGTGCCCGCACCGCGGCGAATATTCACGCGCGCCGTGGTAACGCCCGTGCCAATGCTTATCATGCCCACGGTGCCGCCGCTATCGGGCGTTGGGGTGGGATTTGCGGTCTGCTCCGGCGTTGGGGTAGGGTCGGGCTCGCCGGGCTTTGCGGGGGCGGCGGGAATTGTTATGCTGTAATTTGCAAGCGTCGCGCCGGGGTAATAGAAAGCAAGTATGCTGCGGTAATTTTCGCCCTGGCTTGCGCGCTGCTGCGCCCCGCGCTGGCTAAGGCCGACGCCGTGACCCCAGCGCACATGATATATGGTGTAAGTGCTGCCGTCGGATGAATATTCGCCCCAATAGCTGCGCAGTTTGCTGTTTGTGCATACGCGGTAAAGCAAAAGCTCGCTCACGTTGAACCGAAGCGTTATGTTCTGCTCCACTTCGCCTGCGAATATGCCGTCCACAACTATTGTCATGGTGGTCATGCTGCGCTGCTCGCCGCGGCCCTTGGGGTCGCTCAGTTCAACGCTGCGTATCATGTTCAGCCCCTGCGCCTGCACGCCGCGGTACTGCGTAAGCTTGGCTATGAGCATATCGTAAAGCTGCTGCGATATTTGCCCGGGGCTGTTTATGGGGATTGTAACGGTTTCCTTCAGGCTTAGTGAATTGGCGGTATCGTAATGGTCAAGCGCCACGGCAAAGCCCGCGTCGCTTATTCTTTTGCCGGGCCATGCGGTGCCGGGGACGGTGGTTTCCCCACCGTTTGAGGCGCTGTAATACGCGGTCAGTATTCTGCCGTTCACGGTGAGCACTTCTGATATGGTTGAATCCACGGCCTCGATAACGTTTGTATAGCTTGAATTATAGCCCTTATACACCTGATCGGCCGAGGTATCGCCTATATGATAGCTTGCGTTGGGCTTTTCCGCAATTATTGAAAGCACATAGGACTTGGCGGCTATGGCCTGCGCCTTCAAAGCGTCCAGCGGGTAAAGGTTGTTCATTTCGTATGCCACAACGCCGTAAAGATAATGCGCAACGGGAACCTCGTTCACAAGCTGAATATATCCGCTTGAAAGGGCGCGGGCGTAAAGATGGCCAAGGTAGCGGCGCGAATTGAACGAAAGATAGCCTGCCGAGGGCTGCATGTCCGTGCGCATAAGGGATATGGTATCGCCCGAATAAAGCTCTCCGTATGTTGAATGGACGGCTGAAATGGTGCCGTTGAAGTTGGAACGCAATGTAAGCGTGCCGCTTGGCAGCAGAAGGCCGCATTCCTTTATGAAATATTTGCCCTTTACGCTTACGGCGATAGCCGTTGCGTTATTGGTAGATAGCTTAACGCGCACGGTTTGGGACGCCGGTTCCGCCGCCAAATTGGGCGCGGGCAGCGCCGAAAGTATGAACGCGAATATGCACAGCGCAAGCGCCGCCTTTTTAATACCCTTACTCAATACTGTTAAACCCCTTATTTCGCCAAAAACCGGCGATTTTTATTATTCTATCATGCATGCGCGCGTTGCGCACGCGGTTATTTTTTCCAGCTGTCTATAAGCAGCGTGAGCCACGGCTTAAGCTTTGGCTGCTTGGGCGCGCCTATCTTTTCAACATCGCGCCCCATTCTTATGAAGCGGAACATTCTGTCCGCCGCGCTGTCGAACTTCCTAACGGTTTCTTCCGGAGTATCAGCGGCGGAAGAGCCTATCGTCATTATACCGGCGTTGGTTATTGAATACAGCTCCGCCGCGCCGTCGCCGATTTGGTTCACCACCATTGCAACGGGGATTTTCAGCGCGGCGCACCGCTTAACTATGCAATACATCGGCCTGCCCGGCTGCATGGCCGCCGTATCGAGCGCGGAGCAGCCCGTTGCCACGAGCGCGGTGTTTCGCGCAAGCTTATTGAAATTGATTGCTTCGAGCAGGTCGTCGTAATTGCGGCTGTAACGCCCGCCGCTCAGCGCGCAGACTATGCCCGCAAAGCCGAGCGTATGGTCTATCTCCCGCCCGAGTGCGGCGCTCAGCGCGGCGTTTAGCCGGTCTATGCCCGCTATCGCATCCGCAGGTGACGATGCATCCATGCAAAGAAGCTTCACTTCGCCCATGCGCGGATGAATATAGTCCGCCTCCGCCCGTTCAATAAGCGGCAGCGTATCGCGTGAAGCGTCAAGCTCGGCGCCGTCCTTATCGAAAAAGCGCACGCCAAGCGCGCGGGCAAAGCCCATGCCGCCATCGCCCATTTGGGCATCGTGCACGCCTATTATTATGCTTTTCAGCCCTTCGTCAAGGGCGCGGCGCAGCATCTCGCCAACGCCTATTGAGGATATTCCGCCCGCGCTGAAGCCCTGTGCGGTTTCTATTACGGCAGTTCTGCCGCTGACAACGCCGTAATATGCGTCCCACTTTCCGTCCAGCGTGCCGGACGTTACGGCTATTTTCCTTGCCGCGCCGCCTGTTGCGGTAACTATGCTTGCGCCGAAGCCTTCGCCGCCGTCATTTATTGGGAAGGGTGCAAGCTTAACGCCCTGAAAATGCCTGCGCGCGGCAACGGTCATGCGCTTTATTGCATCGGTACTGGTCAGGCGCTCGTAATCCGCCGGGGCGAGCATTACCCTTATGCCCTTGCCTACAGGCTTGCGGCGGCCGCGCTTTTTCGGCACGCTAAGGCCGTCCAGCGTTCCGTCCCCGCCCTCTATGCGGCCGTTGGGGCGTACCTGGCCGAAGTAGTCCAGCCCTTCCACCTTATAAAGGCGGTTGTTTTCAACAAAGGGGCGGTTATGCACCATGTACATATCAAGCGCCGCATCATCGGCAATGGCATGGTAAACCTTGCGCATCTGCTTCAGCTTGCCGCCCATGAGCACAACAAGGTAAACGTCGCTCTCCTCGCCTTCGGCATTGGCGGGACTGAATGGGTCCGCCCCGCCGTATAAAGTGAGATCCTCCAATTCGCTCAACGTGAGCACGGAGAATATGCCTTCGAATATTTTCCTTGCGAATTCCTTATGCGGCTGCTCCGCCATGGCGGCGAAGCGTATGCCCAATGCAAAGCGCGTTATCTTCATAATACTGCGGCTCCTACAATATTTGTAAACATATTATAACGTGCGGCGCGCATATGGTCAAACTAAGAAAAATGAGTTATTATATATGGGTAAAATGAATATGAAACCGGAGAATGTCAATGATAACTCTTGAGCAGGTAAAGGCCGACCCGTCCATTAAGACTTATATCCGCATGGCTGACGCATCGCTGGGCGAGCTTGGGTTCACGGAGCACAGCTTTGCCCACGTTGGTAAAACGGCGGACGTGGCCGCATATATACTTTCCACATTGGGCTACGACAAGCGGGAGATAGAGCTTGCGCAGATAGCAGCCTATATGCACGACATAGGCAACGTTATAAACCGCATTGACCACGCGCAGAGCGGCGCGGTAATGGCGTTCAGGATACTTGATCGCCTTGGCGCGGATGCGGAGGACATAGCAAAAATAGTTGCCGCAATAGGTAACCACGATGAAGGCACGGGGGTGCCTGTGAGCGCGATTTCCGCCGCGCTTATAATAGCGGACAAGACGGACGTGCGCTACACCCGCGTGCGCAAGGCGGAGTTTGCCGCGTTTGACATTCACGACCGCGTGAATTTTGCCGTGCGCGAAGCAAGCACCACAATAGACGATGTGCATGAGAACGTTACCCTTACAATGACGATAGATACGCAGTATTGCTCCGTTATGGATTATTTTGAAATATTCCTAAAGCGCATGCTGCTTTGCCGCAAGGCTGCGGAAAAGCTGGGACTTAAATTCCGCCTGACAATAAACGGGCAGACGCTGCTGTAAACAAAACGATTTAGTGGAGGATATGCCATGCAACGGTGCATGTATGTTCTGTTTTCGCGGCAGAACACCAAAATAGGACGCTTTATCCGCGTGTTCCTGCGCAACAGCCGCTATTCCCACGTTGCGCTTTCGCTGGATGAAAAGCTTTATACGGTATACTCCTTTTCACGCAAAAGACACGATTCGCCCTTTTCGGGCGGCTTTATGCGCGAATATCCCGTGCATTACATTATAAACGCCATGGATGTGCCTATAAAGCTTTGCCGCGTGGACATGACGGAGGAAGAATATGCCACCGCCCGTGCAAGGCTGAACGATGCGATAGAGCGCAGCGAAAGCATGATATATAACCTGTTCGACGCGGCTGCGCTGCCGTTCGGCAAACGATACAGGCTGAAGGACGCATACACCTGCGTAAGCTTCACGTCCTACGTTATAGGTATGGACGACGTTTCGGACATAGGCGACCTTGAAGCAAGGCTTGAAAAATACAAGGTATTTGAAGGCGGACTGAACGAGCTGATAGAAAAACACAGCCTTACCCCGCCCGAGGGCGACCGCTACTACGAACGCCGCGGCCTTATTGCCGCCGCGCGCGACCTTTGCACGCTGGTAAAAAGGCTGATGCTTAGAAGAAAGTGCGCGTAAGCAGCAGATTTACAGTTGTTAAATGCGTTCTATTACGGGAAAAGGTCAAATTGGAACCGATTTCGTAATAGAACGCTTTTTATTTATGATACGGCTCGTTATTGTTTATTTTGAACGCGCGGTATATTTGCTCTGCGAGCATAACGCGGAAGAGCTGATGCGGGAATGTCATATCGCTGAATGAAAGCAGCATGTCTGCGCGGCGCTTAACGCTTGGGTGCAGCCCGAAGGAGCCGCCTATTATGAACACTATGCGGCTTTTGCCCGCAAGCATTGCCGTGCGGATGTGCGCGGCGAAGGCTTCGCTCGTCAGCTTTTTGCCCTCTATGCACAGGGCTATGATATGATCGCGCTCGTCGGTTTTGCCAAGCAGCCTTTCGCCCTCGTTTGCAAGTATCTGCTCCTTTTCGGCCTGACTCAGGCCCTCCGGAGCTTTTTCCTCCGCAACTTCTATTATTTCCGTCGTGGCATAGCGGCCCATGCGCTTCATAAGCTCCGCTATGGCGTCGCGGTAAAACGCTTCCTTTATTTTGCCCACGCAAAGTATGCGTATAGTCATATGCGCTCCTTATATTTCATACATTTTGCCTATCTCGCCGCGGTGCGCCACATCCAGCGCAAAATCGCCGTCCGGTATATCCGCCCGCCTAAGCCCCTGGCGCACGGTTTCAAGCGCAAGGGCTTCCATGTTGTTCTCCCCACTAAGGTGCCCCAATATGGCGCGGTGTACGCCGGTTTGGTAAAGCTTTATAAGCGCAGCGGCGCAATCGTCGTTTGAAAGGTGGCCGTGGTCGCTCAGTATGCGGCGCTTGAGCGGATACGGATACGGGCCGACCTTGAGCATGTCAACATCGTGATTGGCTTCCAGCAGCACAAGGTCGCTCCCTGCGGCGCAGGAGAGCAGCCGCTCGTCAAAGCGGCCTATGTCTGTCATTACGGACACATGCTTGCCGCCGCAGCCCAGCGTGAAACCCACGCTTTCCGCGGCATCGTGCGGAGTTGGGAACGTGAGCACATTAAGCTGCTTTATAAAAAAGTCGCATCCTGTAACGAACACGCGGGCCATGCCGTCGCCCAGCTTCCCTATTATGGGCGCCATGGCGCGGAATGTGCCTTCGTTTGCGTAAACGGGAATATGATAACGTCTGCTGAGTATGCCCACGCCCTTTGTATGGTCGCTGTGGTCATGGGTAACGAGTATTGCGTCTATCGTATCGAGCGGAACGCCGATTTCCGCCATGGCCCTGGCCGCGGTGCTGCCCGCAAAGCCGCAGTCTATCAATATGCGTGCGCCGCCGCCTTCGGCAAAGAGCATATTGCCGGAGGAGCCGCTGTAAACCGGGCAGAAACGGAACGCGCTTTCGATATTTTCGCTCATAATTCAAACACTATCCCCAATACCGCCGCAAAAGCGATAAAGTAAAGCGGATGCAGCTTTTTGAGCGGCTTTATATTGGTCAATACCATCATGAGCACGAAAACCGCCGCCGCGCCGATATTGAATACCGCCGCTATTCCGCCCGAAGCAAACGCGGAAAAATTGAACAGCACTATGGACACAACTCCCCATGCCGCCGCGGCTATAAGCCCGGTTGCCGCCGGCCTCAGCCCGCCGAAGGCGAAGGAAACATATTTGCTTTGGCTGAAGCGGCGCAGCATTTTTGATATTATCAAAATTATGATGTAGCTGGGCAGCACTTCGGAAACGCTTGCAATTATCGCCCCCGGCACGCCCGCGGCATTATAGCCCGCATACGTTGCGCAGTTTATGCCAAGCGGCCCCGGCGTTGATTCGGATACGGCTATCATATTGGCAAGCTGCTCCTGCGTGAGCCACGGGAAGCGTTCCGCCATGCTGCTCAAAAAAGGCAATGTTGCCATGCCGCCGCCTATTGCGAAAAGGCCGGTTTTGAAAAATTCCCAGAACAGCGTAAAATAAATGCTCATTGCTTTCCTCCCCGCTCCGTAAACATTCCGGCGAATATGCCCAATATTGCCGCGCCAAGCACAGGAAATACGGGCGAAATATCGATAACCACCGTAAGCACGAACGCCGCTGCCGCAAGCGCAAGGCCGAACCAATCGCGCACGTTGCTTTTGCACAGGCGAACCACGGCATTGACCATCAGCGCGCAGACCGCCGCGCGTATGCCCGCAAACGCATGGATAACATACGGATTATCGGCAAAGCCGTTGAGCACGGCGGCAATTATCAATATTATAACTATGCTGGGGGATATAACGCCAAGCGTTGCCACAGCCGCGCCAAGCGCGCCGCGCTGCTTGCTGCCCACAAACGTTGCCGTGTTCACGGCAATTATGCCGGGCGTGCATTGGCCGATTGCAAAATAATCCGTAAGCTCATCGTTGTTTACCCAGCCGAAGCGCTGCACGCATTCGCGTTCCAACATCGGCAGCATTGCCACGCCCCCGCCGAACGTGAGCATTCCCACCCGCGCAAACGCAAGAAACAAATCTATAAGCCGCGTTGACGGCTTATTCGCTTTCTCCATCTTTCTTTTTACTCCGCGGCGCACCGCGCCGCCCCTTTCATATTCTTTGTTACGCCTTATATTCTATACTTTGCCGCTTTTCGCGTCAATACGGTCGGTATTGACACGCGCTGTAATGGGTATTATCATTATATATAGGGGCGGAGCATTCACCCCGTATTTTTTATAGAGGTGACAGAATGAAAACAAGAAAGCATATTATGCTTATGACGGCTATGCTTATGTGCGCGCTGATGCTGTGCTCCTGCAAGCTTGCCGCCGACGAACCCGCAGTTCCCGCCGAACCTACGGCAGAGCCTGCCGCAGAGCCCGCAGAGAGCGCCGAACCCACGGCAGAGGGCGAAAAGGGGCAGATAACGCATTATGCGGAAATAGACATTGCCGATCAAGGCGTTATAACCGTTGCGCTGTACGGCAATGACGCGCCTATATCCGTTGCCAATTTTGTAAAGCTGGCAAACGAGGGCTTCTATAACGGCCTTACTTTTCACCGCATAATAAGCGGCTTTATGATGCAGGGCGGCGACCCCAACGGCAACGGCACAGGCGGCAGCGGAGAGAACATAAAGGGCGAATTCAGCGCAAACGGCGTTGACAATGCGCTTTCGCATACGCGCGGGGCAATAAGCATGGCGCGCGCTATGAATTACGACAGCGCAAGCTCACAGTTTTTCATAATGCATCAGGATTATACGTCGCTTGATGGGCAATACGCCGTGTTCGGCTACGTTACGGACGGTATGGACATTGTGGACGGCATTTGCGAATCGGCTAAGCCTACCGACAACAACGGTACCATTCCCGCCGACGAACAGCCCGTTATAAACAGCATTACAATAAAAGAAGCGTAATAAAAAAGCCCGCGTGGGAAAGCATCCCACGGGCTTTATTTTTGCAAAAATAAGCGGGTTATTTATTGAACGCATTAAAGAAAAGGCGCACATGCTTATCAAGCTTCTGCAAACATTCTTCTTCGCGCTCGGGCTGGCGGTCGCACACGCCCATAAGCGTCATTATAGGGGAAACATACATCAGCACCAGCACATACGGATCATATTGCTTGATTTGCCCCTTTTCCATAAGGTGCGCAAACAATCCGGCGTGATAATTGGCCAGCCTGTCCACATAGCGCTCATTATACATTTTGGAAAGCTCCGCACTCCTGAATTGCTCAATGGTGAGCAGCTTTCTCAGCCTGCTCACGGTTTTATCGTGCAGCGAATACAGAAAAATTTCCCGCACCTTTTGGCAGAGCACATCTTCGCTTATGCCTAAAAACTCGCCCGTGTCCGCATCGGCATCGTCAACATGCACGCTCTGCATGGCCGTAAAATCCTCGTACCGCGCGGCGGCATCGCTGACAATTTCGTCAAAAATGGCGCGCTTGCTGACAAAATGATTATAAAGCGACGGCGCCTTTATACCGACCGCGCCCGCAATTTGCTCCACGCTCACCGCGTCGTATCCATGCGCCGCAAAAAGCTCCAGCGCCGCGTCCATTATCCGTCGCTTCGTATCGTCCCGCCTCATGCCGAGTCACCCCTCAAAATTACTGCTGTCAATTTAACTATTATAGCCTGACAGCATGGTGGGTGTCAAACGCCATGCGCATTCAGAAAAAGAATTACTCTCCCGCCCGTGGCAGCAGCTCCCTCGGTCCTTTGCCGAGATAGCGCAGTACGAACACGAGCGTTCCTGCTATGAACAGCCCCAGCGCGGCAAGGCATGTTAGCAGGCTTACTTTTGCATCTGCGCCGAGCGCAAACTCGACCTCCACCTGCGTACTTTCTGCCAAGTATGCGCTGAAGGCTAAGAACTCCTCAGGAGTTTGGTTGGCATTGGCCATTATGCTCTCGCCTACGCTTGCGGTAAGCGCATGCCCTATTGCCGCGCCAATAAGCGCACCGGTCACGGCGATAATAAGCGCGCTCAGCATTACCGCGGCAAATGCTCTTGCCTTGCTGCAACCGAGTAAGCGCATGGTGCCTATGCTCTGCTTCTGCGACTGCGCATAGAAGAACGCCAGCAGTAATGCCGCTATGACAAGCAGCGATGATGAAAGTATCAGCAGCAACTCCGCCGTACCGGAAAGTGCTTCCAAGCTTGGCTGTATTCTCGAATAGCCTTGGTCGTAGAAGGTGAACCGTGCTTCGTAATCGCCCTGCTTCGCGCCCGTTATGCCAAGCTCGTTCATGCGCTCTATGAAAGGCT
>ENA-UONX01000558-UONX01000558.1-human-gut-metagenome-genome-assembly--contig:-P74old-NODE-558-length-50465-cov-41.865066_pt1 | contig 50465 bp, 49 predicted proteins | sample MGYA00242466_ERZ724013 | MGnify/ENA metagenome assembly ERZ724013 | reverse complement strand
CGCCGCCGCCCGCCATCGAGCAGAGTTTTACACCTAATTGGGGATAAAACAGCTCGTCGCGGGCGGCGGTGTGGCGCTGATCGGCGTGACCCTGATCCCCCTACTGTCCGGTCTGCTGGGCTGAGCCCTATCAAAATCTCAGAGGCGGCTCCCGTTTCACGGCGGGAGCTGCCTCTAAGGAGGTGATCTCCCGTGATAATCGACACGATCCAGGAATGGTTCAAGGAGGTGCTGATCGACGGCATCATCTCAAACCTTTCCGGGACCTTTGATACCGTGAATACGAAGGTGGCCGAGATCGCAGGCGAGGTCGGCATGACGCCCTCCGGCTGGAACGGCGGTATCTTCAACATGATCCGCAGCCTGTCCGAAACGGTCATTGTCCCCATCGCCGGCATCATCCTCACCTTCGTCATGTGCTATGAGCTGATCCAGTTGATCGTCGAGAAAAATAATCTCCATGATTTTGACACCTGGCTTTTCTGGAAGTGGATATTCAAGACCTTCTGCGCGGTGCTGATCGTCACGAACACCTGGAATATCGTCATGGCGGTGTTCGACGTGGCGCAGAGCGTGGTCGATCAGAGCGCAGGCGTCATCATCTCCGACGCGGGGATCGACATTTCCGGCGTCGTGGGTGATTTGGAAACGACGCTGGCAGACTGGAGCATCGGTTCTCTGCTGGGGCTGTGGTTTCAAAGCGTCTTTGTGGGCCTCTGTTCGCATATCCTCACCATTGCCATTTTCCTTGTGATCTACGGAAGAATGATCGAGGTGTATTTGACCGTATCCGTGGGGCCGATCCCGTTTGCCACGATGGTCAACCGGGAATGGGGCCATACGGGGCAGAACTACTTGAAGTCCTTGCTGGCGCTGGGCTTTCAGGCATTTCTTATCATGGTCTGCGTTGGCATCTACGCGGTGCTGGTCCAAAATATCGCCGTGGGAGATGATATCACCGTGGCGATCTGGGAGTGCATGGGCTACACGGTGCTGCTGTGCTACACGCTGTTCAAAACCGGCAGCCTTGCAAAAAGCCTGTTCGGAGCGCATTAAAGGAGGTATCAATTTTGGCATACGTAACGGTCCCGAAGGACCTGACAAAAATCAAAAGCAAGATGCTGTTCGGACTGACGAAGCGGCAGCTTGTGTGTTTCGGATCGGCGGCGCTTGTGGGAGTGCCGCTTTTCTTTTTAAGCAAAGGCAGCATGGGTACGACCTCGGCGGCGCTGTGCATGATCCTTGTCATGCTCCCGTTCTTCCTGTTCGCCCTTTATGAGAAGAATGGACAAACGCTGGAAGTGATCCTGGGACACCTGATCCAATGCAAATTCATCCGTCCGAAGCGGCGCATCTATCAGACCAACAACGCCTATTCCGCTCTGGTGCGGCAGGCAAAACTGGAAAAGGAGGTACGGGCGATTGCTGAAAAAAGCGGCAAAACCGGAAAACGCGCAGCCCGCCGCAAGGCGTAAGCTCACACGGGCAGAGCGAAAACAAATTGAAGCCATCATCCGGCAGGCGAAGGGCGACGGCAAGCCCCATACCGTGCAGGACAGCATCCCATTTCGGAACCTGTACCCGGACGGCCTGTGCAGGCTGGATGACCGGCTTTTCTCCAAGACCATAGCCTATGAGGACGTCAACTACCGTCTGGCAGGGCCGAACGACCAGCGGGATATCTTTGAACGCCTCTGCGATTTCTATAACGGCTATGATCCCTCCATCGGCGTGCAAATGACCCTGAGCAGCCGCCATGAGGACAAGAACGGAAACCTGTTCGGCATGGACGCCCAGGGCGACGCGCTGGATGATATGCGCGTGGAGGCGTCCGGCATTCTGCAAATGCAGTATGAGCGCGGCAACAACGGCTTTGTAAAGCGCAAATATGTCACGCTGACCATCGAGGCGGAAAATCTTCCGGCGGCGCGGGCAAGGTTTTCCCGGATCGAGGCAGACACCCTGAACCGCTTCAAGGTCATGGGCGCGGGCGCAAGGGTGCTGGGCGGCAAAGAGCGACTGGCGCTGCTACATGGGCTTCTCCATCCGGAGGGTGGAAGGTTTGCCTTTGAATGGGACTGGCTCCCGGCAAGCGGCCTGTCCGTCAAGGACTTTATCGCGCCTTCTTCCTTCGAGTTTGGGGAGACGCGGCGCTTCCGCATGGGCGAAATGTACGGTGCGGTGTCCTTCTTGCAGATATTGGCCCCGGAGATTCAGGACCGTATCCTCACGGATTTCATGGATGTGGAAGGAAACCTTCTCGTCACCATGCACGTCCGCGGCATCAACCAGAACGAAGCAATCAAGATGGTCAAGCGCAAGATCACCGATCTGGACGCCATGAAGATTCAGGAGCAGAAGAAGGCTGCACGCAGCGGCTACGATCTGGATATTCTCCCCTCCGACCTCTCCACCTACGGCGGCGCGGCGAAAAATCTCTTGCAGGATTTGCAGAGCCGCAACGAGAGAATGTTCAATATGACCTTCCTCATGCTGCATCTGGCGCCCACGAAACAAAAGCTGGAAATTGCCGTTTCGCAGTCGGCCAGCGTCGCCCAGACGCACAACTGCATCCTGACCCGGCTGGACTTCCAGCAGGAGGACGGGCTTATGTCCTCGCTGCCGCTGGGCCTCAACCGTATCAAGATCGAACGGAGCCTCACCACATCGGCGCTGGCGGTATTTATCCCCTTCGTCACCCAGGAGCTTTTCATGGGAGGGGGCGCCATGTATTACGGCCTCAACGCTCTCTCCAACAACATGATCCTGCTGGATCGCAAGCAGTCCCGTTGTCCCAACGGCCTTGTGTTCGGCACGCCGGGCAGCGGCAAGTCCATGAGCTGCAAACGGGAGATCACCTATGTCATGCTGACCACAAAGGATAATGTCATCATCTGTGACCCGGAGGATGAATATTCTCCGCTGGTGAACCGGCTGGGCGGTCAGGTGATCCGTCTCTCACCCAACAGCCGCGACTATGTGAATCCACTGGATATCAACCTCAATTACAGCGAGGAAGAGAACCCGCTGGCGTTGAAAAGTGATTTCGTGCTGTCCTTCTGTGAGCTTATCATGGGCAGCAAGACAGGATTGGAGGCCATCGAGAAAACCGTCATTGACCGGGCCGTGCAGATGATCTATCAGCCGTACTTCGCGGACCCGCGGCCGGAGAATATGCCCGTGCTGGGTGATCTGCTGGACGCGCTCATGGCGCAGGGCATCCCGGAGGCAGAGCGTGTGGCGCAAGCACTTGACCTGTATGTAAACGGCTCTCTCAACTTCTTCAACCACCGTACCACCGTGGATATCCGAAACCGCCTTGTCTGCTTCGATATCAAGGGCCTCGGCAAGAATCTGAAAAAGCCGGGGATGCTCATTGTCCAGGACGCGGTGTGGAATACCGTCACGGTGAACCGCTCCATTGGACGGGCCACCTGGTATTTCGTGGACGAATTTCACCTGCTCTTGAAGGAGGAACAGACGGCAGCGTACAGCGCGGAGGTCTGGAAGCGTTTTAGAAAGTGGGGCGGCGTCCCGACCGGGGCGACACAGAACCCCAAAGACCTGCTTTCCTCGCCGGAGATCGAAAACATTCTGGAAAACAGCGATTTCATCTACCTGCTGAACCTGTCTGCTGGCGACCGCAAGCTGATGACGGAGCGGCTGAACATTTCCGCCGAGCAGCTTGCCTATGTGACCAACGCGGACCCCGGCAGCGGCCTTCTGTTCTTCCAGAATGTGATCCTGCCCTTCCGGGATGAGTTCCCGAAGGATACGGAGCTGTACCGGCTTCTCACGACAAAGCCCAGCGAGGTTGTGAAAGAAAAAAGAATCGAAAAGAAGTGAAAAATTGTCGACCCTCCTTGAAATTTATTTCAATTGTGCTAAAGTAATAAAAAGGAGGGATTGCTATGACTGCTAAAAACACACCTGTTTCAGATGAGCAGAGTTTGATTAAGATTCATAGGTCGTTGCTAAAAGCGTGGGGGTTATTTGCTGCTGTATGTTTTTCCGTGGTTGCAATATCGATTTTTCTGGTTGTTTTCTATATCAACACCATACAAAATGTTGTTGCTGCCACAGGAAGCATACCAGTACAATCCTCAAGCGATATTCTCAATTTGTCCATACCTGTCCTGACTGTCTTTGCTGGTTTCCTTGTTTCATTTCTAGGCATGAAACGTTTTGAGAATATTGACAGTCAATTAGAAGGGATAAAAAAAGAGTTATCCGATGAATATGCCAAGAAGTTCAATGAATTAAATGCATCAAAAAAAGAATTAATCAGTGACTATACGGATCGGTTAGCTTCTCTTGAGCGAGTCAGAGATGGAATCGGGAAAGAGGTTGAAAAGGCCGTTGGTTCACACATACATAAAGAAGGGGATGCGACAATCTGCAAGATTGCTGATGCTCATGCTAAAGCCGAACAAGATATAAAGAGGATGGAAGATTCTGTCCTTGATTTTTTGAGTGATTATTCTTGGCTCATTAACAATAAAGAAGAACTCGATAAGATTCGAGCATCTAGCATCCAGGAACTTTATGAAATGGTGTCAAATGCCTTTGCTGATGAAGACAAACATGCTGTACCCCGTGTAATTGCAGTTGTTAGACGTACCATTGATAGCAAAGAACTCCTTGGTGATGCGGAGCATTTTCACAATTTGGGGACTGCATTAGCAAGGCAGCATTACACGAAAGAAGCAGTTGGTATCTGTGAACTTGGCCTAACTCATTTTCCCAACAATATGGACTTAATCAGCTGCTTGACGCTATACAACGCTGAAATAGGCGATTTCAAAAGTGCTGAGATTTATGCTAAAAAGCTACACGAATTTGATAGAAGCGTCTGGAACTGGAGAGCCTATACATTTTATATTGAATACTGCAATTATCTACCCGGAACAGACGTATTAAAGAAATCAACATTGGAGTGTGTAGCGGATTATCAAGCATATCTTCCGACTGAAGAAAAGGCATATATGGCAGCATATGAGACGTGTGTAAAATACGGAATGCATAATGAAGCCATTGATGCTCTAAAGACAGCCCATAATACGCTCAAAGTAACGCCACAATGCTCAACGAGTCTGGCAAACCATTATCTTGAAATTGGCGAATATGAGCTGTGCATTGAAGCAGCCTCAAAAGCTCTTGCTGGAAATGCAAAAGCACAAGCATCTGTAGAAACTGGTGCAATTTTTGGCACGAGAGGTCTCGCAAAAGATGCCAGAATTTTAGAGAGAGAAATGAAAAATGAACCTATCTCCCAAGAAGAAATAGTTTCTGCACTTAAAGATTTGTTACTAGCTACGAATTTCGGATATGCACACAAAAATATTACTCAACGTATACTGATACTACAACAATTTCTTGATGATCCAATCGAAAATAGCTAAAGTCAACCCGCTTCGAAATCGAGGCGGGTTTTCTTATGCCCCAAATCGGAGGTGAATACGAAATCGCAAATCGACTGACCCATGTGAGCCTGTTCTCCGGCATTGGCGGGCTTGATCTGGCAGCGGAGGCGGCGGGCTTCTGCACCGTCTGTCAATGCGAGTGGGCGGACTATCCCTATTCCGTCCTGGAAAAGCACTGGCCGGAGGTGCCGAAATTCCGGGATATCACTACTTTTACGAAGGAGGCGTTTTTTGAAAAAACAGGACTTGAAACCGTTACTGTCCTCTCCGGCGGATTTCCCTGCCAGCCCTTCTCCACCGCAGGACAGCGAAAGGGCTTTGCAGATGAACGCTACCTGTGGCCGGAAATGTGCCGCGTTATTACCGAGCTGCGGCCCCGTTGGGTGCTTGGGGAAAATGTTGCTGGCTTCATCAATATGGGGCTCGACAAAACGATCTTTGACCTGGCAAAAGCGGGATACGCTGTTCTCCCATTCGTATTTCCGGCTTGCGGCGTCGGCGCATGGCATGAGCGCCAGCGAACTTTTATCGTCGCGGCTGATGTTTCCCACGCCCCTTGCCTCAGACAAGAACACCTGCAGGGACGCGGCCAACCTGGATGTGTACCTCTCCGACAACGGAATATTTCGCAAGGTGAACAAAAGCGGCGCAATCTGGAGCCTGAGCCTGTCAGCGGCGGTGTTCTATCTGACCCCGGCAGCGTCGGAGGGCTACCGCTCCACGCTGAAACCGGCGGCGTTTCGGAGCAGCGCCCCGTCTGCCAACCTGTCGGCGCAGGTGATCCGGCAGGAGCGGCCACTATCCGAGACGGCGGCGCTGAATCCGGATTGGGTGGAATGGCTCATGGGCTTCCCCCGGAAATGGACGGACGTATCCTCTGGGCCACCGAACCGGAGGGAGTCCCCCGTATCACAGAAAACACCGCAGACCGCGCCCTCCGGCTGAAAACCCTGGGCAATGCGGTCTGCCCGCCCCAGGCATATCCCATTTTCAAGTATATCTCTATGATCGAGACGGGCGAGTGCGTTGACATTTGCCCCTACGGAAAGGCAGGTGGTGAAGCATGAAGGAATGGAAAGCCGCTGAGAAGGAAACGCAGAAGATGACCCGTGACGGGGCCATCTCCGTCAACATGGTCACAGGCGAGGCAAGCCGGGTATCCGACCGTGCGCCGGAGCAGGACTATTCGCCCTCCGGCGATTCCGCGGCGTTTGTTCACAGCGCGGCGGAACGATTAGATGACCGACGTATCCACAAAAGCGAAAAGAAAAAGCGCCGGAAACGGCGCAGGTCCTACCGGGAGGGTACGGCAGCCAACGACCGCCCATCCTCCCGTTTGCAGTTTTCAGACGAGGAACGCACCGCGCCGGAGCTGCAAAAGGCGATCCGCAAATCCGACAAGGCGGCGGATAAGCTGGACGCAGCGCGGGCCGCCGTTCCCGAAAAGCCGCCCTCTTTCCATCAGCCGGTGAATCCGCTGGCGCGGCCGTTACAGGAGATCGGTCACGCCGCCCATGCGAAGGTACATGAGGTGGAGCAGGAAAATGTCGGCGTGGAGGCGGGACATTTGGCAGAGCGCGGCATGGAAAAGGCTGTCCGCTACGGAAACCGCAAGCTCCACAACTGGCAGGCGGACCGCAAGCTGAAACCCTGGCGGGAGGTATCCCACGCGGAGCAGGCGGCGGTTCAGGCCAACGCGGAGGCGCTGTACCAAAAGGCTTTGCGGGAGAATCCGCAGCTTGCAGCCAGCAATCCCATCTCCCGGATGTGGCAGAAAAAGAAGCTGCAAAAGCAGTATGCCGCAGCATACCGGGCGGCGCATCGTGCCGGGGACGCGGCGGCAGCGGCGCAGGCAGCATCGAAGGGTGCAACGAAAAGCGCGGATGCGGCGAAGAAGGCCGGAGAGTTTGTTTCCAAACACAAAAGAGCATTTCTGCTTGTGGGCGGGATCGGCCTGCTGCTAGTCATGCTGCTGGGACTGCTGCAATCCTGTTCCTCCATCTTCGGCGGAGGCGTGTCCAACATTGTCGCGTCCTCCTATCTCTCTGAGGATTCTGACCTGCTGGCGGCAGAGGCCGCCTACTGTGCGATGGAGGATGAATTGCGGGAGTATCTGGACACCTACGAGCAGACCCACGATTATGACGAGTACCATTTCGATCTGGACGAGATCAAGCACGATCCCTATGTGCTGCTGTCCATTCTGTCGGCGCTCCATGAGGGCCAGTTCACCATTGACCAGGTACAGGACGATCTTCAAATGCTGTTTGACAAGCAATATATCCTTACCGAGACGGTCACCACGGAGACCCGATATCGCACCGAGACGAGAACAGACAGCGAGGGCAACGAATATGAAGTGGACGTTCCGTACACGTATTACATCTGCACAGTGGAGCTTGAAAACTTCGATTTGAGCCACGTTCCCGTTTACATCATGGATACCGAAACGCTCTCCATGTACGCCGTGTATATGTCCACGCTGGGAAACCGCTCTGACCTGTTCCCGTCCTCCGGGTATGTGGGTAAGTACATCACGAACCCGCCGGAGGACTATGAAATCCCTGCGGAATACCTGTCTGATGAACGCTTTGCGGCGCTTATTACGGAGGCGGAAAAATACTTGGGATATCCCTACGTCTGGGGCGGCAGCAGCCCTTCCACCTCTTTTGATTGCAGCGGCTTTGTCAGCTATGTTCTGACCGACAGCGGCCTTTGCAATACCGGGCGGCTGGGCGCCCAGGGCCTATACAATATTTCCACGCGGGTATCCGATCCGCAGCCGGGCGACCTGGTGTTTTTCGTTGGGACCTATGATACCGCAGGCATCTCCCATGTCGGCTTCTATGTGGGACTGGACGAAGCGGGTAACCCCATGTTTCTGCATTGTGGCGACCCGATCCAGTACGCAAGGCTCAATACAAGCTACTGGCAGCAGCACTTTTACGCCTACGGCAGACCGCCGTATGATTGATGGAGGTGAGCATATCAATATTGTTTCCTATGGCGGCGGTGCGAACAGCACCGCCCTTCTTGTTGGGCTGTACCAGCACCGTATCCCCGTTGACCTGCTCCTGTTTGCAGATACGGGCGGCGAGCATCCCCATACCTACGCCTATCTGGATATCATGGATCGCTGGCTGAAGGATCACGGTATGCCGGAGATCACACGGGTCTATAAGACCACGAAGGACGGCAGGAGGCTGACCTTGGAGGATGAATGTCTGAAAAGCGGCACGCTGCCCTCTATCGCCTACGGCTTCAAGCGGTGTTCTTTGAAACACAAGATCGGACCGCAGGAAAAGTTTTGCAACAACTATCCTCCATGCCGTAAGGTTTGGAGCAGAGGGAAAAAGGTGGTCAAGTTCATCGGCTATGACGCTGGCGAACACTACCGAAGCGATAAGGTTCTTCTGCGTGATCTGGCAGACCCAAAGTACAGCAAATGGTATCCCCTAATGGAATGGGGCTGGGACCGGGAGGCTTGTATCCGGGCAATCGAGGAGGCGGGCCTGCCGCAGCCGGGAAAGTCCTCCTGTTTTTTCTGCCCCAGTATGCGGGCGGAGGAGATCATCGACCTGCGGGAGCATTACCCGGATTTGTTCCGGCGTGCGCTGGCATTGGAGGATAACGCACGGGCCAATCTGAAAACCGTTCAGGGGCTTGGACGCAACTATTCATGGAGAGAACGATTTGGAAAGGAGTTTATTTGACTATGGCAACTACTGAGAAGATCCGTCGTGACATTGAGAAGGTCCGGGAGAAGATCACGGAGCAGCAGAAACGCCTTCGTGCGCTGGAGGCGCAGCTTGCGGAGGAAGAAAATCTGGAGATCGTCCGCATGGTGAAGGCTGTCCACATGGACAACAAGGAGCTGACCGCTTTCCTGCGGGCCTACGCCAGCGGCATGATCTCCCTGCCGGAAGGGATGATGGAAAAGGAGGCCGCCGCTGATCCCGATACGATGGAGGGTGCCGATGATGAGGAATAAGCACATGATCCGCACATTGGCGGTGCTGCTGGCCGTTATGCTCTGCATGACGGCCTTTTCCACGGTCGCTTTTGCAAGTGATGGGGAGGCAGCCACCACCTCCGAGGCACAGACGGAACCGACTGACAGCGCGGATATCACCGGGGACGATCTCTCCGAACTAATCTCCACGCTGTTTGGCTCTGTGCTGGGCGGCGCAGAGAAATCCGGTAAGACCGGCACCGTCACCACGAATGGAGGCAAGTTGAATGTCCGCACGGGCGCTGGGCTGGATAACTACGCTTTCGCGCAGCTCCCGAACGGAACGGTGGTAGAGGTCGTGGGCACGGATGGCGACTGGTATATGGTCCGGCTGCCGGAAAAGATTGGCTACGTCTATTCCGGCTATATGACGCTCAGCGATACGGGCGGCGAGGCTGGCGGCGGTTTGTCCCTGTCCATTGATCCCAATAAATTGAGCGAGCTGTTTGAGCAGCTTATGGGCGGCGGCGGAGGTGCCGCTCTGACGCCGGACGGGAACCTTTCGCTGATCGACGATATCGGCAGCAGCACCCGGAGCGGCAAGCAGTTCATTACGGTGGAAACGAAAAATGGCAACGTGTTCTATCTCATTATCGACCGTGACGACGAGGGCGAAGAAACCGTGCATTTTCTGAACCAGGTGAATGAAGCTGACCTTCTGTCGCTCATGGGCGATGATGCGCCCGCAGCGGAGACGCCTGCCGTCTGCAACTGCAAGGAAAAGTGTGTGGCTGGCGCGGTGAATACGAATTGTCCCGTCTGCAAAAATAATCTCTCCGAGTGCAGCGGCAAGGAAGTTGTGGCAGAGCCGGAGCCTGAAGCAGAGCAGCCGGAGAAAAAGAGCAGCGGCGGTCTGCTGGTCATTGTCCTGCTGCTGGCGCTGGCAGGCGGTGGGGCCTTCGCTTATGTGAAATTCATCAAGCCGAAGCAGGGCATGAAGGTCAGCACCGATCCCGACGATTACGATTTTGAGGACGAAGAAATGGTCAATGAGGACGATATAGTTTAAAGTTAAAAATAGTTGGCACCACAAAATATATGGTGCCAACTATTTATTCGCAATCGGAGCTATTCATAACCCCTTTATTGTCCAAACTACCATATTCCTCCCAATAAGGATATCGTTTTATAAGAAAATTCTTTCGCTCATCAGAACAATGGTTCATTTTCGTAATTGCACAATCAAAACCGTTTACTACAGATAAATTATCCGCTGTCATGGGTGAGTACCTGAAGGTTGGGGGGATTGTTTTTACCGTATACTGACCGTGAGATAAAGAAGTACATAACAAATCTTGTCCTTTGGGGTCAGGCTGTAGTCTATCAAATGACGCAAGCATTACATTAGGTGGAACAAGCTGCGCCCGTTTTCCAAGTAAGATTGAATTATTTTCATACTCAGCTCGTCTACCATAAATCAACCCATATTGCGGGGCAAATTTCTTCTTTTTCATCCATTCAGGAATGTCAAAGCAACGGTAAAACTGCAGAATGTTTTCAGGTATGCTTAATAACGACATCCATTCTTGCAGTTGCCCAAGTGCTTGCGTAAAATCTGAGGACTGTATCGCTGCATTTGTAAACGTCCGCTTGTTTGGCTTCTCTATTTCAATCAAAACGGGAGTAAATGATAAACTATCTTGTGCGAGCCAGATAAAATCTGGAACGCGATTGAAAATACCCCCATCAAGTTTTGGCTGGGTAATCAGAGATTGCGTATACGGGTAGTGTCCAGAACTGCCAAAGAGTTCAAAAGCACCTGGGACAAAAGAGGGGTTTTCCTCAAAAAAATGTTGAAATGCAGTTTCGTCATCTGATGCTGTTTCAAGAAGATTCCGATATTCTTTGAGACTTATCTTAGAATAGTCATCCCAGGACGTATGCGCTGGCGCATTGGGGACTATTTCATACTTCCGTTCAAACATAATAACGCCTCCGTTCTCTGATATCCACAATTATACTGCACAACAATGATAAATCAACATTTCTATCACAATTTAGGAGGTAGTCTTTTGAAACTGATTATCGCAGAAAAACCGAGTGTGGCAAAATCTATCGCATCGGCCCTGGGTGCTTCATCCCGGGCCGATGGCTTTTATGAGGGCAACGAACTTCTTGTATCCTGGTGCGTTGGACACCTGGTATCCCCGATGGATGCGGGCGGCTATGACGAGCGTTTCAAGAAATGGCGCTATGATGATCTTCCCATTCTGCCGGAGCCATTTCGCTATGTGCTGGCACCAGGCAAGGAGGATGCTTTTGAAAATCTCCGTGCCCTGATGAACCGCCCCGATGTGGATATCATTGTCAATGCCTGTGACGCCGGGCGTGAAGGTGAGCTGATTTTCCGACTGGTGTATGAAATGACCGGATGCCGCAAGCCGATCCTTCGTCTCTGGATTTCCTCGATGGAGGACAGCGCTATCCGGGAGGGCTTTTCTGATCTGCGCCCCGGCACCGATTATGAAGCCCTGTATCAATCTGCCCTCTGCCGCCAGAAAGCGGATTGGCTGGTGGGGATCAATGCCACGCGCCTTTTCTCCGTCCTCTATCACCGCACCCTGAATGTGGGGCGTGTGCAGACGCCTACGCTGGCAATGCTGGCAGATCGTGATGCGAAGATCACGCTGTTTCACAAGGAAAAATATCATCTGCTGCGTCTGACGCTGGATGGAGTCGAGGCGGTGTCGGAAAAGTTCACCGATCCGGCGGAGGCGGAACAGGTAGCGGCTATGTGCAAGGGTGCGGCCGTCACCTGTACCTCTGTCACGAAAGAGCAGAAGAAAGAACAGCCGCCGAAGCTCTATGATCTTACCACTTTGCAGCGTGAGGCAAACCGCCTGTTCGGATACACGGCGAAGCAGACCCTTGACTACGCGCAAAGCCTCTACGAAAAGAAGCTGCTGACCTATCCCCGCACGGACAGCCGGTATCTGACCTCCGACATGGCGGAAACAGCCTCCTGCGTCATCCATCTGGCGGCGAAGGTGCCGCCCTTTGACGGGATCAGCAACTTCTTCCCGCTGGTGGAGGCCATGATCTCCGACAAGGATGTATCCGACCACCATGCCATTATTCCCACGATGGAGATTGAAAAAGTGGATATCAAAGCTCTGCCCCTGGGCGAGCGTAATTTGTTTCTCTTGGTCTGCTGCAAGCTGCTGTGTGCATCGGCGGAGCCATATGTGTATGAGGCGGTCACGGCCACCTTTGACTGCTGCGGTCATTCCTTCACCGCAAAGGGCAAGTGCGTCATCTCCGAAGGCTGGCGGGAAATCGACCGCATTTTCCGTGCTTCCTTGAAGGAAAAGCCTGCGGATTGGGACGGCGATACGCTCCCGGACTTCACCGAAGGGCAGACTTTTGACGGTGCGGAGGTTGCTGTTACCGAGCATTTCACCCAGCCGCCGAAGCCCTACACCGAAGATACCCTCCTGTCCGCTATGGAGAACGCGGGCAAAGACGATACGCCGGAGGACGCCGAGCGAAAAGGCTTGGGAACGCCGGCCACCAGGGCGGCTATCATCGAAAAGCTGGTGTCAGCCGGATTTGTGGAGCGCAAGGGCAAGAGTTTGATCCCCACGAAAGCCGGTATCAACCTTGTCACAGTCCTGCCGGAGCCGCTGACCTCTCCCATGCTGACGGCGGAATGGGAACAGAAATTGACGGAGATCGCAAAGGGCAGCGCTGACCCGGATACCTTCATGGATGGTATCCGCACGATGGTTCAGGAGATCGTGTCCACCTATTCCTGCATTTCCGAGGACGGCAAAAAGCTGTTTGCCCCGGAGAAGGAAGTGATCGGCACCTGTCCCCGCTGCGGGCAGCCGGTCTATGAGGGCAAGAAGAACTTTGCGTGTTCGGATCGGTCCTGCGGTTTCGTTCTCTGGAAGAATGACCGCTTCTGGACGAGCCGCAAGAAGGAGCTGACAAAGAAAATGGCAACGGACCTTCTGAAAAAGGGGCGTACAAATGTCAAAGGAATGTGGTCTGAAAAGAAACAGGCTGCTTATGACGCTGCGGTGATCCTGGATGACACGGGTGGCAAATACATCAACTTCAAATTTGAATTTCCGAAAAGAAAGGAAGGTGTCAATGGTAGAAAATAAGACTTTGGAGCATTTACCCGAAGTGAGGGCGGCGGTGGCTGCCCTCTCCCCGGAGGACCGGGAGGTGCTGGCGGCAGTGCAGGCATCGCCTTTCAAGCTGACGGCGTCGGATCAGTTCAAGGAGTTTGCGGACAACATTGACTATTTCGTATTTGAGCCCAATATCCACGATTTGAACGATCTGGGGTGGCGGTATCTGGCGCAGCACATGGATATGCTGCTACCCCCGGAGCTTCTGAGTGCAATCGACCCCGTTCCTTTTGGCAAGTACGCCATGCAGGAGGAACAGGGTCATTTTACGGAACACGGATACATTTCTCTCTCCGGCGACGAGTGGAACCATGAACGACCTGTGGAGCCGGAGAAAAAGCCCTCCATCCGGGAACGGCTGGAACAGGGCAAAAAGGAATGTGCGGAGAAAAACAAGGCGCAGCCACACAAGGAAAAGTCTGCGCCGGAACTGTAAGGAGGTGCTGATATGCCATATTACGATCACAACAAGGATTATCCCTTTGCCGCCTTTATCACCAATCTTGGGAAGTACAACGAGGGCGAGCTTGTGGGCGAGTGGGTGAAGTTTCCCACCACCGCCGAGGAATTGAAAGAAGTGTTTAAGCGGATCGGGATCGGCCAGAAGGATGACTTCGGCCAGCCCTATGAGGAATGGTTCATCACGGACTATGACTGCTATGTGGACGGTCTTTACAGCAAGCTGGGTGAATATGAGAATCTGGACGAGCTGAATTATCTGGCGTCGAAGCTGGATGAAATGAGCGAAAGCGAATACGCACAGTTTCAGGCCGGTATGGAAATGGGCGACCATTGCGGCAGCCTGCAGGAGATCATCAACCTCACCGAGAATCTGGATTGCTATGAGGTTTACCCCGATATCCATGACTATGACGATCTGGGCCGCTATTACATCGAAGAACTGGACGTTATGCAGGTGCCAGAGCATTTGCAGAATTACATCGACTATGAGGCCTACGGCCGGGACGTGGCGATAGATGAAAACGGCGCCTTCACGGATCAGGGCTATGTGCGAGATACAGGCGATAGCTTCCATGAGTATTATGACGGCGAGCGCGGCAGTATCCCCGACGAATACAGGGTGATGACCTTCCAGGACGATCTTCCCGAAGAAGAAAAATCCGAGTTGGCTATGGATATCGCCTTTGACATGGACGAGTTTTTCCGTCAGAACGATCCGCAGTATGCGGCGGAGCACCCGGAGGCGCATGCTGCAAAGGAGAAACTTTACGAAAATCTGATGGCCGGACGCATTTCCGCTTTGGATGAAAAGCTGGCGGCGCTGGGGCAGACGCAGGAGGACTATCTTCCTTCGGAGATCGAAAAATTCAAGGACGCCACGGGCTATGAGGAATTTCTTGACTTTGACATGGCGGAGGTCAAGGCCGCTTTGGAGGACCCTGCTAAATCCCGCGTGGATGAAATGCTGGCTGCTGCGGAAAGAGCGGAACGGGAGTATGCGGCGGCGGCAGCCGCCTATGTGCAGACTCCGGCGGATATCGTGGCACAGGCCCAGGCCGTTCAGGATCAGGCTGCGGAAAACAGCTTTTCCATTTATCAGCTCAAAGGCGGCAATGAAACGCTGGACTATCGTTTCGAGCCGCTGGACAGTATCCACCGCAACGGTCTTTCTGTGAAGCCGGAAAATTACGAGCTGGTCTATGAAGCGCCGCTGACGGCGAAGGACGATCTGGAAAGCATTTATACCCGGTTCAATGTGGACCGCCCGGCAGACTTCACCGGGCACTCCCTGTCCGTATCGGATATCGTAGTGCTGCATCAGGACGGGAAGGATACCGCCCATTATTGCGATAGGGTGGGCTTTTCCGAAGTGCCGGAGTTTTTGCGGGAACGGCAGCCGGAGCTTACCCCGGACGATTTGGAAACCGGCGAGTGCATCCGGACGCCCAGGGGCAGCTTCTATGTGACCGCCATGAGCCGGGAGCAGATGGAGGCAGCCGGTTACGGTGTCCACCATATTTCCGATGATGGGAAGTATCTTATCATGGGAAACGGCACACGGGCCTTTGCCGTGGCGGCGGAGCAGCCGGAAAAGGACAATCCGCTCCGCACCGCTGAAATGACGCTGGAGGATGACTACGGCATGATCGACGGCGTTATCAACAACGGCAGACGCGGCGAGGAATTGGAAAAGGCCCAGGAGTACACAGAACGGACAACGCCGGAGAAGCCTTCCATCCGTGAGCGGCTGGCGGACGCTAAACGGGAGTGTGCTGAGCATAAGCCCCCGGAGGGCAAGAAGCCCGGCCGTGATGTGCCGGGACATGACTGCCTATGAGCCGGAGCAAGAAATGGCGGCTGGAATGGGCGTTCTTTCTGGGCGAGAACGGCAGGCGGCAGTATAATTGCACCTGCCGGAAATGCGCCCACGGCTGCAAGCAGAGTTTCCGAGTGTGCCTGATGGCTTGCCCGCATTACAGCTCCAAACGGTCTAAAATCTGTGAGGATAAGGGTGCGAAAACCGCGGAATAATTTCCTGTATCCGTATTTTCAAAGGGAGCCTTTATGATTTCTCATGTGTCGGTCTGCTTGCTGGCACATGAAGAAAAAGGCTTGATTTCAAACACTTTCTGTAATGCAAAACGGGAGTACAGCTTTTCGGCTCGTCCGATCGGCTGCACTCCCGCTTTTTTTAATATCCTCAACTCTGTTTTAATGACGAGGCAATTGTGCTGTTTTTAATACGATTGCCATCTCCAACAGAAACACTATTGTCATTGTACACAATAACAATCAGCTTATCGATAATAGCTTTTAACTCATCAGAAGTTTTTGCAGAGATATCAATGTCTAACTCGTCTAAATTTCCAAACTCTTTCTCTAATACAATCAACGCATCAAGCAATCTACTCTCAACAGTCGAAAACACATCTTGAATAAGCTGTGGACCAATGAGAACGTTTGCGGATGTAATATACATATAAGGATCATTATTATAGGTTGCAATAACTGGGAAGAAATCTGCATCAATTGTCTTTCCTAGTTGCCCATCCTCTTTACTGCTCTCTGCTAGTTGCCTAAGCGCCCCAACACCTTCTCTGAAATAAACAGATAGCAGCGCTTCTTGGATGTTATCAGGCATTGTCCCTAACGGCAGCGACACATTTGTCCATTTCATATGTGATGCCATTGATCCTTTGATGTACGACCCCACTAAGCGGCCTCTGACTTTTCTGTAATCTGGTAAATTTGCGTCGGCCGGATAACCAGCAATTTCATAGGAGACCCATTCAAGGAGATTGTCGTTCCCTAGTTCAGCGAACAGTACCTTCGCTCTCTTTAACGCAGTCATCGTATCAACTGTGCTATTTGCCAAATCCTTAATAATTGCACTTCTTGCCATTAGAACAATCCCTCAATAAAAGAAATAACTTGATCCCAAAACGAAAATAGCAAAATTAAGCCGACTAGAAATGAAATAAGCACGCTACAAAATACAGGGTGCTTTTCATAGAATCCCTTTGAGGTATCAGCACCATTAGCATTTGTTATCCCCGCAATTGTAGAATTTTTAATTTTATTGTTGCTTCCAATAGTTATATTTTGCGTTCCAGATACTTGTTCCCTGGCTTCGTATTCTGCCAATTGCTCTTCGTATGTCCTAGCCGAATTATTCACCGTAACGTGGTAGGGCTTGTTATTTGCCCATAGCACCTCTAAATAGCCTTTTTCCTGCAACTCACGCAGAATCCCTCGTAGTTCCTGATACTGTTGGGGAGAGGCTTTTTTTGACTTATCACATAATAAGCTGACAGGATTATCGGTAGACACTATTTCGCCTAATAAAGCTCGTGAATTTGAAGGCAACTTTTGAAATCCCACTCTTTCACCCACCTATAACAGTTATCTATTGTTTCATGTTTGCTTTGAATAGCAACACTCGTTGTGTTGCGTTTGTCTAACTATCCACCTATATTTATACCATATTTTTGTACAAAAAGCAACTTTGAAACATTATAATGTGATACTTTTCAGTCGTAAATCAGAAAGGTCTATCGAACAATCAACCTCCACACCGTCAGCTGCACATACCACGCCGCCACGATCAGCCGCCAGACCAGAACAAAGCCTCCGATAATCCCAGCCAGAATGAAGCTCAGCGCGAACAGCGCGATCCCGCCGCCCAGAGAGCCGCCGCCCGGTATGATCCAGAGACGCAGCCGCCAGATGCCGAACGGCAGCCCGCAGAGTATCCAGAGCCATAGGTAGTCCAGTTCGCCGTTTTTCACGCAAGCGGACCGGAAAATGCAGTACAGCAGCGCGGCGGCCGCCACAGGCAGGATCGTCTTGTAAAAGAAATCCTTTATCGCTTCGCCTCTCGTCATAGGCTCGCCTCCTTTGATATGTCTATATCGCTATTATATTTGATGTTCTGACAAAAGCCCAGGATAAAACGCAGAAAACAGATTTATTCCAGTTCCACATTCTTTTTTCGCTCCTGTTCCTGCTGTGGCGTGGAAAGAAAATCCTCCACATTCCTGCGCATGGCTGCATAGTCCTGTTCTTCCCGCTGGGCTTTCTGCAATTCAGCTTTCAGAGCGGCCTTCCTTACGTTGAGCTCGTCCATTTCAGCCTGCATCCGCTCCGTGGCAGGCAGCGGAACCGCACCCAGCCGCTTGCACTCCCTGGCGGCGGCTTCAAAAAGGATGATCTCGCTCTCATGGCCTCGCAGAAACTTTTCCTTATCCCTGGACGCCTTATAGCGGTTATAGATTGGTTTGAGCTGGCGGTAGGTGGAGACGTGCTTCATCTTCAAGGCCAGTTCGTCGATTTTTGCCCTGGTATCCCGAAGATCCGCTTTGAGACGGGCAACGGAGGCGGATGCTACCTCGCACCGATCCAACAATTCCTCATAGCTGCCGATACCATGCTCCGTCAAAAAGTTGGAGGTATCCGCAATGCGTTTCAGATTTTCGATGGTCGCCCAGCGGCGATAGCCCGCGCTCTGCTGTGCCTTGATGTTGTTCTGAATATCAATGAGCAGACTGATCTTTCCGTTCCGCTGCTTCGGCTGGTGGGAAGGTCTGGATTGTCCGGCGATCCGGGCGGCAAGGGCTTCTTCGGTGTAGTCCACACCTAGGGTTTTCAGACGGGTAAACCGTTCCTGATCCGGCGCTCTGGCGGAGATATATTTGCCGCGCTTGATCTCATAACCTTCTCTCTGCAGGCGGCGGAGCAATTCTTCTAAATCGGAACAGGCTGGTAGGAGCCGGTCAATGGCCGCTTTTAGCTTCGCCTTATAACTGATGCCGTTCTGCGTGGCCTGATGTTCAATATAGCTCTTGCCCTTGTCCTGTCCGGGAATGATGACGGACAGACCGTGTTCCTTGCAAAGCCGGTCGGAGGTACGGCGGATATAGTGATAACTCCGCTTGTTGGAATGATAGTGCTTATGATCCGCAAAGCTGACTGCATTGAAAATCAAGTGGTTATGAACATGATCTTTGTCTATATGGGTGGTAAGTACAAACTCGTACTTTCCGCCCAAGATTTCTTTTGCAAGCTCCATGCCTATTTCATGGGCCTGTTCCGGCGTAACCTCCCCAGGCTGAAAGGCTTGGATCAGGTGTCGGCCCAGGTTCGTTCCCTTGTCGATGGCGTGGCGGCGAGTCCAGGCAAATTCAATGTCCGCAGTTTCGGCGGCACAACCATAGGAGGAAGCAAGCAGTTTTCCGCCTGTCTTTTCCGGGTTGCAGATATAGTCGATAGCCGCTTTCAGCGTTGACTTGATAGGATGTGTCTTTGTAACTGCCATATCTGATCCAGCCTTTCCCGGATTTCCTCCATATCCGCTTGATAGGCGGTGCCTCCGGCATTGAGCCTCTTTGCAATCTGGTTGATATTCCGACCAATGGCGGAAAGCTCTTTGGTAAATGCCTTGATATCTGCGGTGTCCGTATAGATGATATACCCGTCAATCGCCATCTTTCGGAGGTAGGCGCCATATCTGCGTGTGGGTAGCTGGCTCAGTTTCTCGTCTATAAGCCGTTTTTCGTCCTCCGTGACATAGAATTTCATTTGGATATTCCGCTTTCGATTTGCCATGCGCCGCCTCCGTTCTTTATAAGGGTTTGGGACTATCCCAACAAGCAATTTTGAATTTTCGGGCAAGGGACCTGAAAATTCAAAAATTCGCAAGCGGGTACTCGCTTGCTGTGCTTGCTATCTACTTCGTACCCCGTATTTCTTCCGCTACCAATACTACAATCGGAGAAGTGTCTTTTGGCCACATCTGCGGATTTTTGCAAAAGAAAAACGCCATGAACTACCTGTTCATAGCGTTCCTTACACCGTATTCAATTTTCTCCCTCGCTGTCCGCTCTCGCATCCAATATTGCCTGTGCCGTCGCTGTAAGGATTTTGATTTCTGCATCCGTCAGCTCGTCCAACAGTATTTCAAACTGCCGCCGCTCCGTAGACTTATCTGCGGCTTCGTTGCCGTAAAGGATCTGATCGACAGAGATATGATAGCGGGACACCAGCTCTAAAAATACCTGTACGCTGGGATGCTGACCTTTGTTTTCGATGTTGGCAAGATAGCGCGGCGAGATAAACAGCGCATCGGCCGCCTTATTCCTAGATTCTTTCTGCTTTGTGCGACTGGCTTTGATTTCCAAACCATACGGCTTGAAGTCGATTTTTGCAATAGGACGTTTTTCTTTCTTGGCTCTTTTAGGCATAATTCAATCACCCTATTACATTCTACAGTTCCACTATCTTGCAGAATATGCCTTATTTATTCATCGTATTGGCTCGAATAATTCATATTCCGTTTCTTGTAACAATTCAACTGGCTATATATAATAAAAACGCCAAATTGATTCAGCCTTGTTCTATCCCCAAAAAATTATTTTACCTCTTGACTCTCACGTTACGTCATAGCGTATGATAAGGCTATGTTCGGACATGAGAAACAAATTGGAGGCTTTACCATGAAAATAACAGCGATCCGGTCTGACCGGATTTATCGAGATATGATGACTGCACTTCCCGACAAAAAGGAAAATATTTATCGGAATCAACTGATGAAGCCCTTTGAATTTAAGTGGGCGTGTGTTGGGATTCCTCTGACGGCAGCGCAAGAGGGTGGCTATGATGTGGTTTCTGCCGCCACAATGAGCGGCTTCTATGCCCCGGTACAGATCACGGAGGAACGCCAGGCAGAAATTGAAAAAATCAGCAGCGATACTTTTTGGGCAAGCTGTGAGGCCAGCATCCGTAATACGCTTCTTGACTTTGAGCAGCACGGCATTCAACTCCCGAAGCAGGAGTATGTGTTTACGGTCATGCTGAGCGACCCGCAAAGTCCCATGACAGCGATGACAGGAGATTACTGCGGCGATGGAGGGATTCCCGGTTATATCATCGGCTCTATTGTGCCGAATGAGCGGTCGCTCGGTCTGCTCCCTGTGGCGTTGGCACATGAAACAAATCACAATGTCCGCTGGCAGTTTATACAATGGAGCAATCATATTACGCTGGCTGACATGATCGTATCGGAGGGACTGGCAGAAACATTTGCTGCTAAAATGTTTGGTGAGGATAAAGTCGGCAAATGGGTCAGCGAAACGACACCGGAGGTGCTGCGGAAAACCATCAAACCACTTGTTCGTGAAAACCTTGAGGCACATGATTTTCAGACGCTTTCTTCGTATCTTTACGGGGATGAGATCATGTCCCTGCGCGGTGGTCAGCCCATTGGTATGCCATACTGCGGCGGATATGCCTGCGGGTATGCGCTGATTGGCCATTATCTGAAAAAAACCGGAGCATCTATTTACGAGGCGACCATTACGCCGACAGAAGAAATTTTGAAGCAATCGGAGGATTTCTGGAAATGAAAGTCAGCGACGTGGCAAAACTGACGGGTGTTACCGTTCGTACCTTACATTACTATGATGAAATCGGCTTACTTCCGCCAAGTGAAGTCACAAGCAGCGGCTACCGGGTTTACAACGATGCTGATTTGGAGGTTTTACAGCAAATTTTGTTTTTCCGGGAGCTTGACTTTTCGCTGGAGGAAATCCGGGGAATCATGCAGAATCCAGCTTATGAAAAAGAGACTGCTTTGCAAAATCAGAAAGCACTTCTGGTGCAAAAGCGGGACAGACTGGACAGGCTGATCGCTCTTGTAGATAAGACATTGAAGGGAGAACGCGACATGAGTTTCAAACAGTTTGATACAACAAAGATAGAAGAGGCAAAACAGCAATATGCGGCAGAGGTCAAGCAGCGTTGGGGAAACACCGTTGCCTATGCTGAGTATGAAAAGAAGTCGGCCAGCTATAATACTGTTCAACAAAAGATGCTGGATGGCGAAGGCGCGGCGATTTTGAATGAGTTTGGCAAGAATCGCTCACTCCCGCCAGACAGCGTAGAAGTGCAGGAGCTTGTGAAAAAGTGGCAGGCTTACATTACGGACAACTACTACAACTGCACAAAGGAGATCCTTTCCTGCCTGGGTCAGATGTATGTGGGTGATGAGCGCTTCACGCAGCACATCGACCAGTATGGTGTCGGGACGGCAGCTTTTATGGCGGCGGCAATAGAAGTCTACACAAGCTGAAAGCCAGGTCACTATGAGAGAAATCTGAAATAAAAGCAAAGAGAAGGGTACTTCGCCCTATGCAAACAGAATTTATACTCTGCCCGATTTGTAGAAACAAAACGAGGGTACAAATCCGAGACGATACAGAATTGAAGAATTTTCCTTTGTTTTGTCCGAAGTGCAGGCAAGTCACTCTAATCAATATTACACAATTCAAAATAACAGTTATCAAAGAGCCAGACGCATAGACGCAGAGCCGATAACCCGTAGCCAACAGGCACACGGTTTATCGGCTCTTTCCTTTTGATAGCACTCTGCGCTGGTATCACAACAAGACCGTTGCAATCGGCCTTGCGGCGCAGAACAGCGGTTTTGAAATATTGCATTTTAAGCCGCTGTTTTCCTTTTGAAAAAATGGATTTACGGAGGGTGTGATAAAGTCGCCCTTTTTTAAGGATACGGCGGTGTCCGAGGAGGTATCGCCGTGTCCTTTTTGCTTTTTCGCAACGTCCATGATCTGCACCAGTTAAAAAAAGCGTAGCCCCTCCATCGGACTATTCCGGCTATGAGTATGAACATAGAAATCATGTAAATAGATTTTATAATTCTTCTGCGCCTGTCTGCGTTTTGCAGACAGGCGCTTTTTGTCGTTATCGGGGATGTTTCTACTGCCCCCGCGCTCCGCCCTTTTCCTGATCCGGCCACCAACCCGATCAGAACGAAAGGAGCGCACAAATGAGCGGCAGAAAAAATATTTTTGATTTTTCCCGGCAGAGCTGGCCAAAACAGCCTTCCGCAGAACGAGTAGTGGGCGAAAGGGGAAGAAAAGAACTGCCTCCCGGCACGAAGGGAGGTGAGAACATGAAACCTGATCGCCACGCCGAACACAAGCAGCACGCCTTTGACAGCTTTTGCAAAAAGGTCTTGAAGTGCGAGGCCTGCAATGGCTATCGAGAGATCAGCCGCAGGAAGAAGCACAGCATCCCTTTCAGCGAACTGCCGGAGGACGCAATGGAGCAGCTTGCGGCCTATGACCGTTATCCCTGGGAGTACAACACCTTCATTCTTGGCGGTGATGTGATCCTGATCGAAAACGATCTGCTGGCCGATGCGCTGAACGCCTTGCCTCAGGACAACCGGGATATCCTTCTGATGTACTGGTTCCTGGAAATGGCGGACCGTGAGATCGCGGAGCGTATGAACCTGGCCCGCAGGACGATCAACAACCGCAGGCTGAAATCCTATCGGCTGCTGAAAGAGCTGATGGGAGGTGATACGGATGCGTGACACCGCAGCTTCCCGGAATAATCTTCTTCCTTATCCGGTCATTACCGCCGCTGTCCAGGGCGACCCTGACGCGGTAAACCGTGTGATTGGCCACTACTCCGGCTACATAGCGGCGCTTTCCACAAGGACAAGCTATGATCCTCAGGGCTGTCCTCATTCTCAGGTGGACGATGATCTGCGCCGCAGGCTGGAAACGAAGCTGATTATTGCGATTCTGGATTTTGACCTGACCTGATCCAGATGACCGCCGTGCGTTCCCCTTTCCGCATGGTGTGTTCCGCACCTTGACAAAGAAAGCCCGTTGGGAGGCCAGCGCCGCAGTATAAGGCAAACGGATACATTCCTGTTTGTGCCGAGCCATACGGTCGGTGCGCCATGACCTCCATGCGGAGAGAGCGAGAAACACCAGACCGCAAAGCAAGCGTGGCGGCTTGCAGGCGATGACACACGGGCAGGGTCAAAGATACTCGCGCATTGAACGCCCACAAAGCATTGTGCGCCGCACCCATCAGCATGGGCCGGGGTTAGACTCCCGTGGAGCTGTGCCAGCAGCCGTCCGTTTTGCCTCTTTCATTGCTATCTTTATGTTTTATGAAAGGGGATTTTATCATGCAAGATAAAGCTACAAATCCCGGCAAGACCAGCAGGCCAGAGAAAAATCCTCTGGATGCAAAAACGACCTATCACATTGGCAATCGGTCGTTCGTTGTTGAGCCGGTTTTCAAAGAAGAAAGTCCGGATACCCTGGGCAGCGTTCTCCTTCGCCTGATGAAGTCCGAGAGTGAAAAGCTGTAAATAGCTTTCAAACCCGGCTGACAGAGGCAGCAAATGGCGGTATAATGTGTTCGTACAAGTATATTTGCTATTCGACTGCCTTGACGGAAGGAGGACTTATGAAACAGTCGAATAACAAAAAATCCCGTGACGTGACCGCCTTTCTCTATGAAAGGCTTTCCCGTGATGATAATCTTGAAGGCGAAAGCTACAGCATCGGCAATCAAAAGAAACTGCTTGCCAAAGTCGCAAAGGAAAAGGGTTACACAAATCTGGTTCATTTTCTGGATGACGGCATTTCCGGCGTGACGATGGATCGCCCCGGCTTCGTGGAAATGATCCGCCAGTTGGAAGAGGGAAAAGCTGCCGCTGTCTTTGTCAAAGACCTTTCCCGCCTGGGGCGAAACTACATTGAGGTCGGACGGCTGACGGAGGAATTTTTCCCGGATCACGATATCCGCCTGGTGGCCGTCTCGGATAACATCGACACGGCGGAGGGCGAAAATGAGCTTGCCCCGATCCGCAACCTGTTCAACGAGTGGTATGCCCGCGATATCAGCAAAAAGCGGCGCATCAGCAATAAGATCAAGGGCAACGCCGGGGAGCCGATGGGCCAGCCTCCCTATGGTTACATCAAGGACCCGAATGATCCGAAGCATTGGATCGTGGATGACGAGGCAGCCCAGGTTGTGCGCCGCGTTTACAGCATGACTTTGGAGGGGTTCGGAACAGAGCAGATTGCCGCCCAGCTTGAAAAGGACGATGTCCTGACCCCGCGGGCCTACTGGCTCACGAAGGGCATCAAACGCCCCGGCAAGGGCAAACAGCAGCCGCCTACCAAGTGGAACAGCTCCACAATAACCAAAATTCTCTCCCTGCAGGAATACTGTGGTGACATTCTCAATTTCAAAACTTATTCCAAATCCTACAAGAATAAGAAGCGAATCGACAATGACCGTGAGAATTGGGTGGTGTTCCAGGACGTCCATGAGGCGATCATCGAGCGTGCTGTGTATGAGCAGGTGCAGCAAAAGCGGGGCAAAATCCGCAAGCGCCGCATCAACAACGGAGAACACAATATGTTTTCCGGCCTGTTGGTCTGTGCCGATTGCGGCAGCAACCTTCATTTTCACTTCAATCAGGGCAATCCGGAGATCAAGTATTTCAACTGCTCCAACTACAAGGGCAATCGCGGCACCTGCACCTCTACCCATTATGTCCGCGTAGACTTTCTGGAGGAAGTAGTGCTGGGAGAGATGCGGCGCTTAACGAAATTCGCCAACCTCTATGAGGACGAATTTGTAAAAGCTGTGATCGGTCATTCCCAGCAGGCGGAACAGACAGACCGCAAGCTGAAGGAAAAAGAGCTAAGAACGCTCCTTGCCCGTGATGAAGAATTGGACGGCCTTTTTGAGCGCATCTATGAGGACAATGTTTCCGGCAAACTCTCCGATGACCGCTTCGCAAAAATGTCCCGGCGGTATGAGGACGAGCAGAAAGAACTTTCGGAGAAAATAAAAAAGCTCCGCTCCGAGATAGAGAAGCAGAGCAGCCGTTCCATGACAACGGATATGTTTATCGGTCTTGTCCGTAAGTACACCAGAGCGAGAAAACTGACACCCCGGATGCTGAACGAACTGATTGAGAAGATCGAAGTGTTCAATGCGGAGAAGATCGACGGCGTATGGGAGCAGCGGCTTCGCATCCACTATAATTGCGTCGGAACGATCGAGATTCCAACGGTGCTGCCCCTGCCGATCCCGGAAGTGTCCGTAAATACAAGAAAAGGCGTAGTCGTCAACTACGCCCCCTGTGAACTCGCTGTATAAAAAGCGAGTGTTCTTACAGCCTTTCAAATGCTATAAGAACACTCGCCATGGTGCAGTTGAGCAATCCAAATCCGAACCTGTTTTTTCCTTATCCAGCGCCGCTTTCAGGTCGTCAAAAGTGATGGTGTCCGTCCCGTCCTTATAGTTGAAAGTTATCACCATCTTGTCATCATACAGGAAAATGGCGTTGACGAAAGTATCAATCAACATCTTCCGGTGGGACTTCTGCCGTACATCCAGCTTGCGGAAGCGGTGGAGCCAGAAGGTCATAAACTCGGCGCTGACCTTGGGCTTTGCCAGTTTCTCGCAGGCAATCTTGGTTTCCAGTTCCTCTTTTGTGGCTTCCAGTTCTTCCAGACGGCCTTTCGTGGACTTGGTCAAGATACCCTGCTGGATGGCGTTCAAGAGGTTTTGAATGGCCGTGTCTGCTTCCCGCAGCTGCTGTTCATAGAGGGGCAGGTTGACATTCTCTCTGTCCTGCAAGTCCATGAGCATAGACACGATGGCTTCAATGGCGGTATCGTCCATCACCATCTTCATGGTTTCGTTTACCACCAAATCCTCAATCCATTCTTTCTTGACGGACTTTTTGTGACACTCGGTGCGCTTCTTCTTCACGGACACGCACTTGTAGTAGTGGTGGACATTCCCCGTGTGGCTGGTGCCGCTCTCGCCGCAAAGGTAAGCCCCACAGTAGCCGCAGAACAGCTTGGTCGTGAGCAAGTAATCGTCCTCGGCCTTGTGGCGGGCCGGGGCCTTTTTGTTCTTCGCCAGCTTCTCCTGCACCCGGTCAAAGAGGTCTTGGGGGACGATGGCGGGAATAGCGTCCGGCACCACAATGTCCCGGTAGGTGTACTCCCCGATATAGCGGCGGTTGTTCAAAAGGTGCTGTATGCTGTTGTAGGTCATCTTCTGGCCCCGTGTGTTCTTCACGCCCTGCCCGTTGAGCCAGTCCCGGATTTGGGTCATGGTGGCCCCCTCGTCATACCGTTGGAACGCCTCACGGACAAAGGGGGCGGTGAGCGGGTCAAGCTGGAAGCACTGGTCGCTGTCGATCTGATAGCCGATGGGCAGGGTGCCGCCGTTGTACTTGGATTTCAGGGCGTTCTCCGTCATGCCCCGGACTACCTTTTCGGACAGGTCGGCGGAGTAGTATTCGGCGTAGCCCTCCAGCACGCTTTCCAGAATGATACCCTCGGCCCCGTCGGAAATGACCTCGGTGGCGGACACCACCTTGACCCCGTTCTTTTTCAGAGCAGCCTTGTAGCGGGCGCTGTCGTAGCGGTTGCGGGCAAACCTGTCCAGCTTCCAGACGATGATCATATCAAACAGGCGTTTGCCGCTGTCCTTAATCATGTTCTGAAATTCCGGGCGGTTGTCCGTCTTGGCGGAAAAGGCCCGGTCTATGTAGTGGCGCAGGATGGTGATACCGTTCTTCTCGGCAAAGGCGGTACACTCTCTAATCTGGCCCTCAATGCTTTCCTCCCGCTGGTTGTCGGAGGAATAGCGGGCATATATCACAGCTTTCATTGGTCGCCCTCCATCATGCGCAGCAGGGTTTCTTTCAGCTTCTCGTTCATGGGGGACTGGGGGTCAAAGCACATCTCAATAAAGCGGCGCATTTCCTCACGCTCCGGGGCGGCCTTTGGCTTAAACTCGTATGTCACCCCTTGGGGCTTGTCCGTCCGGGCAAAGATATAATCCAGCGACACATCAAAGTAATCCGCATAGCGGCGGAACAGTTCCACAGGCGGGGTGGACTGGCCGTTTTCGTAGCGGTTGACGCTGGACTGTGTGGAGCCGATGGCCTCGGCCATTTTCACCTGTGAAATGCCAATGCTCTCCCGCAGGGCTTTCAACCGTTTACCCACTTCTTTCATGTTGCAACCTCCTATTCGGGTTAAATTTATTATAACCCAGCTTGTCGAAAATTGCAACCCGGAAACGCAATTTCCCCCCTGCGTTTTTTCTCCCGTCCCGGCCCGCAGGCCGAACAAAGAAGCGGCGCAGATCAGCCCGTGGGGGTGGGCTGGTCTGCGCCGTTTCTTTGGGTTTTGGAGGGGTGGGGACACGGGCGCAGGATTGCGGACTGTGGCCACACGCCGACAAAACCGGGGGTTTCCAAAGGGGGGCATGGCCTCCCCTTTGGCACACGGCCTTGCTTGCAAGGTGTAGTGTGTTATACCTGCTGGCGCGGCTGACGGGGGAAGCGGGGGGCGGTGCGGTATGCACCCCGCTTGCACCGGCAGGAAAACGGGCTGGGTTTTTGTGACCGGGAGGGAACAAAAAGCCTGTCCGTTTTCAGAAAGCGGCGGCAGGTATACAAGCCCCCGTCCCTCGTCTTTCGTCCCCCGCTGGTGGGACAAAGTGTCCCGAAGTAGCGGAGCGCCGTGCGTCCGTCAAGGCTGAAACGAGCGGGCTTGCGCCCGGCCTTGACTGCCGTCCGCCGCTCCGCTGGTGGGTGGGCAAGGCGGCCAATCCCCTAACGGTGCTTGGCCGCCCTCTGCTTTAGCTTGGGGCCGTTCTCCCTCCCAAAATCGGTGGAGGCGGGCAAGCACTTTTGGGCTTGCCCGCCTTGGTGACCACAAAGCAAAACCGGGCGGGGCTGTCAATGGCGGCGCTGAAAGCGTCGTTCATCTCGACCATTGACGGCCTCGGCTGGGTTTGCTATCCTGCCAGCGCAGGGACGAAGGTAGTCCAACCAGTGCCGCCCCGCAACTCCACATCATTTTCATCTGAGAGAGTAAAGGAGTAGACAGGTTGGCGGAACCCTTTGCTGTCGGTCATGTATCCCAGCTTACAGTCAATGACCCGCACTTGATTGGGGGACAGATAGTTGAACATGGGCACATCACGCCAAGAGAACCGCCCAGAGCAAAGGCGCTCATACGCCTCTTGGGGAGAGATAACTGCGGCATTTCCATGAAGGGTGCTGACAGAAAGAGTGTTGTCTACCTCGTAGAGGATACCGCCCTCTGCCACCCAGCAGGTCAATTCACCGTCGGTAAGTACGCCGTCCTCTATTACGCATTCCGCCCGAAAAGCATACTTTCCTTTTTCCTCGTCCACGGTAATAAACTCAGCCGCGTCAGGCATTTCGATGCCCAGGTCTTCCAGAGCGGTGCGGAGCTCGTCCTCCGTGATGGTTCCGCCTTTTTCACTGAAACGAAGTTCACTGTCCACACGGTAATCTGTGTACTCATAGGAGCGGTCTTTGTAAGTTACCCACAGGGCATAGGTTTGGTGGTCAGAATAGACGGCGGTATTGTCATAGTAATCCACGTCAGGAGTGCCAAATCTGATTTCAGCCCCTTGCCGCCCAATAAACTCTACTGCAAAAGCGTCGCTGCTTTCTATGGTGAACGGTTCCGTCCAGTACACCCCAGACGGCCCCGGCTCATCAGATAGTGAACACTCCTGCACCCATTCTATTCCCTTGGTGTTGGCGGCGTAGATCGGAGCATCCGCAAGATTGCCGTAGGGCTGGAAATGATAGGCGAGGAACACGCCCGCCAAGACAGCAGCGGACAGAACGGGAAGGACGGCGTAGATCCCGGCAATCTTCCATCGTTTTCCCGCCAAGCTGACGAACAGCATACATAAGCAGTACCCCAGCATGGCCCCCAAAATATTGCAGATCAAATCGTCCACATCAGCCTGTCCCCGACCAAGGCTATACTGGAGCACTTCAATCACAAGAGATGTGCCAGCCCCAGCTGTCAGCATCCAATACCACCGTCGGAAAGGCTTTACTGCCAGAGGAAGCAGCACACCCAACGGGAGGAACATGGCGATGTTTAGCAGGGGGTTCAGCCAGATTTGCAGGGTAAAGTTGTTCCATGCCTCCCAGAACGCCAAAAATGGGTGTAGTTGGGCACCCATCTGCATACCATCCATGCGGTTCATAAAGGTGATGGCGGCAAGCCCGCCCAGGTAGCACAGCAGAAGGAGAACAGCCACGGCTTGTCCTTTTGGAAAATGCTCCCCGTCTCGGTGGCGCTTCCGGTTCAGCACGACAAGGATCGCTACACCTACTGCCAAGCCAATCAAGGCGAGGGGAATTGCATTTTGAAACAAATAAAAAATGTGTCTGATAAAGGCATGCATGGTAAACTTGTCTCCTTCAATAAAAAAGCGTGCGGCCGAAGCCGCACGCCGAAAAACGCACAACTCCGTTGCCGCGACGCAACTTTTCTACCACCCACGAGGATGCGAAAATGGAGAGTGCATTTTTACCGAAGTAAAATATGCACACCCTCATAGGTAGATATTCAGTTGCGTCGCAAAAGCATTATAGCATATTCTTTCTGGAAAAGAAAGTAGGCAGAGAGAGTTTTTGCCCTGCCTTGAAAAACAGCAAAAAATATTTTTGCCTTTTAGGAACAAATGGTGTATACTTATGCCGTAAAGAAATAGAGACAGAGAAAAATCTATTTAGAAGGGAGGTTACTTTTATGTCCGTTACCTACAAGTTTCCCCATGACAGTCCCATCCGCTACCTACCCCTGGTCTATATGCTTCCCTATGACCTGCTTGTCCGCTGTCCCACCCTCCGCAAGCTGCCCCGTAGCATGGGGGCGTTGAACACTTCGGAGTGGGGTGAGGTCATTGGAAGCGCCGCATTTTACAATGAAATCATGGACGCCGTGGCGTCGCTGGCGTTCCCCCACTTCGGCTTCGGTGGCTGGAAGGAGCATTACACGGGCTGGTGCCCCGTCTGGCGTTTGTCCTACGCCCTGCCCCTGTGGGCCAAGGGCGTGGAGCGGGTGCGGGGCTGGGGGTTGCAAGCCCTCTTTGCCCTGCCGCCCAATTACGAAATACCGTTCTTTGACCCGGAGGACGTAAAAGCGGTCATGGCGGAGGTCGTTCAGCAGACCATCGAGGAACAGGGCTGGGGGCCAATGCTGGAAGTGGTGCGGGAAATGCCCTGCGACGAGGATTTCGAGAAGTGGGACACCAATGTCCGCAAGGACTTCCTCCGCAAGTGGTATCACACCCGCTCCAAACGGGTGCAGACCGTTTCGCTGGAAGAATGTATGGAGGACGAGGACAGCAAAATCCACGCTCTCCCCGCCCCGGACGGGGACTTCACGGAACAGGTGGAGGGCGAGGACTTTTACAAACGGTTCAAGGCCACTTTGTCCGAAAAGGACATGGCAATTTTGGAGTTGCGGGTAGATGGGTACGGCTATCAGGAAATAGCGGACAGGCTGGGCTACAAGACCCACAGCGCCGTAGTCAAGCGCATGGAGGCAATCAAAAAGCGGTTTATCCAGTACGAGAACGAAACAGGGCGGTAAAGCCACGCAAGCCGGGAAACGGCGGGCGTGGCTTTTCTGTACCCAAAATCAGAAAGAAGGTGAGGATGTTCCCTATCAAAGATTTGCCGCCCGTGGAGCGGCGGGCGGACGGCTCCCTCTACCGCATGGACGCAGGACAGCGGCGGGAGGCGGTGCGGCTTATCAAAGGGCGGTGCAGTTACTACGACGGCGGCAACTGCCTGTACTTGGACGATGGCGAGGAAGTGACCTGCCCCCAGAGTATTTCCTATTCCGTCTGCTGTAAGTTCTTCCGCCATGTGCTGTTGAAGGACGAGGCGGGCAGGGGCTTGGAGGCGGCGGTGTTCCGGCGGGAGGCGCTGAAACGCTGTTTACGGTGCGGCGTGGCCTTTTCCTCCGCCTCCAACAACGCCAAATACTGCCCCGACTGCCGGGCGGCGGTACAGCGGCGGCAGAAGGCCGACTACGCCCGGAAGCGGAGGGTGGGAGTAGAAAAGTAGGGGGTAAAAAAGCCCGTCAAATCAAGGCTTCCGGGCCTCGAAACCCCATGCCCCCGTATGTTGATACTCCCCGCCCCGAAAAACGACTTCAACTTTTCTACAAGGAGGTTCTATGACAGCGTACATTCACCTGCACCAGAAACCCAAAGCGGCCAGCTTTACCCAGCTTCCCAACTTCCTGTTTGAAGCGCCCGGCTTCCAGCCGTTGAGCAACGGGGCGAAAATCCTCTACGCCATGCTCCTGCGCCGCACCGACCTCTCCCGCAAAAACGGGTGGGCGGACGAGTACGGCAGGATTTACCTCTACTACCCCATCAATGAGGTGACGGCCCTGCTCCACTGCGGGCGGCAGAAGGCGGTGGACACCCTGCGGGAACTGCAATACGCCGGGCTGGTGGAGATCAGGAAGCAGGGCTTTGGAAAACCCAACCGCATTTACCCAAAATCCTATGAGGCGGTTCCAAACACCGACTTCAAGAAATCCGGCTGTGGTACGCCGGAGGGCTGAAAACCGTACTCATGGAGTACGGTTTTCGGCCTTGAGAAGTACGGAAACCGGACGGTATATAGAAAGATAAAGATAAAACAAATTGATCTATAATCAATCTATCCAATCCTATCCGAGATATTTTCTGCGGGGTTTTCCTGTGGAAAACCCCGGATGGGAAGGGATGGGGAAAGGAGTTCTATGGCGCAAAAAGCCCCGCACGCAATTTTACGCTTCGCCAAACACAAGGCAGGCCCAGCCGGGGCGCTGGAGGCCCACCACGAGCGCACCAAGGAGCAGTACGCCAGCAACCCGGACATTGACACCAGCAGGAGCAAGGACAACTTCCATATTATCCAGCCCGCCGGGAAGTACAGGCGGGAGATAGACCGCCGTATCAGGGCGGCGGGGTGCCGCACCCGGAAGGACAGCACCATGTTCGTGGACACCTTGATAACCGCAAGCCCGGAGTTCTTCACGGGCAGGAGCAGGAAAGAGGTACAAGCCTACTTCACGGAGGCGGTAGCCTTTATGGAGAAGAAGGTGGGGCGGGGCAATATCTTTTCCGCCGTGGTACACATGGATGAGAAAACGCCCCACCTCCACCTGTGCTTCACCCCCATCACGGAGGACGGGCGGCTGTCGGCAAAGGAGATTTTAGGCAACCGGGCGCAACTCTCCCAATGGCAGGATGAGTTTCACGCCCACATGAAAAAGGCGTTCCCCGTCCTCAAGCGGGGCGAGAGCGCCCTCGTCACCAAGCGCAAGCACATTCCCACATGGCTGTTCAAGCAGTCCGTAGACCTGACCCGCCAGCAGCAGGCCATAGAAAAGGCGGTGTCGGAAATCGGGGTGCTGAACGCCGGGAAAAAGCGGGACGAGATTTTGGAGATGGTGGGGCCGTACTTCTCCCGGCTGGAAAAGCACTTGGGACAGATGAAGAAGTATCAGGCCACCATCGACTATCTGACGCAGGAGAACGAGGGCTTGAAGGAGAAGGTCAACAGCGAAAAGAGCATACAGAAGCAGATGGAAGTCCTCATGCTGAAAAAGGAAAATGAACAGCTCCGGCGGTTTGTCCAGCGCATACCCCCGGAGGTCAGGCAGGCGCTCAAGGAACAGCAGCAGGGCCAGCGGCGGGATAAAGACCGCCAGCGGTAAATCTTTAGAAACACGGAGGTACATTTGGGCAGAAGAAAAAAGCTGATTAACAACTCCGATATTCCCCAGCACCAGATTGAGGCGATAGCCCGCTGTATCATGCCGGACATTCTCGCTTTCTACGAGAGCGAGGAGGGCCAGCGGGAATTTGCCGAATGGAAGAAGCAGAGGGAGGCGGAGAGGCAGGAGGCCGAAACGAAGAAGTAACGAAAAGGGCGGGCGCACCGTGCAAACGGCTGCGCCCGCCCTTTTTGCGTTTATGGGGTCGCTTTCTTCTTCCGTGGGCCTCTCGGCTTGGAGGTGGGCCTGCGCCGTACCCCGTTGCGGAAGTAGGTGCTTTCGTAACGGTCAAAGAAAAGCAATAATCCGAACCCATCGCCTATCGGAAACGGGTTCGGATTATATTGGTTTGGTGCGCGAGGCGGGACTTGAACCCGCACGTCCGTGAAGGACACTAGAACCTGAATCTAGCGAGTCTGCCAATTCCACCACTCGCGCGTAAGCAGTCTCAGAAGAAAAGATGGTGCGGATGGCGGGACTTGAACCCGCACGTCCATACGAACACTAGCACCTCAAGCTAGCCTGTCTGCCAATTCCAGCACACCCGCATTTTCATCAGTCTTTCAAACGACCGCTCCGCTATTATAAGCCTGTTGTACGCCAAATGTCAACCTTTTTTTGCGGGAAAAGAAAAAGTTTTTGCACCGCTTTTTCCCGCCGCCAAAAGATGGGCTTATACCTGCGCGAGCGTCTCGCCGACCGCGCCCGTGATGACCAGATCCGCGCGGGTCTTATCGCTCAGCGGCGTCTTGTTGATGACGACGAGCTTGTGGCCGCGGTAGTAGTTTACCAGACCCGCCGCGGGGTAGACCGCGAGCGAGGTGCCGGCGATGATGAGCACGTCGGCCTCGGCGATATAGCGCACGGCCTTGTAGAGCGTATCCTCGTTGAGCCCCTCCTCGTAGAGCACGACATCGGGCTTGATGCGCCCGCCGCAGGAGCACGTCGGCACGCCGGTGGAGCGCGTGATCGCCTCCACGCCGTAGAATTTGCCGCACCTCTCGCAGTAATTGCGCAGGGTGCTGCCGTGGAGCTCAAGGACCTCCTTGCTGCCGGCGGCCTGATGGAGTCCGTCGATGTTCTGCGTGATGACGGCCTTCAGCTTGCCCGCGCGCTCCCACTCGGCGAGCTTACGATGCGCGGCGTTTGGCTTCGTGTCGGGGCAGAGGAGCTTTGCGCGGTAGAAGGCGAAGAATTTCTCGGGATAGCGTTCGTAGTAGGTGTGGCTCAGGATCGTTTCGGGCGGGTCGCTCCACTGCTGGCGGTAGAGTCCGTCCACGCTGCGGAAGTCGGGGATGCCGCTCTCGGTCGAGACGCCTGCTCCGCCGAAGAAGACGATGTTGTCGCTGCCGTCGATGATCTCCTTGAGCTTTCGGATCTCCTCTGTCATAGCGTCTGCTCCTTTACTTGGTGTAGTCTCTGTCGATCTGCACGACGGCAAAATAGCTGCTGTCGAGCCGCTTCACGGCGGCCTGGATCTCCTGCTCGACCTCATGGTCGCTCAGGCGAAATTTGAACGGCACCACCGCGTCGAAAATGACGTTGGTGTGCGTGGGGCCGGTGACCATGCGGAAATCGTGGATGGTGATGTGCTCGTCGATGCCGCGCACGAGCTGCGCCACGCGCTCGCGCGTTTCGGCGGTGAGCTTATCATCGGTCACGATGGGGTCCATGTGGATGGTGGCGGCGCAGCCGAGCTCGCGGCGCAGGCGCTGCTCGATGTTGTCGATCTCGTCGTGCAGCGCCATGATGTCGCCGTGCGCGGGGACCTCGGCGTGGAGCGAGATCATCACGCGGCCAGGGCCGTAGTCGTGCACGATGAGGTCGTGGATGCCCTGCACGACGGGAGAGGAGAGAACGATCTCCTCAATCCTCTGGACAAATTCCGGCGCGGGCGGCTGACCGAGCAGGGGAGAGATGGTGTCCCGCGCGGCCTGAATGCCTGCCCAGAGCACGAGCGCCGCGACGACGATACCGCACCAGCCGTCGATCTGAAGCGAGGTGAAGTGCCCGATGAGCGTCGCGGCGAGGACGGCGGCGGTCGCCGCGCAGTCGGAGAGACTGTCCATCGCGGTCGCCTCCATCGCGGCGGAGCCGATCTTCTTGCCGACCGCGCGGTTATAGAGATACATATAGAGCTTGACGAGGATGGAGGCGAGCAGGATGCCGCCGGTGAGGAGCGTGAACTCCACCGCCTCGGGGTGCAGGATCTTCTCCACCGCACTCTTGGCAAGCTCGATGCCCATGAGGAGAATGACCATGGAGACGATCAAGCCCGAGATGTACTCCAGCCGCCCGTGACCGAAGGGATGCTCGGGGTCGGGCTTCTGTCCTGCAAGCTTGAAGCCGAGCAGCGTCACAATGCTCGCGCCCGCATCGGAGAGGTTGTTGAAGGCGTCCGCCGTGATGGCGATGGAGCCGGAGAGCGTGCCGGCGATCAGCTTGAGCGCGAAGAGCAGCACATTGAAGCCGATGCCCACGATGCCGCAGAGCATCCCGTAGGCCTGCCGCACGGCAGGCGAGGTGACGTCCTCGCGGTTTTTGATGAATTTTTTGGCCAACAGAGAGATCATACCGGTGTCTCGCTTCCTTTGGATTTTGCGGGGAAGAAAAAGCGCTTGGTGAAGAGGTAGCAGAGCGGAATAAGATAGAGCAGGCAGGCGTAGGGCAGGGCCTCAACGCCGACGCCGAGCATACTCAGCGGCACGGCGCAGGCGATGCACCACGGGATAAGACCCGCGATGGTGACGCCGGAGTTGGCGATGTCCATCGCCAGCTCCTCGTGCTCCGCGCCGTCCTTGGCGTAGACCGCGCCGATGAGCTGATGCTCCATCATCACAACGATGGTCTGGTTGCACAGCACCATCGCGGCGAGGAGGCTCAGCAGGATCATCGTCGGGAAGCGGCCGATGCGCTCGGCGGACCGCTCCAGAACGCTCTGTGCCTGCGTGAGTGCGCCCGTGCCCTCTAAAATGCCGGTGTAGAGCGCGGCGAGCGGGATCATCAGAAACGGCGTGAGCATACTCACCAGCCCGCCGCCGGAGACGACGGAGGCCAGCAGCCCCTCGGTCGGGTGATAGCCGACGACCATGATCCGGAGCGCGTCAGCCACGCTGCCGCCCTGCACCGTGACGGTGATGACGAAGGCCGCGGCGGCGGAGATCGCCATGGCGCGGCGGATGGGCACGCGGAGGAGCGGCAGGATGAGCATGATGAGCGCGGGCACGAGCGCCCACGGGGAGATGACAAAGCTCTCGGCGAGGGCGTCCAGCATGGTCTCATCGACTGTGACGATGGGGTTGCGGAAGGAGAGCACGGTGTAGGCAATCAGGCAGAGCGCATAGGGCAGCGCGGCGGTCTGGAACATCCGACTGACGTTGCCGTAGAGGTCGGTCTCCGTCAGCGCGGCGACGAGGCTCGCGCAGGACGAGGTCGGCGCGCCGCGGTCGCCGAAGTAGATGCCGGAGAGGATGACGCCGGCGGTGACGGCCTCGCTCACGCCGCCGGAGCGTGCGAGCGCCATGAGCACCACGCCCGCCGTGCTCGCCACGCCGAACGACGTGCCGAGCGCGTAGCTGAGCAGCACCGTCAGCAGGAAGGCGACGAGGATAAAGAGCGAGGGCGTGATGACGCGGATGCCGTGATAGATGAAAAAGGCGATGGTGCCGCACGAGCGCCAGAGCCCCGTGAGCAGACCGATGAAAAACAGGATGCGCAGCACGATCATGCTCTTGGGCATCTTGCTCCACGCCATTTTGACAAGCGCCTTTGCGCCGTAGCCGCTCCTGAGGCCGAGGGCGAAGAACAGCACGAGCGCGAACAGCAGCGCCCACGCGAGGGAGAAGCCCTTGACGAGGCAAAAGAGCATCGCCGCGAGAAAGAGCGCAAAGCAGACGACGATATCCATGCTCCCTTACCCCTTCTTCCCGGGAATTTGCAGCGTCATGCGGCAGCACAGGCGGTCAAGGTCCTCGTCCGTCGCCGCGCCGATGCGCAGCTTCGCGCCGCAGTCCTCGCAGATGAGGTCGACGGCGGCGGGACGCACCTGCATACGGTAGCGCTCGCTGCCGCAGGCGCAGGTGATGCCGCGCGGGCGCGCGGCGATCTCCTTCAATTCGCTCAGCACCTCGTACATGATGACCGTGTCGGTGAAGGCCTCGGGCGCGTCGCCCTGCGCGGACTGCTTTTCCGCGGTGATCTGCAGCTGCTCGAGCGCGCGCTCGACGGCGTACTCCTCCCCAATGAAGCAGCAAAGCTCGGAGGTCTCGGGGCAGGCGAGGCCGATGCCCTCGCCGTCGAGCAGCCGGTCCGCGCCGCACTCCGCCAGATGCTCGCCGCCGCACACGCCGCAGGGCACGCTGATGCGGAATTTTTCGCCGTCGAAGTCGATCTGCAGCTCACTCTTGCCGCATTCGCACTGCACGATCGCGCCCGAGGCGGCAAGGGCGAAGCGGGAGCGCTGCTGCATAACGGGCTTTCTGCACCTCGGGCACAGGTAGCCGATGGTGCGCATTTTTTCTTTCATATCGTATCCTCCCGGAAGAAGTTCATATTTGTCTCTATTATACATCGGCACAGGGAAAAAGCCAATCCTTTTTCTTTGCGCGGGGTACAGGACGGAACCGTGTCTTAAATGCTTTTGCGCACTACCGCAACATCGTGATAGTGCATAAACATAAAAGGGGAACTCCGCGGGCGCTTCGGTCAGTACGCCAAAGATTTCCGAACGGGCAAAAATAGGGCTTGCATTTACAAAATGCTGTGCTATCATAGCATCACACTAAATTGAAACGCGGAGGAATCCAAATCATGAAAAAGCTCATCTCTCTTGCGCTCGCCCTCGTGCTGAGCCTGTCCCTCATCGCCTGCGGCGCCAAGCAGGACGATACCCCTCAGACCGGCGCCGACACGCCGGACACCACCCAGACCGCTGAAAAGCAGAAGCTCATCGTCGGCTTCGACGCCGAGTTCCCGCCGTTCGGCTTCATCGCCGCTGACGGCAGCTACGACGGCTTTGACCTTGCGATGGCCGAGGAGCTGTGCTCCCGCCTCGGCTGGGACTTCGAGGCCGTTCCCATCGTATGGGACAGCAAGGACGCCGAGCTCGCCGCCGGCACCATCAACTGCATCTGGAACGGCTTCACCTACACCGGACGCGAGAACGACTACACCTGGTCCGACCCCTACGTCGATAACTCCATCGTCATGGTCGTCAAGGCCGACAGCGGCATTTCCTCCCTCGCCGACCTCACCGGCAAGAGCGTGATGGCGCAGGCTGCCTCCTCTGCCGTGGACGCTATCAACGCCAACGAGTCGCTCAAGTCCTCCCTCAAGGAGGTCGTGGAGCTGGCGGACTATAACACCGGCTTCATGGAGCTCAAGCAGGGCAGCGTGGACGCCATCGCCGCCGACCTCGGCGTCGCCAAGTTCCAGATCGCCAGCAACGAGGGCGACTATGTGATCCTGGATGAGCCCATCTCCACCGAGCAGTACGCCATCGGCTTCCTCAAGGGCAACACCGAGCTGCACGACGCCGTGAACGCCGAGCTCCTCAAAATGGCCGAGGACGGCACGATGCTCTCCATCGCGGAGAAGTACGTCGATCAGGGCCTTGTGATCGACAGCCTCTGCCTCGTCAAGTAACATGACCGTTTCCGCCATGCTGACCCTGCTGGTGCAGGGCTTCGGGAAATCGCTGGAAATTTTTACCTTAACGCTGCTCGGCTCGCTGCCGCTCGGACTTCTTGTGATGTTCGGCCGGCGCAGCCGCGTGGCCCCGCTGCGCTGGCTCGTGAAGCTGTTCATCTCCGTCATGCGCGGCACGCCCCTGATGCTCCAGCTCATGGTCGTCTACTACGGACCGTTCCTGCTCTTCGACTTCACGCCGCCGGGCAACTGGCGCTTCGGCGCGGTCATCGTCGGCTTCGTCATCAACTACGCGGCCTACTTCGCGGAGATCTACCGCGCGGGCTACGAGTCCATCCCAGTCGGGCAGTTCGAGGCGGCGCAGGTGCTCGGCTACACAGGCGGGCAGACCTTCGGGCGCATCCTTCTTCCCCAGATGATCCGGCGCGTGCTGCCGCCCGTGACGAACGAGGTCATCACGCTCGTGAAGGACACCTCGCTCGCCTCCGTCATCGGCACGGTCGAGATGTTCACCCGCGCCAAGCAGATCGTCGCCTCGCCCAACACGCCCGGTATGCTGGCGCTCGCGGCGGCGGGACTCTTTTACTACGTCTTCAACTACATCGTTGCCTTTGCGATGGAGCGCGCGGAGCGCTCGCTCGCCTACTACCAGTGAGGGAGGGACCGGACATGAACGTATTGACCATGCAGGATGTCCGCAAGTCCTTCGGCTCGCTGGAGGTGCTCAAGGGCATTTCCCTCACCGTGGGCGAGGGCGAGGCCGTCTCGGTCATCGGCCCCAGCGGCAGCGGCAAATCCACGCTGCTGCGCTGCGCGACGCTGCTTGAAACGATGGACGGCGGCTCGCTCGCCTACGGGAACGACTTCGCCGCGACGATGGACGCGGAGGGAAAGAGCGTCTACGCGGACAAGGCTGCGCTGCGGCGGATCAAAAGCCGCTTCGGGCTGGTGTTCCAGCAGTTCAACCTTTTCCCGCACTACACGGTGCTCAAAAACGTGACGGATGCGCCGCTCATCGTGCAGAAGCGCGAGCGCGGCGAGGTGCGTGAGCTGGCGCTCTCCCTGCTCGAAAAGATGGGCCTTGCGGACAAGGCGGACGCCTATCCCTGCCAGCTCTCCGGCGGACAGCAGCAGCGCGTCGCCATCGCCCGCGCGCTGGCGCTGCGGCCCGACATCCTCTTTTTCGACGAGCCGACCAGCGCGCTCGACCCCGAGCTGACCGGCGAGGTGCTCAAGGTCATCCGTGATCTCGCGGAGGAAAAAATGACCATGGTCATCGTCACGCACGAGATGGCCTTTGCCCGCGCCGTGAGCGACCGCGTGATCTTCGTGGACGGCGGCGTCATCGTCGAGCAGGGCGATCCCGAGCAGGTGCTCGGCGACCCGGCGCAGGAGCGCACGCGGCGCTTCCTGCGCAGCTATCAGACCTGAATATTGCCTCCTCTGCAAAGAGGGATGTGCCGGCACACACGGCGCATCCCTCTTTGTTTTACCTGAAATTCATAAAATTTCCCGGCCTTGGCATACTAAGACAAACTACAAGCACAAGGGGAAATGGTATGGAGACCAAACGGATCGGCGCACAGACGCTGCGCTTTTCACGTCCGCCGCGCGTGGAGAGCTTTGCCAACATCGGCGCGAAGCTGGAGGGACAGGGCCCGATGGCGGACTATTTTGACGAGCTGAGCGAGGATTCCTTCTTCGGCGAAAAGACCTGGGAGAAGGGCGAGGCCCGTATGCAGAAGCGCGTGCTTTCCCGCGCGCTGGAGAAGGCGACGCGCAGGCCGGAGGAGCTGGACCTCATCTTTGCCGGCGACCTTCTGAACCAGTGCATCGGCACCTCCTTCGCCCTGCGGGAGTTCGGCGTGCCGCTGTGCGGCGTGTACGGCGCGTGCTCGACGATGGGGGAGAGCCTGGCGCTTGCCGCCATGAGCATCGACGGCGGCTTTGCCCGCCGCGCTGCGGCGATGACCTCCTCGCACTTCTGCACCGCCGAGCGGCAGTACCGGATGCCCGTGCCCTACGGCTCGCAGCGCACGCCGACCGCCCAGTGGACGGCTACGGCGGCGGGCTGCTGCATCCTGTCGAACGAAGGAAGGGGCCCTGCCGTCACGCACGCGGCCATCGGGAGGATCGTGGACCGCGGCATCACGGACGCGAACAACATGGGCGCAGCGATGGCGCCCGCGGCGTATGACACGCTCCGCGCGCTCTTTTCCGACACGCGGACCTCACCCGCGGACTACGATCTCATCGTCACCGGCGATCTCGGCCGGCTCGGGCACGAGGTCGTCACGGACCTCTTTGCGCGCGACGGCGTGGACATGACGAAGAACTACAAGGACTGCGGGCTGCTGCTCTACGATCTGGAGCGGCAGGATATGCACATGGGCGGCAGCGGCTGCGGCTGCTCCGCCGCCGTGCTCAATGGCTACCTTCTGCGCGGGATGCGCGAGGGCAAGTGGAACAGGATCATCTTCGCGCCGACGGGCGCGCTGCTCTCGCCGACCTCCACCATGCAGGGCGAGAGCATCCCGGGCGTGTGCCACGCCGTCATTCTGGAAAACATCGGGGAGGAAAGCTGATGGACTATCTCAACGCCTTTCTCTGCGGCGGCATCCTCTGCGCCGTGGGACAGATCCTCATTGACAAAACGCCGCTCACGCCGGCCCGTATCCTGACGGGCTACGTCGTTGCGGGCGTGCTGCTCACGGCTGTCGGCGTCTACGAGCCCATCGTCGAATGGGGCGGCGCGGGCGCGACCGTGCCGCTCACGGGCTTTGGCTACTCGCTTGCGAGCGGCGTGAAGAAGGCCGTCGCGGAGCAGGGCTGGCTCGGCGTGATGACCGGCGGGCTCTCTGCCACAGCGGGCGGCATCGCTGCGGCGGTCTGCTTCGCGGTCGTGATGGCGCTGCTCTTCCGGCCCGGCGACAAGCGGTAACAAAAAAAGTGCCCGTTCCTTTTGGAACGGGCACACCGATGAATATCATCGGAAAATCAGATGAGGTTTTTCTCCGTCTTGGGGTCGAAGAGATGGATGAGCCGCGGCTCAAAGCTGAACCTCACCGCCGTGTGGCGGGCGTAGGCGTTGGGGTCGAGGTTCGCGGTCTGCACCACAGCCACCACGTCCTTGCCGCCGGCGGTCATGTGCAGATGCAGCTCGCTGCCCATCAGCTCGCTCACGTCGATCTGCGCGTCGATGCCCTCGTCGCCGACGGTGACATGGACCGGACGCACGCCGATGGTCACGGTACGGCTCTCCGCGCCCGCCGCGGCGAGCTTCTCGTTCTGCTCCGCCGTCAGCGGCAGCGTGTGGCCCATGATGGTGACGGAGTAGGCGTCACCATTCTTGGTAAGCCGGCAGTCCTCGAAGAAGTTCATCTGCGGTGTACCGATGAAGCCTGCGACGAACAGGTTCGCGGGATGGTTGAACACCTCCTGCGGGGTGCCGATCTGCTGAATGAAGCCGTCGCGCATGATGACGATGCGGTCGCCGAGCGTCATGGCCTCGACCTGATCGTGCGTGACGTAGATAAAGGTCGTGTCGATCTTCTCGCGCAGCTTGATGATCTCCGCGCGCATCTGGTTGCGCAGCTTCGCGTCAAGGTTCGACAGCGGTTCGTCCATCAGGAACACCTTGGGGTCGCGCACGATGGCGCGGCCGATGGCGACGCGCTGGCGCTGACCGCCGGAGAGCGCCTTGGGCTTGCGGTCGAGGTACTGGGTGATGTCCAGAATTTCCGCGGCTTCGCGCACCTTGCGGTCGATCTCGTCCTTGGGCACCTTCTTGAGCTTGAGCGAGAACGCCATGTTCTCATACACCGTCATGTGCGGGTAGAGCGCGTAGTTCTGGAAGACCATCGCAATGTCGCGGTCCTTGGGGGCCACGTCGTTCATCAGCTTGCCGTCGATGTACAGCTCGCCCGCGCTGATCTCCTCCAGACCCGCCACCATGCGCAGCGTGGTGGATTTGCCGCAGCCCGACGGGCCGACGAGGACGATGAACTCGCGGTCGGCAATGTCGAGGTTGAATTCCTGCACGGCGACCACGCCCTCGTCGGTGATCTGCAGGTTGTGCTTCTTCTCGCCGCTGTTCCTGCTCTTCTTTTTCGGCTCGCTGTTGGGATAGACCTTCTTGATGTTTTTCAGAATGACTTCTGCCATATTCTCTGACCGCGGCTCTGCCGCCTCCGCGCGCAGGGCCTCGCGCCGTTCGGGCGCTTTACGGCAGGTCTCCACACTGCCGCACCGCCGGTCAGGGCGGGAACGATCCTTTCATGTTCCTCACGGCGGCTATTGGGTGGAGTAGCCGCCGCGGGTGGTTTTGGATGACTTTATCCTATCACAGCGCGAAAGCCGGTACAAGGCTTGCCGACGTCCGCTGCGCCGATTTCGTGAAAAGAGACAGTTTCATGCCGTGATCTTTGTGCCGCATGACAGGAATGAAAGGAACAAAAACGGGAAAGAGCGTCAGCTCTTTCCCGTTTTGATGCCGTTATTTTTCCTGCGGGAAGCGGACGGCGATCTCCGTGCCCTTGCCGACCTCGCTTTTGAGCGCGATCGTGCCATGGTGGTACGCCACGGCGTGCTTGACGATGGACAGTCCCAGACCCGTGCCGCCGCTCGCCTTGGAGTGGCTCTTGTCCACGCGGTAGAAGCGCTCGAAGATGCGGCTTTGATGCTCCGGAGGGATGCCGATGCCCGTGTCGCGCACGGTGAGACAGGCGCTGCCGCCCTCGGCGCCGACGCGCACATCCACGCTGCCGCCGTCCGCGTTGTACTTGATCGCGTTGTCGCAGAGGTTGTAAGCGATCTCATAGAGGAGCCGCCGCACGCCGATGACCGGGGCGTTCTCGCCCGAGACGATGATGCTCACGTTTTTCGCCTCTGCCGCAGCGCGGAGATTTTCTGCGGCCTCCTGCGCGAGCGGGAGAAGGTCGACCGTTTCGGTCGGCAGCTCGCCGCCCTCGTCCAGCTCGGAGAGGCGGATGATGTCGCCGATGAGCGTCACGAGACGCTGCGCCTCGGCGCGGATGTGACCGACGAAGCGGGGCATATCCTCCGGCTTGACCATGCCGTTCTCCAGCAGCTCGGCGCTGCCGATGATGCCTTGGAGCGGCGTTTTCAGCTCGTGCGAGACGTTCGCCGTGAACTCGCGGCGGCTGCGCTCGGCGAAGGCCTGCGCGGTCATGTCGAAGGCCAGCAGCACCGCGCCGATCACCTTGCCGTCGGACTCGATACGGCTGAGGTCGAACTGGTACTCGCGCCCGCCGCGCTCGGCGCGGACCTCGCTGTGCCCGTCGGTCATCGCCGTGCGGAGCGCGAGGCTCATGGAGTGCTCACGGTCCACGGTCAGGAAATCCTGCCCGACGCACGCGCCCGTCACGCCGAAGAGCGTCTGCGCGGCGGGATTGATGTTCAGCACCGCGCCCTTTTCGTCGAGCAGCACGAGCCCCTCGTTCATGCCGGCGGTGATCTGTGTGAATTCGTCCGTTTTCTGCCGCAGCTCGGCGAGCTGGGCGTCGATCTGTCTGCGCTGGCGGTCGATGCGCCGCAGGAGCGGAGAGAGCTCCTCATAGGCGTCGTTTTCCAGCGGATGCTCGAGGTCGAGCGCGTTGAGCGGCTCGACGATGCGCTTGGCCAGACGGCTCGCGAGCAGGCTCGAGAGCACAAGCAGCACGATCACGACGAGCAGAATGGGCTGGAACGCTCCGAGCAGCAGCGCGCCCATCGTGGCGCGGCTGGCGGACAGGCGCAGCACGGTGCCGTCCGTGAGGCGGCTCGCGCTGTAAACGGTCTTTTGCAGCAGCGTCGCGCTGTAGCGGCTCGAGCTGCCCGTGCCGGTCTCCAGCGCCTCGCGGACCTCCTCTCGCTCAAGATGGTTCTCCATCTGCGCGGCGTCCGCCTGCGTGTCGTAGAGCACCGTGCCGTCGGAGGCGATCCAGGTGACGCGGAAACGGTCGGACTTGATTTTTTCCAGATAGGTCGAGCCGTTGGTCTCCACGGCTGCTGCGGCGATGCGCAGCTCGTCGCCGAGCTGGTGCTCCTGCATCCCCTCATAGAAGCTGTAGAAGCAGCCCATGACGAGCAGCAGGCTGCACGCGAGCACAGCGACGCCGACGGTGAGAATGGAGCGGAAGATCTTTCTGGTCAATTCTTCTCCGCCTCCCATCGGTAGCCCACACCGCGCACAGTCTCGATGTGCTCGCCGTTTTCACCGAGCTTCTGGCGCAGGGTGCGGATGTGCATATCCACCGTGCGCGTCTCGCCGCAGTAGTCCACGTCCCAGACCTTTTCCATCAGCTGATCCCGCGTGAAGGCCATGCCGGGGTGGGAGAGAAAGAGCCGCAGCAGCTCAAATTCCTTGTACGTCAGCTCCACGCGCGCGCCGTCCGCCGTGACGATGTGCTCGGCGGGATCGAGCGTGAGCGTGCCGCTGCGCAGAAGCGCCTGCGCCGTTTTCGGACGGCTGCGGCGCAGCACCGCCTTGACGCAGGAGACGAACTCCATCACGCCGAAGGGCTTCGTGAGGTAGTAGTCCGCGCCGAGGTCGAGCCCCTGGATCTTATCGTACTCCGCGCCCTTGGCGGTTGCCATCACGACGGGGAGCTCGGCAAAGCGCGCGCTCGCGCGCAGCCGGCGCAGCAGCTCGATGCCGTCCGTGCCGGGGAGCATCACGTCGAGCACGACCAGCTCGGGCGGCGCTTCCTTTTGCAGGGCGTCCCAGAACGTGTCGCCGTCGGCGAAGCCCCGGGCCTCAAAGCCGGTGGATGTGAGCGCGTACACCTCGATGTCGCGGATGCTCGCATCGTCCTCCACGCACCAGATCATCCTTATTCCCCCTTGTGAACGCCGGTGACGGAGAAAATGACCCACTCGGCGATGTTCGTCGCGTGGTCTCCGATGCGTTCAAAATATTTTGCGATCATCAGCAGGTCGAGCGCGTATTCGCCGTCCGCGGGGTCCTGCGCGATCTTGCCGATCAGACGCTCCTTGACCTGCGTGAAGTAGCCGTCCACGGTGTCGTCCTCCGCGATGACCTGCTCTGCCAACATTGTATCACATTTTACATACGCGTCAACGCTTTCCGTCACCATGCGGATGGTAGCCTTCGCCATCTCGCGCAGGAGGTTGTTGTCCTCGGCCTGATGGCCGTGGAGAAAGCTGATGATCTCGGCGATGTCCTCGGCCTGATCGCCGATGCGCTCCATGTCCGTGATCATCTTGAGCGCCGCGGAGATCTGGCGCAGGTCGCGCGCGACCGGCTGCTGCTGAAGCAGCAGCTTGAGGCAGAGGTTTTCGATGTCGCGCTCCTTCCGGTCGATCTCGCTGTCGAGCGGCGCGACCCTCGCGGCAAGACTCTTGTCGTTTTCGGTCAGCGCACGGCTGGCGAGCGCGATGACCTCCTCGCACAGCGCGCCCATTTCGATCATTTCGTGATTGAGCTGCGAGAGCTGCTCGTCAAATTTGTTTCGCATCAGCCAAACCTCCCTGTGATGTAGTCCTCCGTCCGCTTGTCGGCGGGCGTGGAAAAGACCTGCTCCGTCTTGCCGAACTCCACCAGCTCGCCGAGCAGGAAGAAGGCGGTGTTGTCCGAAATGCGCGCCGCCTGCTGCATATTGTGCGTCACCATGACGACGGTGTAGCGGTCCTTGAGCTCGCACGCGAGGTCTTCGATCTTTGACGTCGAGATGGGGTCGAGCGCGCTCGTGGACTCATCCATGAGCAGCACCTCCGGCTCGACGGCGAGCGCGCGGGCAATGCAGAGCCTCTGCTGCTGTCCGCCGGAGAGGCCGAGCGCACTCTTTTTGAGTCTGTCCTTCACCTCGTCCCAGATGGCGGCGGAGCGCAGCGAGCGCTCCACGATCTCGTCGAGCTTCGCGCGATTGCGCACGCCGTGCGTGCGGGGACCGTAGGCGATGTTGTCGTAAATGCTCATGGGGAAGGGGTTGGCCTTCTGAAAGACCATGCCGATGCGGCTGCGCAGCCAGGTCACATCGACGCTCGGCGCGTAGATGTTCTCGCCGTTGAAGTCCACCTCGCCGGTGATCTTCACATTGGGAATGAGGTCATTCATGCGGTCGAGCGTGCGCAGGAAGGTTGATTTGCCGCAGCCGGACGGCCCGATGAACGCCGTGATCTCGTGCGCGGGGACGGCGACGGAAATATCCTTGAGCGCGTGGTTCGGCCCGTACCAGAGGTTCAGACCCCTGGCTTCGATGATGGGAGCGTCAGACATTTTACTGTGTCCCTCCGTTCTTTTTGAGCTTGCGGCCGGTGAGCGCCGCGGTGAGATTGATGACGAGCGTGAGCAGCATCAGCACGCTCGCGATGGAAAAGGCGATGTCCGTGCGCCCGCGGTCGTTCGCGTAGACATAGAGCGCGACCGTCAGCGTGGCGGAGGACGAGTGCAGCGCGGTGACAAAGTCATTGAGCACCAGTCCGAAGCCCGCAGTGTAGAGCAGCGCCGCGCTTTCGCCCACGATGCGTCCGACCGCCAGAATGCAGCCGGTCACGATGCCGTCCACGGCGTTGGGCAGCACAACGGTGCGCACCATGCGCCACTTGCCCGCGCCGAGCGCCAGCGCACCCTCGCGGTAGGACTGCGGCACGGTTTTGAGGCTCTCCTGCGTCGTGCGCACGATGGTGGGCAGGATCATCACGACGAGCGTCAGACTGCCCGCGAGCACGCCCGCCTGCAGATCCATTTTCTGCACGAAAAAGAGCATACCGACGAGACCGAAGATGATGGACGGGATGCCGGTGAGCGTCTCGGTCGCAAATTCAATGAGCTCGACGACCCTGCGGTTCGCGGCGTACTCCGTGAGATAGATGGCGGCTCCCACGCCGAGCGGCAGGACGATGGCCATGGCAAGGAGAATGATGTAGAGCGTATTAAGGATGTTCGGCAGGATGCCGATGGTGTCCTTGATGTAGCTGCTTGTGCCGGAGAGGAAGTCCCACGTCACGCTGCCAGCGCCGCGATAAAAGATATAGCCGATGAGGAAGACGAGCAGCGCGCAGGTGAGCAGCGCACTCAGCCAAACGAGCGCGCGCATGGCGAGATCATAGGCGCGGCGGCGCGGAGAAAGGTTCCGTTCCATGTCAGTCCTCCTTCCGCTTTTTGATGAAGCGGTTCAGCACCACGTTGATGAGCATGATGAACAAAAACAGCACCAGCGCGATGGAGTAGAGCGCCTGCTGATACAGGCTGCCGACAGCGGCATAGGCCATGCCGGAGACGATGCCGGTGGTGAGGAAGCGCACGGGGGTAAAGAGTCCCGGCATATTGGAGACGTTGCCCGCGACCATAATGATGGCCATGGCCTCGCCGATGGCGCGGCCCACGCCGAGCACCACAGCCGTCGCCACGCCGCTGCGCGCGGCGGGCAGAACGACGCGGAAGCTCGTTTCCATCTCCGTCGCGCCGAGCGCGAGCGAGGCCTCCTCATATTCGTGCGGCACGGCGCGCAGCGCCGTTTCCGATACATTGATGATGGATGGGAGGATCATCACCGCCAGCACGAGGATCGCCGCGAGCAGGCACGCGCCCGAGCTGAGGGAAAAGGTTTTCTGGATGGCGGGGACGAGCACGATCATGCCGACCAGACCGTAGACCACCGAGGGGATGCCCGCTAACAGCTGCACCGCCGTGCGGATGACCGCCGCAAGCCTTGGCGGAGCGACGCGGGCGAGGAACACGGCGGTCAGAAGTCCCACTGGAACGCCGATGAGGATAGCGCCCGCCGTGCCGTAGATGCTCGTAAGAATGAAGGCGAGGATGCCGTACTGTGCGCCCGTGGTGGTGTTTGTCGGGTCCCAGACCTTGCCGAAGAGGAATTTTCCGAGTCCGATCTCGCGGATGGCGGGAATGCCCGAGAGAATCAGGTAGATGCTGATGAGCAGCACGAACGCTACGGCGACCACGCCGCAGAGCAGGAAAATGAGGTGGATGAGGTTTTCCAGCGTCTTGCGCACGCCGCTGTGACGCGGCTGGGCGGCGGAGGGCTTTGCGCCCTCTGCCGCCGGAGAGATGTATGCAGCCGCCATGGTGCTTACTTTGCGACCGGCACCGCGCCGGCGGCCTTGATGAGGTCGTTCGCGGCGGTGGAGGTGGCGTAGTCGAAGAAGGCCTGCGCAGCGGTGGAGAGAGGAGCGTCGGTCTTCGTCACGAGGACGAAGGGACGCTGGATGGCGTAGCTGCCGTCGAGAACGGTCTCCTCGGTGCAGGCGATGCCGCCGACCGTCACAGCCTTGACGGTGTCCTTGCCCTCGACTGCGGAGAGGGAGGCGTAGCCGATGGCGTTGACGTTGCCCGCGACCGCCTCGATGACGCCGCCGGTGGAGGTCAGCTCCTGATCGAGCTTGCAGGCGTCCCTGGTGCCGGTGATGGATTCGAAGCCGTCGCGCGTGCCGCTGCCGGCCTCACGGCCGATGCAGGAGATCTTGCCCGCTTCGCCGCCGACCTCGCTCCAGTCGGTGATCTCACCGGTGAAGATCTTGGCGATCTGCTCGACGGAGAGATCCTCGACCTTGCTGTCCGCGTTGACGATGACGGCGATGCCGTCGAGGGCGACAACGGTCTCGGTCAGGCCGCCGGCCTTCTCCTCGTCCTTGAGGGCACGGGAGGCAAGACCGATGTCCGCGCTGCCGTTGCCGGCGGCCTCAATGCCGGCGCCGGAGCCGGTGGGGTCGTAGGTGACGCTCACACCGCTGTTGTCGGCCATGAACTGCTCGCTCAGCGCGCCGATGACCTTTTCCATCGAGGTCGAGCCGTTGGTCGAGACGCTGCCGCTGAGCGCGGCCTGCTGCGGCTGGTCGTTATTGGTGTTGTCGGGGGCAGTGGTCTTGCTGCCGCAGCCTGCGAGCAGCGAGAGGCTCATCACAGCGGTGAGCACAAATGCAAGTGTCTTTTTCATCTTTCATTCCTCATTTCACATGTTGGTTTTGGACTTTCTTCGTTCCACAACGCAAAGCATAACGGAGCGCTGTAAAATGCAAAAGCCGGGCCGTGTAAAATCGAGGTAAAATAGCGGTGCGGCGCGAGAAAAGAAAATTCTTCAAAAATCTCCCGCTCTCGCTCTTGACAGCGCGCGGAAAAATCCTTATAATAGCCATGTTGCACATCCGGGTGTAGCGCAGTTGGTAGCGCGCATGGTTCGGGAGCGGCCCAATTTCAAATTCCTTAGAATCCTTAAGTTTTGGCTTAGGGATTCTTTTTTTGCACGCTTAGTTTCTTGAAAAAATGGAGTAGTACCCTGTAAGTGCAGTCGCAAAATCCCCAAAAATCTGTTAAACT
>ENA-UONX01000552-UONX01000552.1-human-gut-metagenome-genome-assembly--contig:-P74old-NODE-552-length-51157-cov-6.435971_pt1 | contig 51157 bp, 62 predicted proteins | sample MGYA00242466_ERZ724013 | MGnify/ENA metagenome assembly ERZ724013 | reverse complement strand
TGCAGAGAATTTGGCATCCAGTACGGCACAAACTACAGCTACTGGTACGACTACTGCCTCATCGGAACAGGAAAGCGAAACAACTGTGGCAGAAGAGACAGACAATGTCACGGCAACGTCTCCTACCAATACAAAACCACGAATGGAATCATCTCCATCCGACTTTCAGAGACCTTACGGGAGATTTTCACGCAGTTTCCATAAACGTATGGGAAAATAAAACCATGGAAACAACCCCCCTTCTCTAACAGAAAGGAAGATCACATATGATTAGCAAAGAACAAAACTGGGCATGGGCAATGACAATGGCAGTGGCGGCTGTCCTGCTTTGCAGCGGATGTGCAGAGAATTTGGCATCCAGTACGGCACAAACTACAGCTACTGGTACGACTACTACATCATCAGAACAGGAAAACGAAACAACTGTGGCAGAAGCGGCAGACAATGTCACGGCAATGCCGCTTACCAATACAGAACAGCGAGTCGACTACGACGAAGACGATTATACCAGTACCTACGATACCTTTGATGCAGAAATCCAGCTGAGCGGCAGCACCGCAGAGGTTACCGGTAGATCGGATGCTGTACAGATTGCCGATCATGTTGTTACCATTCAGGAAGGCGGTACCTATCGGATTTCCGGTACATGGGAAAACGGACAGCTGCGTGTGACCGGCAGCGAAAAGGTGAAGTTGTATCTGGATGGCGTTTCGATTACGAATCCGAACGGGGCTGCAATTCTTTGCGAAAATGAAAAGCGTACCATTCTTTCTCTGGCAGCAGAAACAGAAAACATCCTCTCTGACGGGACAGCGGCAGCTTCTGCTGAAGAACCGGCAGCCATCTATACAGAAGATAAACTGACCATCAACGGAAATGGCACGCTGATCGTGCATGGTGTGGCAGCAAACGGTATCGTCTGCCGGAATGATTTGAAAATAACAGGTGGTACGATGCAGGTCAATGCAGCGAACAATGGGATCAAAGGCAAAGACAGTATTGGAATTTGTGGCGGCAATATAACCGTAATCGCCGGAAATGACGGCTTGAAGGCAACCGAGGCAGATGATCCAGAACGGGGCTGGATTGCGGTGAGCGGCGGTATGGTTACCGTTACCGCAGAAGGAGATGGTATGCAGGCAGAGACAGACTGCTGGATAGACGGCGGCGAACTGCATATCACAACAACGGGTGAAATTGCAACAAGTGACACAGAGGAAATGCCTGCTGGCGGCGGATTTGGCGGTGGACAATTCCAAGGTGGCGGACGATTTGACGGCAATGCACCAATGCAGCAGGAATCAGAACTTTCCTCGGCAGAAGCGACGGTTCATCAGATGGCAAATGAAATCACAGATAACGATGACAATGCAGCTGCTGAAACTGATACAACAGAAATAGAGAGTGCCAGCAGCAAAGGTGTAAAAGCTGGTGGTATGCTGACCATGACCGGCGGTACGGTACAAGTTTCTTCTACAGATCACTGTTTGCACAGTACCGGTAGTTTCTTCTGCTCAGGTGGTACCTTGCAGCTAAATTCCTCCAAGGCAAAGGGCATCAGCAGTCATGGCGTTTTAACGATTTCGGATGGTTCCATTACCATTGAACAGGCAACAGAGGGCATAGAGTCCAAATCGGATATGGAAATCAGTGGCGGTACGATTCGGATTTTACAGGCGACGGATGACGGCTTGAATACCGGCGGTGGTACGACAGCGATGGGATTCCCCATGCAGCAGGAGGATACCACGACTGCAACAGATACCAGCGAAGCAGAAAGTCACAATCTGACCATTTCCGGCGGCAGTCTCTATGTTTGTGCGGAAGGGGATGGGATAGATTCCAACGGCAGTATCACTATGACCGGCGGTACGGTTTGGGTATCCGGTCCAGTGAGCGGCGGAGACGGTGCAATTGATTTTGAAACAGATATGACGATGTCCGGCGGTTCTATTCTGGCACTTTCCAACCGTGGTATGATGGAATATCCGTCCACGCCCCATTACTGCACGACCAATGTACAGGCACAGGCAGGCGATTTCATTGCGGTTTGTGATGCAGACGGCAATGTGTTGATGGGAATGCAGACAGAGAAAGCGGTTTCGGATGTTGTATATTATGGGGAACAGATGGAGAATTGTCAGTTGATTCTTGGCGGTACGTATCAGGGCACACTTTCTGAGGACAACACTGCGACAGATGGAACCGTTTCCGGTGGTACAGCAGCGGAAGGATTTGCCTTGACAGATGGCACCGAGCAGGGTGGCTTTTCGCAGGGCAGATTTGGCAACGGTGGCGACATGCATCCCGACGGCGGACAAAAGCCGGATTTTGCAGATGGTGAGAAGCCAGACTTTGGGGAAGGCGAAATGCTGGAGCCACCAGCAGGCACAGCACCGGCAGCGTCTTAATATATGGTTTCTTTTTTCCTTTATATATTATGCAAAAAGCAGACTGTCATGGATGGTGACAGCCTGTTTTTTTATATTTTCAGTAAAAATGCAAAACGGCATCAGCAGGCACGGTAGAATCCTTTCTATAAAAGTTTCCACAAAAAGCCTTGACTTTTTGTCGGTATCGTGGTAAACTAAAAATAAACATTTGTATTGTAGAGAAATACAATACAAAGAAGCGATTCATTTTAATACAATCATAAAATGGGAAAGGAACGGTATTTTTTATGATGAGGAAAGGAATTGCCCTGCTAAGTGCAGCTGTATTGGCAGTGACTGGTGCGGTTTCCGCTTCTTCTGCACTGGGTATGGCGGAAGCAGTAGACAGTAACGGCACTTATAACTATGGAGAGGCATTGCAGAAGTCAATGTTTTTCTACGAAGTGCAGCAGTGCGGCGAATTGCCGGACTGGAATGAGGTCAGCTGGCGGGATGACTGCATGACCAATGACTATGTGCCAGGCGGTTGGTTTGATGCCGGAGACCACTTGAAATTTACCCTGACCAATGCCTATGCAGCTACCATGCTGGGCTGGGGCTTGCTGGAATATCAGGACGGCGTAGAAAAAATCGGTGAACTGACCGAATATAAAAACAATCTTGCATGGGCTTTGGATTACCTGGTGGGTTGTGACCTTGGAGATGAAATCGTCTACATGATCGGCGACGGTTCGTTTGACCATGTATGGTGGGGTTCTGCGGAAGTTTACATGCAGAAATTTGAACTGATGAAGGGCGAAACGGAACGGCCATACTACACCTGCAATGACAGCTGTATTGAAGCACAGATGGCAGCTGCTCTTTCTACCGGTTATCTCTGTTTCAAGGATTCTGACCCCGAACGGGCAGAAACCTACTTGACCCATGCAAAGGCTTGTTTTGAACGTGCGGACAAAAATCGTTCGATTGGTGATGATGTGGAAGAGCATTCCTATTATAAGCCAAGTACCTTCTATGATGATCTGTTCTTTGCCGCTAACTGGTTGTACATGGCGACCGGAGAACAGTCCTATCTGGATTTGTGCGAGAGTGATTATATCTCGAATCTGGGCAAGGAAGAACAGTCAAGCGAACTGAAATATACATGGGGGCACTGCTGGGATGATACGATGCAGGGCGGTATGCTGCTGTATGCGATCAATACTGGAGAAAGCCAGTGGAAGGAACAGTTCCGCAAACATCTCGAATACTGGACAACTGGTTATGGCGGCAAGCAGATTGCCCATACACCAGATGGTTTAGCATGGCTGTTCCAGTGGGGTTCGCTGCGTCACGCAACCACAACGGCATTCCTTGCCTATGTTGCAGTGGATGAACTGTTTGCAGATGATGCTTCTGCTGTAGAGAAATATACCAACTTTGCAGACTCTACCATGAATTACTGCTTCGGCGACAATTCGAAGCACTTTAGTTATGTGGTGGGCATGGGAGAAGAATATCCGCAGGCATGGCATCACAGAACCTCCAGCGGTGCATGGAACGACAAGTGGAGCAATATTGGTCAGACAGAGGGCGAAGATGCAAAGCCGCATGCACATACGCTGTATGGTGCACTGGTTGGCGGTCCGGATCAGCAGGATGGTTATTCCGATAAAATCGGTGACTATCAATATACAGAGGTTGCCATTGACTACAATGCAGGCTATACCGCTGCTCTCTGTGCCATGGTAGAAAAGTATGGTGGTACGACCGATCCGGATTTCCCACCAACGGAAACACCAAAGTGGACGGAATTCTTTATGCGGGCTTCCATCAACCAGGCTGCCGGCAGCTATACAGAAATTAAAGCATTTGCAATGAATCATACTGCATGGCCGGCAAGAACCATCAAGAATCTTTCTTACAATTATTATTTTGATATTTCAGAACTGGTGGATGCTGGATATTCCATTGATGATGTTTCTGTCAGAATCGGCTACGATCAGCATGCTTCTGACAAGGGTGTGATGTCCATCTCCGACCCGATTCAGTATGACGGCAACATTTACTATGTCAAACTTTCCTTTGCAGATGGCAGTGTTGTGATGCCCACAGGGCAATCGGAACATCGGTCGGAATGCCAGTTCCGGATTTCCATTCCGGATAACATTCAGGGTGTTTGGGATTCTTCCAATGACTATTCGTTCCAGGGTCTGAAATCAGGCGGAGAAGATGCGATGGTGGATACGCCGTATATCACAATGTACGACGGTGACACTCTGATTTGGGGGATTGAGCCGGATGGTACCACACCGGATGATGTCCCACCGATCACCACAACGACTACAGCAGAAACTACCACGACAACGACTACGACAGTCACTAAAGTGACTTCCACAGTTACCTCAACCGGTAAAACATATGAAACCACTGTTCCAACAGAAACGACGATAACGCAAGAGAGCACTACGACTACAGAGGATAGCACTGTAGTTGTTTACGGAGATGTCAATCTGGATGGGAAGGTAGACCTGACTGACGCAATTACAATGAATAAATATCTGGCAAAGGTAATTACAATCTTTACAGATGCACAGAAGAAAAATGCAAATTGTGACATCACAGATGGTACGGAAACCATTGATGAGAAAGACGCAGCCGTACTGATCGATTTTGTAATTATGATTGAAAAGAAACTGCCGAAGCTGTCGTAAGCAGAATAACGGGAAATAACACCGCTTATGGTGCAGGATTGTGCCATAAGCGGTGTTTGTTATATCAGATTTATTTTTGAAAGAAAGAGGAAAAGCGGTCGCTTGCAGCTTGTTGACAAATACGTCAGAATCGCCTATAATAATAAAAGGAATTGGTAAGGAGGTGCAGTATGCTGCCTGTTTTATATGGAAAACAACCCCTGCAAACGACGCTGTCCCATATGGTCAGCGGTGGACGGCTTGCACAGGGATTTTTATTTTATGGCGATGCCGGTTTGGGACGAAAAACGCTGGCACATTGGTTTGCCTCCCTGCTGCTTTGTGAACAGCCGGAAAATGGGCTGCCTTGCGGTCACTGCAAATCCTGCCACAACATGCAGAAGGACTGCCATCCGGATTTTTTGCAGGCAGAACACAGCGGGAAACTCGGCGGTTTTTCTGTGGAAACGGTTCGACAGCTTTGCAGCAGTGTGGCGGTTCCGCCGAATAATGGAACTCGTAAGGTTTATCTGTTTGGGGACTGTGACCAAATGGATGTACGGTCACAGAATATTTTGTTGAAAATACTGGAAGAACCGCCGGCATATGCATATTTTTTATTCACCGCTTCGGCGAAGGATATTTTATTGTCCACCATTCGCTCCCGTATTTTATCATTTGGATTGGTACCTTGCAGTTTGGAAGATTGTCAGGCAGCTGTGACAGCACTCGGTGTACCAAATGCAGATTTGCATCGTTTTCCAGGTAATATTGGACAAACATTTGCCTATGCGACGGAGGAATCCCTGCAAACTGCTGTGGAAAGAGTGGAAACCTGTGTGCAGGCATTGCAGCAGCGGAACGAATATGCGTTTTTAAAGGCAGTCGCTGTAATAGGAAAAGATCGTCCGCAGGCACGCTTTTTCTTACAGCAAATGCGGTTGTTTGTACGGGATGTGATGGTATTGCACAGTTGTCCCGCTGCCAAAACTTGCAGCTGTGTGCCGCAATCCGCAAAACAAATGGCACGGCAAATCTCCCAACGGCAGGGAGAACAGCTGTTTGAAGCGGTTCGAACCGCCGAGCAGGCATTGCAGGCAAACGGAAATGTGCAATTGTTGTTAGCATCACTTTGTGGCGAATGGATACGAGTGTAATGGGCAGCGTATTATAATAATATGTTTTATCAATATCTGAGAAAGGGTTTTATATGATTGAAATTATTGGTGTTCGTTTTAAAAGCAACGGAAAAGTATACTATTTTTCACCAGACGGCAGACAGTTTCAAGTCGGTGATTTGGTTATTGTAGAGACCGCCAGGGGAATAGAGTGTGGGGAGGTTACCATTCCGAATAAAGCCATTCAAAAGGCGGAAGTCGTACAGCCGCTGAAACAGATTCTTCGTGCTGTCAACAAGGACGACCTGCGGATTCTGGAGCAGAATCGGAAGAAGGAAATTCGGGCATTCCACATCTGTGAGGAAAAGATTGCTATGCGGAAGCTGGAAATGAAGCTCATTGAGGTAGAATGTGCATTTGACAACAGCAAGCTGCTCTTTTATTTTACAGCAGAAAATCGTGTGGATTTTCGGGATCTGGTCAAAGATCTGGCTGCGATTTTCCGTACCCGCATTGAATTGCGGCAGATTGGTGTGCGGGACAAGGCAAAAATTCTCGGTGGCATTGGCATTTGTGGACGGGAGTTCTGCTGCAAGGGCTTTTTGTGTGAATTTCAGCCAGTTTCCATCAAAATGGCAAAGGAGCAGGGACTCTCTCTGAATCCGTCAAAGATCTCCGGCTGTTGCGGCAGATTGATGTGCTGCTTGAAACATGAGCAGAATGTCTATGAGGAACTGCTGAAGATTACGCCGAAGCTCAATGCAACAGTTGCTTTGGCAGATGGCACAAAGGGAAAGGTCATTGAATCCAATACACTGACTGGTGATTTGAAGATTCAGACGGAACAGTCAGATGTACCGGTAAAGTGCAACCGGAAGGATGTTACCCTGCTGAAAGACGGAAAAATCCGAATCCATCCGGAAGAGCGGAATGCGTTTAAGGAGCTGGAGGGAAAATAAATCATGCAGACTCCACCCAAACCGAATTATCAACGGGAGCTGGAACGGGTATTACAGGGCATTCCAGCGGGAGAGAAGCCAGCCTTGTTTCTTCATGCCTGCTGTGCACCATGCAGCAGTTATGTGCTGGAATATCTCAGCCGTTATTTTACGATTACGATTTATTTCTATAATCCCAATATCATGCCCGAAAAAGAGTTTTCTCATCGGCTTTCGGAATTGCGGCGGCTTTTGCAGGAAATGCCGCTTTCTGGCACCGTTTCTGTCGTTGCCGGTGTCTGGGAGCCGGAACGCTTTTTATCATTGGCAAAAGGACTGGAACAGGAGCCGGAACGGGGGGAACGCTGCCGCCGTTGTATCGGTCTGCGGTTAGAGGAGACATTTCGTGCTGCAAAAGCGGCTGGTGCAGATTATGTGACGACAACACTTTCCATCAGTCCCCATAAGGATGCACAGTTTATCAATGAAAAGGGAGCAGCACTGGCAGAACAATATGGTGTGCCGTGGCTGTTTTCAGATTTTAAGAAGAAGGGCGGCTATCAGCGTTCGATTGTGCTTTCACGGGAATATGATCTTTATCGGCAGAATTTCTGCGGCTGTGTTTTTTCTGCGATTGGGATACAGAAAAAAATATCAATTTGAACACATATATGGAAATGGACTTTAAAAGATCATTTCCGGTTTTGCAGTTGAAAAAGGCATCCTAAAAAATACCGTAACCTGCAACCGCACACTTGAAAATAACACTTCGTGTTTCGTTTGAAATTGTGCTTGCAATTGTACGGGAAACATAGTATAATAAGAGAGAACAGGAATATTTGTATCGCTTTGGAGGAATAAACGTATGCCAAAATATGTATTTGTTACCGGCGGTGTTGTTTCCGGTCTGGGAAAAGGCATTACCGCTGCTTCGCTCGGTCGTCTGCTGAAAGCACGAGGATATCGGGTGACCATTCAAAAGTTTGACCCGTATATCAATGTAGATCCGGGCACGATGAGCCCGTATCAGCACGGCGAAGTGTTTGTCACCGATGATGGTGCAGAAACAGATCTGGATCTGGGACACTATGAGCGGTTTATTGATGAGAATCTTTCCATCAACAGCAACGTCACAACTGGTAAGATTTACTGGACCGTGTTAAACAAGGAACGCCGTGGTGATTATCTGGGCGGTACGGTACAGGTGATTCCGCATATCACCAATGAAATCAAAGAGCGGATTTATCGGGTCGGCAAGAACTCTGATACCGATGTGGTCATTACGGAAATCGGTGGTACAGTTGGTGATATTGAGAGTACGCCGTTTCTGGAAGCGATTCGGCAGTTTGTCGCTGAGGTCGGCAGACAGAATGCCATGTACATCCATGTGACACTGGTGCCGTATATTTCCGGTTCCAATGAATTGAAGTCAAAGCCGACACAGCATTCTGTAAAAGAACTGCTCTCCATCGGCATTCAGCCAAACATCATTGTCTGCCGGACAGAATGGGAAATCCCAAAGGAAATGGCAAAGAAAATCAGTCTGTTCTGCAATGTGCGGGAAGAAGATATTATTCAGAACATGACCGCACCGTCCCTTTACGATGTGCCGATGATGCTGGAAAAGGAAGGCCTTGCAGCTTGTGTCTGCCATCACCTTGGACTGGAAAATCGGGCACCAGATCTGACTGAATGGATTCAAATGACAGAACGGCAGAAGCAGGCAACGGAACAGGTTACCATTGGTTTGGTTGGAAAATATGTTGCTCTGCCGGATGCCTATCTTTCTGTTGCAGAAGCCCTGCGGCACGGTGGCATTCCAAATGATGCGAAGGTGGAAATTCTCTGGATTGACTCCGAAAAAATTACGGATGAAACTGCTGCGGACATGCTGAAAGACTGCGATGGGATTATTGTGCCGGGCGGCTTCGGCGACCGTGGGATTGAGGGCATGATTATTGCCATTGCTTATGCAAGAGAACAGCAAATCCCGATGTTCGGTATTTGCCTGGGGATGCAGATGGCAGTGGTAGAATTTGCACGGCACTGTGCAGGACTGCCGGATGCCAATTCCGCAGAGTTTTTGCCGGACGGCGAACAGAACGTCATTGACATCATGGAGGATCAGAAGGATATTACCAATCTGGGTGGCACGATGCGGTTGGGGCTGTATCCGTGTAAATTGACAGAGGGGGCACGGGTTCGTACCATTTATGGCGAAGAGCTGATTTATGAGCGGCATCGTCACCGGTTTGAACTGAATAATGCCTTCCGACGACAGCTCGTAGAGAGCGGCTTGCAGCTTGCTGGTATTTCCCCAGACGGGAAATTGGTGGAAATTGTCGAACTGAAAGATCATCCGTGGTTTGTTGGTGTACAGTTCCATCCGGAATTTAAATCCCGTCCAAATAAGCCGCATAAGCTGTTTACATCCTTCATCGCAGCTGCTTTGCAGCAGAAGCGGAAGACAGAAGCAGAATAATGGTTTTTCTGCCGTTTTATTCCGAAGAAACGGCAATGCTTGCAGAAGTGTGAGAAAAATAGAGGCAGCCTATCGCACTGCAAAGCAAAAACCGTCCGGTTTTCGGGCGGTTTTTGTGTCATTATGAAAGGAGGCAGCATATCAATGTATCGACTGCTAATCGTAGATGATGAAGCCAATATCCGGAACGTGGTTCGGGAGTATGCAGAGTTTGAGGAATATGAGGTCACAGAAGCGGAAAACGGCATGGAAGCCGTAGCACTTTGCCGGGAACAGGATTTTGACCTGATTATTATGGATGTCATGATGCCAAGACTGGATGGCTTTTCCGCCTGTAAGGAGATCAAAAAACGGAAAAATATTCCGGTCATTATGCTCTCCGCCCGTGGGGAGGAGTATGACAAACTGTTTGGGTTTGAGTTGGGCATTGATGACTATGTGGTAAAGCCGTTTTCTCCGAAAGAACTGATGGCAAGAGTCAAAGCAGTTTTGAACCGCCATCATACCGCAGCCGATTCGATTTCAGATCAGCGACTGCAATTTGAAGGACTGGAAATCGATCTGGCTGGACGGGAGGTCTATGTAGACGGACAGCGTGCGACCATGACACCGAAGGAATATGATCTGTTGTTTTATCTGGTAAAAAATAAGGGATTGGCACTTTCCAGAGATAAATTGCTGGAAGCTGTCTGGGGCTATGATTTCTTTGGAGATGACCGCACCGTGGATACGCATATTAAAATGCTGCGTGGCAGTCTTGGGGGATATCGAAAATTCATCGTGACCTTGAGAGGAATGGGATATAAGTTTGATCCGGATGCCTAATCTCCAGATGGATCGGAATCTGACGATCCGTGTGAAAATCTGGTTGTTTTTTATGATGTTTGTATGCATTGTCTTTATTCTTATGTGGATTTTACAAGTGGTGTTTCTGGAACGTTTTTATGAGGCGTTTAAAATCACGGACATTGCCAAATCTGCAAAAATCCTGACACAGTCTTGCCAGCAGGAAAATTTTTCAACGCTGGCAGAGGAGCTGGCAATGCGGAATGAGATGTGTATCTCCATCTTGAACACAGACGGACAGGAAACCTATCAGCACTGTGTTTCCGCACAGAAATGTTTACTGCATAACAATCAGGATGTCTATTTCTTTTTGATGGATCTAAAACACAGTGAGAATGGTTATATCTGCCGTTCTATTTACAATGAGCAGCTGCAAACGCAGACGGTTGTCTATGGCAACTGGATTCTGGACAGCGATACGGGGGAAACAGTTGGCTATCTGCTGCTGAATGCTCGGTTGGTGCCAGTACAGTCCACCGTTTCGATTTTACAGCGGCAAACAATGATTATTACCATTGCGATGGCGTTTTTCGGCTGCGTACTGTCCTTTTTGGCAGCGACGCACATTGGTGTGCCGATTACTCGCTTGACTCGTTCTGCAAAGCGGCTGGCACATGGTGACTATGAGACAAAGTTCGAGGGTGGTGGCTGTGCAGAAGTAGACGAACTGGCGGAGGCGTTGACATATGCAGAGCATGAGCTGTCCCGAACAGACGAAATGCAGCGGGATTTAATTGCCAACGTTTCTCACGATATGCGAACCCCGCTGACAATGATGAAAGCCTATGCAGAGATGATACGGGATTTATCTGGGGACAATCCAGTAAAGCGGGAAAAACATTTGCAGGTTATTATTGAGGAAACAGATCGACTTTCCCTGCTGGTCAATGATATGCTGGATTTGTCGAAACTCGAAAGCGGTACAAAGAAGCTGGAATTTACGACCTTTGATATTTCGCAGCGGTTGGCAGAGATTGCAAACCGGTATCAGGGCATTTCAGAACAGATGGGGTATCATTTGCACTTTACCCCCGATGCTCCTCGCATGGTGTGCTGTGATGCCGGAGCGATAGAACGAGTCATTTGCAATCTGATCAATAATGCCATCAATTATACTTCAAAAGAGGACAAGCAGGTCTTTTTGCGGCAGATTAACTTGCCGGACGGTGTCCGAATTGAAGTGCGGGATACGGGCGATGGGATTGAAGAAGACAAAATCAAGCTGATTTTTGACAAGTACTACCGTTCGGAAAATCATAAACGAGAGGTCGTTGGAACGGGTTTGGGATTATCCATTGTCAAAGCAATTCTCAAGCTGCACAACTATGATTACGGTGTCAACAGCAAGCTGGGAGAGGGTTCTACCTTTTGGTTTGCCATTCGGACGGATCCACAGTCGGAGCAGATTGTAAAACAGCAGAAGTCAGTATCGCCAGAAACACCAAAAGGAGCGGAACAGGATGGAACAAAATAATACCCTGCCGTCGTACCTGCTAGAACGGTTGGCGGCAAGTTATCCGGCAGAACAGACCGCACGTATTCTTGCCGGATATGCAGCACAGAGAACGGTAACATTTCGGGTGAATCCGCTAAAGGCAGATGTATCGGCTGTGTTGGAACAGCTTCAGGCAGCAGGCATTACGGTCACACCAGTTGCCTGGAGCGATACGGCATTTTGTTGTGCTGCCGATGTACAGGAAGCACAGCTGCGAGTTTTGCCGTGCTATGCGGCAGGGGAAATTTATTTGCAAAGTCTTTCTTCCATGCTCCCGCCTGTGGTTCTTCAGCCACAGCCAAAGCAGGAAATTCTGGATATGACGGCTGCTCCCGGTGGGAAAACGACGCAAATGGCAGCCATGACGCAGAATCAGGCGAATATTATGGCGTGCGAGCTGCACCCGATGCGGGCAGAAAAACTAAAGTATAATGTGGAAAAGCAGGGAGCGAAACGTGTCAATGTCATGGTGACAGATGCCAGACGACTCAGTCCGTATTTTTCTTTTGATCGCATTCTGCTGGATGCTCCTTGCAGCGGCAGCGGAACACTTTCCCTACAAACGGGAGCAGGCTTACAGAATTTTTCCGCAGCACTGGTACAGAAGACCGTAAAGACACAGCGTGCCTTGCTGAAAAAGGCGTGTACCCTATTGAAAAAGGGGCAAGAGATGGTGTATTCCACTTGTTCCATTCTGCCAGAGGAGAACGAAGCACAGGTACAGGCAGTGTTGGACGGTGGACAGATGGAACTGTTGCCGATTGTGTTTGATGGTATGGAAACGCTGCCATTGCTGCCGAGTTCACTTGCTGGGACGCTGTGTGTTTGTCCAGATGTGCAGTATGAGGGCTTTTTCGTGGCAAAGCTGCGGAAGAAGTAACCCAAAATTCGTGAAAATCCTATTGACGAAATTCAAAAAACGTAGTAAAATAAGAGAGAACAATCAAATAATTGGAGGGTATTCCCATGGCAAAGAAATTTATTGTAGAAACATCCGCAAGACACGTTCACCTGACCGCAGAAGCATTTGCAATTCTGTTCGGTGAAGGCAAGGAACTGACCGTCAAGAAGATGCTGTCACAGCCGGGACAGTTCGCAAGTGAAGAGCGTGTTACCATCGTTGGACCGAAGAAGTCCCTGCCGAATGTTTCCATCCTTGGTCCGTTCCGGAAGGCAAACCAGGTGGAACTGTCTGCAACCGATGCCCGTTCGATTGGTATCGCTGCACCGATTCGGGAATCTGGAGATGTAGCTGGTTCCGGTGCATGTAAGATTGTTGGTCCAGCTGGCGAAATCGAAATCTCTGAGGGCGTGATTGTTGCAAAGCGGCATATTCACCTGACAACAGCAGATGCTGCCGAAATGGGCATTCAGGATAAAGATGTTGTATGGGTAAAGCTGGATACCGACGGCAGAAAGGCCATTCTGGGCGATGTAGTATGTCGTGTATCGGATTCTTATGCACTGGCAATGCACATTGACACCGATGAGTCCAATGCGGTTTCTGCTCCGAGAGAGTTGTACGGCGAGATCGTAACCATCGACTAAGTTGTTTCTTACATAAAACTAAAACAGGAAAAGCCCCGTTGTGCCAAGATTAAAATTGGCAGACGGGGCTTTTTGTATCCGTGTGATGTTAGGAAGTCAGAATCAATGGGGAACTTTTTTCATCCAACCAGTACAGAATGTTCCGCATATCGGATGTTGGGACAGCAATACAGCCGGCAGTGTAAGAACCAGTTGCACAGTGCAAAAAAATAGCAGAACCGGCATAGGGCACAATGGGATTCATATTGTAGTTGACTACAACCGTATATCGATAGCTGGTTGCGTAATCTATGAGGTGCTCTGCACTGTTCCAAGTGATATTTGTCGTTTCCTGCCACTGGTTGTAATACGCCGATTCTGGGTCGTCTACCCAGTAGCAGTTTTCATTGAGCTGTCGATAAGGAATAGAGAGATCTGTCAAATTCTCTGTTCCAAAGGCAAAACCGAGCGGAAACAATCCCTTTGGGGTACGATAGTCGCCCTCCCGGCTTTCCGCAGAAACACCATTCTTCCCCACACAGCCGCTTGTGACAAAATCCATTGTCCAGTTATGATTGGTTTCCGAAAAACCGTATACTGTGCAGGAACAACCATCGGAAATCGCTGCGATCAGCTGTTTGCTATCGCCGAGATCTTGTATCGTGTAACCATTGCTTTCCAGAATATCAGAAAGCTCCGTGCAGATCGTGACCGGGGGTTCTGTTGTCACTGTGGTTGTAGTAGCAGTTGTCGCTGAAGTTACTGTCGTTGCAGTGGTTGTGGCTTCGGACAGGATATTTGATACAGAAGTTGTTGCATTTGCCGGAATCGTCTGGCTGTCCGTAGTGGGTAAGGCGGAAACTGCCGTAGATTCCGCCTGCGATTGTCCATTCCAATATAAAAACAGCGATAGAACCAGTGTGGCAAGGGAAATGAGCAATGCCAGAATGGAGATGAGAAGCGTAGCGAGAAGCATTTTATCTTGTGTCCGGATGAAAGGTTTCTTTTTCATATTGTTCTCCGTTTTTGCGGGAGGTATGGCAGTATTCACCAGACCTCCACCATTTTATGACTGATATAGCAGATGGTGCCATTATAGTTGATCTGATACCAGTATCCGTCGTAGCTGAGTACGTCAAAAGTATCTCCTTGATGCAGCGTAAATAGAACATTGCTGTTATTTTCTTTGTTGGGGGAGCTTCTGACATTGGCACTTCCTACATTGACGCAGCCATGTGTGGCATTTGCTGGTTCGGGTGCAGCAGGACTGTCACCGAACGTGATATATTTCTGCTTTACATATCCGTGTAGATTATAACCATTTCCGCTGTCTGTACTGATATAGTACCATTCGCCGACACTGCCTTCTACCGTTAGCGTATCCCCGTAATACAGCATATTCGCTTCCCGCTTTTCACTGTTGACATCCGGTTGCGAAAAGATGTAGATAGACTGTGCGGAGCACCAAGCATTTCTGACATCAGAAACATAGTCTGCATAATAAGTTGGTTCTGCAATCTGGAAGCCGTCTCCATCACTGATAAAAATCACATTGACATTCTGTTCAATATTGGCAGGGCTGTTGTTCGCAGCGGCGGCTGTTGGCTGTTCGGGTGTCTGGGCTTCAGTGGTCTGTATCACTTCGGTTGGTTCTGTGAAGGAAAGATACTTTAGTTCTACAAAGCCCATCATGCCGCCGTAGGAAATTTTCGCCCAGTCTGTGGCAATGGAGTAGACGGTAACAGGATCCTGATGGAACATTTTTGCAAGTATTGTTCCGCCCTCGGCTTCTGAATATAGATCAACAGCAGTTTCATTGTCGGGCACGTTGATATACCCAACAGAAATGTTTTCCTCTGCTGTGGGGGATGTTTCCGGAGCAGTGGTTTCCTCTGGTACGGAGGTGGTTGTTTGTTTTTTTAGGTCTCCTATTCCACAGCCGCTGAAGAGGAGACAGGCAGTCAGTGTCAGATATAAGATGCTTTTTCGATACATAGCAGATTCTCCTTTTATTTTTATATTGGAAATCATGTAGAAGTGCCGACCATCTTTCAAACCGTGTGCTGGAAAGTGGATCGGGGGCACTTACGAGGTGCAGTTGGTGGTTTCTTACTATCCATTATAATACAAAAGGAATAAACTGTCAACTGCAATCCAATGGCATTCACGCAAATCCATTTTAATGATGGTTTAAATTCTACGCCACAGGCGATTGCGGTCAAGCTGGCTCAGCTTGGCGAGGGGCAAGCTGCCACCCTTGCAAAGCAAACGAGTTGGAATCGGTCAATGGATGAGAAACAAGATACCGCTGTCCGCCATCTAAAAAAACAAAATGGTACGAAATGCAGAAATTGAGTGTGGTTAGACTGCAAATTGAGGTACAGAACAGGGCGGACAGCGGTTACAGGCAGACAGCGTAGCGAATCTGCCGGACCATTCAGACAAGTTTTCCAAAAAAATTCGAAAATGGACTTCTGTGCGTAAAATAGGATTCATATTGCTTTCAAACAGATGTGCGTTTTTGCTTGACGGTATTCAGAAAAGCGTGTTATAATAAAGAAAAACAAGCAAAAAGGAGGCGTTCCCTTGCAACGGAATCCATATCAAACATGGCTTGCCGCTGTACCGCCGTTTGCAGAAGCCGCCGATGCCTTGCAAACGACAGACCCCTTTTCCAATTTGACTGCACAGGTGACAGCACCGGTTCTATACAGTTATGTCTGGTGGTGCTTGCAGCAGGCACTGCATGACCAGATCCATACGCTTTATTTTCTGGCACGGGATGGACATATTCTCCATCAGATTGCACAGCGTTTTTGTCAGCAGTATCAGTTGCCGCTGCAATGCCGGTATCTTTTTGTTTCCCGGATGGCACTCCGAATGCCAGCGTATCACCGCATGGGTGCTGCTGCTTACGATTTGTTGCTTGTAAGGGGAGCAAACCTGACGCCAAGGCATGTGTTGGAACGGCTGACCCTTTCCATAGAGGAACAGAAACAGGTTTATGATGATATTGCTTTTTCTGAGAAAAATGCCGATGTGCCAATGGCACCGCCAGTTTTTGCTGCATTTGCAGATCAGCTCCGGCACAGTGCCGTCTATGCAGCATTTTTACAGGAAAAATCCAAGGCTTCCTACGATGCAGCGATGCGGTACCTGGAACAGCAGCAGCTGTTTTCCGGTGAGAACATTGGTATCGTAGACAGCGGTTGGAATGGCTCAATGCAGAACTGCCTTCTGACACTGATGCAGTGTGCAGAACGTCCGCTGCCTGTGGTAAAGGGCTATTATTTTGGACTGTACACCGTACCCAAGCAGGGGGAATGGGCAGCGTGGTATTTTGACCCTTCTACACCGCTTTCCAAAGTCATACGATTTAATAATAATGTATACGAGTGTATGTGTGCGGCACCGCACGGTACTACAATGGGCTATCAGGTACAGGCAGATGGCACCGCCGTTCCAGTCTGCAAACCCATGGGTGCGGTGGATATGGCAAATGCGGCACTTGCCGAAACGCAGGAGCAGGTTTGTCTTGCTTTTACAGAAAAAGCATTGTCGCAGCTGGCATTTTCTGATTTTGCAGCCTTACCGCTGGCGGCGTTGACAGAACAGCTTTTGCAGCAATTGCTGTTTGATCCAACGGCAGAGGAAGCGGCAGCACTGGGAAAATTCCAGTTCTGTGATGACATGGGAGAATGCTATGCCTTTCCTCTGGCAGCGGCTGGGCAGGAAACGGCTTTACGGCAGTGTCTGCTGTCACAGCGGTTTTTCCACCGGCTGCACAGATCATCTGCTGTACTGGCAGAACCGTTTTGGCTGTATGGTTCGCTGGCTTGCAGCCGGATTCGCTGGAAACGATGGTATCATTGGAATTTTGCCTGTTGGGATTTTATTCGGCATGGCATTGGCAGGAGGAGACAAAATTGACAGAAGAGAAAAAACCACTGGTTTCCGTCTTAATGGGTGTCTATAATTGTGAAGAGCGATCGATGTTGGAGCGTTCTGTGCGTTCTATTGTGGAACAAACCTATCCGAATTGGGAGCTGATTTTGTGCGATGACGGTTCGACCAATGCCACTCTGACATGGATGCGGAGTTTAGCCGCACGGGATGACCGCATTCGCTTGATTCAAAATCATCGAAATCTTGGCTTGGCACGCACCTTGAATCGTTGTCTTTCTGTTGCAAAAGGGGCATATCTGGCACGGCAGGATGATGATGACTATTCCGATCCGGAACGCTTTGTAAAACAAATCGCTTATTTGGAGAACCATAAGGAGGTGGATTTTGTCGGGACAAACTGTGCTCTGTATACAGCGGAACAAGGTGTTTTCAGCGGATGGACACGACCGGAAAGACCGGAGAAAAAGGACTTCCTGTTTAATTCGCCGTTTATTCATGGTTCTGTGTTGTTTCGACGGAAATGTTTTGAGAAGGTGGACGGTTATCCGGTGATGAAAAAAATTGCACGCTGTGAGGACTATATGTTGTTTATGCAGATGTATGCAGCTGGTTTGCAGGGGGCAAATCTGCAAGAGGTATTGTATACCTATTATTTTGACCCGAAGCGGCATCATATCCCGTTTAAAGAACGGATAGAGGAAGCCGTAGTACGCTGGAATGGGTTTCATTTATTGCGGATGTTGCCGAAAGGCTTGCCATATGTCGGAAAACCGCTGGTACTGGCATTGTTGCCGGAAAAACTGGTCAATAAGCTGCATTCCTAAGCGTTTACTGACGATACGGGAATCGAAAAGCAGAGGGAGAGATTGCCCTTGTTCATGATTTATAAAAAAGTTCGCTTGGTTTGTGGCAAAACGCAAAAATTCTTTTCAGGTGCTTTTCAGCTTCATTTCACACGATATACACAATCCTCCGGTATACTATAACCATGCTCTTAGAAGAGAGCATGTAACATCCTCTAAAGTGCTTTTGCATTTACCCCGGTGCAAAAGTATCATCCCCAATAATCCCTATATCATAGCAGTGAACGCCTCTACCCCGGGGCGTTTGCTGTTTATGACAAAATACCTGATTATTTTTAACTTTACATTTTACTTAACTCCTTTCAAATAAATCTGCGTGAAAGAGCGTGCATCGATTGGTTCCGGTGCACGCTCTTTCCATGTTTCATTGCAAATAAATTGAAAAAATGGTTACAGAGGACGTTTTTTTTGTTGTTGCTTTCATTTTGCGGGAAAAAAGGGAATTATGGCTTGCATTTTTATTCTGATTGTGGTATACTAAAATGGCTACAAATTTTACGGAAATTGTGGAAAATGTAAAAATGTGGTTGACATGGTGAGGAAATAAGAAAGGGTTATACGAATTATGCAGTATCAAGAAGTCTATACACGATTAGAACAGTACGGACAAACGCACCTGCTGCAATATTACGACAACTTGTCGCCGGAACAGCAGACAGCACTTTTGCAGCAGATTGCTGACATGGATTTTTCCGTTTTGGATCGGAGTACGCAGGAGGAGCAACCAAAGGGCAAGTTGGAACCCCTTGGTGCATGTACCATTTCAGAAATTGCAGAAAAGCAGGCAGAATATCGGAAAATCGGTCTGGATGCAATTCGCAGCGGCAGTGTTGGTGCGGTATTGCTGGCAGGCGGACAGGGAAGCCGGCTGGGTTGTTCTGGTCCAAAGGGTGTATTTCAGATTGGGGTAAACAATGATCTGACGATTTTTGAATGTCTGTTCCGCAATCTGATGGCAGTAACCGCTGAAGCGGGCGTAGCAGTTCCGCTGTTCATTATGACCAGTGAGACAAATGACGCAGAAACAAAGGCGTTTCTGGAACAGAAGCAGTTCTTCGGTTATCCGAGAGAATCTGTGCATTTTTTTGTGCAGGAGATGGCACCGGTTGTCGATGCAAATGGAAAGATTCTGCTGGAGACAAAGAGTCGAATGGCAGTTTCCCCAAATGGCAACGGTGGCTGGTTCTCCTCTATGCAGCGTGCTGGACTGCTGGAAGTGCTAGAGCAGCAGCACATCACATGGCTGAATGTATTCGCTGTCGATAACGTTTTGCAGCGGATGGCAGATCCATGCTTTATTGGTGCAACCATTGCTGCAAATTGTACGTCTGGCAGCAAAGTAGTTGCAAAGGCAAGTCCGGATGAAAAGGTGGGGGTACTCTGTCTGGAGGATGGTAAGCCCTCTATCGTAGAATATTTTGAGATGACAGACGATATGCGGAATCTGCGGGAACCAGACGGTACGTTGACGTATCGGTATGGTGTGATTCTGAATTATCTGTTCCGGGTGGATCAGCTGTGTAAGACGCTGCACTGTAATCTGCCGCTGCATCGGGCGTTTAAGGCTGTGGCATATCTGGCAGAAGACGGCACGACCGTGAAGCCGGAGCAGCCGAACGGCTATAAGCTGGAAACGCTGGTATTGGACATGGTGCATATGCAGGAAAACTGCTTGCTGTACGAGGTAGAGCGGGAGAAGGAATTTGCACCGGTGAAGAATGCAACCGGTGTGGATTCGGTGGAAACCGCAAGAGAGCTGCTGAAGAAGAATGGTGTAGAACTGTAGGCAGATCAATTTAAATTGCAAAAAACGGAAAGCAGAACGATGCTTTCCGTTTTTTTGTGCAGAGATTGCGATTATTCTTTTACTGTGCCGGTGCAGATGCCCGTTTGACAGGTTGTTTCACAATGCATTGCTTGGGACATTCCTTGACACAAAGTCCGCAGGAAACGCATTTGTCATAATCAATGACAGCATGATTGTCGGTCACATGAATGGCATCAAACTTGCAGACCTTTTCACACTTCTTGCAGCCAATGCAGGCGTTTTGACAGGCTTGCATGGCAGTTCTGCCCATATCCTTGGAAGAGCAGAGGACATCTACTTTTTTCTTTTCTGCACGCAGGGTGATTAACCCGTTGGGACAGGCTTTCGCACACTTTCCGCAGGAAATGCACGCTTCTGTGCAGATCACTGCCAGACCATCTTGCACACGGATACAGTCCTTTTCACAGACGGCGGCACAGTCCCCGAGTCCCAGGCAGCCATGCATACAGCTGCCTGTACCGCCGTAGAACCGCTTTGCTGCTGCACAGGTCTGGACACCGTCAAATACGAATTTTGGTTTGGTGGCTGTACAGGAGCCGTTGCAGTGTACCACAGGGATTTTGCGTTCTGCTGCGGAGACGGCAACGCCCATAATTTCCCCAATGCTGCCAGCCGCTGCTGCACCGCCCGGCAGACAGGCGTTCATGGGGGCACCTTTGCTGACAATGGCATCGGCATAGTCGGCACAGCCGGCATAACCGCATGCACCGCAGTTTGCCCCCGGCAGGATTTCTGTGATATGCTGCGTTCGTTCGTCAACCTTGACGGCAAACACCTTGGAGATTACCGTCAATAAAACGCCAAATACAACACCAAAAACAAGAAACAGTAAAATTGGCAGGATATATTCCATCTTGATTCCGCTCCTTTCTCACTGACCCAGACCGCCGAAGCCAAGGAAACTCATAGATACAATGGCGGCAGCAACCAAGGTTGCCGGTACACCTTGGAACATTGCCGGTGTTTCCGATTCGGCATCATCGACTCTGGAACGCACGCCGGAAAATAATACCATTGCCAGTGCAAACCCAAAACCAGAGAAAAAGGCATTGACCATGGATTCCCAGAAGGTGTAGTTTTCATCAATGTTCATGATGGTGACGCCCAGTACGGCACAGTTTGTCGTAATCAGCGGCAGATAGACTCCCAATGTTTTATAGAGTGGCGGCATAACCTTTTTCATGACAATTTCCAGCAGCTGTACAAAAACCGCAATGACCAGAATAAAGGCGACGGTTCGAAGATAGGTCAAATCGTTTGGCTGGAGCAGAAAATAATAAATCGGATAGGTCACCAGCGAGGCACAGAGCATGACAAAGATAACCGCTGCTCCCATACCAACACTGGAGTCAAATTTTTTCGATACGCCCAAAAACGGACAGCAGCCGTAGAACTTGGAAAGGACGAAATTGTTCGTCAGAACGGCGGCAATGATAATGGTAACCAAAGTACTCATGCTTCTACCTCCTCACAGTTGGCACGGCATGCCGCAGCATTCGGACAGGCACTGCATCCCAGTTTTTTCGGCGGTTTCTTTTTGGCGAGTCGGCAAACAACGGCAATGATAATGCCGAGCACGAAAAATCCGCCTGCGGGCATGACAAACAGTGACATAGTATGCCCCTGCATGAATGGAATCGTCAGACCGAACCAGCTGCCAGAACCGAAAATCTCTCGAATCGAACCCATCAGGAACAAGGCAAGTGTGAAGCCCAGTCCCATGCCGGCACCGTCCAGAAGGGACGGGAGCAGACTGTTCTTGCTGGCAAACATTTCTGCTCTGCCAAGGATAATACAGTTGACCGTGATCAGCTCCAGAAATGCCCCAAGGCTGGTGTATAGGGACGGCACAAAACCATGCAGCAAAAACTGAATCAGCGTCACAAATGTGGCAATGATGACAATGTAGCATGGCAGTTTGACTTGTTCCGGAATGATTTTCCGCAGCAAACTGATGACCAAATTGGAGAAAATCAGAACGAATGTGGTGGAAAGTCCCATGCCGATGCCGTTGAAGGCACCGGTTGTAACAGCCAGTGTCGGACACATGCCGAGCAAGGAGACCAGAACCGGATTCTCCCGAATCAAACCTTTTGTAAATTCTTTTCCATAGTTCATGATAAAATCGCCTCCTTATTTTGTGCAAAGGTGTCCATTGCACAGGTCACAGCGGCTTTCATGCCGTTGGAGGAATAAGTTGCACCGGTGATACCGTCCACCTGTTCCACGGCTGCTGCATCCGATAAACCGATGAGGGAATCTGTCAGGAGTTCCGGGTTGGTCTGTACTTTTGTCCCCAATCCAGGGGTTTCCGTGACAGATACAAATGTGATTCCCGTGATGGTTCCCTCTGGATCCAGTCCGATGACCACCTGTAAACCGCCCTTGTTGTAGCCGTTTGCAGTGACCAATACGGCTGTCTGTTGGTGTTCATCGACATAAACTGCCGTTGCAGTGGCTTTTTCGTTGTCTGCTGACTGGAAATCTGGTACTTCTGTAAAGCTGCCAGCGTTTGGAAGTTCCTGTAAGCTGGTTTGAATCGAAGCGGCTTCTGCGGCTGCAATTTTTTCTTTTGTGATGCTGTTGACAACGGCAAGCAGGCCACAGCAGCAGGCACAGACAACTGCCAGCACAATTGGTGGTTTGATGCTGGTTTGTTTTTGTTTCATCTCATGCTTCCTCCTTTTTTGCTTTCTTTGCACCCAGTGGTTTGGTCATGGTCAGCTTGTCGATGTATGGGGTGAGCAGGTTCATCAGTAGGATGGAGAACGAGCAGCCCTCTGGCATGCTGGCAAATTCCCGGATGACAAAGGTCAGAATGCCGCAGCCAATGCCGAAGATCCACTTGCCCTTTGTGGTAATCGGGGTGGTCACATAGTCAGTTGCCATGAAAAATGCACCAATCATGACACCGCCGCTCAGCAGGGCATATGGTACAGCGGTCAGATCACCGCCGGTTGCCAGCGTATAGAAGAACGTCAGCACGCCCAGCGAACCAAGATAGGCAACGGGTGTGGATGGGGAGATGATTCTTGTGAAAATCAGGAACAGTCCGCCGAGGAGCAGTGCCAGTGCGGAGGTTTCTCCGATACAGCCGCCGACATTGCCGAGGAAAAGTGCGGTCAGGCTGGCATCCCCGCTGACGAGCGGTGTTGCAGAGGTGACAGCATCCAGATCCAGCGAACCGGCAGAAGAAGCAAGCATATTGCCCAGGGAAAGTCCCTGGTAGTAGAATGGCTTGACCCAGGTTGTCATATCACCGGCGAAGGAAAGCAGCAAAAACACTCTGCCGGTAATGGCAGGGTTGGCAAAGTTGCAGCCCAAACCGCCGAACAGCTGTTTGACGACTGCAATGGCAAAGATACAGCCAATGGCTGCTTCCCAAAACGGCAGCGTTGCCGGTAGATTCAGAGCCAGCAGCAAACCGGTCAGAGCGGCACTGCCGTCTGTGATCGTAATGGGTTTTTTCATCAGCTTCTGACAGACTGCTTCCGTTGCCAGACAGACGGCAATGCAGAAGAGTATGAGCAGCAGTGCCCGCAGTCCAAAGAAAATCACACCGGACACCGCAGCCGGCAGCAGTGCCAGCAGCACCAGTCCCATAATTTTTTGTGTTGTCATCCCGCTCCGAACATGTGGAGACGGGGAAACGGTCAGTAATTGCAAAACAGACACCCCTTTCTTACTTCTTGGCAGCTGCCATGACCATTGCCTTGGCAAACTGATTGGTTTCAGCGACTGGGCGTTTTGCTGGACAGGCATAGGTACAGCAGCCACAGTTCATACATAAGGTAACATGCAGCGTTTGCAAAGCATCGATATCTTTTTTCTGGTAAGCCTTTGCAATCTGCGGCGGCATCAGCCGCAGAGGACAGGCTTGGATACAGCGTCCACAGTGAATGCAGGCGGATGCCTTTGGTGCAGCAGAATTTGCAAATGCCACGATGGCATTATTTGCCTTTAAAATCGGATCGTGCATGTCTGCAATCGGCATTCCCATCATGGGGCCGCCGTACAGCAGTTTTTTGACTCGTTCCCTATCGCACTGTGCAAAGGTCAGTACATCTTCCACCGGTGTTCCCATGGGCACGATAACATTGCAGGGATTGCCGATACAGTCGCCGTCTACCGTTACCATTCGTTGTACCATTGGCATACCTGTTTTCAGATATCGGCTGACAAAGGCAACAGAAGAAACATTCATGACGATTACACCTTGATCTGCCGGCAGCTGTCCTTCCTGTACCACTCTGCCGAGTGTGTGATAAATCAGCACTTTTTCTGCCCCCTGCGGATAGGTGGAGGGAAGGGAAACCACTTGGATGCGGCTGTCACTGGCAGCTTTCTCTGTCAGAATCCGGATGGCATCGGGTTTATTGGATTCAATCCCAATGATACAGTGTGGAATATCCAGCCAGTGCAGCACCTGCTGAATGCCGTCAATGACTTCCTCCGGGGCTTCCACCATTTGTCGGTTGTCGGATGTAATATACGGTTCACATTCGGCGGCATTGATGCAAAGCGTGTCCACAGTCTGTTTCGGTGCCAACTTGACATGGGTCGGAAAGCTGGCACCACCCATGCCGACCAGACCACTTTCTCGAATCGCCTGTAGAAAATCTGCCTTGCTGGAGATGCTTGGCGGTTGGACAGAATCTGCAACGGTTTGCAGACCGTCCGTTTCGATTTCCACACATTTGCAGGTTCTGCCATTGCTCATACGGTAATCTGTAATGGCTTTTACAGTACCAGACACACCGCTGTGAATGGGTGCTGCCATAAAAGCGTCCGTATCCCCGATTTTCTGTCCGACACAGATTGTGTCTTTTGCTTTCACAAGCGGTGTACAGGGTGCACCGATGTGCATACTCATCGGAATCCGAACCAGTTTCGGAAGCGGCAGGGGTTGACTGGCAGAATGTTCTGTGTTCTTGTGATGTGCCAGTTTGACACCGCTGAGTTTTTTGAGCATAGAATAGCCTCCTTTGTTGTTTCGATTGTGCATCAGGAAGGCAAACCGCAGCCAACAGCGGAAAAGCAGGCAGTTGCCATCGCTTTGCTGTTCGGCAGATTTTGCCTGTCCGGATACCGGCATCGTGCCGTTTCACAAAAAAATTTTTTACATCTACAAAAAATACTTTTCTTTTTTCTGTAAACGTGATATGATAATGATACTGTTTCGTTCTTTCTGCAAATATTGTCATCGGAACAGCAGACTTTTTCTGTATCTGTTCCATCGGAAAGCGGCAGGAAATATCTCTATCTGCAATTGTCAAATCGCATTTGGTAAAGATTGCCGGATAAGAGAAAGAGCGTGTACCATATTATTATAATATAAATAAAGAAGGTTGTAAATAGATAACAGTCTATTTTTCAAAAAGTCCGTCAGAAAGTCGTAAAAACATGACGGCAACGAAAAAAAATTAGAAAAGAGGGCAAAAGATATGAAAGGTTATCGGCTTAGTTTCATACGACATGGCAGAACGGTTGCCAATGACAAGGGCATTTACATCGGAAGAACTGACTATCCGCTCTCCCGGAAAGGGGCAAGTGAACTGTACAGCAAACTGGATGAATACGAATATCCCCATGTGGCAAGGGTATATAGCAGTCCATTGCAGCGGTGTACAGAAACCGCAGAAATTTTGTTTCCAGATGCACAGCTGCAAATTGTGGACAATCTAATTGAAATGGATTTTGGTGATTTTGAGGGCAAAACAGCAGATGAACTGGTCAAACAGGATGTTTTTTTGCAATGGCTGAAAGGCGGTGCCGACTGCCGCCCGCCAAAGGGGGAGAGTCTGGAGGAAGTACAGCTTCGGATTTTTAAGGCATTGCGGGAGATCATTCGGGATATGATGAACACAGACATTCTACATGCAGCTGTGATTACACATGCTGGTATCCTGTCCAATTTGATTGCAGGGTTTGGACTGCCAAAGATTGATCCAAAGGAACTGCGTCCAGCACCAGGAGAGGGTTACGATGCACTGGTAACAGCGTCCCTTTGGCAGCGTTCCGGTGCATTTGAGGTATTGGGTATGACACCATATCGGATGAACTAAAACTTTTTGGGAATGCTGCCGGAAAAATGGGGGATACTATTTTTATCCGCAAATGCTGTAACTGGAAAGGAGTCTTTTCATGATGCACTTCCATACGCTGTATCCCTTCTCAAAAACCATTTTCAAGCAGACCAGCCAGCCTGTTTCCTTTTATTTCTGGAGCTGGATTGGCTGTGGGATTCTGCTGATACTCTGTCGGATTGCCATCTGTCTTGCGGTACAAATTGGTTTTACTTTTTTGAATCTGCTGCCCCATCTGGAGACAGCCTGGTATACTGTGCGGCTGCTCTTTGCCGTGGGCGGATTTTTTCTGCTGCCGCTGTTACGATGCCGCTGTATCTATCACTGTGCCGTTGCCGCCAGTCTGACCACAGAGCCTGTACCGAAGCGTTCTGCTTGTTATCGGCTTTCCCTCTGTCTGCATGGTCTGCGGTTGCTGGCAGTGTTGCCGCTGCCGTTTTGTCTCTGGGGTGTTCGTTGGTGTTTGCAGCAGGGAACCGGCGTACAGGATGGAATTTGGTGGCTGATGGCAGCCTTGCAGTTTATTACATTGGCTGTCTTATTTGTAGCCGGATTTTTCTGGCTCTTACCAGTGCTGACCGCAGCACCAGTTTTACAGACACTCGAGCCGAATACACCTTGCAGGACAATTTTACGCCGTGCTTTTTCGCTGACAGATGGCAGAAGAAAGCAGTGGTACAGGTTGCTGCTGCAAAGCCTGCCGCTCTGGCTGCTGCCGCATTGTTGGGCAAGGCTGGCGATGATGCAGACAATTTATATTGGTGTACTTTGCAAGGAGCTACAGTACGCAAATGGAAAAGGAGGAACATACAGTGGCACAGATTCTGATATGGCGTATGGAGCTGGCACAGCCCTGCACACTGGAACAGTTTCTCAGAAACGAAAAAAACGTATCCCGCAGGCTGCTGACAAAGCTCAAACGGCAAAACGGGCTCTGGTGCAACGGCAAGCCCCTTCGCAGCATTGATCTGGTACAGTACGGGGATGTAATAGAACTGCGTTTGCCGGAGGCACCGCCGCTTGTGGCAAATGCAGTTTGTCCAGTACCGATTTGCCTGGAAACAGCCGACTTTGTGATTTACAACAAACCACCGGACATGCCAGTACATCCCTCCCAAAATCACTATACTGATACACTGGGGAATTGTTTTTGTGCTGCCCATCCAAATCTTGCGTGTCGTCCGGTCAATCGCCTTGACCGCAACACCAGTGGTCTTTGCTTGTTTGCAAAGAGTGCCTATGCAGCCAGTCAACTGCAATACCGGCTACAAAAGCGGTATTATGCGGTGGTACAGGGTGTGATCAAAGAAGCTGGTACCGTCTCTGCTCCCATTGCAAGGGAACGGGAATCCATTATCATTCGCTGTGTCCGTGCAGATGGCAAACCAGCAGTGACACATTATCGCCCCCTGCGGCATAATGGAAAGTATACATTATTGCAAATACAGTTAGAAACAGGGCGAACACATCAGATACGGGTACATATGGCACATATCGGTCATCCGCTGGCTGGGGATACGCTCTATGGCGGGGACATAACAGACATGAATCGGCAGGCACTGCACTGTGGTCGATTGCTGCTGCCGAGTGCGGACGGCAGCCGATATTTTACAGTGGGTACACCGTTGCCGGCGGATATGCAGGCATTGCTATGAAAATATTGCAGAAAAGAAAGAGCTGTTATACCGAGCAGGTTGATGCCTTACGGTATAACAGCTTTTTATGTTGTATATGTGGTTATTCAGATGCCAGAAGCAGACTGAATGGCGATAATTGCGATATACAAATTTACAGCGATTGCCGCTAACAGCCAGGGGGAAGTGAGTAACATTCTGCTCCCACGCAGACTTTGTGCCGGCGTATTTTTGGGGAGTGTATATTTCCTAAGGTGCAGTAGGAATAGAATCCCGCCGATCAGTGCAATCAGTAAGTAGAGTAGATTGCCATAGAGATCAAAGGCATACTGTAGTTGTTCCTCTGTAATCCAGGTATAGCCAAGGTCAAAAATCGTGGAGACCGTATTCACTGTAATGTGCACAAAGATGGCAGGCAAAATCGAGTTATGCCGTACCGTAATGGCACCGAGGAAAATGCCAAGCGGAAAGGCGAGGACAAACTGTGCAATATTTTGATGCCCCAAACCGAAGAGGAATGCAGTCAAAAGAATGCCGGTGTGCTGGCTGACACGGGAGAGATTTTTCAGTGCAAAACCACGGTAGAGCAGCTCTTCTGTAATGGGGGCAATCAGGCAGCTATACAGAATTTCTGCTGCAATCGCAGTTCCTGTGCCGTAGTAGTCAATATTCGGCTCATATGCCGTAATGCCGCCCTGATCCAGCAGCATGGTAATCCAGCTGGCAGCATAGCCAGTGATGCACTGAATAAAAATGCCAATGAACAAATAGGGGACAACGTCTGAAAAGCGAAACTGGTCTGTTCGGAAAAAGCTGCGGATAGGAATGTTTGTTGCTCGGCAGCCGATACTGGCGACACCAGTGTTTGCAGTGAGAAAAATCAGACCGTTCAGTGCGATTAACATAGAGGACTGCTCAATATAAGTATCTGGATCCATTGGATTACCGGAAAGACCTAAGATGAAATCAAACAGCAGCATGAGCAGGATTGCTGCAATTTGTACAAAGAAAAAGTGGGCAAAGAAACCAAACCCGACGGCATTGAAATAGTGCCGAATCCGTTTTCGTTCCTGTTTCGTGGGAGAAAGCGGGATTTGATAGCCGGGCAGTTCGATTTGCGGCAAAATGGAACGGTAGTGTGATGCATAGGTGCGGTGCTGTGTGGGATTGGAGAATGGATCATAGGGATCCGGACGAAGAATCTGATTCAAGGAAATGCCTCCTGTCAGACGGCAGGAAAACCGTCTATCTGATCTGTTTTTTTCTATTGTATCATATTTTTCGGGAAACGTAAATGCAAAATCAGAAATTTTTTTCAAAAATGAAAGGGAAGTTTATTTTGCACAGGATTCTTTATTTTGCGGACGGCGGTTGACTTTTTGAAAGAAATAAAATTGATTCCCGTTCGCCTATGGACAAATTTTCAGAATTATGTTATACTAAAAGAGAACCGTATCATTTTAGAAAGGAGTCGCTTTTATGATGCATGAAAAATCCTGTGGTGCAATTGTATATCGAAAATCCCACGGGAATATTGAAATTTTGCTGATTAAGCATGTGAACAGCGGGCATTGGTCGTTCCCGAAGGGACATGTAGAGGGTGCGGAAACCGAAGTGGAAACGGCAAAACGGGAAATCAAAGAGGAAACTGCCATTGATGTCATGATTGACCCGACATTTCGGGAAACAGTCTCTTATTTTCCAAAACGGGATACCCAAAAGACGGTTGTTTATTTTATTGCAAGGGCGAAAAATTATGATTTTGTTCCACAGGCGGAGGAGATTGCAGAAATCCGCTGGGTGGATATCGGACATGCCTCTAATATTCTGACATATGAAAACGATAAGAACATTGTCACCAAGGCAAAAGTTGTGATCCGAGAATTTGAATAAGCCCGTTTGTTTCTGTCTGAAAAATCAATAGACGCAAAACCGCCCACAGAGAGGAAGATTCTGTGGGCGGTTCGATTTTTGGTTTCACAGGGAGGCGATACGGTCAGTTACAGCAGCATCCGAAACGAAAGCCCATCTTCCTGCATGAGAAATTCGAGGTTGCTTTGCAGGGTTTTGAGTTCGGCAGTAAACTCATCACAGTTGGATTCCAGCAGTGGCTTTAAACGATAGACACAGTTGGAGGCATCCATAACCTTATCCCGCCGTACTGTCAGCAGCAGCCATGGTTCTGCCTTCTCCCAAATTGCTTCCACATGTTCACACTGTGTGACATCCGGTTCTTCCGATGCAGCCAATTGTTCTACTGCATCCAGTACTGTATTTCCAGCATATCGTACTGCCATCACAGAACCCGTGCTGAGCAGCAGCAACAGGAGTAGGATGGCAAGGCTGATTTTAAATCGTGTCATGGAGAAGCTGCTCCTTTTCGTTTTTTCTTTGGAATACAGGTGCAGATACCATTCTGGTCAGCTGTCAGCAAAAAGACCTCCTTTGCCTGTAAATGCCGCCGCTGTAGCTCTGCCGTCAGCCAGCTATTTTCTTTTTGCAGACTGTGTAAGGCGTTGTGACTGATTTGTCCGTCTGAAATCAGTGTGACAGGCGGATCAATGGTTTTTGGGTGCAGATCAATATCTTGTAATGTCAAGGGCTGCTGTTCTTTTTTTAGATAGACAGAAACACTGCCAGTTGTCTCGACAATGGCAAACTGCACATCTTCCAGTGAGAAAATTTGATTGCCTCGCAGTGCTGTCATCAGGTCATCAATGGAAAAACGAAGCTCTCGCAGGGTGTCCTGTTCCAGTTGACCATTGCGAATGATAATTTTTGGTCTTCCGCAAATGATTCGCCGCAAACGACGGCTCTTCAGTGCGAACCAGGAGGTAATGACTTCAAAGCAGACCATGGATAAAATGGGTAGAATGCCTGGCAACAAAGGGATAGACGCATCCTCCAGCGGCAAAGTGGCAATGTTGGAGATGAGAATGGTGATAACCAGTTCGGAAGGCTGCAATTCGCCAAGCTGCCGTTTTCCCATCAGACGCACGGAGAAAATAACAACAAAATATAAAATTAGTGCTCTTATTAAAATAGTACCCACATTGGCGGCTCCCTTTCGTTTTGTTTCTGGCATTGGTAGCGGTAATAGTATGAACCGGATTTCAAGAATTATCCGTCGTTTATAGAAGATAGAATTTTTTTGTCTGCGGCGGTTGATTCCAATGCAAGAGTATGGTATAATAAAATGTAATATGAGAAAAGAGAAAAGGAGGAAATCAGCCGTATGAAACGGATTTTGATGCTTTCTACGGTCGCTTCCATGCAGGATCAATTTAATATGGCAAATATCCGGATGCTCCGGAAGCTGCACTGTGATGTCTATGTCGCCTGTAATTTTTTGCAGGGGAATAATACCTCGCCGCAGCGAATTGCCGCTTTCCGAAATGAGCTGACTGCACTTGGTGTAACCTGTCATCAGATTGATTTTGCCCGCAGTCCGTTTCACCTGTGGCAAAATCGTGCGGCTTATCGGCAGTTGCAAGCCTTGTTGAAGTCAGTGTCGTTTGACTGTATTCACTGCCATACGCCGGTCGGTGGTATGTATGGCAGAAAAGCTGCTGCTGCGTTTCAGATTCCCGTGATTTATACGGCACATGGCTTCCATTTTTACAAAGGTGCACCGCTTTGGAACTGGTTGTTTTTTTATCCAGTAGAAAAACACTATGCGAAAAAAACAGATGTGTTGATTACGATTAACAGTGAAGATTATGACCGTGCGACCAGAAAACTGCCGGCAAAACAAATTGTCCGGATTCCCGGGATTGGATTAAAACCCGGCAAATATCGATTTTCTAACCGCAGCCGTGAGGAGGTGCGGGAAGCACTGGAACTGCCACTGGATTCCATTTTGTTGATTTCTGTCGGGGAACTCAACCGCAACAAAAATCATCGTGTGATTTTACAGGCAATGGCTCGGTTACCACAGCTCCCATTATATTATATATTATGTGGAAAGGGCAGCGAAGCGGATTTCTTGCGGGAACTTGCCCACAGTCTGCACCTTTCTGATCGTGTCAGAATTTTGGGATACCGACAGGATATTTGTGATTTGCTCCATGCGGCTGATATTTTCTGTTTTCCATCCAAACGGGAGGGACTGGGGATGGCAGCCTTAGAGGCAATGGAGGCTGGTTTGCCGCTTGTGACATCCAATGTTCATGGCATTCAGGATTATTCGCTTTCCGGAGAAACCGGATTTTCCTGTGCCCCATCTGATGTAGAGGGGTTTGCACACGCCATTGAAACACTTTCCGAAGACAGAAGAATGCGTCAGCGGATGGGAGCCTACAATCAGAGGTCAGTGGAAGCATTTTATCAAGCGGAAACGGACAAAATTATGAAGTCTGTTTATACTGAGATGCTTGGTCTGGATGTGTTGGTGCCAGAAACCGCTGCTCGTACATAAAAAATTTACAAGTAAAAATGAAAAAAATAGAATTTGCCTATTGCAATTTGTCTGAAAACGTGTTATAATACTTTTTGCGTGATTGCAATAGATATGCGATGAAGTGAAAGGTTGCCGGCGGTATGCCGGGTAATTTTCATGGAGTATGTCCGATTTAAAACCGGGCGAATCAGGATATAACACAGTCTGTGGTGAAAAAGTTTACGCAGTGGTGCATACTGCGTAAAGGACAGATTTGTGTCAAAACCAGCTCGGAATACCGTTTGCGGATTCCGAGCTTTTTATATGCTGCCGCACGGAAACACCCGGCAGCGTGGCAAAAATCCTGCTGCCCCCAAACCAGCAAGGAGGCGAGAGAAAAATGGCAGTCAACGAAAAAATCAGAATCAAGATCAAGGGCTATGAGCACGCAACAGTAGATGCTGCTGCTGCAAAGATTGTAGAAGCTGCAAAGAGAAGCGGTTCCAGCGTATCCGGACCGATCCCACTCCCGACAGACAAGGAGATTATCACCATTCTGCGTGCAACTCATAAGTACAAGGACAGCCGTGAACAGTTCGAAATGCGGACACACAAGCGGCTGATTGATGTCATCCGCCCGACACAGAAGACCACAGAGGCTCTGCAGAAGCTGGAAATTCCGGCAGGCGTAGACATCGTGATGGAACTCAAGTAAGTTCCAACAGACAACACAAGAATGTTGTCCGGTCAAGTTGATGTAAGGTCAACCAATAACCAACAGGAGGAAATGCAAAAATGCAAAAGGCAATTATCGGTAAAAAAATCGGTATGACACAGATTTTTGATGAAAATGGCAAAGTCATTCCGGTTACCGTTGTGGAAGCTGGCCCGTGCGTGATCGTACAGAAGAAGACAGTGAAAAATGACGGCTATGCAGCAGTACAGATGGGCTACGGCGATGTCAAGCCGCAGAGACTCAACAAGCCAATGAAGGGACACTTTGCAAAGGCAGACGTTGCTCCAAAGAAAACATTGAAGGAATTTCGCCTGGAAAACAGCGATGCTTTGGAAGTGGGCAGCGTTGTAAAGGCAGATACATTTGCAGTCGGTGACAGTGTGGATGTCAGCGGTACCAGCAAGGGTAAGGGTTTTGCAGGTGCGATTAAGCGGCACAACCAGCACAGACTGAAGGAAACACACGGTACTGGTCCGGTACACAGACAGGCTGGTTCCATGGGTGCTTGTTCTTCCCCGTCTCGTATTTATAAGGGCAAGGGGATGCCAGGTCACATGGGTGCAGAATCTGTAACAGTACAGAATCTGGAAATTGTAAAGATTGATGTGGAAAACAATCTCATCGCAGTCAAGGGTGCGATCCCAGGCCCGAAGGGCGGCATCGTTGCCATTGTTGACAGCGTAAAGGCGTAAAGGAAGGGGGCAACACAAATGGCAAAAGTTTCAGTTTTTGATATGACAGGCCAGCAGGTTTCGGAAATCGAGCTTGCAGATGCTGTGTTCGGAATTACGCCGAATGAATCCGCAATGCATGCCATGGTTGTGAATTATCTTGCCAATCAGCGGCAGGGTACACAGTCTACTCTGACTCGTTCTGAGGTTCGGGGCGGCGGCAGAAAGCCATGGAGACAGAAGGGTACCGGTCATGCAAGACAGGGTTCTATCCGTGCACCACAGTGGACACACGGCGGTGTGGCACTTGGTCCGAAGCCGAGAGATTATCGTTATAGATTGAATAAGAAACTGCGGAAACTCGCAATGAAGTCCGCACTTTCCACAAAACTGCTGGACAGCAACCTGATTGTTGTGGACGGTTTGACAGCAGATAGTTATAAAACTAAGACAGTTGTTGCAATGCTGAAAGCACTGAATGTGGACAGCAAGGCGATGTTGGTAACTGCTGAAAAGGATGAAAAGCTGGTAAAGAGTGCAGCAAATATCCCGGGCGTAAAGACAGCTGCTTGCAACACACTGAATGTATACGACATTCTGCACCACGATAAGTTTATCGTGTCCAAGGATGCTGTGGCAAAAATTGAGGAGGTGTATGCAAAGTGAAAGCACCGCAGGATATTATTCTGAAGCCGATGATCACCGAGCAGAGCGTGGATAACATGCAGGAAAGCAAGTACACGTTCCAGGTTGCCAAGGATGCAAACAAGATCGAAATTGCACAGGCTGCCGAAGTCCTCTTCCATGTAGAGGTTGTCAAGGTAAATACCATAAACTGCACTGGTAAGGCAAAGCGGGTCGGCCGCTTCGTTGGCAAGAAGGCAGATTATAAGAAGGCAATCATCACCATCAATCCGGAGACCACAAAGACTGGCAAGGATGGCAAGAAGCTGAAGGGTTCGATTGAATTCTTTGATGGGATGTTTTAATCTCGGCAGTTGACTGAGAACAGTATGGGAGTCGTGCTCCCGCAAATGAGCATTTGAGGAGTGAAATAAATGGCTATTAAGAGCTATAAGCCGACAACCCCGTCCCGCAGAGGGATGACAGTGACCGATTACTCCGGACTGTCCAAGGTTGCACCGGAAAAGAGCTTGCTGGAACCGCTGAAGAAGAATGCGGGTCGTAACAGCTATGGTAGAATTACCGTTCGTCACAGAGGCGGCGGGAATAGAAGAAAGTATCGTTTGGTTGATTTCAAGCGGAACAAGGATGCTATGAATGCAACGGTTCTGACACTGGAATACGATCCGAACAGAAGTGCATTTATTGCACTGGTACAGTATGAAGACGGCGAAAAGCGTTATATCCTCGCTCCGGAAGGTCTGAAGGTGGGCGATGTGGTTCGCTCTGGTTCTGATGCTGACATCAAGCCGGGCTGTGCATTGGCACTGGCAGATATTCCGGTTGGTACGTTCATTCATGCCATTGAACTTTACCCGGGCAAGGGTGCACAGTTGGTTAGAAGTGCTGGCAACACCGCTCAGCTGATGGGTAAGGAAGGTGCATTTGCACTGGTTCGTCTGCCGTCCGGCGAAATGCGGAAGGTTTCCATTCTGTGCCGTGCTTCCATTGGCCAGGTTTCCAATGTGGATCACGAGAATGTAAACTACGGTAAAGCAGGTCGTATGCGGCACAAGGGCTGGAGACCGACCGTCAGAGGTTCTGTTATGAACCCGAATGATCACCCACACGGCGGTGGTGAAGGTAAGTCGCCAGTTGGTCGTCCGGGACCTGTTACACCTTGGGGTAAACCGGCTCTGGGTTACAAGACCAGAAAGAAACACAAGGCTTCTGATAAATATATCGTAAAGCGTCGTAACGGCAAGTAAGGGGAAAGGAGGAGCATTTCATGAGCAGAAGTATTAAAAAGGGACCTTTTGTCCAGGAAGTCCTGTTGAAGAGAGTACAGGCAATGAACGAAACCGGTGAGAAGAAAGTTCTCAAAACTTGGAGCCGGTCTTCCACAATTTTCCCTGACTTTGTCGGACATACCTTTGCAGTGCATGATGGCCGCAAGCATGTTCCGGTTTATGTGACAGAAGATATGGTAGGTCATAAGCTCGGCGAGTTTGCACCGACCAGAACCTTTAAGGGTCATGCCGGTTCGAAGACTTCAAATAACGGCAAGAAGTAATTTTGGAAGGAGGCGTTCAAATGGAAGCAAGAGCATATTTGAGAAATGCTCGCATTTCTCCGAGAAAAGTACAGATCGTTCTGGATCTGATCAGAAATAAGCCGGTGGATGTTGCACTGGCAACCTTGGACCTCACACCGAAAGCAGCAAGCCCGATTCTGGAAAAGCTTTTGAAGTCCGCTATGGCAAATGCAGAAAACAATTTCAGTATGAACAAGGATGCACTTTACGTTGCCGAATGCTATGCAACACCGGGTCCGATTATGAAGCGGATTCAGCCGAGAGCACAGGGCAGAGCGTTTCGGATTTATAAGAGAACGTCGCATATCACCATTGTTCTGAAAGAAGAAGAATAATCCCAAGGAGGTTAAAATATGGGCCAGAAGGTTAATCCGCACGGTCTCCGTGTCGGTGTGATTAAAGATTGGGATTCTCGCTGGTTTGCGAACAAGGCTGACTTCGGCGATACGCTGGTAGAAGACTTCAACGTTCGGAAGTTTATTAAGAAGAATCTGTATGCAGCAGGTGTTCCGAAGATTGAAATTGAGCGGTTTGCAGATAAGGTAAGAATCCACATCCACTGTGCAAAGCCGGGTATCGTAATCGGCCGTGGCGGTGCAGAGATCGAAAAGCTTCGCACACAGTTGGAAAAGATGATGAATAAGCAGGTTTATGTCAACATCGTTGAAGTAAAGCAGCCGGATATGGATGCACAGCTTGTTGCAGAAAAGATTGCACTGGATCTGGAAAACAGAATTTCCTTCCGCCGTGCCATGAAGCAGGCAATCGGTCGTTCCATGCGTCTGGGTGCAAAGGGCATCAAGACAAAGGTTTCCGGTCGTTTGGGCGGTGCAGAAATTGCACGCTCCGAGAGCTATCACGAGGGTACTATCCCGCTGCAGACCATTCGTGCAGATATCGACTATGGTACGGCAGAAGCACATACCACGTATGGTCGTCTGGGCGTAAAGGTTTGGATCTATAAGGGCGAAGTGCTCAAGGGCGATGCTGCAAGAGCGGCTGAGCAGAGAGAAAAGGTAGAGAGAAAGTCCCGTGACAACAACCGTGGCGGCAGAGACGACAGAAGACGTCGTGACAACCGGAACGGGGATCGCAGAAACGGTGGCTTCCGTCGTGGCGAAAAAAGAGAAGGAGGTAAACAGTAATGCTGCTTCCGAAGAGAGTGAAATACCGTCGTGTACACAGAGGACGGATGACAGGTAAGGCTTACAGAGGCTCTACTGTCAGCAACGGTGAATATGGTCTGCAGGCTCTGGAGCCGGCATGGATCACCTCTAATCAGATTGAATCAGCCCGTATCGCAATGACACGTTATATCAAGCGTGGCGGTCAGGTTTGGATTAAAATTTTCCCAGATAAGCCAGTTACCAAGAAGCCAGCCGGCACCAGAATGGGTTCCGGTAAAGGTGCTCCGGAATACTGGGTAGCAGTGGTAAAGCCAGGCAGAGTGATGTTTGAAATCGCTGGCGTGCCGGAAGAAACTGCAAGAGAAGCAATGCGTCTTGCGATGCATAAGCTGCCAATTAAGTGTAAGTTTGTAAAGGCTGAAGGAGGCGAGCAGGCATGAAAGCAGCAGAAGTAAAAGCAATGCCGGTGGATGAACTGAATGAAAAGCTGGTTGACCTGAAGGAAGAACTGTTTGCACTTCGCTTTCAGCTTGCTGCAAATCAGCTTGAAAATACAGCTCGCATCAAGGCAGTAAAGAAGGATATTGCCCGTGTTAAGACTGCACTCCGTGCTGCGGAACTTCAGTCGGCACAACACTAAGAGGAGGGCTTTACAGTGGCTGAGAGAAATTTGAGAAAAACCAGAGTCGGCAGAGTGGTTAGCGACAAGATGGATAAGACAGTCGTTGTAGCAATCGTCGACAATGTAAAACACCCACTTTACAAGAAGATTGTGAAGAGAACTGTTCGCCTCAAGGCACATGATGAAAACAATGCCTGCAAGATTGGCGATCGTGTAGAAGTGATGGAAACTCGTCCGCTGTCCAAGGACAAGAGATGGCGTGTTGTGGAAATCATCGAAAAGGCTAAGTAATTGACGAACGAAGAAAAAACGGTTCGTTCTGAGAGGGACGTTTCCGAAAGGAGGAACTCGCTGTGATTCAGATGCAAACGTATTTGAAGGTTGCGGACAACACCGGTGCGAAAGAACTGATGTGCATCAGAGTGCTGGGCGGTACCCGGAGACGGTATGCCAACATTGGTGATGTCGTAGTCGCTTCTGTTAAGAAAGCAACACCCGGCGGCGTTGTAAAGAAGGGCGATGTAGTAAAGGCTGTCATCGTACGCTCTGCAAAGGGCCTGCGGAGAGAAGACGGCACCTACATTCGGTTTGATGAAAACGCTGCGGTTATTATTAAGGAAGACAAGAACCCGAAGGGCACTCGTATCTTTGGGCCGGTTGCCAGAGAGCTGCGTGATAAGGATTATATGAAGATCCTGAGCTTGGCACCGGAAGTACTTTAATTCGGAGGTGTCATAATGAGTAAGGTACATGTAAAAACAGGTGACACCGTCGTACTGCTGACCGGTAAGGATATTTACCAGTACAAGGACGTAACCGATAAGTCCAAGGGCAGACTCGAAGGCAAAGTCGTTGCTGTCAGCCCGAAGGAAGGCAAGGTTATCGTAGAAGGCTTCAACAAGATCACAAAGCATGTCAAGCCGACCAGAATGGGTCAGAGCGGCGGCATCGTGGAAACCGAAGGGGCTCTGTATGCCAGCAAGGTACAGCTCGTTTGCCCGAAGTGCGGCAAGCCGACCAGAATCGGTCATGTTGTAGAAGGCGACAAGAAGCTGCGTGTCTGCAAGAAGTGCGGCAAATCTTTTGAGTAAAGGAGAAACGATATGTCTACGTTGAAAGATTATTATAACAGCACCGTTGCTCCTGCAATGATGAAGAAATTCGGTTACAAGAACGTCATGCAGATTCCGAAGCTGGATAAGGTGGTTGTCAATGTGGCAGCTGGCGAGGCAAAGGACAATGCAAAGGTAATCGATGCAATCATGAACGATCTGTCCATTATTACCGGACAGAAGCCGGTTGTTTGCAGAGCAAAGAAATCTGTTGCAAACTTTAAGCTGCGGGAAGGGATGCCGATTGGCGTAAAAGTAACCCTGCGTGGCGAAAAGATGTATGAATTCGTTTACAAGCTGTTTAATGTCAGCTTCCCACGTGTTCGTGACTTCAGAGGCATCAACGGCAATTCGTTCGACGGCAAGGGCAACTATTCCACTGGTGTGAAGGAACAGCTGATCTTCCCGGAAATCGAATACGATAAGATTGATAAGGTTAGAGGGATGGACATCAACTTCATCACCACTGCACAGACCGATGAAGAAGCAAAGGAGCTGCTGACACTGCTCGGTGCTCCGTTCATTAAGTAAGCAGGGAGGAACGATCATGGCAAAGAAGGCAATGAAATTAAAGCAGCAGAAGACTCCCAAATTCTCCACAAGAGCTTACACCCGCTGCAAGCTCTGCGGCAGACCGCATGCGTATCTGAGAAAATACGGCATTTGCCGTGTTTGCTTCAGACATCTGGCACATGAGGGTAAGATTCCGGGCGTTAAGAAAGCAAGCTGGTAAAAGAAGCATTACGAAAAGGAGGTCATTGGTATGCAGATTACTGATACAATAGCAGACATTCTGACAAGAATTCGGAATGCGAGCTCCGCAAAGCACGCCACCGTTGACGTTCCGGCTTCCAATGTCAAGAAGGCAATCACGCAGATCCTTCTCGACGAAGGCTACATCAAGAGCTTTCAGGTAGTGGAAGACGGCAAGCAGGGCATTATCAGAATTACATTGAAATATACAGACAGCAAGGCACCGGTTATCACCGGTCTCCGCAGAGTTTCTAAGCCGGGTCTGCGGATTTATTCCAGCTGTGCAGATATGCCGAAGGTAAGAAAGGGTCTGGGCATTGCGATCGTTTCTACCTCTAAGGGTATCATGACAGACAAGAAAGCCCGTGAACTGAATGTTGGCGGCGAAGTTTTAGCTTATGTTTGGTAAGGAGGACACAAGGAATGTCAAGAATAGGTAAAAAACCGATCAGTGTCCCGGCTGGTGTTACCGTAACATGCGAAAACAATTACGTTACCGTAAAAGGACCGAAGGGCGAAATCTCCAAGCAGTTTTCCCCGGAACTGGGCATTGCAATTGAAGATGGTGTGATCACCGTAACCCGTCCGACCGATGATAAGGAACACAGATCGTTGCACGGTCTGACCAGAACCCTGATTTCCAATATGGTGGAAGGGGTAACCAATGGTTACAGCAAGACCCTGATCATCGAAGGTGTCGGCTATCGTGCTGCAAAGAAGGGCAAGGAAGTCGTACTGAGCGTGGGATTCTCCCATCCGGTGAATGTTCCGGAAACCGATGCCATCAAGCTGGATGTACCGCAGCCGAATACCATCGTTGTCAGCGGAATCGACAAGCAGGCAGTTGGTCAGTATGCAGCGGAAATTCGGGAAAAGCGTCCGCCAGAGCCGTATAAGGGCAAGGGCATCCGCTATGAAAATGAACACATTATCCGCAAGGAAGGAAAAGCCGGCAAGGGTAAAAAGTAATTGAAAGGAGTTAAATTGCTATGATTAAAAAGGCAGACAGCAATAAAGCCAGAGCAAAAAGACACGCAAGAGTTCGTGCGAAGATTTCCGGTACTCCTGAACGTCCTCGCCTGAATGTATATCGTTCCACAAAGCACATCTATGCACAGGTGATCGACGATGTAAACGGTGTTACCCTGGCATCTGCATCCAGCATGGATAAGGATTTTGAAGGCACTGGCGGCAACACAGAAGCTGCTCGTAAGGTTGGCACCATGATCGCAGAACGTGCACTCGCAAAGAACATCACAGAAGTCGTATTTGACAGAGGCGGTTACCTCTATCACGGCAGAGTGAAGGAACTCGCAGACGGTGCCCGTGAAGGCGGACTGAAATTCTAAGGAGGGATTACTTTGGCAAAAATTGATCCGAACAGCTTGGAACTGACCGAAAAGGTCGTTTCGATCAATCGCGTATCTAAGACCGTAAAGGGCGGCCGTATCATGAAGTTCTCCGCACTCGTTGTAGTCGGCGACGGCAACGGTACGATCGGGTTCGGTCTGGGCAAGTCCGGTGAAGTTCCGGATGCAATCCGCAAGGGCATTGAGGACGCAAAGAAGAACCTCATCAAAATTCCGCTGAAGGGGACGACCATTCCGCACGAAATCATCGGCAAATTCGGTGCCGGCAGCGTGCTGATGAAGCCGGCTGCACCGGGTACTGGTGTAATCGCAGGCGGTCCGGTTCGTGCCGTGATTGAAGTGGCAGGTATTAAGGACATTCGTACCAAGTCCCTGCGTTCCAACAATCCGTGCAACGTTGTACGGGCAACCATCAACGGTTTGGCATCTTGTGCAACCGCAGCTGAGGTTGCTGAAATGAGAGGCAAGTCAGTTAAGGAAATTTTAGGTTAAGGAGGGTGCATCATGGCAAAGCAAATCAAGCTGGTAAAGAGCCTGTCCGGTCGGAAAAAGGATCAGGTTGCAACCGCAAATTCGCTGGGTCTGAAGAAGATCGGCGACGTTACCGTACAGCCGGAAAATGCGGCAACCCTCGGTAAGATTCAGAAGATCTCACACCTCGTTGAGGTGCAGGAAGCATAAACAAGGAGGTGCAGTAGGATGAAACTTCACGAATTATCACCGGCAGCAGGTTCGGTAAAGGACGTAAAGAGAGTTGGCCGTGGTCACGGTTCCGGAAACGGTAAAACCGCTGGTAAGGGTCATAAGGGTCAGAACGCAAGAAGCGGCGGCGGCGTTAGAATCGGTTTTGAAGGCGGTCAGATGCCGATCGCAAGAAGAATTCCGAAGAGAGGCTTTAAGAATATCTTCGGTACAGATTATGCTATTGTAAATGTGGCAGATCTGAATCAGTTTGCAGAAGGTACCGTTGTAGACACAGAGCTGCTGATGGCAACCGGTCTGGTAAAGAAGGTTTGTGCAGGCGTTAAGGTGCTCGGCAACGGCGAATTGACAACAAAGCTGACCGTAAAGGCTGCAAAATTCTCTAAGAGTGCAGTTGAAAAAATTGAAAAGGCTGGCGGAAAAGCTGAGGTGATGTAATGTGTTTAAAACGCTGAGAGATGCTTGGAGTATCAAGGACATTCGCAAGAAGCTTTTGTACACATTATTCATGATCATCATCTTCCGTCTCGGTTGTTCTCTTGTTGTTCCGTTTTTGGATACGACAGTGGTTGCCGATTGGATGAGCCAAAAGGCAACAAATGGTAACTTCCTCGAATATTTGGACATTTTAACAGGTGGTGCACTTTCCCAGGCAACCATCTTTTCCCTGTCCATTACCCCATATATCAATGCGTCCATTATTATGCAGCTGCTTACTTATGCACTGCCGCCGTTGGAACGGCTGCGGGATGAGGGCGAAGAAGGGCAGAAAAAGCTGAACAAAATCACAGCCATTGTGGCGTTGGCGTTGGCGGTTTTCATGTCCGTTGCATATTATTTGACGCTGAAAAACAGCATGGAAGCGGTAACAACATATGATTCCAAGGCCGCTAATATTTTTGTGGCATGCATCATTATTTTGAGCTTTATCGCTGGTACTTGTATTGTTGTCTGGATGGGTAACCGGATTAATGATAAGGGTATCGGCAATGGAATTTCCATGTTGTTGTTTGCTGGTATTTTGGCACGGTTCCCCACTATGCTCGGCACATTGGTGGAACTTACCAGAGAAAACCCACAGCGGTATTTCTTTGAATCCCTGGCGGTTCTGGTGATCTTCATTGCAATGATTACCTTCATTGTCTTCATGAATAACTCTGAACGCCGGATTCCGATTCAGTATGCAAAACGTGTGGTTGGCAGAAAGCAGTATGGCGGTCAGTCCACCCACATTCCAGTTAAAGTTTGTATGAGCGGTGTTATGCCGATCATCTTCGCAATGTCTTTTATGTCTCTGCCGAGTACGATCGAGCTGTTTAAGCCGATGTATGATGATCCGACTGGCGGCTGGCAGAAGTTCTATAATGGATTTATCAGCTTCTTCCATACCAACAGCTGGGGTTATGCGGCAATCTACTTCATTCTGATTATTGCATTTAACTACTTCTATGTATCGATGCAGTACAATCCGATTGAAATTGCAAATAACCTGCGGCAGAGCAACGGCGGCATTCCAGGCATTCGGCCTGGTAAGCCTACATCCGATTATATTCAGCGTGTCCTGTCTAAGATTACACTGGTTGGTGCGTTCTTCCTTGGTATTATTGCCATCTTCCCGATTGCAATGAACAAGGCAGACCCGAACCTGAGTTCTTTGGCAATGGGCGGTACCACGATTCTGATCGTTGTCAGCGTGGCTTTGGAAACGGTTCGTACATTGGAATCGGAAATGATGATGCGTCATCATAAGGGATTCCTCGAATAAGGAGAAGATACGATGAATTTGATTCTTTTAGGTGCACCGGGTGCTGGCAAAGGCACACAGGCAGAGGTCATTTCAGAAGCATTGTCCATCCCACAGATTTCCACCGGCAACATGCTGCGGGAAGCGGTTAAGAATGGTACCGAATACGGGCTGAAGGCAAAAGCAGCCATGGAAAGCGGTGCATTGGTTTCCGATGAAATTGTCATCGGCATTCTGAAAGACCGCATTGCACAGCCGGACTGCAAGAATGGATTTATTCTGGACGGCTTTCCGAGAACCGTCCCGCAGGCGGAAGCACTGGATGCCATGGGCGTTACCATTGACAAGGTGCTGGAAATCTATGTACCGGATGAAACCATTAAAGAGCGTGTCTCCGGCAGAAGAGTCTGCGAAGGCTGTGGTGCTTCCTATCATGTGAAGTACAAGCCGACTAAGGTAGAGGGCGTTTGTGATAAGTGCGGTGCGGCTACCATCATCCGGAAGGATGACAAGCCGGAAACCGTTCTGGACAGATTGTCTGTTTACCATGCACAGACGGAACCATTGAAGGATTACTATGCAAAGCAGGGTAAACTGGATACGGTTGTTGGTCAGGAAGAGCTGTCAGATACTACAAAGCTGACACTGGCAGCTGTGGGTGCATAATTCATGATTACAATCAAATCCAGAGGAGATCTGGAAAAACTGAGAGAAGCGGGACGTGTTGCCGCACAGGCATTGGAACTGGCAGGAAAATCCATCCGACCGGGTATGACGACCTATCAGCTGGATAAGATTCTGCATAATTTCATTGTACATTGCGGTGCAACCCCGACGTTTCTCGGATACGGCGGGTTTCCCGCAAGTGCGTGTATCTCAATCAATGAGGAAATCATCCACGGGATTCCAAACCGGCACCGTGTGATGAAAGCCGGCGATATTGTCAGCGTGGACGTTGGTGCAACGTTGAACGGCTTCGTTGGCGACAACGCCGCAACGTTTCCAGTCGGTGAGATCTCGCAGGCGGCACAGGATTTGCTGGAGACAACGAAGGCAAGCCTGTATGAAGCGATTGCAGCGGCACAGGTCGGTGCAAGACTTGGTGACGTTTGTCATGCCGTAGAGGCATATTGCTCCGAACGAGGCTACGGCATCGTCAGAGACTACTGCGGACATGGAATCGGACGGGAAATGCATGAGGATCCGGAGGTACCGAATTATGGAAAACCGGGGCATGGTGTGCGTCTGATGCCGGGTATGACATTCTGCATTGAACCCATGATCAATCAAAAAGGAGATGCCGTTCGGGTTCTGAAGGACGGCTGGACGGTGGTGACCGCTAACGGCAGTCTCTCCGCCCATTTCGAGCATGAAATTGCAGTGACAAAGGACGGTCCCGTCATTTTGACAAGACCGTGACGGAGGAAACCGTATGGAATGGCAGCAGGGCAGCATCGTGCTTGCAACTGCCGGTCGGGATGCAGGGATGTATTTTGCGGTGGTCGCAGCAGACGAACGGTTCGTCTGGCTGGCAAACGGCAAACGCAGAACCCTTGCAAAACCGAAACGGAAGAACAAAAAACATGTACAGCAGACCGGCACAGCGATTGCATTGGCATCACTGACCGATAAACGGCTTCGTACATGGCTGAACGAATTTGCAGCCGCACAATAGAACCCAATCGGGGAGGGTATCAGCGTGTCAAAAGAAGATATGATTGAAGTGGAAGGCGTTGTTTTGGAATCCCTTCCGAACGCCATGTTCAAGGTGGAATTACAGAACAAGCACGTGATTCTGGCACATGTGTCCGGCAGACTGCGGATGAATTATATCCGAATTGTACCGGGCGACAAGGTAACGGTAGAAATGTCACCCTATGATCTGACAAAAGGCCGGATTACCTGGAGAGCCAAGTAAATCCGACAGAAGCAAAGAAAACGGTTTATCTGATAAGGAGGTAAAACCAATGAAAGTAAGACCTTCCGTAAAGCCGATTTGCGAAAAATGCAAAGTGATTAAGCGTAAGGGCAAAGTAATGATCATCTGTGAAAATCCGAAGCATAAGCAGCGTCAGGGCTAATGCTTTGAACTTTTAAATGGAGGTGCGATTAGTATGGCAAGAATAGCAGGTATTGACCTTCCGAAAAATAAGCGGGTACAGATTGGCTTGACTTATATCTACGGAATCGGCCGCAGCACAGCAGATCAGATTCTGGCTGGTACCGGTGTCAATCCGGATACCCGTGTCAAGGATCTGTCCGAAGAGGACGTTGCAAAGCTGCGTGACTATATCGACAAGCACTGCATCGTTGAGGGCGACCTGAGAAGAAATGTAGCACTGGATATCAAGCGTCTGGTTGAAATCGGCTGCTACAGAGGCGTTCGTCACCGGAAGGGTCTGCCGGTTCGTGGTCAGCGGACAAAGACCAATGCAAGAACACGTAAGGGTCCGGTAAAGACCATCGCAAATAAGAAGAAGTAAGGAGGGGTCGTTTTGGCACAGCAGAAGGGAAAGAAGGTTGTGATCAGACGCCGGAGAGAGCGGAAGAATATCGAGAACGGTGCTGTACACATCCAGTCTACATTCAATAATACGATCGTTACCATTACCGATACACAGGGTAATGCAATCAGCTGGGCAAGCTCTGGCGGACTCGGTTTCAGAGGCTCCAGAAAGTCTACTCCGTTTGCTGCACAGACCGCAGCAGAAACCGCAGCAAAGGCAGCAATGGAACATGGCCTGAAGAGTGTTGAGGTTTATGTAAAGGGTCCGGGTGCTGGCAGAGAAGCGGCGATCCGTGCATTGCAGACCGTTGGTCTGGAAGTCAAGATGATCAAGGACGTTACGCCGATTCCGCATAACGGCTGCCGTCCGCCGAAAAGACGTCGTGTCTAATTTACAGGAGGTGTAGAGAAAATGGCAGTAAGCAGAGAACCAATCCTGAAACGGTGCAGATATTTGGGCATCAGCCCGATGGTAATGGGTATCTCCAAGGAATCCAACCGGAATCCGGGTGCCAATAACCGTAAGAAGCTGTCGGAATACGGTATGCAGCTGAAGGAAAAGCAGAAGCTCAAGTTCATCTATGGCGTTGGCGAAAAGCAGTTCTATCACTACTTTGAAATTGCTACCAAGATGGAAGGCAAGGCCGGTGACAATCTGGTGACCTGTCTGGAGAGCAGACTGGATTCCGTTGTATTCCGTATGGGTCTGTCACTGACCAGAAGAGAAGCAAGACAGCTTGTTACACATAAGCATTTCACAGTAAACGGCGTAAGAGTCGATATTCCGTCTTATCGTGTCAAGGTCGGCGATGTGATTGCCCTGCACGAGAGCAGCAGAGACAGCCAGAAGTTCAAGGATGTGGTAGAACAGACTGCTGATAGAACAGTTCCGCTGTGGCTGGATGCCAATAAGGAAGCGTTCAGTGCAACTGTTACCCGTATGCCGGTTCCGGAAGATTTGGACTACGAAGTAGCAGCACATCTGATTGTCGAATTGTACTCCAAGTAATGCCGATTATCCGCATAAGACGAAGAAACAAAAGACGAAGCGAATGCGTAATAGGAGGGTGCTTTTATGCTGGAGAAAATTGAAAAGCCGGAACTTGAGACAGTTGAACTGCGAAGTGACGGAAAGTACGGTAAGTTTGTTTTAGCACCGCTGGAACGTGGCTATGGAACCACGCTTGGCAACAGCCTGCGGCGTGTGCTGCTCTCCTCGCTGCCCGGTGTTGCAGTCAACTCCGTAAAAATTGACGGCGTACACCATGAACTGTCTACGATCCCTGGCGTAAAAGAGGACGTGACGGAAATCATTCTGAGTCTTAAAGGTCTGACGGCAAAACTGTACGGAGACGGGCCGAAGACAATCTATATTGAAGCAGAAGGCGAATGCGAAGTCACTGCCGGCGATATTAAAACGGATTCCGAAGTGAACATTCTGGATCCAGGTATGCACATTGCAACACTCGGCAAGGATGCAAAGCTGTATATGGAAATCGTCATCGATCGTGGCAGAGGCTATGTGTCTGCGGAACGCAATAAGCAAATGATGAATTCGCCCATTGATGTGATCGCAGTTGACAGTATTTATACTCCTGTATTAAAGGTAAATTATCAGGTCGAGGACACACGGCTTGGACAGGTTACCGATTATGATAAGCTGACGTTGGAGGTCTGGACGGACGGTACCATCTCCGCAAAGGAAGCAATATCACAGGCAGCCAATCTCCTCAACGAGCATCTGAAACTGTTTGTCGATCTCTCAGATGAATCGAGCATAACAGAGGTTCTTGTGGAAAAGAACGAGAAAGGTAAGGAAAAGATTCTGGAGATGACCATTGAGGAACTTGACTTATCAGTGCGGTCATTCAACTGCTTGAAGCGTGCGGGCATCAATACGGTAGACGATCTGATCAATAAGTCCGAGGAGGAAATGATGAAGGTTCGAAACCTCGGCAAGAAATCATTTGACGAAGTGCGGGAAAAGCTGCAGTCACTGGGGTTTGACCTGTCTTCTGATGAAGACTGAAACGAAGAAAAAGGAACATGATAGCGTGCTGTCATGCAACGATAAAGGAGTGAAATACGATGCCGGGTAGCAGAAAACTGGGCAGAACCACCGACCACAGAAAGGCTATGCTGCGTGCAATGGTAACCTTCCTGCTGGAAAATGGACAGATTGAAACCACCGTCACACGTGCAAAGGAAGTACGTGCGGTTGCTGAAAAGATGATCACCATCGCAAAGACCAACGATTTGCATGCAAAGCGTCAGGTGATGTCATATGTCACAAAGGAAAGCGTTGCCAAGAAGCTGTTCGATGAAATCGCACCGAGCTATGCAGAGCGGCAGGGCGGTTATACCAGAATCATCAAGACCGGTCCCCGTCGGGGCGATGCGGCTGAAATGGCACTGATTCAGCTGGTATAAAGATTATTTCAAGCGAATATCTACATTTAACAGGCATGGCAGGTTGCATTCTGCCGTGCCTGTTTTTCCGTTTCCTCCCTTTGAGATTGGTCAAAATGACTATAAAACATGAAAACATTTATGTATTTTTACTAAAAATTCAACTTTTCTCTTTACAATTGCTCCACATTACGGTATAATAAATGTGTGCGTTGCAGACACATTTCCTGTTGGCGGCGAAAAAACTGCCGTAAAACAGGAAACGCAGGTTTGTTTCCTGCGTGATTTGTTTTTGAATGGGGAGGGCGATAGCATCAAGAAAAACTGCTGCCGGTGAAATGGTGGAACGGCTTGCGGGCATTGCAGTGGTACACTTGGGGAAGTGCTGGAATCATGGCATAAACGTTTCGCATGCATTCTGAATGTTGAATTGGGAAAGAACGGATCCAAAAAGCAGTAGCTTCATGGTATTATGTACAATTTCGCCAACCGTTCTTGTTGGAAATTGTACAAAAACGTTGAATATGTATTGACTTTTCTGTGGGAATATTCTATAATAGTACTAATTCGACGAGGCGTTTCCGGTTCCGCCCGGAACGGAAAAAGAATCATGTGTATTTCATCGGAAAAGTATGGAGCCCTAAACGCTATCATACGAATGAAGAAGGAGGAAAACAATGAAAACGAAAAGAACAATGGCAGGTATTCTGGCAGTTGCAATGACGGCATCCGTACTCGCATGGAATCCAGTATTTGCAGCAGGAGAAATTGGATTATCTGCAGAAAAGGTATCCGCAAAAGTTGGCGACAGCTTTACGTTACAGGTTTCTCTGAGTGATGTACCGGCAAGTGGTCTGGGTGGCTGTGAGTTCTCACTGGCTTATGACAGCACGATTGTAACGGTTACGGATGTACAAGCTGGCACGATTACGGATACGGGTTCAGATGAGCAGCAGTCTGCGTTTGCAGGAGAAGCACCAAGCTTTGACTGCAACTATGAAACAGCTGGCGTAATTGATGTTATATGGGCGACTGGATTGACAGATAGTACATACTGGATCAAACAGGATGGTGTACTCCTGACCATTACGGGTACGGTAAATGAGAGTGCAAAGGCTGGCGATGTTTCCGAATTTAAGATTCAGGCAATCGGCAGAGAAGTAATACCTGGTTCCAGTACAAAGTATGACAAGGTTACATTTGTGAATGTGGATGCAGACGGCGTGCTAACCTCTTATGACACCGTGCTGAGCGATGGTTCTGTGACGGTAATTGCAGATGGTACGACTACAACTGAAGCTGTTACCGGTACGACAACCACCAATACTGGTGAAACTACCACGACATCTCTGGTCAATGTTAACTATGGTGATACCAATCTGGATGGTGTTGTAGACCTGCGTGATGCCATTATATTAAACAAGCACCTGGCACAGCAGATTATCCTTGAGAAGGATGGTCAGCCATTCAAGAACGCTGATGTCAATGCGGATGGAAATGTAGACGATCAGGACAGCGACGTCTTGGTGAACTATGTTATCCAACTGATTGACAAACTGCCGTACATTGGTGCATAAAATCACCCTTTTTATTTAGGTTCTATGCTGGCAGAGTTCCCTTTCATCAGGAAATACTTTTGCCGGATAATAGTACATTTACATTGCATAAATGCAAAGAAAGGAAAAAGAAACATGAAGAAACGAACAAGAATTGCTTCTCTGGTTGCAGCAGCTGCGATGACCGTTTCTGCATTGCCGATGGCAGCACTCCCTGCACTCGCAGTGGAGGCTGGTGATCACGGATGCATTAACGGATTGCAGTATCACATTGTTACAGCCGAGGACAAGATGTCGGAGATCCACATCTCACCCGATGATGTGGCCTCCAGTGACTATACCGTGGATGCTGCTCTTTATCTGACGGTAGATGACCAGACTATGACAGCGGATGACTATGTCTCTAATGTTAGCATGATGTGGGAAGCTTCTGATAAGAAGTATATGTCTTTCCGACAGGACAATTATGTTTCCTCTATTCCGGAAACACAGTACACACTGCCGGATGGTACAACTTTTTCAGCTACATTGAGACCATTTGCACTGGCACAGCTCACAATCAATCCGAAGAAGGGAAACAGTTATAAGAAAGCATGCTGTGACTTCTATGACCAAACTTATGCGTTTGACAAATATACCGGAGCCATTCTTTACTCTGCTGGTCCGAATAAGATTAAGTTCACAGCAACTTATTATACAGAAGGTCAGATCAAATACAGGGAAGATGATGGTAAACCGTACAGAGCACCAGTTGAGTCAACTAAGGTGACAAAAGAGTATGAAGTGGATGTGACTTTGAATGAAGACGGCACAGGCTCTTACACCTATGAGATACCAAATGTTGGTTCGGTTGACACTGGTACTTATCCGATCAAAGTCGTAAATGGTACAATTCCAAATTACGATTCGAGTACGCCAGCTGGGGAGTCACTTCAGGGCACCAACGATGCCTTAAGAGTTTCTTTCTCCAAGAGCAAGGATAACTACTCCACTTGGCTGGGCGGTCAGTCTGACCTATATCCGATGACAACATTTAAGGTAATACTGGCACAGGGTACACCGGAAGGTGTTTACTATGTAAAGTACAATACAACAGAATACCAGGACGTTTATGATAAAGAGGGTAATGTTGTAGGTGGAAACTACATGAACCGTGTTGTTCGTACTTATAAGGTAGGAACTTCTTCTAAGACGGATGTACAGTATCCGGATGGTTTGGAAGATGAGAGCAATTGGCTGAAGATTGTAGTTGGTACACCGCCAACGACTACAACATCCGCTACAGGTGCAACCACAACGAAGACAACTACTACTTCTGTAACGTCTACAAGTGTGGAACCGAAGCCGACAGGAACAACGCCTACTGTAACTTCAACAAGCGGCACTGCTACAACAGAGCAGCCGAAATATGATGGCCCGACAGTAAAGGTAGGACGGCAGTTTGTAACAGCCGGGGAAGAGTATG
>ENA-UONX01000516-UONX01000516.1-human-gut-metagenome-genome-assembly--contig:-P74old-NODE-516-length-54423-cov-14.615987_pt1 | contig 54423 bp, 43 predicted proteins | sample MGYA00242466_ERZ724013 | MGnify/ENA metagenome assembly ERZ724013 | reverse complement strand
TGCTGGCAAAGATACGATTTTATCGAATTTACCCCTCATATTTTTACGTTGATCCTGAAAGATGATTTTTTTAACTGAATGTTTGGTTTGGTACGGAAATAAAACTAACGGGAATCAAAAACAGAAGTAACGAAGATCAAAAACGAACCTCGTTACTTTTTAATTCATGCCTACCTTTTGATCAAAAGCCGGCGTATTTTCATCAAAAGGTAGGCATGAATTGATTAAAAGCTAGGCACCTTTATAAAACGATGTTGAACAGGTAACCTAAGAAGATGATAAACGGTGTGATCACGCCATAGGCGTCAGGTCATGACTTCCTTGAGAAGAGTCGCTTCGGGAAGTGACAATCCTACTACTGCCATCATGATTATAAGCGGATTAATGGTTAGACTGCTGACATGCACACGTCGGGATATGTTGGTATGTGATGATTGATGTCTATGCCGGCTTCTTGCATAACTTCGACAGCCATGGGATATACTTTCTCGGCCGGCTTGGTTCCAGCCGAAAATACTTCTAAACTCGGGTCAAACGATTGAAGGAAGCCATGCGCCATCTGACTGCGGCAGCTGTTTCCCGTACAAGTTGGCGCAGCCTGTTCCTAAAATTTTAATTTCCATTGTATTGTATATTGTATATGCAATTCGTAAAACAACGAATAAAATGAAGAAAAAAAAGGGCTGTTATTCACAGCAACCCTTTGATTTGCATATATCCTGACTGAAGAAATCGGAAAAGAGCTGTCTTGCTAATTTCCAGTTTTCCTGATTAATGCAGTATTTTACTTTTGGGGTTTCCACTTCTCCCTGTATCAAACCGGCATCTTTCAGTTCTTTCAAGTGTTGGGAAACGGTCGCTTTGGCTATGGGTAATTCTTCATGAATATCGCCAAAGTAGCAGGTTTCCTGTTTGGCTAAAAAGTGCATGATGGCAATTCTTGCCGGATGACCTAAAGCCTTGGCAAAGCGTGCCAGCTGTCCTTGAGTTGCTGTATATTCCTTTTTTTCTCCCATATTCTTATTTGTTGTTCGCGAATGTATGAATAGCCGGCCATATTTCCAACTTTTCTGCCTGATTTTTGGATTGATTGGTTAAATGTGGTTAAAATAGGCCGATTTTGGAAGAAAAAGTATTGACGAGCTATGTTACATAACATAAAATGTCTATATTTGCATCGTGTTTTTCATGGTATTAGATTTAAGGTTAACAATGGAAATTGGCTGTCTGTGAAGATAGCCTTTTTTTGTGCCCTTTACTCACCTGAAAAGAGCAAAGAAAGATTCTGCTCAATTTGTCCCGCTAATATCTCTATCGGAACGGATAAGGCTGCCGCAGCCTTTTCATATATTTCCCGTATGTCCAGTTTTGATTCGTCTGTTTCCAGAAAAAAATGGCTTGGCCAGGCTGTTTGTAGGGCTGCCGGCTGGAATTGTTCGCCGAACGAAAGATAAATGTTTTCTTTCAGCAGTTGTTCGGCTAATTCTCTTTTCCCGCGGAAGCCATGAATGAGCCAGGGCGAAAGCGGGCGGATTTTCTTCCGTAAGGCAATCAGTTCACTCCAGGCTTTTACACAATGGATGATAAGTGGCTTATGGAGTTCTTCGGCCAGCAGGGCTTGTTGTTCAAACAGATCGAACTGTCGTTCGAGTGGAGTCTCATGGAGTTTGTCGAGTCCGGCTTCTCCGATCATCCAGACTTCCGGTTGCTTGGCCTTTTCCCACAGCAGCTTGAGTAATTGATCATTGTTTTCTCCGGAAGGAATAAACCACGGATGGATACCAACCGAAAACATTTCTAAATGGGATAAATCGTCCAATGTTTCTTGCCCGATGATCCGGTTGTAAAAAGAGATACGGTTTTCCTGGGCTTTGGGAATAACTGTATGCGTATGTATATCGATATATTTCATCTTCCTATTGTTTGAATGGGGCAAAAGTACTAATATTGTATGCAAGTTAAACGGAGAAATTTAGAAAACACAAAAACGAATTACATGAAACGAATAGGAAGAATGTGGGGCTTGGCAGCCCTTTCAGCTTTTTTATGGATGGCGGATGCCTCGGCTCAACTGACACTTGTCAAAGACGGAAAGGCGGTTTCGCGGATTGTCTTAAGCGAGAAGAACGATATAAACCATCAGGCTGCAGATCTGTTGCAGGACTTCGTGCAGCGGATCAGCGGGGCTTCGTTGCCGATTGTAGAAGGAAAAGCGAAAGCCGGCGATGTCGTGATCGGTGGAAAATCGACAGAGGCAGGCGAAGATGGTTTTACCATTTGTACCGAACAGAACCAGTTGCGGATTACAAGCGGCGGAGATAAAGGCTCGATCTATGGCGTGGTAACTTTATTGGAAAAATACATGGGTGTTTCGTATTATGCCTACAAAGCCTATACATTGACGCCTTCGAAGACAATTACCTTGCCGGAGATCCATTTGTCGGAGACACCGGCTTTCCGCTATCGTCAGTCGTTCAGTTACGGTTGTGATGATCCGATTTACAAGATGTGGTTCCGCCTGGAAGAACCGGATGAAGTTTTCATCGACAATATGTGGGTACATACATTCGACCGCCTGATGCCTTCGGATGTGTATGGAAAGGAACATCCCGAATATTATTCGTATATCAACGGCGAGCATCGTCCGGGTAACCACAGCCAGTGGTGTCTGACAAATCCGGATGTCTATAACTTCGTGGTGCAGAAACTGGATTCTATATTCAAGGCGAACCCGGATAAGAAACTGATTTCAGTCAGTCAGAACGACGGAAACAATACCTTCTGTACATGTGAGAATTGCCGTAAGGTGTACGAGGAAGAAGGTTCTCCGGCTGGTGCCTATATCCGTTTCATGAACAAGCTGGCCGAACGCTTCCCCGATAAGGAGATTTCTACCTTGGCTTATCTCTTTACCATGCATCCGCCCAAGAAGGTGAAGCCGCTGCCGAATGTAAACATCATGCTGTGCGATATCGACTGCAAGCGGGAAGTACCGCTGACCGATAATGCCTCTGGCCGTGAGTTTGTTGAGGCGCTCGAAGGCTGGTCGGCTATTTCCGATAATATTTTCGTGTGGGATTATGGCATTAACTTCGACAACATGGTATCGTGCTTCCCTAATTTCCATGTCTTGCAGAAGAATATCCAGTTGTTCAAGAAGAATCACGCAACGATGCACTTTGCGCAAGTGAACGGCACGAAAGGAACAGATTTCTCGGAAATGCGTGCTTATATGATAGGGAAACTGATGTGGGATCCGTATCAGAATGCCGATTCGCTGATGCGCAGTTTTATGAATGGTTATTACGGGGCAGCGGCTCCTTATCTGTATCAGTATCAGAAGATCATGCAGGGTGGACTGTTAGCCAGCGGTATCGATTTGTGGATTTATGATTCGCCGGTATCCCATAAGAACGGGATGCTGAACGACCGGCTTTGCAAGACCTACGATGAGCTGTTCGATCAGGCTGAGGCGGCAGTGGCTTCGGATACGACTCTGCTCAACCGGGTACAGCTGTCTCGTTTGTCATTGATTTATTCTGAGCTGGAAATTGCCCGTACTAAAACGAACCAGGATGTGGCCAAGGTTCGTCAGCAGTTGGATTATTTCCGTCAGCAATGCCGTAAGTTCGGTATCAAGTCGCTGAACGAACGCAACAATGCCCCCGAAGATTATTGTGATCTGTACGAAAAACGCTTCTTGCCGCAGGCCGAGAAGAGCAAGGCGCTGGGCTCGAAGGTGATCTGGCTGCAAAAACCGGGCGAACGCTATCAGCAAATGGCTGAGACGGCATTGACCGACGGCCTGTTTGGCGGTACGACTTTCGTAGAGAGCTGGGTCGGCTGGGAAGGCGTGGACGGTTCGTTCATTCTCGATCTGGGCGAAGAAAAAGAATTCAGCACTGTGGAAGCCGACTTCCTGCATCAGTTGGGGCAATGGATTCTTCTCCCCCAAAAGGTAACTTATTCGATCTCGACTGACAACCAGACCTATCAGCCTTTCGGTTCTTTCTCGTTTGCCGAAGACCGAGATCCGCAAGTCAAGTTCGTAGGCGGGAAAGTTACTTCCGACAAGCCAGTCAAAGCGCGTTATATCAAAGTAGAAGTCGATGCCATCGGGATGTGTCCGGCTTGGCACTATGGCGTAGGTCATCCGGCCTGGTTCTTTATGGATGAAGTAACGGTGTTGTAATGTTCTAATTTGTATAGTATGAAAACAAGAGCTTTTTTGATTGGTGTTCTTTGTTGTTTCTGTCTTTTAGTAAAGGCTATTGAACAAAAAAATGGGTTTGTAATTAATAAAGGAATCAACATCAGTCATTGGTTGTCTCAAAGTGAAGCCCGAGGAGAGAAACGGGCTGCTTATTTCACGGAGGCAGATGTCCGGTTTTTGGCTGAAGCCGGATTCGACCATTTACGTATTCCGATTGATGAGGAACAGATGTTTACTGTGGATGGGAAAAAGGAGAAAGAGGCTTTTGCCTTGTTACACGATGCGTTATCGTGGTGTCAGAAATATCAGTTGAAAGCTGTTGTCGATCTCCATATCTTGCGTTCGCATTACTTCAATGCGAAAGAAAAACCTTTGTTTACCGATCGGAAAGAACAGATTCGTTTCTATGATTTATGGAAAGAGCTGAGTTCGGAATTGAAGAAATACCCGAACGATTTTCTGGCATACGAATTAATGAATGAACCGGTAGCCGACGATCATGAAGACTGGAACCGGATTGTAGATGAATGCATAAAAACAATTCGCCATTTGGAACCTGAAAGATCTCTGATTGTGGGTTCCAATCGTTGGCAAGGGTATGAGACAGTGCGTTATCTGAAACTACCGGCCGGTGATCCGAATCTAATTATAAGTTTCCATTATTATCTGCCTTTCTTGTTGACGCATTATCAAGCCAGCTGGACTGATTTGAAAGATTATACCCGGGCCGTTCATTATCCGGGAAAACTCATTACCGATGAAGAATTGCAGACTTTTTCGGATGAAGAGAAGCGTCGCTATGCGCATTGGAATCAGGAGATCTATACGAAAGAAGTTATTGAAAGCCATTTCAAACAGGTGCTTGAAGTAGCACACGCATACGGATTGCCGGTTTATTGTGGCGAATTTGGTTGTATTGATAAAGCTCCTGAAGCCGATAAAATACGTTGGTACACGGATATGATCGATTTATTTGATCAGTACGGTATAGCGCGGGCCAACTGGGATTATAAAGGTGGTTTCAGTTTTGGATCGAAAGACGTGGCACCGACTCCTATTTTTAAAATCTTGACACAAGGCGGGAAACGGGATTGATGTTGCTAAGTATAACTAAAAATAAACAAGGTTTCAGACATATCAATGGAAGATAATCTGAAACCTTGTTTTCTTATAGTATTAAGACCTTATACATTATAATACTGTTCCCAGCCTTTACGCGGCGGTTCGCCTACGAGCATCTGGTTCGCAAACGGATCGTTGGTGATTTGTTTAGTATCGCGGTCGAATACCAGCTTGCGGTTCAGTCGCTGCGCCAAAACACCCAGGCAGAATACTTGACTTAACGGACCGGCGATCTCGAACGGCGAACGGGTCTTTTCTTTTCCTTGGCAAGCCAGCAGGAAGTTGGCATAATGGTTTGACGGGCTCTTCGGAACTTCCGGTAATTTGGATGCCATTTCTTTCGCCTTTTCTTCCGGAATGATCGACAACGTGCTGCCATGTGAACCACCTTTGAAGGTCAATGTCTTTGAATAGATCTCTTTACCCGGATTCAACTTGGCGGGTTGTATCTTTCCACCGGCTACGGTCGGGATGTTCGGATCGATTTCCGAAACGCCGTAACCTTCGGGCACAGCCGGAATATTATCCAGTCCGTCGTACCAGGTAACATCTACAGCCGGCATATTGCCACGTTCTGGGAAGCGGAACAACAGCGTAGAAGACATCGGGTAGAAGAACGGATTATGATCTTTCAGATAAAGCGGATTGACTTCCGTAGGTAATCCTAAGTCGAGGAACTCGTGGGCTGTATCCAGGATATGTGCGCCCCAGTCGCCCAAAGCTCCCATACCGAAATCATACCAGCAGCGCCATTGTCCTAAATGATAATCGTGGTTATAAGCATGATACTGGCAAACGCCCAGCCAGGTATCCCAGTCCATCGTTTCCGGAACAGGCTCGCCCATCGGCATGTGTTTGATGTTGGGGTTCCAGCCGTGCCAGCGACGCGGACTGTTCATGTGTGCCGTAATGGCGGTCACATCTTTGATGATACCCGCTTCTTTCCAGGCTTTAAACTGGAAATAATTGGCTTCGGAGTGGCCTTGGTTACCCATCTGGGTAACTACTCCGTATTTCTTGGCGGCACGCATCATAACTTCGATCTCATTGAAAGTACGTGCCATTGGTTTCTCTACATACACGTGTTTGCCGTGTGCCATGGCTTCAATGGTAATCGGGAAGTGTGAATGGTCGGGAACACCCACTGTAACGGCATCAATCTTGTCTGCCATCTGGTCGAACATCTGCCGGAAGTCCTGGAAACGGGGCACTTTCGGAAACATCGAGATAATTTCCTGGGTATGTTTGGCTCCCATATCCACATCACAGAGAGCGACTACGTTACACAGTCCGGTATTATACAATTCTTTGGCAATTTCGCCACCACGGTTTCCGATACCGATAAAGGCAATATTTACTCGGTCATTGGCACTGACAAAGGGATTCTTGGGCATGGTATTAGCTTTTGCCGGAATCCAGAAGGAAGGAATCACTGAAGCAGCCGATAGTGCCAGCGCGCTCTTCAGGAACTTTCTACGGGATATTTCTGAATGCATCATGATTAAAGGAATGATTTAAGTCAACTATTATAGATAATTTTGTCGTAAAGATAGCATTTTTATGGAAGATTCATTATGTTTTCCAACAAATTACAGAAAGAAGTGATAAAATATTTTGAAAAAATCGCTTACTTTGCAAGCTGATAAATCAAGCTAGAAAAGATTATTAAAAGATTCGATATGGCACAAGAAGATGTTTTTAAGAAATTAGTATCGCACTGTAAAGAATACGGTTTCGTATTCCCTTCATCCGAAATTTATGATGGCCTGGGTGCTGTTTATGATTATGGACAGAACGGTGTAGAGTTGAAGAACAACATTAAGAAATACTGGTGGGATAGCATGACTTTGCTGCATGAGAATGTAGTGGGCATTGATTCGGCTATCTTTATGCACCCGACAATCTGGAAAGCTTCCGGCCATGTGGATGCTTTCAATGATCCGTTGATCGATAACAAAGATTCCAAGAAACGCTATCGTGCCGATGTCCTGATTGAAGATCATTTGGCTAAGATAGAAGAAAAGATAAATAAGGAAGTTGCCAAGGCTGCCAAGAAGTTTGGCGATGCTTTTGACGAGGCTCAGTTTCGTGCAACCAATCCGCGTGTGTTGGAGCATCAGGCAAAGTGGAACGAAATCCACGAACGTTATTCAAAGGATATGAACGAATCGAACTTCGAGGACTTGCGCCAGCTGATTCTGGATTGCGACATCGTTTGTCCGATTTCAGGTACTCGTAACTGGACAGACGTTCGTCAGTTCAACCTGATGTTCTCTACAGAAATGGGTTCAACAGCCGATGGTTCGATGAAGGTTTATCTGCGTCCGGAAACGGCTCAGGGTATCTTTGTAAACTTCCTGAATGTACAAAAGACAGGCCGTATGAAGGTTCCGTTCGGTATTGCCCAGATCGGTAAAGCTTTCCGTAACGAGATCGTTGCCCGTCAGTTTATCTTCCGTATGCGTGAATTCGAACAGATGGAAATGCAGTTCTTTGTTCGTCCGGGTGAAGAAATGGAATGGTTCAAGAAATGGAAAGCTACTCGTTTGAAATGGCATCAGGCTTTGGGGTTGGGTAATGAGAAATATCGTTTCCATGACCATGAGAAGTTGGCTCACTATGCGAATGCTGCTACTGATATCGAATTCGAAATGCCGTTCGGTTTCAAGGAAGTGGAAGGTATTCACAGTCGTACTAACTTCGACTTGAGCCAGCATGAGAAATTCTCAGGAAAGAAAATCCAATATTTTGATCCGGAATTGAACCAGAGCTATACTCCGTACGTCATCGAAACTTCTATTGGCGTTGACCGTATGTTCTTGAGTGTGATGGCCGGTTCTTATTGCGAAGAGACTTTGGAAAACGGCGAAACACGCGTCGTCCTGAAGTTGCCGGCAGCATTGGCTCCGATCAAATTGGCTGTTCTCCCATTGGTAAAGAAAGACGGTCTGCCTGAAAAAGCAGAAGAAATCATGCAGATGCTGCGTTTGGATTTCCGTTGCCAGTATGATGAAAAGGATTCAATTGGTAAGCGTTATCGTCGTCAGGATGCTATCGGTACTCCGTACTGCATCACTGTCGATCATGATACATTGAAAGATAATTGCGTAACTATCCGTTTCCGTGATACGATGGAACAGGAACGTGTCAGCATCGACCAGTTGCATGACATTATCTCTGAGAAAGTAAGCATGAGAAGTTTGTTGAAGAAAATAGTAGAAGAATAACATGAAAAAGTATTGGCACATTACATGGATGTTGGTAGTCATGCTGTTCACTTTGGCGGCATGCAGTGATGATGATGATAAAATAGTAATTGATGAGGCTTGGAAAGAAATAAATCTGGCCGCCTTCGATGCCCGTTTACAGGATGCAAAGACTGATACGACATTGTTTACCATCAACTCGGAAAGTGGTAACGGACAAATCATCTGCAAGATTCTGAAGAAAGGCGAAGGTACGGAGACGATTTATTACACCAGTAAGGTTAAATGTTACTACAAAGGCTGTTTTGTGACCAATGAAGATGGAAATGTTATTAGCGACCGGAATAATGTACTGGCACAAGGCGAAGTTTTTGACTCAGCTTTGAGAGAGAACAGCGACGATCCGTTGGAAACGTCGGTCAGTGGTGTGGTAGATGGCTGGACTACCGCTTTGCAGCACATGCACGAAGGAGATATCTGGGAAGTCTGGGTTCCTTATCAATTGGGATATGGTGTTTCTGGATACGGTGACAATATCAAGCCTTATACGACATTGGTATTCCAGGTCGAAGTAAAGGAAATCGTTGAACAATAACGACATTTGTAAAATAGCCGGTTTTTGTCCGGCAAAAGGTATTTCCTAAAAGAGCCTTCACCTCAGAGAGTTCATACTTTTGGGGTGGAGGCTCTTTCATATACGATACAAGCGCTTCTTTGGATTTAAAGATTTTCATTTTGTAAATAGTAAATCATTTTCTGATTCTCTATTTCTGCCCTCAATTCTTCTTCACTCGGAAGATAGAGTTTATATTTACTTGCAAATAGCTGTTCGTTTCCATGTAAAATGGAATATCTTGCTATATCCTCATCTGTATCTGCACAAAGCACAATCCCTAATGTCGGATTATCTCCTTCGGTACGTTTTAATTCATCATACATCCGAATATACATATCCATTTGTCCTACATCCTGATGAGTTATTTTGTTTGTTTTTAAATCAATTAGAACAAAACATTTCAAAATGTAGTTATAAAAGACAAGATCAATATAATAATCTTGTTTCTCTGTATGAATATGTTGTTGGCGAGCTACAAAAGCATATCCTTTCCCCATTTCCATGAGGAACTTTTGTAGATTATTGATAATTGCTCTTTCAAGATTAGATTCAGTAAAATCCTGTAAATCTGTTGTTATCCCTAAAAATTCAGCGATAATAGGATTCTTGATGAATTCTAATTTGTTAGACTGTGGAAGCGATTTCGTATTTTGTATTATTTCCTGTTTCACCAGTTCTTTATGTTGTGATAAGAGCAATCTATGATAATATTGAGATGAAATGTTTCGTTGTAATGTTCGTACATTCCATGTTTGGATTAACGCTTCATTCGCATACCAATTTCTTACATGGGTGTCATTTATCTGTAATAATACACGGTAATGAGTCCATGAAAGAAGGTTTGTAGATGATTTTCCACTCAGCGAGTGGAAAATTTCTGGAAACTTTCTGAAAAAGTCCATGAATTGATAGAGATTTGTTTTCGTAAACCCTTTACCATATAATTTCGTTAGTTGTTCAGATAATTGTTTTATTAATTCAGAACCGTATTTAGCGCGTTCATCTCCTTGTAATATTTCTTCAGCTATACGTTTACCAAGTAGCCAATTACGTTTCACTAATGCTATATTGATAGATTGATAGGCAAACGACTGGGCTGTCTCGATGATTTGTTTTGTATCGTCAAGAATGCTATTGGTTTTATTATATTGTATATCCTTCATTTCTTAATGCAAATACTTGTTTTTATTATGTATTCTTCCCTTCACAAATATAGTAATTTCCAAAATCTGCGTTTGAAGCTTTAGCTCGAAAAGCAAAAATTATTACGTAACGAACCGTTATGTGTGTTGTATAAATTCATGCCTATGTTTTCATCATTTTGTGCCTACCTTTTTATCAAAACACGCCGGCTTTTTTCAGTATCCATATTATCACTGCTGAAATCCTCATTTACGCAGCTAAAACTTCGATTTTAACCGTGAAAAGTGCACAAAGTAAAGTATAGTAAAGTAAAGAAAAGTATATTTATTATTGAGAGAGAGTAGCGCGCCCGCGCGCGAAAACAATCAATCATGTAGATTGAAAATTGATGGTTCTTTGTTGTCCATTGTCCATTCTCAATTGGTTATTGTCCGTTTCCGAACACTTGTTAGAAAAGCCTGTCTTGTAAATCAATGATTTATCTTTTTGGCACGGCTTTTGCCTCGTAGGTTGGCAAATAAGATCAGTTAAGAAGAAAGTCGTATGGATAGAGAAATATCAAAAGAACAGCGGAATCGGGAGAAACGCCGGATGTGGATGAAATGGGGCGGAATGGTTGTGGTTGGTATAGCAGCCGTGATAGCCTTGATGCAGCTGATGCAGGAAAGTCTGCATGAGCGGGATATTGTCTTTTCTGTGGTAGATGAGGGCAGTATCGATGTGTCGGTGAGTGCTTCGGGCAAGGTCGTTCCGGCATTCGAGGAGATTATCAATTCGCCCATTAATTCCCGTATTTTGGAAGTGTATAAGAAAGGGGGAGATTCGGTGGAAGTAGGGACACCGATCTTACGCCTGGATTTGCTGAGTGCGGAAACGGATTATAAGAAGCAGCTTGATGAAGTACAGATGAATGAACTGAAGTTGGAACAGCTGCGCATCCAGAACCGGAGCAAACTGTCGGAAATGGAAATGCAGTTGAAAGTCTCTCGGATGGAACTGAACCGGAAAGCGGTGGAACTGCGCAACGAACAATACTTGGATAGTCTGGGTGCCGGAACGACTGATAAAGTGCGTCAGGTGGAATTGGACTATAATGTGAGCAAGCTGAAACTGGAAGAGGATGAGCAGAAGTTTATCAACGAACAGGCAACAGCAGATGCCGACCTCAAAGTGAAAGAACTGGAATTGAATATTGCCCGCAAGACTTTGGCGGAAACCAAACGGACCCTCGATGATGCCCGGATCAAAGCGCCGCGGAAGGCAATTCTGACGTATGTGAATACAGATATCGGTGCGCAGGTGGCACAAGGAGAGAAAGTGGCGATTGTATCGGATTTGTCACATTTCAAGATAGAAGGCGAGATTGCGGATACGTATGGCGACCGTATTGCTGCCGGCAGCCGGGCTATCGTGAAAGTCGGAAAGGAAGAATTGGCGGGAACTGTGACGGATGTTACTCCGTTGTCGAAGAATGGCGTGATGTCTTTCTCAGTCCGTTTGGAGCAAGACAATCACAAGCGGCTTCGTTCGGGCTTGAAAACGGATGTGTATGTCCTGACAGCCGTGAAGGATTCGGTGATGCGTATTGCCAACGGTAGTTATTACGTCGGTCCGGGTGAATACGAACTGTTTGTCCGCTCAGGAAATGAGTTGCTGAAACGGAAAGTCCAGTTGGGCGACAGTAACTATGAACTGGTAGAAGTCGTCAGCGGACTGAAGCCCGGCGATCAGGTCGTTGTTTCAGACATGAGCAATTATAAGAATAAGAGAAAGATGAAATTGGAGAAATAGAGGAAACAAGTTGACAAGTTAACAAGGTCATGGAAAGGTGTTCAAAACCTTGTCAACTCGTCAACGGGTTAACTTATTAACTTATAAACCTAACATATATGCTTAAACAATACATCAAACAGGCATTTCAGATGCTGAAAGAGAACCGGCTGGTGAGTACGATCTCGATTACGGGAACGGCCATTTCCATTACGATGATCATGATGGTCGTGCTGGTGCTGCAAGTTCAGGTAGTCAATTATTATCCGGAAGAACATCGTGACCGGATGCTTTATGTGGAAGATGGAACTTGTGTTAAAAGTGAGGAGTCACAAAATAACGGTAATATGTCTGACGAAGCTGTGAAGGAATGTTTCTATTCCCTGAAAATTCCAGAGGCTGTAACTGCTTATGTGAAGGAGACGGAACCCGTCTCTACTTTGGATAAGCGTAATTATACAGCTTATACCGTGAAGATGGTGGATCTTAATTTCTGGAAAATCTTTTCCTTCCATTTCATCAAAGGTGGACCTTTCACAGAAGCTGACTTTGAGTCTGGTATCCGACAGGTGATTGTTTCGGAATGGATGGCCAGAGAGTTGTTTGGAACGGTTGATGTTGTCGGAAAAGAAGTAAAGCTTAATGCGGGTATCGGACGTATTTGTGGAGTTGTGGAGAATGTCAGTAAAGCTGCCGCGAGTGCCTATGCGGATGTCTGGTATCCTTATACTGCCTGGCCTTTATTGAAGACTTCGCAGGACTTGGAGAATATGATTGGAAATTTCAATGTTGTTCTGTTAGCAAAGAAGTCGAGTGACTTTGATGCTATTCGGAAAGAGTTACAACAGCAGATCGCACGGTATAATGCCACTAAAGAGAAATATTCAATCTCGTTCTTTGAGAATCCCATTACGCAATGGGACAAGGCAATGGGGTCAATTGGACAGATTTATGTGGATTGGAAAGACTTTTGGTTGGAAACAGGTGGAGCAATGCTCTTCTTGTTGCTCGTACCGGTACTAAACCTACTGGGTGTGACACAGTCTTCCATCCGGAAACGGCAGGCGGAAATTGGAGTCCGTAAAGCTTTCGGAGCCACGAGTGTACAAATTGTGCGCCAGGTCCTATATGAGAACGGATTGATGTCATTACTGGGCGGTATGTTGGGATTGGTATTTTCCTGGGCCTTGTTTCCTTTGTGTAAAGACTTCTTGCTTAAGGCAAGCGACACGGAGTTGCGAGCCGAAATGCTGTTCCGCCCGGAGGCTTTTATCCTCGCTTTGCTCTTTTGTATGTTGATCAATCTGCTTTCGGCCGGATTACCGGCCTGGTGGATTTCGCGTAAGCCAATTTGTGAGGCCTTGAAGAATGAAGAAGAAACGAATAAATAACGATAAAACAGGATTTATATGATAAAGCATCTTTTGACTTTGATTTGGAACCAACGAAGCGGGAATGTTTGGATCTTCCTGGAATTACTATTGGTAACGGCTATGTTGTGGGTGATGGCCGATTCTTTATTGGTTGATGCGTATACCTATCGGCAACCTTTGGGATATGACATCACGAATACGTATAGTGTTGAATTTAACAAGGAGTTCGACTCCTCATTACCTGATTCTTTACAAGACGCGGAAAGTGATTCCAGAAATTTTCTTCGTCTGCTGGATAATCTGCGACGTTGTCCGGAAGTGGAGGCTGTTGGTTTATCGGCTGCAGCCATTCCTTATACCTACAGTCGTAGATACAGAAATGGGTTGATATCGGAGAATGATACAGCCTATAATTCGCAAGTGTGGAGATGGTATGTCGCTACACCGGATTATTGTCGGGTATTTCGGATGAAAACGCCTGACGGGAAACCTTTATACGACGAAATTATGCGTCATCCGGGAAATGTAGTTCTTCCTGAGAATGTAGTGGAAGGATTGTTTGGTACATCCATGGCTGTTGGTAAGAAAATAAAGACAGATCCGGAATCTAACCCGATGGAAGTAGCTGCCGTGATGCAGCCAATGAGGGAGAGAGAATTTGATAAAGCCATTGGTCATTATTTGACTTGTCTAAAGACCGATCAGGAAGTGAGCGATCTGATCACTGAACAAGGTGTTTATTATATCCAATGTCTTCTTCGGATGAAAGACGGCTTTAAAGCAGAAGATATGAATGCATTCCTGCAAGCGCAAGGAGATCGGTTACAAGTTGGGGATTTGTATGTTTCCACCCTGAAACCCATCAGTGAATACCGGGCTGATATGTTGAAGCCTCGTTTGGACAATCAGAAGAAAAAGATTGCCATGGTCGGGTTCATGCTGGTGAATATCTTCTTTGGGATTGTCGGTACCTTCTGGTTACGCACGCAGTCACGGCGGGCAGAAATCGGGTTGCGGGCAGCTGTCGGTGCCTCAAAAGCACAGTTACGCCGGGAATTATTCCTCGAAGGGCTTTTCCTGTTGGCGCTGACTTTACCTTTCCTGCTGATCTTCTTGGTAAATATGTTGTATCTGGATATGCCCGATACGTATCGGCTGGCTTATACTTGGTGGCGCTTCCTGATTACCTTATCGGTTTCTTATCTGTTGATGGGCGGTATGATTTACCTGGGAATCCGTATTCCGGCCAATAAGATTACCCGAATGAATCCGGCAGAAACATTGCATTATGAATAGAAGAAACAAGGGTACGAGTTGACAAGGGGACAAGGTCAGAAAGGTGTTCAAAACCTTGTCAACTCGTCAACTGGTTAACTTGTCAACTTATAAACTAACAAACTTTAAAACTTAAATAATATGATCACATTAACAAACTTAGAGAAAGTATATCGGACAAAAGAGATTGAAACCGTAGCCTTGGAAAATGTAAACCTGACAGTAGATAAAGGTGAATTCCTGAGTATTATGGGACCATCCGGTTGCGGAAAGTCAACCTTGTTGAATATTATGGGACTGCTTGATCAGCCAACGCGCGGAACGGTAGAGATTGCCGGTGTACAAACCGCGTCGATGGACGATAAGCAACTGGCGGCCTTCCGTAATAAGACACTGGGCTTTGTCTTCCAGTCTTTCCATCTGATCAATTCCCTCAATGTACTGGATAACGTAGAGCTGCCGCTTTTGTACCGGCCGCATGTATCAGCCAAGGAACGCCGGGAAGCAGCTATCGCCGTCTTGGAGAAAGTCGGTCTGTCACACCGTATGCGTCACTTCCCGACACAACTTTCTGGAGGTCAGTGTCAGCGTGTCGCTATTGCCCGTGCCATTATCGGGAATCCGGAAATCATCCTGGCCGACGAGCCGACCGGTAACTTGGATTCCAAGATGGGAGCGGAAGTAATGGAAATCTTGCATAAACTGAATCAGGAAGACGGGCGAACCATTGTCATGGTAACACACAATGAAAACCAGGCAAAGCAGACTTCACGTATTGTGCATTTCTTTGATGGACGTCAGATTCAATAATGGAGGTACAAGTTGACGAGTTGACAAGGATACAAGCTATCGGATAAAGTGCCTTCTTGTTAACGGATAAACTAACAAACTGACAAACTTAAAAACTTACCAAGTATGCCAAGCATAAACTCATATATCAAACAATCCTGGCGGTTGCTGAGGCAAAATCGGCTGGCGGCCTTGCTTTCCATCTTAGGAACGGCTTTGGCGATTTGTATGATCATGGTCTTTGTGATCTTGTTCATAGCCAATACAGCAGCCTTTAAGCCGGAAAGCCACCGTGCGGATACCTATTACGTCACGTATGTAAAGACGGAAGGAAAAGCTGACGGGCGACGCATCGCCATGACGGGCTTAGGTTTGCCTTTTATCAAAGAATGCTTTTATCCGTTGAAGTCGGCCGAAGCTGTCACGGCAGTGGTGCGTGACATCTGGCAGAAACAAATCTTGCTGTCGATGGATGGAAGGAATACAGTTACTGCCTCTATTCTGGAAACTGATACAGCTTTCTGGCATGTGTATAACTTTGACTTTGTAGCAGGAAATCCTTTCTCGAAAGCTACTTTTGAGAGTGGGTTGCACGAGGCTGTTATCAGTGAAAAGGTGGCCCGTTCCATATTCGGCACCGAACAAGTAGTAGGAAAAGAGCTGAAGATTAACTTCCAAGTGTATCGGGTATGTGGTGTGGTGAAAGACGTATCGCGCTTTGCCGACAAAGCCTGGGCAGATGTGTGGATTCCTTATACAGCCGGAACGCATCTGTTTTATAACATGGAAGGAATAGGAGGATCCTTCGAATGCTATATGCTCTTGAAGAAAGGACATAACCGGGAAGATTTGAGGCAGGAACTGCTGAAGCGTATTGACAACTTTAATGCCGGTCTCTCGGATGTGCAGGCCAATATCCTGCATCAGCCTTTCTCTCATCTGGAGAAGTGGATGGGTGGAGAAAATTCGGAAGTATCGGTAGGAAAAGTGTTTCTGCGGTTTGGGGTGATCGCGTTTATCATCCTGTTGGTGCCGGCATTGAATATTTCCGGTATTATCCTGGCATGGACACGTAAACGGATTCCAGAGTTTGCCTTGCGACAAGCTTATGGAGCCACACGGCAGCGTATTATGTCGCAAGTCCTGCTGGAGAATCTGTTAGTGACATTGATTGGCGGCTTGTTGGGATTTATACTTTCGTATGTTGCCCTTGCCTGCATGAGCGACTGGCTGATGATTACCTCGTTAGGACAGGAACAGCTTTCGCTCCAGATGGTAAACGGCTGGGTATTTATTGCCGTTTTTATTCTTTGTCTATTGTTAAACCTGCTTTCGGCTGTATTCCCGGCCTGGAAAGCGACTCGGCAGCAAATCTCCGAGGCTTTAAACAGTTAATGGTATGATCGCTTCAATGATTCGACAAATGTGGAACGAGCGGAAAGCCAATGTGCTGATTCTGCTGGAACTGCTGGTTGTCTTCAGTTGTCTGCTCTATGCGGCAGATTATCTGTATGTGAAATACAAGGAATACAAACAGCCTTTGGGATTTGACATTTCGCATGTATATAAAGTCTGGTTGGGTGTTGTACCGGAAACGAGTGCGGATTATGATACAACCGCCGTGCACACGACGAATGGAATGGATGATTTCTTCACAATCGTAGACCGTTTGGAGAAGGATTCGCGTGTGGAAACTGTAGGTTATACTTCCGGTAATCATTTCCATTATATGTATTTCAATCGGTTCGCTACTTTTCATGGTATTAAAATGCAACGATATGGCTTTGTCCGGGATGTTGATCCGTCTTATTTTCGTGTGTTTAAGGTAAAGACTGCCGACGGACAATCGTGGGAAAAGCTGGAAAATGCACTTCGTAACAATCAGATTGTTGTGACTGCTACCGTAGCGGAGAGATATTTCGGTAAGGCAACAGAAGGACGAGGAAAAGATATCTGGATTACCAATCAGGGTGATGCCGATAGTATTGTCTATCATATTGGTGAGGTTTGCGAACCTCAGCGGTATCAGGAATTTTCCTCTTACGATTATGCTTATTACCGGAATCTCGGCGGACGGGATGAGTTGAAGAAATACGGTATTGAAATACTTTCAGGGAATATAAACTTGTTCGTGCGTATGAAACCTTCGGCAGACAAACCTGAGCTTATGCAGCAGTTCAGGAAAGATATGGAACAGCAGCTGAGACTGGGAAACATATATCTGTCTGATGTCACTCCTATGAGTTATTATCGGGAAGAAGTGTTACGCTCTGTTTTGGATAATATCCGTTTGTATGTGGTCGCTGTATGTTTCCTGTTGTTTAATGTCTTGCTGGGTGTTGTCGGAACATTCTGGTTCCGTGCCCGTCAGCGTATTCCGGAGATCGGCTTGCGTATGGCTGTCGGTGCTTCCAGAACGGTAATCTTTATCCAATTGATAGGAGAAGGTTTGATGCTGCTGGCTGTTGTCACCTTACCAGCTGTACTGATTTATGTCAATTTGGGTCAATTGGATGTGCTGACTACTACTTCGATGGATCTTTCCATGATAGATCGCCTTGTACATAGTTTTCTGATTGCTTTCCTGACATTGGCCATGATGATTGTAGCGGGTATCGTATTTCCGGCAAAACAAGCAGCTCGGTTAAATCCGACAGAAGCCTTGAAAGATGAATAAGGTTGACAAGAGAGCAAGTTAACAAGGTTATAAAAAAACTTGTCACTTTGTTGGCTTGCTACCTCGAAAACATAAAACAATTAAATAAACGGACTAAAATGACAACCATAAATCTGTATTTCAAACAAGCCTGGCAACTGATGAAACAAAACCGTTTCTTCAGTGCCGTTTATATCATCGGAACCGGACTGGCGATTTCGATGGTGATGGTGCTGGCGGTAGTGTATTATATTCGTACTGCTAATATAGCGCCGGAAGTACATCGGGACAGGATGGCATATATAGATCAAGTTTCTTATGTGTATAATGAGGGCAATAGTACTTGGAATAGTAGTCTGGGAATCCGTTATGTGAAAGAAGTAATACAAACCTTGAAGACACCGGAGGCTGTTGCCATTACAACTTCACCCATCTTCCAATTCTTTCAAGGAGGCGAGATGTTTGCTTCCGTTCCGGGGATAGACAAGCAACCAAAGATTATCTATATGGGCTGTAATCCGGCATTTTGGCAAGTCTATGATTTTCGTTTCCTGTATGGAAAGCCATTTACGGAATCCGATTTTGAATCGGGTGTGAGAACGGTTGTTTTATGCCGTTCCATGGCACGTCAGTTCTTTGAAAAAGAAGATGTCATCGGGCAAACTATCCAGCTGAATGATGTGGAATATCGGATCTGCGGTGTAGTGGAAGATGTATCTGGCACATTGGAAGATACTTATGCCCAGGCATGGATTCCTTATACTTCTATATCAAGTATGATGAATGAATCGGTCAGTGAGCGTGAAGTGACGGTTGGCAAATTACAGGCGAATATCTTGCTGCGTAATAAAAAGGATCTTCCGGTTGTACAGGCGGAATTGGATCAGGCTGTCAAACGCTATAATACGACGTTGGTAGAAGGCCAAATCAAGGATGCTATTGTCCGATCAGCCGTCTTTACAATTATGGGTGTCAGCAGTTCGAAGGCTTATGGGGCAATTGCTCTTTTCCTTTTACTCTTTCTGTTGGTTCCGGCACTGAATATTTCCGGACTGAATGCTTCGCATATCCAGGATCGGATGGAAGAGATTGGTATCCGTAAGGCCTTTGGTGCTCCACGTGGAACCTTGTTTATGCAAATCTTTGTGGAGAATCTGCTATTGATGTTCCCTGGTAGTCTGGCTGGCTTACTTTTTTCTTACGGATTAGTCAGTTTGTATAAGAATATCTTATTAGCAAATAGTTATCAGTTTTTGATGGCTGGGGATGCAGAGACCATAACATTATCAGTCGGAATGTTGCTAAACTGGCAGGTTTTCCTCTCGGCCATTGTGGTTTGCTTGGTGTTGAATCTGCTTTCTTCGTTGGTCCCAGTGCGGAATGCCATTCGCTCGGATATTGTCAATGCCTTGAATATGTAGAACCTGTAAAAACATTGATCGTATGATTGTACATTTATTGAAGATTATTCGTGCACAATTCCGCAGTAATTTGTGGATATTGGCTGAATTGATGGTAGTGTTTGTTACCTTATGGATTATGACTGACTATTTCATTACCCAATATACGTTATATCATCGCCCGGTTGGATTCGATACAGACCGTGTGTATCAAGTGACCGTATCCAAACGATCTGTTGATGCTCCTCAGTTTATCGTTTATCCGGAAAACAGTGAAGAGCCGAGACAAAATTTTGATCGTATTGTGGAACGGATCCGCCAACATCCAGATGTGGAAACCGTGGCTTTATCGATGTATTCGTTACCCTATACATATTCCAACAGTACGTATGGTCTTCGGAAAGACAGTGTGGAGTTCTGGAATATTCGGCAGTATAGTATTAGTCCGGATTATTTTCGTGTCTTCGATATTCGTCCGGCGGAAGGTGGTTCTCCGGATGAACTAGCGCAACGGCTTGATCAACCAGGATTGATCATCTCGGCAAATTTGGCTGAAGCCTTTTTCGGTCGGACGAATGTCGTGGGTGAAGAGTTAATACAAGGAGAGGATACACTTAAAATTGTAGCTGTCACGGAATCTGTCCGTAATGATGAATACAATGAAAGGTTACCTTATGCCTGGTTTAGCCAAATAGAGTTTCCTCGTGATGGCATTGTTCCGGAAAGTACATGCATTCAAATACAAGTTACTTTCCGTATCCGCCCGAATGTCGAGACGGCAGGTTTTGAGGAACGCTTTATGAAAGAGATGCGCCGCCAGTTACAGGCGGGGAATTTCTGGGTGTCTGATGTACAGAGTTATAATGATATTCGGGAGCAATTCCTGGAGAGGACTTCCAATTCGAGCGGACAACAGGTGATTTCGTCGGTGATGCTCTTCTTGTTAGTTAATGTATTCCTGGCAGTTATCGGTTCGTTCTGGTTTCGTGTGAATCGCCGGAAGGAAGAATTGGGATTACGTATGGCGATGGGCTCATCGCGTGCCGGTTTGCTTCGGTTTACCATCACCGAAAGTTTGCTGCTTCTTACATTAGCTGCGCTACCCGCCCTCTTCATTTGTGGTAACCTGATGTATGCCGATTTGGTATCAGCTTCAGCAGCCGACGAACGACTTCTCCGTTTCTTTGAAGTCTCGTTGATCACCTGGCTGTTATTGGCCTTTATCATTGTCTTAGGAGTCTGGTATCCAGCACAAAAGGCAGCACATATAGCTCCTGCCGATGCCTTGCGGGCAGAGTAGTGTAAAAAGCCGGCGTATTTTCATCAATTTACGCCGGCTTTTGATGAAAATACGCCGGGAAATAATCAAAACACTTAGCCTTTGTTTTGAAAGCTGGCGAGAATCAAAAATGAAAGTAACGAGAATCGGAATGGATATTCGTTACTTTTTTTGTCTATGTAGAATTGTTGCTCCGATTACTTCGAAAAAAAGAGAAATTCCAACAAGGATGTTGATTACGAAAAATCCTCTGTCGTCCGAAAGTGAACCAACTGTCCGAAACCGAACACTATAATTTTCCGCCTTGGATTGATAATCAGTTAGATATATTTATGGCATAGCATTTGCTTCTATCCAGGAAAATGAAATGGATATGAAACGAATTTGGATTTTGTGTTTAATTTATATCATAGGAATGTGTGATAACGGCTATGCTGATGACGTGGAGACTCGGACTGTCTCTCTTTCATTGACAGATGCTATTCGGTTAGCGCAATTGCAGTCGGTCGATGCGGCAGTCGCCTTAAATGAATTGAAGACGGCTTATTGGGAATACCGGACACACAAAGCGGAGCAATTGCCGGAGATTATCTTCACCGGCACATTGCCTTCGTACAGCAAGCAATACTCCAAATACCAGCAGTCGGACGGATCTTATACGTATGTACAGAATAATGTCTTAGGTCTTAATGGAGAAATTTCGATAGAGCAGAATATCGCCCTGACAGGAGGTAAGATTGCCTTGAATACATCATTGGATTTTACCCGTCAATTGGGGAAAAGTGCTTACAATGAATTCATGAGTGTTCCGGTCAGCCTCACATTGACGCAGCCGATATTCGGAGTGAACGATCAGAAATGGAAGCGGCGTATTGAGCCGGTCCGTTATGAAGAAGCGAAGGCTGCTTTTATGGAAAGTGTAGAAACGGTGACCATTACAACCATTACGCATTACTTTAATCTGCTGCTGGCGGAAGATAACCTGGCCGTTTGTGAACAAAACTTAGAGAATGCCAATAAGCTTTATGAGATAGCAATTGCCAAACGGAAGATCGGCCATATCTCGGAAATCGAACTGATGCAGCTCAAACAGTCGGCCTTGCAGGCAAAGGCAAAGGTAACGGAGGCACAGTCGAATCTGAATTCGATGATGTTTCAGCTGCGCTCTTTCTTGGGATTAAGTGAACGGGACCGGATTGAGCCGGTTTTACCCGAAGCCATTACCGGTGTGCGTCTGGACTATCAGCAGGTATTGGCACGGGCTCAAGAGAATAATTCCTTCTCCAAGAATATTCTGCGTCGTCAGTTGGAGGCCGATTATGATGTAGCCACGGCCAAAGGAAACCAGCGAAGCATCAATTTGTTTGCCTCGGTTGGTTATACAGGGAAAGATCTTTCCTTTTCGGGAGCCTATAATCCGCTGAAAGATAATCAGGTGGTGGAAGTAGGCGTTTCGATTCCGATACTGGACTGGGGCAAGCGGAAAGGAAAAGTAAAAGTAGCCGAATCGAACCGAGAAGTCGTGCTTTCGAAAATCCGTCAGGAACAGATGGATTTCAATCAGAATATTTTCCTTTTGGTAGAGAATTTCAATAACCAGGCTGCCCAATTGGAAATTGCCTCGGAAGTAGATTCTCTGGCAGAAAGCCGATATAAAACTTCTATAGAGACTTTTATGGTAGGGAAAATAGATATTCTTGAATTAAATGATGCCCAAACGTCAAAGGACAGTGCCAAGCAGAAACACATTGAAGAGCTGTACTATTATTGGCGTTATTTCTATAATATCCGTAGTCTGACGTTGTATGATTTTCTGAATAATTGTACATTAGATGCAGAATTTGAGAAGATCGTCAGATAAACGGAATATTACATGGATGAAGGGGAGATTGTATTATATCAGCCGGATGAGATAATAAAACTGGAAGTTCATTTGAAAAATGAGACCGTCTGGTTATCTATTGAAGAGATGTCTCAACTTTTTGGACGAGACATCAGTGTGATAGGAAAACATATTCGTAATATATTCAAGGAAGAAGAGCTGGTAAAAGATTCAGTTTGGGCAAAATTTGCCTATACTGCGTCAGACGGAAAGACATATCGGGTGGATTATTATAATCTGGATGTGATTATCTCGGTGGGTTACCGGGTAAAGAGCAAGCAGGGCACCCGCTTCCGTCAGTGGGCCAATCAGATACTGAAAGATTACGTACTGAAAGGTTATGCGATGAGCCCGTATTCTCATCGCCGGATAGAAGAAAGATTGAATGATCATGACCGGCAGATCCGGGAACTGACTGATAAAGTAGATTTCTTTGTACGGACTTCCCTGCCTCCGGTAGAAGGGATTTTCTATAATGGTCAGATCTTTGATGCGTATAAATTCGCTGTAGATCTGATCCGGTCGGCCAGGCATTCGCTGATACTGATCGACAATTATGTAGATGAATCGGTGCTGTTGATGTTGAGTAAGCGCCGGACGGATGTATCGGCTGTGATTTATACACAACGGATCATGCCGCAGATGCAGTTGGATTTGGAAAAGCATAACAGCCAGTATCCGCCGGTTGAAGTGAAGACGTACCGGGATTGCCATGATCGTTTCCTGCTGATCGACGGCCAGGAAGTTTATCACATCGGCGCGTCGTTGAAAGATTTGGGGAAGCGGATGTTTGCTTTCTCCAGGTTATCTATTCCGGCGAAAGTAATTACAGATTTGCTGGCAGCTGACGAGGAAAAGGAAGAAGTTATAAATAAAGAAGAAAAGATAATATGACAGATACTAAAATTCTGGTAGTTGATGATGATGCCGTGGTACGTTCTTCGCTGACGTTCCTGCTGAAGCGGGCCGGTTATCTGCCGGTTACGGTGGATGGACCGAAGGACGCTCTTCGTCTGGTTCGTGAAGAAGAATTCCGGTTGGTACTGATGGATATGAATTTTACCCTGACAACAACCGGGGAAGAAGGTATCCATCTGCTGAAGCAGGTCAAAGTGCTGCGCCCGGATTTGCCGGTAATCCTGATGACGGCATGGGGTTCTATCTCTTTGGCTGTACAAGGCATGCAGGCCGGCGCTTTCGATTTCATCACGAAACCATGGAATAATCTGGTATTACTGAAGGCGATCCGTAATGCTTTGGATTTATATGCGCCGGCAGAACCGGCAGCATCAGAATCGGATGCTGGGCGTGCTCATCCGTGTTTTGATAAAATCATAGGGAAAAGTCCGGCGTTGCTAAGCCTGTTGGATACCGTGGCGCGTATTGCTCCGACAACAGCCTCTGTCTTGATTACCGGAGAAAGCGGAACGGGAAAGGAACTGATTGCCGAAGCCGTCCATACACACAGTCGCCGGGCAAAAGAGCCTTTTGTGAAAGTAAACTTAGGCGGTCTGTCGCAAAGCCTGTTCGAGAGTGAGATGTTCGGACATAAGAAGGGAGCATTTACCGATGCCTACATGGATCGGACTGGCCGTTTTGAGATGGCTGATAAAGGAACAATCTTTCTGGATGAGATCGGAGACCTGGAATTGTCCAGTCAGGTGAAGCTATTGCGGGTATTGCAAGACCAGACCTTTGAGGTGTTGGGCGATAGTCGTCCACGGAAAGTGGATGTGCGGGTTGTCAGTGCCACGAATCGGGACTTGCCGGCTATGGTACGCGAACATACGTTCCGTGAAGATCTGTTCTATCGTATTAACCTGATCACCGTCCATTTACCGGCTTTGCGTGAACGGCGGGAAGACATTCCGCTTTTGGTACGTCATTTTGCCCAAAAGCTGGCAGAAACGAATGGCCTGCCGCCAGTTGAATTTACTTCCGAAGCATTTACCTATTTGCAGCAATTGCCTTTCCCGGGTAATATCCGTGAGTTGAAGAATCTGGTAGAACGGACGTTGTTGGTATCCGGACGACAGCGGATTGATGCTTCCGACTTTGAGCAGTTCGGAATGCCGCAATCTTCTTTATCCGCTTCTACCTCACTGGAAGGATTGACGCTTGAAGAGCTGGAGCGGAAGAGTATCCTCCAGGCTTTGGATAAATATGAACACAACCTGTCGCGAACCGCTGAAGCCTTAGGTATCAGTCGGGCTGCATTGTATCGGCGGCTGGAAAAATATGGCATTAAGGTATGCGATTAAAGAATATCTTCCTCGGATTCCTGCTGTTGCTGGCAGTCTTGTTTGCCTTGATCTTCTTCCTTTGGAGCGGGGAAAACGCTGAGTGGATTTTCTTTGCCCTCGAAGGGTGGATTATCTTGCTATTGGTTTATCTGTACTATTTCTATCGTCGCATCATCAAACCACTTTATACCTTGAGTAATGGTATGGACCTGCTGAAAGAGCAGGATTTTAGTTCGCGATTGGGGCATGTGGGGCAAAAGGAAACCGATCGTATTGTGGATGTCTTCAACCGGATGATGGAACAGCTGAAGAACGAACGCCTCCATGTGCGTGAACAGAATCATTTCCTGGACTTGCTGATACAAGCTTCTCCAATGGGTGTTCTGATCCTCGATTTTGACGGTCGGATCTTGTCGGTTAATCCGGCTGTTTGCCGCGTACTGCATCTGACTGATGAGAAAGATTTGCTTGGTTTGCCTTTGGCTTTGTGTACACAACCTTTATTGGAAGAAATCCGGAACATACCGCTTGACAGCTCCCGGAGCATCCGGTTGAGTGATGCCAATATTTATAAATGTTCGCATTCTTTCTTTATGGATCGAGGATTGCGCCATGAATTCTATCTGATAGAAGTATTGACGCATGAGGTCTTTAAAGCCGAGAAGAAAGCTTATGAAAAGGTAATCCGGATGATCTCGCACGAGGTGAATAATACCACAGCCGGGATAACTTCTACATTAGATACATTGGAGGCGTCATTTCAGGGCATGGAAGATATGGCAGAAGTGAGTGATATCTTGCGGGTATTAATTGAGCGTTGTTACGGGATGAGCCGCTTTATTACGAACTTCGCGGATGTAGTACGCATACCGGAGCCTCAGATCAAGTCGGTTGCATTAAATGAACTGGTCTCATCGTGTAAGCGTTTTATGGAGAACCTGTGTGTAGGAAAGCAAATCCGGATTCATATTGAGCTGGAAGAGGAACTTCCTCCAGTCAAAATAGATCCGATTCTGTTTGAGCAGGTCATGGTCAATATTATTAAGAATGCTGTTGAGGCAATAGGCGAAAATGGTGATATTTATATTCGGACTTCTCATCATCCGCTTTGCCTGGAGATAGGTGATACGGGAGCTGGTATCTCGAAAGAGACGGAAGCTAAGCTTTTCAGTCCATTCTTCTCAACCAAGCCCAATGGGCAAGGTATCGGATTGATATTTATCCGCGAGGTTTTACTGAAGCATGGTTGTTCATTTTCACTCAAGACTTACTCGGATGGCGTGACTCGCTTTAAGATTTGGTTTTAGGAGATATAAAAAGAGGTACCAGGAGATTATATATTTCTTGGTACCTCTTTATTCAGATATATAAAGGATTAAAACTGATGTTCATGTGGAACAGGAGGATAATCCAATGTATAATGCAAACCACGGCTTTCCTTACGTTCGATAGCTTGGCGGGTGATCAGATAACCTACATTGATCATATTGCGCAACTCGCAGATTTCGCGGGAAGCGATAGAACGCTTGAACAGGCTTTCTGTCTCTTCATACAACAGATCCAAACGGTCCCAGGCACGTTTCAGGCGCAAGTCTGAACGGACAATACCTACATAGGTGCTCATGATCTGTCCGACTTCCTTCACACTTTGTGTGATCAGAACCATTTCTTCCGGCAGACGAGTACCTTCATCATTCCATTGCGGAATATTCTCCTGATAAGAAAGCGAGTCAAGGATACTCAAGCTGTGTTTAGCTGCCGCATCTGCATAAACTACGGCTTCGATCAGTGAATTAGAAGCTAATCGGTTACCTCCGTGCAATCCGGTGCAAGAACATTCACCTACCGCATACAGGCGGTTGATTGATGAACGGGCATTCAAATCGACTTTGATACCACCACACAGATAATGAGCAGCAGGAGCAACCGGAATATAATCTTTCGTGATGTCAATACCTAGACTCAGGCACTTTTCGTAGATATTTGGGAAATGTCTCTTCGTCTCTTCTGGATCTTTGTGTGTTACATCCAGATAAACATGATCATCGCCTCGGTTCTTCATTTCTGTATCGATAGCACGTGCTACGATATCACGTGGAGCCAGAGAAAGACGTTTATCATATTTCTGCATAAACTCTTTACCATCCATAGTACGCAGAACGCCTCCGTAACCACGCATGGCTTCAGTAATCAGGAATGAAGGACGATCGCCCGGATGATACAAGGCTGTCGGATGGAACTGAACGAATTCCATGTCTTTTACCGTTCCTTTGGCACGGTAAACCATAGCAATACCATCGCCAGTAGCTACCAGCGGATTGGTAGTTGTCTGATAAACGGCTCCGATACCTCCTGTAGCCATCAGTGTGATTTTAGAAAGGAAGGTGTCAATTTTGCCCGTCTTCATATCCATGATATAAGCACCATAACATTCGATATTAGGAGTATGGCGGGTAACAGTCACTCCTAAATGATGCTGTGTCAGAATCTCAATGGCAAAATGGTTCTCGAATACGGTAATGTTCGGATGCGTCTGTACAGCGCGGATCAAGCTGTCCTGAATTTCAGCACCGGTATTATCCTTGTGGTGCAAAATACGGAATTCAGAATGTCCTCCTTCACGGTGTAAGTCGAAATTACCATTGGCATCTTTATCAAAATCGACACCCCAGCTGATCAGCTCCTTGATTTGTTGAGGTGCGTTACGGACAACTTGTTCTACGGCTGCCCGGTCGCTTAACCAGTCACCCGCAATCATGGTGTCTTGAATATGCTTGTCGAAATTATCAACAAGCAGGTTGGTAACAGACGCTACGCCTCCTTGGGCAAAATAGGTATTTGCTTCTTCGAGACCGGATTTGCAGACGAGGGCTACTTTCCCTTTATGTGCCACTTTTAGGGCAAAACTCATTCCGGCTATACCGGAACCAATAACTAAGAAATCAAATCGCTGTACCATTATGTTTATATTTAAGAAATCCCGCGAGTACTGGTTCGTACATGCGGGATTTAAGTTTGTTATACGTTAAAACGGAAGTGCATGATGTCGCCATCCTGTACGACGTAATCCTTACCTTCCACACTCATCTTGCCTGCTTCCTTGACAGCTGCTTCTGAGCCATATGAAATGTAGTCGTCGTATTTAATCACTTCGGCCCGGATAAATCCGCGTTCAAAATCCGTGTGGATTACACCGGCGCATTGCGGTGCTTTCCAGCCTTTATGGAATGTCCAGGCACGAACTTCATCAGGTCCGGCAGTCAGGAAGGTTTGCAGATTCAACAGTTTGTAGGCTGACTTGATCAGACGGTTGACACCCGATTCTTCAAGACCTATTTCCTGCAGGAACATCTGGCGTTCGTCGTAAGTTTCCAGTTCGGCTATTTCGCTTTCAATCTTAGCGGCAACTACCAGGATTTCGGCATTCTCGTCTTTTACTGCTTCACGTACGGCATCAACATATTTATTACCGTTAACGGCACTGGCTTCATCCACGTTACAAACATAAAGAACGGGTTTGTTTGTCAGGAGGAATAAATCATGGGCTACTCTCTCTTCTTCTTTCGTCTCAAACGAAACGGTGCGGGCGCTCTTTCCCTGTTCCAAAGCAGCCTTATACTTACATAATACTTCGTAAGCGATTTTGGCTTGTTTATCTCCACCGGTCTGTGCTTGTTTCTGTACTTTGGCGATACGGCTGTCTATCGTTTCCAAGTCTTTGATCTGGAGTTCCATGTCGATGATTTCTTTATCCCTTACCGGATCAACGGAACCATCTACGTGAACAATGTTATCGTCGTCGAAGCAGCGCAGTACATGCAGAATGGCATCCGTTTCACGGATATTGGCCAGGAATTTATTTCCCAATCCTTCTCCTTTGCTGGCGCCTTTCACCAGTCCGGCGATGTCGACAATCTCAACCGTGGTCGGGATGACACGCTGCGGATGTTCAATTTCAGCCAGTTTGTTCAGGCGTTCGTCTGGTACGGTAATGACACCTACATTCGGCTCGATCGTACAGAACGGAAAGTTGGCCGATTGTGCTTTCGCGTTCGATAAACAGTTGAAAAGAGTGGACTTTCCGACGTTAGGAAGTCCGACAATGCCACATTGTAATGCCATAATCTATATGATTCGTTTTATTATCAGTTGATTTAAACCACAAAGATACGAATTCTTTGGCAAATCATCCGATGCTGTCTGCCATAAAAAATCCCTGACATCTATTTGATACCAGGGATTTGTATAGGAAAATCAATTATTCTGTCATCAAACTGAAGCCACCACCAGGTGCCAGATGGATCTTCAAACTATTGGCAAGAGTAATGCTCTCCTTCTTATAGTCACTGGCTTTGCGATGAGCATTTGTTCCGTCTTGGAAAAGTATCGCTTTCTTACCAGATATTTTTAGCGGATTCAAGTCAATAGTCAGATCTCGTGCATTCCAATTGGTGATACCTCCGATATACCAAGTATCTCCATGCCGGCGTGCAGTGACGATATATTCTCCTATTTTCCCATCGAGAATGATTGTTTCATCCCAGACCGTTGGGATTTTGGCGATATATTCCAGTGATTCTGTTTCCCGCATGTAATTTGTCGGAGCATCACAAAGCATATTGAGCGGTGATTCAAGAACAACATAGAGAGCCAGTTGATGACAACGGGTTCCCTGACTCATCGGTTCACTGTTGCAAGGATAATAATTCTCGCGGGTAGCGTTGCGCATAGAGCCTTGTGTATAATCCATCGGACCGGCTACCTGGCGGATAAATGGAATAGATGCGTCATATGTCATCTGGTCAACAGTATTAGGAGACCATTTCATTTGTTCCAGACCATGTACGCCCTCGAAGTTCAATACATTGGGATAAGTACGATTCAGACCGGACGGCTTGTACATGCCATGCAAGTCGAGCAGTAATTTGTATTTGGCACAAGTGGCTGCAGCCCGGTTATTGAAGGCAACCATTTCCTGGTCGTCACGATCCATAAAATCGACCTTGAAACCTTTTACATCCATGTCAGCGTAATATTTGCATATATTCTCCATATCGCGGTTGAATGCGTGATAACCTGCCCATAAAATAATGCCTACATTCTTGCTTTTTCCATAGTCAACCAATTCTTTCATGTTGATTTCGGGAACGATTTGCATCATATCAGCTTTCAGGTTGACAGCCCAACCTTCATCGAGAATAACATATTCAATGCCATGATCGGCTGCAAAGTCAATGTAATATTTATAGGTTTCGTTGTTGACTCCTGTTTTGAAATCAACGCCTTGCAGGTTCCAGTCATTCCACCATTCCCAAGCAACTTTTCCGGGTTTAATCCATGAGATATCATCCAGTCGTGACGGTTCTGCCAGGCGGTAAGTAATATCTGTATTGGCCAGTTCCGCGTCTGTCCGGGTTACAATGGCTACACGCCAGGGGAAAGTGCGAGGACCATCTACTTTGGCAATATAGTTTTCCCGTTCTTTCACGACGAATTGCAGCATATTATGTCCGCCTTGTTCTGTTTTCTTCGGATAGGCAGCCATAACTCCGGTTAAGGCATTTGTCTTGTCTTTGTTGGTAAGAAACATTCCCGGATAATTTTCCAGATTAACTTCGGAAATACAGATGTTTATTCCATCATCTGTTGTAGCTACGAGAGGAAGGATCATCAATCGCCCCTTATTTTGGGCAGATAATTTCTTCACTTCATACGTATTCTCGAATGAGTTCATGAACTGTGAATCAAAATCACCATCCTTTCCCCGGTTAGAGTAAGCAATGTGTGTCATCACATCCGAATCGAACTGATAAGCTACTTCTTCCTTTTCAATGGTGAAAGGTTGTTTGCGCTGGTTGACGAAACGATAGGCTATACCATCGTTATAGGCACGGAATTCAATGCCCCATTGTTTCTTGAATGTAAGTGTCAGCTGATTGTACTGATCGGTAACCTGATCTCTTTTGTAGAAAGGAGAAGGAATCGTTTGATTGACACTTGCCTTTTTGCTTTTGGAAAGTTTTGCCTTGTCTCCCCATACTTCTCCATCGCTTAACGTAATGGAAATAGGTGAAGGTGCTAAAACCTGTTTTCCGTCCACTCTGATGTTGTACGTCAGTTTATCACCGATTTCGATATTGGTTGTAATACTTCCGTCGGGTGACGCCAATTGGAATTGTTTTTGGGCCCATGTCATGATGCTCATGGTGAATCCGCACAATAGTAGAAGAATCTTTTTCATGTGTAATAGGTGTTTTAAGATATAGAATTTGCATAAAGGTACGATAAAAACAATAACTATTGTAATAGTTATGTCATTTCTTTTTATTGTGACTGACAAATGAGAGCATTTGGCTATGTTACTGTAATAAGAAGAGGCTGTCATAAGCTACAACTTACAACAGCCTCTTGATATGTTCAATAATTAATAATTATTATTCTTAGAGCGATGTTGGGCGATCAGCCGGAGCTGCACCGAAATCTTTATTCGGCGTATTGCCCATTTCGAATGTCAGGTTACCACCTTTCATAACATCTTCGTAGGTGATGTATGATTTTGTATAAGGTTGTCCGTTCAAGGTTACAGACTGGATGTAGATGTTGTCGTGGCTGTTGTTGTGAGCAACAATCTCGAATGTCTTACCTTCCGGTAATTGGATTGTAGCTTCATTGAACAACGGACTACCAAATACCAGAATACCGTGTGACGGATTTACCTGATAGAATCCTAATGCCGACATAATGTGCCAAGCCGACATCTGACCGCAGTCCTCGTTTCCAATCACACCTTCCGGTTTGTCTGTATAGAATTCATCCTGAATGTAACGTACTTTCTCGGCTGTCTTCCATTGTTGTCCGGCATACGGATACAGATAAGCAACATGGTGGCTCGGTTCGTTTCCGTGTGCATACATACCAATCAGTCCGCTGATGTCGCTGGAGGCTTGTTCTCCCATATCACCGTCGGCTACAAACAGAGAATCCAGTTTAGCATTAAAGGCGTCATCGCCACCCATCAAAGCGATCAGTCCTTCCGGATTCTGGGGTACGAAGAAGGTATAATGCCAGCCATTGCCTTCGCAGAAGTCGCCTACGCCGTGAACAGAACGGAACGGATCATACGGGGTGCGCCAAGAACCGTCGTCCATCTTCGGACGGATGAAGTTGATACTCTTGTCGAAATACTGTTCGTAGTAATGACCGCGCTTGAAGAATTCCTGGTAATCGGCTTCTTTTCCCATCTGCTTTGCCATCAAAGCGATTCCCCAGTCACCAACGGCATATTCCATGGCGATAGAAGTAGCTTCGTGGAGCTTGTCACATGGAATATATCCTTTTTCCATCACATAAGGAACACCCTTCTGCTTGTCGTAAGTGGCCGAAGAAGTCATCGCTTTGAATGCACGTTCAGCATCAAATCCTTTGATACCTTTCAGATAAGCGTCGGCAATGATAGGAATAGAGCTATAACCCGGCATACATTCAGTTTCTCCACCAACCAGTGGCCAGATAGGCAGTTTACCTTGCTGATCGTATATGCTCAACATTGAGTTGACGAAATCAGGAACATACTGCGGTTTGATGATGGTAAACAACGGATTCAACGTACGATATGTATCCCATAACGAGAAGGTAGAGTAGTTTGTCCATGTATCTGCCTTATAGACTTTATCATCATGTCCGCGGAACTCACCGTTCACGTCGCAGTATAATGTCGGTGCAATGAAGGCATGGAACATACTCGTATAGAAAATCTTCTTTGCCCGTTCATCGTTGGTATTGATGTCGATACAAGCTAACTGGTCGTTCCATTTCTGTTTAGCCTGTTCGCGTACTTGATCGAAGTCCCAACCTGCCAGTTCTGCATCCATATTTGCCTGGGCATTGGCACAGCTGACGGATGAAATGGCAATCTTGCATTTTACTTCCTTCGGCGCATCCTTGAAAGTCAATACACCTTTCACTGATTCTCCGGTTAATTCATCATTGCCTGCCGGCGTGTCATCGTTGAATACTTGTAATGATTGAACCGGCTGTTCAAACTTCATCACGAAGTATACTTTATGGCGCGGGCTCCAGCCTTTTGAAAAGCGGTAACCTTCAACAGTGTTATCGTCTACTTTCTTCAGGTAGGTGTCGTATGCCTCATCTCCGTTGCCTTCTTTCAGGTTGATCAGTAAATGACTTTCTCCTTCCGGATATGTATAACGGTGGATAGCTACACGTTCGGTAGCCGATAATTCTACTTTCACTCCGTTGTCCATTAATAATGAATAATAACCCGGAGCTACTTTTTCATTGGCATGTGAATAGTAAGAAGAGCAAGCGCCTTCGATATTGTCCTGTTCTCCGCGTTTGGTACGAACTTCGCCCATGAACGGCATAACCAGTACGTCTCCCAAATCAGCACAACCGGTTCCGCTTAGGTGTGTATGACTGAAACCGATAATTACGCTATCTGAATAATGATAGCCCGAGCACCAGTCCCATCCTTTGTGAATATTCTGCGGACCTGCCTGAATCATTCCGAATGGAACGCTGGCTCCTACAAAAACATGTCCGTGTTCTCCTGATCCGATATAAGGATCGACATACGCTGTGTAATCTACAGCCAGGCTTGTCGTTTCTGCTTTCTTGTCTCCCGAAGTGCAGGACACAGCCCATAGTGCCTGGCATCCGATGATGGCAGCCACTGAAAGTTTTGTTAATAAGTTCATTGTATAATAGGTATATGTTTTAAGCGTTATGCAAACATGGTATATTTAATATGTCCCTGCTTTAAATCTGTTGCAAAGGAACGTATTTTTCTTCAAAGATGAATCGTTTTTCAGTGGAAATCTTCTATCTGTCGGAAAACACCTTTCTCTGTAATATACGCTGTGACTAACTCTGCCGGAGTCACGTCGAAGGCCGGATTATAGACCTGTACATGCTCGGGTGCCATCCGGTGTATATAATGTAAATCAGTGACTTCTGAAGCTGCCCGTTGTTCGATAACAATATCATTCCCTGTCGGTGTATACGGATCGAAGGTACTGGTCGGACCTAAGACATAAAAGGGAACATGATAATGATGTGCCAGCACAGCTACTCCGCAGGTGCCGATTTTGTTGGCTACGTCGCCATTGGCTGCTATGCGGTCGCAACCCACCATGATGAGATCGATCATTCCCTGACTCATTAAAGAGGCAGCCATGTTATCACAGACCAGCGTCGTGTTCACGCCGAACTTCATTAATTCGTAAGCAGTAAGGCGGGCTCCTTGCAACAAAGGCCGTGTTTCGTCGGCATAGACTTTCGGATTCAATCCGCAGGCTTGTGCCAGGTAAATCGGTGCCAGAGCCGTTCCATAGCGGGAGACTGCCAAATGTCCTGCATTGCAGTGGGTCAGGATACGGCTTCCGGAAGAAATTAATCCGACCCCGTGCAAGGCTATCTGTTTGCACATTTCGATGTCTTCTTCTTTGATGCGGACAGCTTCTGCCCGTAAAAGGTATTTTATCTCCTGGAAATCGGATGTGCTTATCTTGTCTTTACCGGCTATCCATTGCTTGAATAGGACTGTCATCCGATCAAGGGCCCACGAAAGATTGACGGCTGTCGGGCGACTGGCGCGAATCCGATTGGCCAGAGCCTGGAATTCTGTCTGCATGAGTTGGGCAGAGGTAATATTCGCCAAGGTGCGGGCAAAACAAACATATAAGCCTGCTGCAGCAGCCACACCGATTGCCGGTGCTCCTCTGACTTTCAAACGGACAATGGCATCGATGAGTTCCTCTTCTTTATTTATTTTCTGGAAGACTTCCCGTGCAGGAAGCTGGGTTTGGTCGAGGATGACCAGACTATCTTCTTCCTCACATAAAGAAACCACATCAGGCAAGGAAAAAGTCTGTCCCAGTTTTTCTAATCCTATTTCTTTTGGGTTTTCCATCGTCTTAATATTTTTCTTCGTTTTCGCCCATGTTCTGCTTCATCCATTCATCGGCACAGTCTGAGAGCATCTGATACCATTCTGCCCCAAATTTCCGGATTAAAGGTTCTTTCAAGAACTGATAAACCGGAACACCTTTTAGCTTTCCTAAAACGACTGCTGCCTTACATACGTCCCAGCGGTGATAATTGACGGCTGTATAAGGACCGTAATTCTCTATCCGTATCGGATATAAGTGGCAGGAAACAGGTTTGTAGAAATTACATTTCCCTTCGCGATAGGCTTTCTCGATGGCACAATAACAGCAGCCTTTCTCGTCGTAGCAAGTAAAGACGCAATTTTTGTTCCCTACAATGGAAGTTACCAGATCACCATCCTGATCGGTATAAACAACCCCTTGCTTCTTGATAACGGCTTGTGCTTCCGGGGAAAGTTCGTCCCAAATTACTGGAAGAACTTTTTCCAATTCGGCGACTTCGTTTTTCTCGACGGGAGCTCCGGCGTCGCCTTCTATACAGCATTCACCTTTACAAGCCTCCAGGTTGCATATAAATTTTTCTGTCAGGACATCGCTCGAAACGACGATATCCTCAATTTGAATCATCATAATTCTTTCTCTTTCGGTTTATTATAATGAATGAATCCTACGGGCCGACGTTCTTTTTGCTCGGCTTGTCTCTTGTGTTGGTCGGCCAACTGAGATAATGCCAGGTAAACATCATCCAACTCTTTACGGAAATCTTCACTCAAATCATTAACGGCAGCAATTGTTTCCTCACTGCCTTCTTCTAAAGCTTTCATCCGTTGTTTTAATTCGCGGATTTCCTTAATGGTCGCATCTGCCGATAAGACATATTGGCGAACGGAAACAAAGGCACGCATGATAGAGATGTTAATCTCAATGGCTGTTTCATTGTTTAATACGGAGGAGAGCATGGCTACTCCTTGTTCGGTAAAAGCAAAAGGCATATATCGTGTGCCTCCTCTTTTGTTTGAGGTCACAATTTGTGACCTCAAACTATCAAACTCTTCAGGTGTCAGTTCAAACATGAAGTCGGAAGGAAAACGCCTGAGATTTCGTCTGACAGCTTGCTTTAATACTTTTGTTTCTGTTCCGTATAAACTGGCAAGATCAAAGTCTAACATAACCTTATAGCCTCTGATCTCGTAGATTTTATGTTGGATGACTTGTATTTCCATAGATAAAATAAGGGCGCGCCAAAGGGAATTCGGCACGCCCTTTATGGTTTTGATAAATGATTATTTAATCAGATCCTTTCCAGTCATCTCAGCCGGCTGTGCCATACCTAAGATGTGCAGGATAGAAGGAGCTACGTCTGCCAGTACACCGTTTTCTACTTTGGCAGCTTTGTTTTCTGTTACGTAGACAAACGGAACCGGATTCAGTGAGTGAGCTGTATTCGGAGTACCGTCAGCATTCAGGGCATGGTCAGCGTTACCGTGATCGGCGATGATGATCACTTCATAACCGTTTGCCTTGGCTGCTTCTACGGTATCTTTTACGCAGTTGTCGATAGCAACGACAGCCTTTTCGATTGCTTCGTAAACACCTGTATGACCAACCATATCTCCGTTGGCATAGTTGACAACGATGAAGTCATATTTCTGCGTACCGATAGCTTCTACCAGTTTATCCTTTACTTCGTAGGCGCTCATCTCCGGTTTTAAGTCGTAAGTTGCTACTTTCGGAGACGGAACCAGAATACGGTCTTCGTTTTCATACGGAGTTTCGCGACCACCGTTGAAGAAGAAGGTTACGTGTGCATATTTTTCTGTTTCGGCAATGTGCAACTGAGTCTTGCCGTTTTTAGCCAGATATTCGCCTAATGTATTATGTACATTTTCCTTGTCGAACAGGATATGTACGCCCTTGAATGAAGCATCATACGGAGTCATGCAATAGTACTGCAATCCCGGGATTGTCTTCATGCCCTGTTCTGGCATATCCTGCTGTGTCAATACGATTGTCAATTCCTTGGCACGGTCGTTACGGTAGTTGAAGAAGATAACTACATCACCTTCTTTGATGGTTCCATCGACAGAGGCATTGTTGATCGGTTTGATGAACTCGTCGGTAACGCCTTCATCATACGATTCCTGCATAGCCTTTACCATATCGTTTGCCTGTTTGCCTTTTCCTTCGATCAACAGATCATAAGCTTCTTTGATACGTTCCCAACGTTTGTCGCGGTCCATAGCATAGAAACGACCTACGATAGAAGCGATCTGACCGGCTGATTTTGCGCAATGAGCTGTCAGTTCTTCGATGAAGCCTTTACCGCTCTTCGGGTCGGTATCACGACCATCCATGAAACAGTGGATGAAAGTTTTACCAGTCAGTCCGTATTCTTTAGCGATATCGCACAGTTTGAACAGATGATCCAGTGAAGAGTGAACACCTCCGTTGGAAGTCAGTCCCATGAAGTGGATATTCTTTCCGTGTTCTTTGGCATACGTGAAAGCAGAAACCACTTCCTTATTTTGCATAATGCTGTTGTCGGCGCAAGCACGGTTAATCTTTACCAAGTCCTGATAAACAATACGACCGGCTCCGATATTTAAGTGACCTACTTCAGAGTTACCCATCTGACCGTCGGGAAGACCTACGTTTTCGCCGCTGGCCTGTAACTGTGAATGAGGATAGTTTGCCAATAAAGAGTCCCAATACGGTGTTGGAGTGTTGAAAATGACATCATCTTTTTTGTGATCGCCACAACCCCAACCGTCAAGAATCATTAAAAGTGCTTTCTTAGCCATAATTGTAATTTTTATTTATGATAAGTAATCTGTTATTTCTTTTTTGAGTTTGCCCGTTTTCTAAGCAACTGCAAGCTTTCAACTTGGCCGCTTGGCAACGAACATACTTATCTGCTTGTATATGTTTTCCTTTATCTTTAATTCGACTGCAAAGATAACAAATTCGGATGTATTATTGTTAGATCCAAAGTATTACTTTTGCCTAAGAATTATGGAAAAGTATTTTGATGATAAGGAATTAGGGCGGGTCGTTATCCGTTATAGCGAACGGGCACGCCACTATACGCTTAAAATAACCAACGGCCAGGTATTTGCAACCATGCCGCTTCGGGGAAGCGAAGAGAAAATGCTGACTTTTATCCTCAGTAACCGAGAGAAGATCAAGGAGGCTTTGAAGAAACATCCGGCCAGACCTTTATTGAATGAGCAGACCGATTGGCAGACGGCTACTTTTCGGGTACGAATTGTCCGTACCGAAAGGGATAATTTCTACATGGCCCTCAAGGATGGTGTCTTGCAAATCTCCTGTCCTCAGGCCACCAACTTCGCCGACGACGAAGTACAGCAGCTCCTCAAACAAATGCTGACCAGCGCATTCCGCCATGAAGCCAAGCGATACCTGCCCGGACGTTTATCAGCTTTGGCTCAGAAATACGGCTTTGTTTATAAACAAGTAAAAATCAATAGCAGTCAGACACATTGGGGCTCATGTACATCGAGCAAGCATATCAACCTGTCTCTCTACTTGATGCTTCTTCCCTGGCATCTGATTGATTATGTTCTCTTGCATGAACTCTGTCATCTGAAAGAAATGAGTCATAACGAACACTTCTGGAACTTGTTGGACCAACTAACTGACGGAAAGGCAAAAGCCTTACGTACAGAATTGAAATCATATCACATGCTGAAGTGAGGATTGAGGCTACATGCTGAAAAAACAATCATGCACTCTTGAATACCCCAGTTTATATTCTTGTATTTACGAAGAATAATTTCTCTTTTTCCTGTCATATTTTAATTAATTCACTTATGTGATGCGATTGAATCACTATCATGAATTAATTACATCACCAATGTGAATTGATTGATTCATATTGGTGATGTAATTAATTTGTCGGCATAAAAATAAGAATTTGTAACGGGGGTTGCGGTAGTTTTCAACGAAATAATAGAGAGAATAAAAATACCACAAGAACAAAAAATGATATATTATTTCTTCTAAAGAGATTGGTTTTCTGGTTTATATCTTTTACTTTTGTAATGATAAAGATTAAGTAGAAAGATGAAAACAAAAGAAGAATGCATTCGCTTAATTAATTCATGTAAGCAAGAATTACAGCAAGAATATGGAATACGTTCTTTACGCATATTTGGTTCTGTAGCTAGAAATGAACATACGGAAGCAAGTGATGTTGATATTTGCATTGAAGCAGATCCCACAGGACTTATCCGTTTTGCACATCTAAAACATTTCTTCGAGAATTTGTTGGAATGTTCAGTTGACCTTATCCGTATGAATCGGAATATGGATACTTTTTTAAAAGATCAAATTGAACGTGATGGAATCATTGTCTTTAGATAAAAAACGGAGAGCACTGCATATCCTTGACCAAGTAGAAAAAGCTGTACTTACTTTGGAAGAACGTACTCAATGCATTAAGAGTACGGATGATTTCCTATTGACCTCGGGTGGTATGGAAAAACTTGATGCAGCTTGTATGTTGTTGATAGCGATAGGTGAAAGTTTTAAGAATCTAGATAAAATTACTGATAAAAAACTCTTAATGACTTATCCAATAATTCCATGGAAGGATGTTATGGGTTTACGTGATATTGTAGCTCATCATTATTTTCATATTGATGCAGAACAAATCTTTTATACTATTAAGAATGAACTTCCCTTATTATTAGAAGCAATTTCATTCTTAAAAAAAGAAGTTTTATCAAATACAGATTTGATTTAGATTTCTAGAAGATGATGTCAAATGAGTCTTAACAAAGAATTTCCTATCTTTCTGGCGGGAATGAAATGATAAATATTACCTTTGCGATATTAAATGATTGAATTATGGAACATCCTTTGCATATTTACAACACGTTGACCCGTAAAAAGGAACATTTTGTTCCGTTGCACGAACCTTTTGTTGGTATGTATGTGTGCGGACCAACGGTTTATGGAGATGCGCATCTTGGTCATGCGCGTCCGGCTATTACGTTTGATGTCTTGTTCCGGTATTTGAAACATCTGGGATATAAAGTGCGTTATGTACGGAATATTACGGATGTAGGACACTTGGAGCATGATGCTGACAGTGGGGAAGACAAGATTGCCAAGAAGGCCCGTTTGGAACAGCTGGAGCCGATGGAGGTAGTTCAGTATTATCTGAACCGGTATCATAAGGCGATGGACGCACTGAACGTATTGCCTCCCAGTATCGAACCGCATGCTTCCGGCCATATCATCGAACAGATTGAACTGGTAAAGAAGATCCTGGATAATGGATATGCCTACGTCAGTCAGGGTTCGGTTTATTTTGATGTTGAGAAGTATAATAAAGATCATCGGTATGGAGTCTTGTCAGGACGGAATATCGAGGATATGATCAATACGACACGCGCCCTCGACGGACAGGAAGAGAAGCATAACCCGATAGACTTTGCTCTTTGGAAGTGTGCACAGCCGGAACATATCATGCGCTGGCCTTCTCCGTGGAGTAATGGTTTCCCCGGATGGCATTGCGAATGTACGGCCATGGGAAAGAAATATCTGGGTGAAAACTTCGATATCCACGGTGGTGGCATGGACTTGATTTTCCCGCATCATGAATGCGAAATAGCTCAGGCAGTCGCATCTCAGGGACATGAGATGGTACATTATTGGATGCACAATAACATGATTACCATCAATGGTCAGAAGATGGGTAAATCGTTGGGCAACTTCATTACGCTGGATGAGTTCTTTACCGGAAAGCATCCGATGCTGGAACAGGCTTATTCGCCGATGACAATCCGTTTCTTTATTCTTCAGGCTCATTATCGGAGTACAGTCGATTTCAGTAACGATGCCTTACAGGCTTCGGAAAAAGGATTGGCCCGTCTGCTTGATGCCTATGCAAGTTTGCTGAAGCTGAAACCGTCAGCTACCTCGACAGTCGACTTGAAGGATTTAAGACAGAAATGTTATGATGCCATGAATGATGACCTGAATACACCGATTGTCATCTCTCATCTGTTCGATGCTTCTCGTGCCATCAATTCTATTAAAGATGGAAAAGATACGATCTCAGAAGCCGATCTGAAGGAACTGCAAGACGTATTCCAGCTGTTCGTCTTTGATTTGCTTGGCTTGAAAGACGAAGCACGAAGCGGAGCCGATAACGGCAGTGTGGAAGCATTCAGCAAAGCGGTAGATTTACTGTTGTCGATCCGCCAGCAGGCTAAAGCCAATAAAGACTGGGCTACTTCGGATAAGATCCGGAATGAATTGACGGCAATGGGTTTCGAAATTAAGGATACAAAAGAAGGTGCCGAATGGAAATTGAATAAATAAGCATGATAGAGGGCGAGTTGACAAAGCGGAATATCCTTGTCAACTCGTCTTTTTATTAATTTGTTAACTCATTAACTTACTATGACTATACAAGAATTTTTACAAGGGGATAAATTTGCCCTATTGGCCGGTGTTGAATTACTGGAAGCCGGCAACGGATATGCAAAAGCCCGCATGGAAATCAAACCCGAACATTTGAACGGAGGCGGTGTTTGTCAGGGCGGAGCGATTTTTACCTTGGCCGACTTGGCTTTTGCGGCAGCCACCAACAGTCATGCCCGTCTGACATTTTCTATTACCTCTAATATTAATTTCTTCAAATCAGAAAGCAAGGGCTTCCTTTATGCCGAAGCGCGTGAAGCCTTCAGCCATAAACGTCTTGCAAACTGCGAAGTCCGTATCACCAACGAAGCCGGTGAGCTGATCGCCACATTCAACGGAACGGGTTACCGGAAAGATATCGAATTACCTTTCAAGCCTCTTGAGTGAGCAACTTCTCGATAACTTGCGGGTAATAAGTATATTCTAAGGCGTGTACCTTTGTCGCTACATCTTCAGGCGTATCTGTCGGGAGTAATTCGCATGACGCCTGGAAGATGATGGCGCCTTCATCGTAATGCTCATTAATATAATGTATGGTAATCCCTGATTCTCTTTCGCCGGCAGCAACCACAGCCTCGTGTACATGCATGCCGTACATGCCTTTTCCGCCATGTTTGGGCAAGAGAGACGGATGGATATTGATAATCTTTTCCGGAAAAGCCTGCATAAGCGGATCAGAGATCTTGCTCATGAAACCGGCTAAGACAATAAAGTCAATGTGATATTCCTGCAAGACCTTGATTACCGGTTCGCCGGCCTCAAAGTCGGCTTTTGATAAAGTAATGGAAGGAATATGCAGACGGGCGGCCCGTTCGTGTACACCCGCTTTCAATCTGTTAGACACAATTAATGCCACATTAATCTTTTCATTCTTAGAAAAATATTCGGCAATATTCTCTGCGTTTGTACCTGCTCCGGAAGCAAAAATGGCTATATTCTTCATGATAATTTCTGTTTTTGTGCACAAGAAAATAAAAAATGTGCAATTTATCTCATTTTTCGGTCTTTAAATTTGTATTGTAACGCAAAAAATTCGTTTCTTTGCAGTGCAAAAATAAAAAGTAATATTGTAATTATTAATCTAAATTCAAAAGTTATGTCTGAAATAGCTGAAAAAGTAAAGAATATCATCGTTGATAAACTGAGTGTAGAAGAATCAGAAGTTACAAACGAAGCAAGCTTTACTAACGATTTAGGAGCAGACTCTCTTGATACAGTAGAATTGATTATGGAATTTGAAAAAGAATTCGGTATCTCTATTCCTGATGATCAAGCAGAAAAGATTACAACTGTAGGTGACGCTATCGCTTATATCGAAGCTAACGCGAAGTAATCAACCCTTTTTATATAAAAAGGTATGGAATTAAAACGAGTTGTAGTAACAGGTCTTGGAACTATTACTCCTCTTGGAAATACCCTCACAGAAACATGGGAGGGTCTTCTCAACGGGAAGAGTGGGGCAGGACCTATTACTCATTTTGATGCAAGTAAATTTAAGACACGGTTTGCATGTGAAGTAAAAAACTTCGATGCCTCTTTATATGTAGATCGTAAAGAAGCACGCAAATGTGATCGTTATAGTTTGTTAGCCATTGGTGCAGCCAAGCAAGCAATTGAAGATGCAGCAATGGACTTGGAAAGCGAAGATAAGGATCGTATCGGTGTTATCTTTGCTGCGGGTATCGGTGGTATCCAGACTTTTGAAGATGAAGTATTGGGTTATGCTAAGACTAAAGATACAATTGGTCCGAAGTTCAATCCGTTCTTTATTCCGAAGATGATCGCGGATATCGCAGCTGGTCATATTTCTATGATTTACGGATTCCGTGGCCCGAATTTTGCAACTGTATCAGCTTGTGCATCTTCAACGAATGCAATTGCAGATGCATTCAATTATATCCGTTTAGGAAAAGCTAATGTAATTGTAACAGGTGGAGCAGAAGCTGCAATCGCTGCTCCTGGTGTAGGCGGCTTCAATTCAATGAATGCTTTGTCAACACGTAATGATTCTCCTGAAACTGCTTCACGTCCGTTCAGCGGAAGCCGTGATGGTTTCGTGATGGGTGAAGGTGCTGCGTGTCTGGTATTGGAAGAATTGGAACATGCTTTGGCCCGTGGAGCGAAGATCTATGCAGAAGTTGCTGGTGCCGGAATGTCAGCCGATGCTTATCACTTAACAGCTTCTCATCCGGAAGGCTTAGGAGCTATCCTGGTAATGAAGAATGCATTGGAAGACGCTGAAATGAAACCGGAAGACATTGACTATATCAATGTTCACGGAACCTCTACTCCGGTAGGTGATATTTCAGAAGTAAAAGCTATTCAGAAAGTATTTGGTGAGCACGCCTATAAATTGAATATCAGTTCAACGAAATCAATGACAGGACACTTGCTGGGTGCTGCGGGTGCTTTGGAAGCTATCGTTAGTATCAAAGCCGTTCAGGAAGATATCGTTCCTCCAACTATTAACCATGCTGAAGGAGATGATGATCCGGAAATTGATTACAACTTGAACTTTACATTTAATAAAGCTCAGAAGCGTACAGTAAATGTAGCTTTGTCAAATACATTCGGCTTTGGTGGTCATAATGCCAGTGTAATCGTTAAAAAATTTGTAAAGTAACGTGTTATCACAGCTATACAAAAAAATAAGGCTCCTTATGCATAAAGGTAAGGAGCCTTATTTGTCTATATATAAGATTGTAGGCTTTTATCCAGATAATATCCAGCTGTACAAGCAGGCTTTTCTGCATAAGTCACAATCTATAGAAGACGATGAAGGAAAATGGTTGAATAACGAACGTCTTGAATTTTTGGGTGATGCTATATTGAGTGCGGTGGTAGCGGATATTGTTTATAAGCATTTCCAGAATAAGAGAGAAGGTTTCCTGACGAATACACGTTCCAAGATTGTGTCTCGCGATTCGATGAACCGGATCGGATTAAGTTTGGGCATCGATCATCTGCTAAGGTATTCTATTAATGTGCATGCTCAGCACGAAGCGCATAATAGCAATATGCTGGGAAATGCTTTGGAAGCATTAATCGGAGCTATTTATCTGGATCAGGGTTTTGATGCGTGTTATCGGTTTATTGATGATGTCCTGATCAAAAAACATATTGACATTGACAAGATTTCGGAAACGGAAGTCAACTTCAAATCGAATTTGATTGAATGGGGACAAAAGAACCGCTTACCGATATCGTTTGAGATTATTGAGTCGTTCCAGGATGAACAGAGTAATCCGGTATTCCAGACGGCAGCCGTTCTTGTTGAAACCGGCGAACATATTGGAATCGGAATCGGATATTCTAAAAAGGAATCACAACAGAACGCGGCTCAGATGGCTATGAAAAAAATACGTACGGACCGGATTTTCCAACAGCATATTTTAGGCTTGAAGAAAAAACTTCGGGAAGAGAAAAAGGCTCGTGAAGAGGTTGAACAGACCGACGGGCAAAATATCGTGGTGGAAGAATCCTCGTCTGAGGTAGAAAGAATAGATCTTTCACCCATATCTAAGGAAGCCGTAGCTGAATAAGGTTTCCTAAAAAACAGGCAGAAAAAGAAATGGCATACAGATACCGGAATGGTAATTGATTCTGTATGCCATTTTTATGTATAGATGGTTTCTTTTAATCTTCTACTGTAATCTCACCAATTAGCGAACATTGCATATATTCTTTTACTTCTTCCGGACTTAATCCGCTTCCGAACAGAAACATCAGTTTGGTAACAGCACTTTCGGTTGTACTGTCGTAACCGCTGATTACTCCGTTTTCAAGTAAATGATGGCCTGTTTTATATCGTCCCATTTCAACACTTCCGGTATGGCATTGCGTAATATTGACGATCACAATACCTTTGTCGGTTGCCTCTCGGATCAGTTTGAGAAACCATTCCGACGAAGGCGCGTTTCCACTGCCGAAGGTTTCCATCACAACTCCTTTTAAGTTGGGCGTATTCAGCAGATTCTCAACAACCGAGGGCGACATACCCGGGAAAAGTTTGAGTATGGCGATATGGTTGTCGAAGGTATAATGCGGTTTCAAAGGCTTTCTCAGTTTAGACCGGTAAATATGGGGCAAGTTGTAATGAATACTGATACCTGCATGAGCCAGTACCGGGTAATTATAAGAATGAAAAGCATTGAAATTGTCGGCGCTCGTCTTGCTGGTTCGGTTGCCACGCATCAAATCATTCTCAAAGAAAATACAAACCTCCTGAATAAGCGGAGAATCACCGTCGCGGGCAGCAGCTATTTCAATGGCTGTGATCAGATTCTCTTTTCCATCCGTACGAAGCATGCCTAATGGCAGTTGTGAACCTGTTAAGATAACCGGTTTACTCAGATTCTCGAGTATGAAACTAAGGGCAGAGGCTGTGAAAGCCATTGTGTCTGTCCCGTGTAAAACGACAAATCCGTCGTATATAGCATAATTCTCGGTAATAATCTGTGCTATTTTGATCCATACATCTGGTCCGATTTCGGATGAATCAAGCGGATTCTCAAATTGGATAGTCGAAATGGTACAGTCTAAAGCATTCAGATCAGGAATAAACTGGGACAAATATTGAAAATCGAAAGGTTCGAGTAATCCTGTTTCCTGGCTTTGTATCATCCCGATAGTTCCGCCCGTATAGATTAAAAGGATGGATGTTGGTTTATTTTTCTCTTTCATGTTAATAAGAAGTTGCGCTTAACAGTTTCGTGCTGCAAAGATAACTATCATTTTGTAACAATTTATATAATCCATCCGCTAATTTCATGTGGAATATATTACATTCTGATTCTATTATGCCTGGAAATGAATTTGATTCTCGTTAGAAACGGGCTTTTCGATATATGTGAAAAGCTTCTTGACTTCTGTTCACCATTTATTTTCTGGCAAGAATTGAACTCATGATTAACAGGGTTGTGGTCGTTTTTTCACAGGTTTTATTGAATATATACATATCATGTTATTTTTTATTGTAAGTTTGTAACGAAAAGAATCAATCTCCAATGAACGAACAAGGAATTAATTTGATAAATATCCGTAAGGTATTGGAACAGAAAGCTCCTTCTGCAGCGAAGAAGATCCCGGACTTTCTGGTTAATTATCTGGTTCGTACGGTTCATCAGGATGAACTGAATGACATTATACTTCGTTATCACGACAAGTATGGGGTTGATTTCATGGAATCTTTACTCGGTTATTTCGATTTGAAGCTGGATATTCACGGTGAAGAGAACCTGAAGTCCGACGGGCGGTTTATATTTGCTTCCAATCATCCGCTTGGAGGAATGGACGGGATTTGCCTGTCGGCTTATATTGGCCGGCGGTATGATGGAAAAATCCGTTATCTGGTGAACGATCTTCTGCTCTATTTACAGAATCTGCAATCTATTTTTGTCCCGATTAACAAGCATGGCGCACAAGGACGCGATAATGCTCTTCGAATTGAGGAGGCATACGCTTCCGACAATCAGATTATTACCTTCCCGGCTGGACTTTGTTCACGGAAAATTAACGGGAAGATTGTAGATTTGGAATGGAAAAAGTCGTTTATCCAGAAGGCAGTGCAATACAAACGGGATATCGTGCCGGTTTATTTTGACGGACAGAATTCTGCCCGTTTTTACCGGTTGGCCAATATTCGGAAAAAACTGGGTATCAAGATGAATTATGAAATGATTTATTTGCCGGACGAGATGTTCCGGGCCAAGCATAAAACATTCCATATCTACTTTGGAAAACCGATTCCGTGGCAAACTTTCACTTCCGGCCAGAAGTCGGTAGAGTGGGCGGAATGGGTAAAACAAATTGTTTATCATTTAAAAGGATAATACGATGCAAGATATCATTCAACCGATTGACCGCGGCTTATTGAAAGCGGAGTTGACGAAAGACAAGTTGCTTCGCCGTACGAATAAATCAAATAATGAGATTTATGTCATAACCGCTCACGATTCACCCAATGTAATGCAAGAAATTGGACGTCTGCGGGAAATCGCTTTCCGTTATTATGGTGGTGGAACCGGGTTCCCGGTTGATATTGATGAGTTTGATACGATGGAAGACGCATACCGGCAGCTGATTGTCTGGAATCCGGATGAAGAGATGATCTTGGGTGGTTATCGTTTCCTTTGTGGCTCGGATGTCCGGTTCGACAAACAGGGCAAACCTGTTTTGGCAACTTCTCATCTGTTTAATTTCTCCGACCGGTTTATCCGGGAATATCTGCCTTATACTGTAGAATTAGGCCGTTCGTTTGTGGCTCTTGAGTTTCAGGCAACGCGTTCGGGCAATGCTCGGGGATTGTTCGTTTTGGATAATCTTTGGGATGGACTGGGGGCTTTGTCGGTAATCGACCCTACGTTGCAGTATTTCTTTGGAAAGGTAACGATGTATAATACCTATAATACGGAGGCTAGGAATATGATTCTGTATTTCCTGCATCATCATTTTGAGGATAAAGAACATTTGGTAACCCCGATTTATCCGTTGCAGACCAATACAGATGTAGAGCGGATGAAAGAGTTGTTCCGCTATGATAATTTCAAGGATAATTATAAGGTATTGAATCAGGAAGTCCGGAAATTTGGTATTAATGTCCCGCCATTGGTAAATGCCTATATGAGTCTTTCTCCGAAGATGAAGGTATTCGGTACGGCTATCAACCATGAATTTGGTGAAGTGGAAGAAACGGGTATACTGATTAAGATCAATGAAATATTGGAAGATAAGAAAAAACGCCATATCGAAACCTTCCTCAAAGAAGAATGCCAGCATCCTGAACTGATCCGGAAAGGATAAATGATGGGCTGAGTTTCGGGAAAGAGCATTTTTCCGTTTCCTATTTTTGTGCTAATTTTGCTCAGATTAATTTAAAGCAGGATAAATCGTGGCAAAGATAGTAGAAACCCCATTGATGAAACAGTATTTTGATATCAAGGCGAAACATCCGGATGCTATTTTACTGTTTCGTGTGGGCGACTTTTACGAGATGTATGGCGATGACGCAGTCGTCGGAGCTGAAATATTGGGCATTGTCCAGACAAAACGGGCGAATGGAGTAGGGCAGTCGGTCGAGATGGCCGGATTTCCGCATCATGCCTTGGATACTTATTTGCCGAAACTGGTGCGTGCCGGCAAACGGGTAGCTATATGCGACCAGCTGGAAGACCCGAAGTTGGCCAAGAAACTCGTGAAGCGCGGAATTACTGAACTGGTAACTCCGGGCGTTTCTATCAACGATAATATCTTGAACCATAAGGAAAATAATTTCCTGGCAGCCATTCATCTTGTAAAAGACAAATGTGGCGTTTCTTTCCTCGATATTTCTACGGGTGAATTCCTCACGGCCGAAGGAACGACGGATTATATTGATAAGCTGTTGAATAACTTCTCGCCGAAAGAAGTCCTGATAGAACGGAACAACAAGAAAAGATTCGAAGAACTCTTTGGTCCGCGTTATTTTACGTACGAACTGGACGACTGGATTTTTACTTCTGAAGCAGCCAACGACCGCCTGCTGAAGCATTTCGAAACAAAGAACCTGAAAGGTTTCGGCATCCAGCACCTGAAGTTGGGAATTATCGCTTCAGGGGCCATTTTGTATTATTTGGATCAGACACAGCATACCCATATTTCTCATATCACTTCGTTATCTCGGATAGAAGAAGAGCGTTATGTCCGTTTGGATAAGTTTACGGTACGTAGTCTGGAGCTGGTCAGTGCGATGAACGAAGACGGGAAAAGCCTGCTGGATGTCATCGACAAGACGATTTCTCCGATGGGTTCCCGATTGTTGCGCCGATGGATTTTATTCCCGTTGAAAGATGTAAAGCCGATTCAGGAAAGGCAGGATGTGGTGGAATATTTCTTCCGTCATCCGGAAGTGAAAGAATTGCTGGACGAGCAGCTTGAACAGATTGGTGACCTCGAACGTATCATCTCGAAAGTAGCCGTCGGGCGTGTCTCTCCGCGTGAAGTCGTACAGCTGAAGATTGCTCTGCAGGCACTTGAGCCGATCAAAGAGGCCTGTATGGCAAGCAACGAACCTTCTTTATGCCGGATTGGCGAGCAGCTGAATGTCTGTGCGTTGATTCGGGATCGGATTGATCGGGAAATTCAGCCTGATCCGCCTACTTTGGTCAATCGGGGTGGCGTCATTGCCAAAGGAGTCAACGCTGAACTGGATGAGTTGCGTTCGATTGCTTATTCGGGAAAGGATTATTTGCTGCAGGTACAGCAGCGGGAAATTGAGCGGACCGGTATTCCCAGTTTGAAGATAGCTTTCAACAATGTTTTTGGTTATTATATTGAAGTCCGGAATGCCCATAAGGATAAAGTTCCGGCCGACTGGATACGTAAACAGACGTTGGTTAATGCCGAGCGTTACATTACCGAAGAACTGAAAGAGTATGAAGAGAAGATCTTAGGAGCCGAAGAGAAGATTCTTTCTTTGGAAGCCCGTCTGTTCAATGAGCTGGTACTCTGCCTGACGGAATATATTCCTCCCATCCAGTGTAATGCGAATCTGGTTGGGCGTCTGGATTGCCTGCTATCGTTTGCCAAAGCAGCTGAAAGTAACAAGTATATTCGTCCGGTGGTAGATGAATCGGACGTGATCGATATTAAAGGTGGCCGTCATCCGGTTATCGAAAAGCAGTTGCCTTTGGGAGAAGTTTATGTGGCGAACGATGTATATTTGGATGAAGACAAACAGCAGATCATTATCATTACCGGACCGAATATGGCGGGTAAGTCGGCTTTGCTGCGTCAGACAGCTTTGATCACTCTGTTGGCTCAGATCGGATGTTTCGTACCGGCCGAGAGTGCCCGGATCGGAATCGTGGATAAAATCTTTACCCGTGTAGGAGCTTCTGACAATATATCGGTCGGAGAATCCACCTTCATGGTCGAGATGAACGAGGCGGCAGATATTCTGAATAACATGACTTCGCGCAGTCTGGTCTTGTTTGACGAATTAGGGCGGGGAACAAGTACCTACGATGGTATTTCCATTGCCTGGGCAATTGTCGAGTACATTCACGAACATCCGAATACACATGCCAAGACTCTCTTCGCAACGCATTATCATGAATTGAATGAGATGGAACGCTCTTTCCCGCGGATCAAGAACTTTAATGTCTCGGTAAAGGAAGTCGGCAATAAGGTGATATTTCTGCGTAAACTGGTTCCCGGCGGAAGTGAGCACAGTTTTGGTATTCATGTAGCCAAGATGGCCGGAATGCCCAAGTGCATTGTAAACCGGGCAGACGAAATATTGAAACAGCTGGAGTCTGAGAAACGCCAGGAAGGAGCGATATCGGGTTCATCGGTAAAGAAAACTCCGGTAACTGGGCAATCGGGAAACTATCAGCTCAGCTTTTTCCAGTTGGATGATCCGGTCTTGAGCCAGGTTCGGGATGAAATCAAGAATATGGACTTGAATAACCTGACTCCACTCGAAGCGTTGAACAAGCTGAGCGAGATCCGGAAAATCATTACTGGAAAATAAAAGCATAAGCCGAGTTAAACCGGTTGAAAGATCAGGAAGCCTGTTCCGAATATTTCTGGAGAATCTTCATGAATTCTTCGCCGGTAATCGTTTCTTTTTCGATCAGAAAAGAGGCTGCTTCGTGCATGACCGGAATATGCTTCGAAATGAGGTCACGAGCTTTCTGATGGGCTTCTTTAATGAGCCGCAATACTTCCTCGTCGATTTCCGCAGCTGTTTCGGCCGAACAGTTCAAAGTTGTATTTCCTCCTAAATAGGCATTATTGACTTGTTCCAATCCCATCATATCATATTTCTTACTCATGCCGAAACGCGTTACCATGGATCGGGCAAGCTGCGTGGCTTGTTCGATATCATTGGATGCACCGGTTGTTACTGTTTGGCAAAGAAGTTCTTCTGCAGCCCGGCCTCCGGTGAGTGTAGCGATGCGGTTAAACAAATCTTCCTGGCTCATCAATACATGTTCACCGCGGTCTACTTGCATCGTATAGCCCAAAGCTCCGGATGTACGTGGTATGATGGTTATTTTATGTACCGGTGCGGAATGTGATTGCAGGGCCGCAACCAGGGCATGACCGATCTCATGGTAGGAAATGATTTTCTTCTCTTCGGGAGAAATCACTTTGTCCTTTTTCTGTGCGCCGGCGATAACAGTCTCTACACTTTCTTCTAAGTCTGCCGTAATCACACGCTGACGGCCTAAGCGGACAGCGCGTAGAGCTGCTTCATTGACAATGTTTGCCAATTCGGCTCCTGACGAACCGGCTGTAGCCCGGGCAACGATATCCAGATCAATCGTTTCGTGTTTTACCTTTTTCAGATGGACTTGCAGGATTGCTTTTCGTCCTTCCAAATCGGGAAGTTCCATTTGTATACGTCGGTCAAAACGTCCGGGGCGAAGTAAAGCCTTGTCCAACATTTCTGGTCGGTTGGTTGCAGCTAAGATGACAACACCTTTTCGTCCGTCAAAACCATCCATCTCGGTTAATAATTGGTTTAACGTCTGTTCCCGTTCATCATTTCCTCCATAAGCTGAGTCTCGTTTCTTCCCAATAGCATCAATTTCATCAATGAAGATGATGCAAGGAGCTTTTTCGTTAGCCTGTTTAAATAAGTCGCGCACTTTGGCCGCGCCCATTCCAACGAACATCTGAACAAACTCCGAACCGGATATAGCAAAGAATGGAACTTTGGCTTCTCCGGCCACTGCCCGGGCAATCAAGGTCTTTCCGGTTCCCGGAGGTCCTACCAATAAAGCTCCTTTGGGTAAAGAGGCTCCAATATCTGTATATTTCTGAGGATTATGCAGGAAGTTTACAATTTCAGATAACATTTCCTTAGCCTCATTTTGTCCGGCTACGTCAGCAAAAGTCGTTTTGATATCTGAATCGGCGTAAATCTTGGCACCGCTGTTTCCAAATGACATGAAATTTCCGCCGGCTCCTAATCGGGCTTGAAGGCTTTTACTGGTTTGTTTCCAAATAATGTAAAACAGTAATCCTGGTAAAATCCACATCAGAATGAAATTCAGGATAGGTGAATTTTCCCGTGGAACAATTTGATTGAAGGCTATTTTCCCTGACTGATTTGGGCTTTTGGCTTGTAGCAGTCTGTCTACTAATTGAGGGTCGTTTATTTCTCCTGTCTGATAGGTCGTTTGTTGGCCTTTTTCATTGTCGGCCGTGAAATAAATCTGTTTGTCTTCAATCATGACTTCCCGCACTTGACCGCTATTTATTTTTTCAATAAAGTCGCCATAGTCGGTTTTGTAGATTTTCCGATCCATCAAGTTCGGAAAGACAAGTCCATTTAAAAATAAGACAATTAAAATACCCCACAAAAAGCCCATGTATGGATTTCCTCTTTTTGTGGGTTGTTTGGATAGATCTTGTTTAGTATTTTCCATATCACCAATAATTTGGCGATAAAATTAAGTATTCTGTTTTTCAGAATGCTATCCAAAAGGTTTGAAAAAGTGTTCCGAACCGGTTTTCTTTCTTTGGAAAACCAGTTTTATTAGGTAAATAAAACCAGTATCCAGATTATTTTTTCATACTAATGAAGATCAGAATATAGGAAAAGACTTTCTTGATACCGGCTCCTTGAAGAGCTGGGAAAATATGAATGATAGAAAATACGGCTTGTCGCTGATACAGTTGAGATGATATCCAAAGGACGAGAAAAGCAGTACAAAAACCGGCTAATGCGTCAATTAGATAATGGGCTTGTATATAAACGGTAGCTCCGCAGAGTAAAGCATAAAATGGGAAGAGCAGTACCCATAGTCTCTTGCTGGCTTTCCAGGCTAGACACATAGCTATGGTGGAAACTCCTACGTGAGAGCTGGGAAAAGCTGCTGTGGGCCGTTCGCCAACTTGCTGAGATGTTTCTACAAGCTGGTAGAAAAATCCATGTGAATCACCTGGCCCAGGAAGCAGACTATTATTAGAATAAAAGTAATCTCCGATGGCCGGGAAATGACCTGCAAGAACCTGGTCCATGCCAATGGCCGGGAAATAGAATTGTGGACCGGCGACAGGAATCAGTATATAAAAAGCATAATATATAAAGAAAGAAGTCACAAATAAAAAGCCTACTTTCTCAAACTGGTCGTACCGTTTGAAGAAATAATAGACAGTTACAATAAAAATCATGGGATAATAGAAGAAATATCCCATATGCAGGGCTTCACTGATCCAGAGGTTGGAAAAGTGTTGACTGAATTCGACGGCGGGTTGGCAACCAAACAGCCATTGCTCTGCTTGGGCAAAGTAATGATCCATGTTCGGAAACAAACGGTTGAATTCATAAGTATCCGGATACCAATAGGCCAGCAATCCCATTTGAGTAGCGATTCGCAGAAAAGCAGTCAGTTTACAAGGGACAATCGTATATAGAAAAACCAAGGTAATTGTCAAAGAGGCAATTCCCAGTCGTTCATATAACATAAGGGTCGGATGATCTAAGTTCGCATATAAGATCAATATCAAGGCCGTTGTTATTACATTATATAATAAACTAATGCTTTCGATAGCAAATAACCCACTCTCTCGTTCAATTCTCTCCAACCAGTTAATTTGTAGTGCCATGATTCTTTAAATATTTCTGGTACTATACTTTATTCACACAAACTCTCTTTTCCGGTATTTACCCAACATAAGTAATTGTACTCATTATGTTGAGAACATAACCGATTGGCAAAGATATAAAAACTTGTTTATAATCATTATATATCGCCTGTTTCTTAGGTCCTTTTCTGTCTTCTAAACTTTTTTTAGGAGTATATGAAATTATCCTATTCCAAGATAAACGGGAATCGAAATTAAATCCAACGAGGATTGAAATCGATTCCCGTTTAGTTCATTTAAAAAGGTAGGCAGGAAAAAGAAAAAAGCCGGCGTCTTTTGTTGAAAAGCCGGCGAGAAATGATAAAAACACGCCGGCTTTTGGTCAATTGAAAATGGAGGATTGAAAATTGAGAATTAAAGGAAGAAAAATAAAAGGGAAGAACGGAAAGCAGGAGGATAAAAGGACCGGCCTAACGGAGAAGGCGTAAAGCAAATTTGGTTCTTTTGGGTCAAGCC
>ENA-UONX01000512-UONX01000512.1-human-gut-metagenome-genome-assembly--contig:-P74old-NODE-512-length-54783-cov-11.752759_pt1 | contig 54783 bp, 39 predicted proteins | sample MGYA00242466_ERZ724013 | MGnify/ENA metagenome assembly ERZ724013 | reverse complement strand
ACCCCTTCTATTTATAAAGAGATTTTAAGTCAACCAAATTCGTTAAATGACAAAATTTATACTTCTTCACCCCTGTGGAACGATCGTTCCACCCTTGTGATACGATCGTTCCACAAGGGTGAAGAGATCGTTTCACCTGGGTGAAACGATAAAAATATCGTATTGAAAAGGCTTAAAATCCCGCAGAAGCAACATTATTTTTCGTATTTCGAATAATAATAATACGTTTCTTTAGAAGGACGTCCTTCCAGATGATAGCGGTTGGACGACGTAACTACAAACAAATACCCTTGTTCGCGATTAGACTGTACAGGCAGATACAATTCCGTTCCCCGAATACCAGTGGCTAAAATATACTTGGAAGAATCCGTACTCATCGTATCTGTCAGGGAATAATAAACCGTATACGTCAGGTCCTGCTTTTCGGAAGTAGGTTTAGTCCAGCTGAGTTTCAACTCACCATCAAGGCGTTCTACCCGGATTTCGGAAGGTGATTGCGGAACTGAATCGCACAACCAAGTAAGTGGAGGCAGCATGGCCGGATATTTGTAGTAATTATTTTTCAGCTCATCATAAATACCTTTTTCATTCGAAAGGATATTGAGGCAACGGAAGAAGGTGCAGCCTGCTCCTCCATAATAACGGCTATAGTCAATCTGGTCGGTAATATCCGTCAAAGCCCAGTCGGCTTCTTTTTTTTCCAGGCGATAAGCGCCCAAACCCGGAACAATCAGCCGGCCATTGCTGTTTTCCACCCAATTATCGACAAAGGGAAAGAAATTTTTATGCAGATAATACATCATGGGAACAATCATATCCTGCTTTCCGCTCTGCATCCAGGCTTTCGGATCCTGGTAAACACTTTCATAAGCCGTCCAACCGGCATTGGGGACTTTCGGTATTCGGCTATATTTTCCTAACGGAGAACTACTGACCTGCACCCAGGGTTTAGCACTTTTAACCCAATCATAAATCTGTCCGACCATCCGGTTGATATTATCCCGCCGCCACTGATACAGATCTTTTTTACGTCCATACTTACGGTACACATTCTTATCAGGAAAAGAATTGGCCGACTCCGGATAACGGATATAATCGAAGTGGATGCCATCAATATCATAATTCATGACGATCTCTTTCACCAACGACAGAATATAATCGGCAGTTCCGGGAACACCAGGATCAAGATACCATTCTCCTTTATGTTTCTTACAAAGCTCGGGATGCCGTTTCACTACCGACTGTTTTCCCTGCTTACGGATCAACTCATCTTTTCCCAAAGGGAAAGTAACAAACCAGGCATGACATTCCATTCCTCGCTGATGACATTCCTTTATCACATAAGCCAACGGATCATAACCAGGAGAAACCCCTTCTTTCCCAGAAAAGACGAACGACATCGGTTCAATAGCAGAACGATAGGCAACATCACCGCGCAACCGTACCTGAAAGAATACGGTATTGAAATTAGCTTCCTGCAAACGGTCGAGCATGTCACTCAAAGCCTGTTGCTGAGCCTTCCGGGAATGTTCAGAATTCGCGGCAAAGCGAGGCCAGTCTAACCCATAAACTGTCGTCAACCAAACGGCCCGAATTTCATACTTGGGCGAATCAGCCGCCTGCATAAAACAAGAAACACAAAATAAAAACAGGGCAACAAATCTCTCTTTCATCCTCATCTGCTATAAAAACCAGACAAAATTACAAAATGTTGCCTGTTTCTCTTTATAAATAACACGAAAAGCGCTCAACAAAGACACATGAATCTTCATCAGCCTTTTACAACAACAAAAAAAGGAATCAACTGGTGGTTCCTTTCAAAACCACGGGCTGATTCCTTATCTAATTTCCAAAAAGGACTCTTATTAATTGTTTTCCGGACGCAATTTACGGACAACAGCACCTGTACGCCACATTTCGCTTTCGCGTAACTGACGAAGTTCTTCGTTCAACTTCTCACGATAATCCGGCTGAGAGTTAGCATCGATAGAACGCTGAGCTTCATTTCCGCAAGCTACTTCGTTATACAGTTTTTCGAATACCGGTTTAACAGCATCGTGGAACGGGCCCATCCAGTCCAAAGCACCACGCTGAGCAGTTGTTGAACAGTTGGCATACATCCAGTCCATACCATTTTCACCGAACAGCGGCATCAATGACTGAGTCAATTCTTCTACTGTTTCATTGAATGCTTCAGAAGGTTCGTGTCCGTGTTCACGCAAAGTTTCATACTGAGCCAGCAACAATCCCTGGATTGCACCCATCAATGTACCACGTTCACCTGTCAAGTCTGAATAAACTTCTTTCTTGAATGTTGTTTCAAACAGATAACCTGAACCGATACCGATACCTAATGCGATAACACGTTCCCAAGCACGGCCTGTTGCATCCTGATAAATTGCATAACTTGAGTTCAAGCCACGTCCCTGCAAGAACATACGGCGTAAAGAAGTACCTGAACCTTTCGGAGCAATCATAATAACGTCTACATCTGCAGGAGGTACGATGTGTGTACGATCTTTATACGTAATCGCAAAACCATGAGAGAAATACAAGGCTTTACCTGCAGTCAGATGTTTCTTGATCATCGGCCAGCACTGGATCTGAGCTGCATCAGAAAGTAACACCTGAATAATTGTAGCCTTTTCGCAAGCTTCTTCGATGCCGAACAAAGTCTCACCCGGAACCCAACCGTCAGCTACGGCTTTATCATAAGTCTTACCCGGACGCTGACCAACAATCACGTTGAAGCCATTGTCACGTAAGTTCAAGCTCTGGCCAGGACCCTGTACACCATAACCGATTACTGCGATGACTTCATCTTTCAACACTTCTCTTGCTTTTTCCAAAGGAAACTCTTCGCGGGTTACTACATTTTCTTCAACACCGCCAAAATTCATTATTGCCATTTTCTTTTCTTTTTTAATTGGAACGGCTTTCACCGCCCTTATTAATAACTCAACTAAATATCACTTTACTGCGTACCACTACTTCGGTACCGTTCTTTTTCACTTCGATTAAGTATTCATCTTCGTTCACCTGTTCCTGATAAAAGCTTAATGTATCCCCATAATAACTTTCAGCTACATAAGCCATCTCAAACCGGCGAACTCTTTTCTCCTTAAACTGACTGAGCGGAAAAAGATCCAAAATATGCTCAATATATTTGATACTGTTTACATGACCGTTGATGTCGATATCACTGTACTTTGTCTGATATTCGGCAACAGGAACCGAACTCGTTACCTTTATCCTTCCGGGCTTCTCTATCGGACAAGCCTTATCACAGACATAATCCATGATGCTGCCACCATGCAAGGTTAATAAATCGGCCGGCTTGCGTGTTTCCATACTGATCATTGCCCAAACGGAACGAGCATACCCAATCGTTTTACCGTCTTTATCCAGCAAAGAGAAATTACGGTCAGTAAACAAACGGTAAACATTCTCGACCCATGTCTGAATACTGAACTTTTCATACTGTTCGGGCATTTCATCCAACTCAATAGCCAGACGGGAAAGCACCCAGGTATAATGATTCTCCTGCAGAAAAGCCATACCGAATCCCCGATCAGAAGCGTGGAAGCCCGCGCAATTCAGCAGATGATTTCCAAGAACACTCATCGTCAGCTTTCCCGTAAAATCCACATGGAAAGGTTCAGCTACGAACTCATAAGTTCCTATTTTAGCATCTTCCGTCATAAAAACACGATCACTTTATTTACAGATTACTTTTCCTTCTGATATCTTTCCTCCCGATGTGCCAAATATTCGTTCACCCGTTCGAAACAGCTGGTAGAAACAGCGATTCGACCTGACCGTACGAACTGAAGCACACAGTTCAGAGAGCTCAATTCCTGGTACAAGGAAGAAATATCTTCGCTCATTCCTGTCATTTCCACAATTGAAAAGACTGGATTCACTTCTACGATATGAGCACTGTATTGACGTATCAGTTTCGAAGCCTCCGGAGTCGACTGAAATTCCGGAGTGGATACCTTATACAAGGCTATCTCACGCTTAAATATTTCGTCATCCTTAAAGTAATGAGCCTGGATTACATCCATCTTCTTTTCAATCTGCTTGGCAACTTTCTCGACAATATCCGGGGTTGCCCAACAAGTAATCGTATATTTATGAACGCCCCGAATAGATGAAGCAGATACATTCAAGCTCTCGATGTTCAATTGCCGACGAGTAAAGACGGCTGTAATCTGATTCAAGATACCTGCAATATTCTCCGAATGAACGATGATTGTATATAAAGTCTTATTTTCCATAATCTACTTCCTCCCGAATTAACATTCCAATAACATCTGATTGACAGAAGATCCCGGAGGAGTCATCGGCAATACATAACCTTCTTCTATCACACAAACTTCCAATAAGAACGGACCATCCGTTTCCAACATCTCCCGAACTGCATCTTGCAGATCCGAACGTTCAATTACTCTCCGCGAAGGAATCGAATAAGCGGCAGCTATCTGCATATAATCAGGATTCATCATCGGAGTGAAAGAGTATCGGCGATTGAAAAACATAGCCTGCCATTGGCGAACATTCCCCAAATAATTATTATTTAGAAGAATGATTTTAACAGGAGACTTCTGTTCCATAATGGTTCCCAATTCTTCTATTGTCATCTGCAAACCTCCATCACCCATGAAGACACAAACCGTACGATCAGGACGGCCGAATGTTGCTCCTATCGCAGCAGGTAATCCAAAACCCATGGTTCCCATTCCGCCTGATGTTACAATACTACGCTGGCGTGAGAACTTAAAGTAACGGCATGCCATCATCTGGTTCTGACCTACATCGGTAACCAAGATAGCATCGTTGTCGGTTGCCTCACTGATTACATGTACGACTTCACCCATATTCAACGGGCCTTCTTCCGGAAATACTTCCTTACGTATTACCTGATTGAATTCTGTCTCTTCATACTGACGGAAACTTTCGATCCATTCGGTATGTCGGTTATTCTGAATCAACTCCGTAAGTAAACCCAATGTTTTCTTGCAATTACCCAAAACAGGAACATCAACCGGGACATTCTTACCCAATTCAGATGGATCTATATCCAAATGGATTACCTTCGCCTGCTTGGCATAGGTTTCCAGCTTTCCTGTTACACGATCGTCAAAACGCATACCGATTGCAATCAAGACATCACATTCGTTGGTCTTCACATTCGGGCCTAAATTTCCGTGCATTCCTAACATACCTTTATTCAACCGGTGAGTTGAAGGTAAAGCAGAAAGTCCCAACAAGGTACATCCGCAAGGTATATCAGCTTTCTCAATAAATGCCAGCAATTCCTGCTGGGCATTTCCCAATTCAACTCCTTGTCCGACCAGCGCCAACGGCTTCTTCGCCGAATTAATCAGCGCAACCGCTTCGGCTACTTCCTTATAATCAATTTCCGGATCCGGATCATAACTACGTATGAAGTCAACATCCATCGGTTCATATTCTGTCATCTCGGTCTGCGCATTCTTGGCAAAATCCAATACAACCGGACCCGGACGACCACTACGGGCAATATAAAAAGCTCTCGATACAGCCCAAGCTACATCTTCTGCCCGCCGAATCTGATAACTCCACTTCGTAATAGGCTGGGTTATACCTACTAGATCCACTTCCTGAAAAGCATCTGTTCCTAAAAAGCCGGCACCTACCTGACCAGCTATCATCACAATCGGCGTACTGTCAATCATGGCATCAGCAATTCCTGTTATGGTATTAGTTGCTCCCGGGCCGCTTGTCACCAGACAAACACCTACTTCTCCGGATACACGTGCAAAACCTTGTGCTGCATGAGCAGCACCTTGTTCATGACGAACCAATATATGATGGATCTTATCTAAATGATCATATAATGCATCGTAAACCGGCATAATAGCTCCTCCCGGATAACCGAAGATAGTCTTTACACCTTCATGTTCCAATGAGCGCATTAACGCTTCTGAGCCTGTTATTGTTTCTTTCATATATAATTCTTCGATTTAGCTTAATCTTCAATTATTCTTACTCCTCCCTTATCTGCAGACGAAACCATCTTTCCATAAGCCTTCAGGGCTTTCGATACTTCACGCTGACGGAACGGTGGAGTAAATGCTTTCTTTCCACGGGCTTCTTCTGCTTTCCGACGTTCAGCTAATTCCTCATCTGTCAGTCGTACCCGTATCGAACGGTTAGGAATGTCTATTTCAATAATGTCACCGTCTTTTACCAATCCGATATTTCCTCCCGCAGCTGCTTCCGGAGAAATATGACCAATAGACAAACCGGAAGTACCTCCACTAAAACGTCCGTCTGTGATCAAAGCGCATTCTTTACCTAAATGACGGCTCTTAATATAGGAAGTCGGATATAACATTTCCTGCATACCCGGACCGCCTTTCGGTCCTTCATAGGTAATCACGACGACATCTCCCGAAACGACCTTACCACCTAAGATTCCTTCGCAAGCCGCGTCTTGTGAATCAAATACCTTGGCCGGACCCGCAAACTTCCAGATGCTTTCATCAACTCCGGCAGTTTTGACAACACAACCATCAACAGCGATGTTTCCTTTCAGTACGGCCAGACCTCCGTCCTTAGAATAAGCATGTTCAACATCACGGATACAACCAGCCGAACGGTCGGTATCCAATTCCTGATAATAATTCTCCTGCGCACCCATCGTAATACAGAAGCGATTACCCGGTGCACTCTTATACTTCTTCAACGCTTCTTCCGTTACATGCGGCGAAGTAATTCCGAATTGATCTATTGCTTCTGCCAATGTCAAGCCGTCGGCACGTTTAACAGAACCATCAATTAATCCGGCCTTCAGCAACTCATGCATGATTGACAAAACACCACCAGCCCGATTGACATCCTGTACATGGTAAACCGGAGTGTTCGGTGCTACTTTGCAAAGGCAAGGAATCTTACGAGATAACATATCAATATCATCCATCGTAAAATCAGCATTCGCTTCCTGAGCTATTGCCAATAAATGAAGAACCGTATTGGTAGAGCCGCCCATGGCTATATCAAGAGACATGGCATTCAAGAAGGCCTTTCGTGTTGCAATCTGACGTGGCAAGACACTTTCATCACCTTCTTCATAATATTTATAAGCATTCTTGACAATCAGCTTGGCAGCATCCCGGAATAACTGTACCCGGTTAGCGTGTGTAGCCACAATAGAACCATTACCAGGCAAAGCCAAACCAATGGCTTCATTCAGGCAATTCATCGAGTTAGCCGTAAACATACCCGAACAACAACCGCAACCCGGACAAGCATGGCGTTCTACTTCGCCAATCTGTTCATCACTGACAGAAGTATCAGCTGCTTCAATCATGGCATCAATCAAATCCAGATGACGACCATTCCATTCACCCGCTTCCATCGGTCCTCCCGATACAAAAACAGTTGGTATATTCAATCGCATGGCAGCCATCAGCATACCCGGAGTGATTTTATCACAATTACTGATACAAACCATGGCATCTGCCTTATGAGCATTTACCATATATTCAACGCTATCAGCAATAATATCACGCGAAGGAAGAGAATAAAGCATTCCATCATGCCCCATGGCTATACCATCATCAATAGCAATGGTATTGAATTCAGCTGCAAAACATCCCAACTTTTCAATTTCTTCTTTGACGATCTGCCCGGCTTCATGCAAATGTACGTGACCCGGAACAAACTGGGTAAATGAATTGACAATAGCAATGATCGGTTTTCCGAATTGCTCTTTCTTCATTCCATTGGCACACCACAAGGCTCGTGCCCCTGCCATTCGGCGTCCTTCAGTACTGAAGGAACTTCTTAACGGATTCTTCATATCTGTACTCCTTCTTTATTGCGTTTCTTAAGTCTCAATCTCTTTCTTATTTCTTAGTAAGAAAAAAGCCTTTCCCCGAATAGAGAAAGGCTGTAAGAAATATCGTTGTCACTTTATTCGTATCTTGCATACCTTTCTCTTTACCAACTAATGACTAGCAGGACCACGACCAAGATAATATGCAAAGAAATATTCAACATTTTTATTCTTTTGTCTTTATGTTTGTTTGACGGTGCAAATGTAGAATAATAATTCTAACCAACAAAGAATTTAAAAGGAAAATATAAGTATTTCTTTCAAATATCAATTAAAGACTTGTTTCTACTTGCACTTTAACAGTGCTCTTTTCCTTCTAACATCATTATAATTAGGGCAAAAAAACCTATAATTTATTTCTTTTATATATAATAAGGTATTAGAGATCTATGTTTTCTCAGTCCTTAAAATGAGAATCAATCAAACATATTTGCTTCCACCAGCCCATCTGTCATCTTCCGCATTATTCATGTCATTGCTTTCTCTATAGTTTGTTTTGAGAATAATTCCAACGAGAATCAAAAACGATTCTCGTTAAAATCCAATTTAAAATACGGGAGTTTCAAAAAGCGTTTATCCGGACACTTGGACTGAAATTAGCATAGGCTAGTTGTTGCACTACATATTCTTTTGTGTATGTGACAGAATTTAGGTTACTTTGTATCCAGAAAACAGGATTTGTTCCAGACGCTTTCAGGATATTCTTTCGTCAGAAAAAGCAGATGCGGCTGGACATATCCACTTTTACTTTAATAAAAAGCATGAAAAAGATTCTTTTATTAGTGGTGGGATTGCTTTTCATTCAGAGTGCTGTTTATGCCCAGCTTTTGAGTGAAAAAGCACAGATCAGCCTGCTGACAAGCTCCCCGTATGAAGGAGAAGTATTTACCCTTTACGGTCATGCTGCTCTCCGACTGAAAGACGAGCCTCGAAATATGGATTTGGTATTCAATTATGGCATCTTCAGTTTCGAAAAGCCCAATTTCATATACCGGTTTGCCAAAGGTGAAACGGATTACATGCTAGGAGTAATGAAATATAGCGATTATATTGTCGAATATCAATTACGAGGCAGTACGGTTACAGAACAGATCTTGAATTTATCGCCAGTCGAGAAAGAGCGGATATGGGGAGCTCTATTGAAAAACTATGAACCGGAAAACCGAGAATACCGGTATAATTTCTTTTTCGATAATTGTGCCACCCGACCGGCACAACTGATAGAAAACAATCTAACAGGGAAAGTCGATTATTGCTGGAAACCTGAGCCCCTGACCTTCCGGGATGTAATCAACCACTGTACGCGAAATCATGCTTGGTTGACTTTTGGATGTGACCTGGCCTTGGGAAGTCCGACGGATCGAATCATGACTCCCCACGAAATGTTGTTCTTGCCGGAATATCTGAAAGAAGCTGTTGCCAGTGCAATTATCATCTCCGACGACGGCTCAACCCGTCCTTTGGTCCGCCAAACTAATGTTTTGGAAGCCGAACCAGAGGAAGCCCCAACCGAATGGTGCACACCTCTATTGTGTGCAATCGTTTTATGGTTAGTCGTAGGTATCCTGACCGTATGGGAATCCAAACGTCACATCCATCTTTGGGGCTTGGATTGTGTGTTATTTCTGATAGCCGGTTTGGCTGGATGTGTCCTCTTCTTTTTAGGCTTCATATCTGAACATCCCTGTACATGGCCTAATTGGACAATGGTTTGGTTGCATCCACTTCAACTACTCGTTCTACCATTTAGTATCGTAAAAAAAGCAAGAATAGCTGGATATTATTATCATTTTATTAACTTTGCGGCGATTATGCTGATGCTGGTAAGCTGGTATTTCTTACCGCAACACTTTAATACAGCCTTTATTCCATTGATTCTCACGCTTTGGATACGATCAGCCTCGGTTATTTTTGCTGGTTATTTTCGTAGGAGAGAGGAAATAGAAAAAAGGAAATAAGCAGAGGAAGCATACATCCAGGCACAGAAAATAAATTCTGGCCTGATTTTTGTAGGAGAATACATAAGTAAACATGGATAAAAAAGTACGAAAAATATTGTCTTCACTGATTGCAATTCTGGCAGTCACCAATTTGGAAGCTCAGCAACAGGTTCCTAAATTGGTGGTATGCATCACTGTAGATCAGTTGCGAGGAGATTATATTGAGTATTTTTACAATACATTCGGCGAAAGAGGGTTTAAGCGGTTATTCAATGAAGGCAAAGTTTACCAGAATATTCGCTTTGACTTTTCTAATTTAGACGAAGCCAGCGCTTTTGCAACCCTATTTACCGGTTCCAATCCATGCTTTAATGGCATATCGTCAAATTACAAGTATGATTTTTCCAATGAAAAAGAGATCTCTATCTTATGGGACTCTTCTTATTTGGGAAACTACACACGTGAAAACTATTCTCCAAAAGCATTGTTCAGTTCTACTATCGGTGATGAACTGAAAATTGCCTCCAAAGGAAGAAGTGACGTATATGCTATTGCCCCTAATGTAGAAGCCGCCATTTTGTCAGCCGGCCATGCAGCCAACGGAGCATTCTGGATTGACAACCTGAATGGAAAATGGGCAACTACAACCTATTATAAAAGCGTTCCCTGGTATGTAGAGCGGTATAACAGCGGTACCGAATCTCTATCGGCACGATTGGATAAAATGGTATGGACGCCGTCATTACCTCTTGACAAGCTGAACGCTTTTCCGTATACCTTAGACGAAATTCCTTTCAAATATACCTTCAACGAACGTGACGTTGCCTGCTATCCACGACTGAAGACGACTCCTTTTGTCAATAAAGAAGTAAACCGTCTGGCCATGCAGTTTCTGGAATACGCCGGATTCGGTACACGAACAGCACCTGATATGCTTTCGGTAACCTACTATGCAGGTAACTTCTTGGGTAATATGAATAAGGAATATACCCACGAAATTCAAGATACCTACTGCCAACTGGATAAAGACATCGAGCAATTATTAGATGCCATCGACAAAAAAGTAGGACTTTCTAAAACCCTGGTCGTATTTACGGGTAGCGGCTATTATAAAAGCGAAGAGGAATATACGCAGGAACTGGACTCCTACGTAACAGGAGGTGAGTTTCATCCCAAACGCTGTGTTGCCTTATTAAATATGTATATGATGGCTATCTATGGTCAGCAGACCAACTGGGTAACCGGTTATTATAATAACCAGATTTATCTGAATAGGAAAGCTATCGAAGATGCGAAACTGGATTTGGCAGAAGTACAGAATAAAGCAGCAGCCTTCATAAAAGAATTTAGTGGAGTTCAACATGTAACAACAGATAACAGTCTGGTGTTTGGCGACTGGAATGAAGGAACAGCCAAATTCCGTCAAGGTACTCATCACCTAAAGCGGGGCGATTTAATTATTGAATTACAGCCAGGCTGGAAAATCAATAAAGATGATCCCAATGAAAAAGTAAAAGTAATTCGAAATAATGCAGTACTTACGCCATTGATTTTCTTGGGTAACGGCCTAAAGCCAGAGCGTATTTACCGGGAAGTAAAAGCTACGGAAGTTGCTCCGTCTGTGACCTATATCCTAAGAATCAGACCACCGAATGCTTCACAATCGTTACCACTTCGGGAATTGGCTGTTGGTAATGGACAATAGCCAATTCGTTAGAATAACTGACGATCAACCTTCCATTGTATTATAATTTTTCAAAGTAGTAACTATCCAATTGGCATAAATAAAAGAAAGAAATGCCAATTGTCAATTCAATAAAAATATGGGATTTAATGAATTTTTGACGAAGTTGTTCGGTAATAAGTCACAGCGTGACCTGAAGGAAATCACTCCGTATGTAGAAAAGGTAAAAGCCGTCTATCCGTCAATCAAAGAACTTTCGAATGATGAACTGCGTGGTCGTATCGATGCCATCAAACAGCGCATACAAGATTACGTAGCGGATGAACGCGCTAAAGTCAATTCTCTGCGCGAAGGTATTGACAGCAAAGAGCTGGAAGAACGTGAAGCTATCTGGGCCGAAGTAGACAAAATTGAGAAAGAAATCACAGACAAGATGGAAATTGTTCTGGACGAAGTGCTTCCTGAAGTGTTTGCTATCGTAAAAGATACAGCACGCCGTTTTGCCGAAAACCCAGAAGTAGTTGTAACAGCAAATGATTTCGACCGGGATTTAGCAACTCGTTTTGATTTTGTCCGCATAGAAGGTGATAAAGCTATATATGCCAATCATTGGATGGCTGGAGGTAATGAAATAACTTGGGATATGGTTCATTACGATGTCCAGTTGTTTGGTGGTGTTGTTTTACACAAAGGTAAGATTGCTGAAATGGCAACCGGTGAAGGAAAGACGCTGGTAGCGACTTTACCTGTTTTCTTAAATGCCTTGACCCGTAACGGTGTTCATGTTGTTACTGTGAACGATTACTTGTCAAAACGTGACTCTGAATGGATGGGCCCGTTATATATGTTCCACGGTTTATCCGTAGATTGTATTGATAAACATCAGCCTAATTCAGATGCTCGCCGTAAGGCTTATATGGCAGATATTACTTTCGGTACCAACAACGAATTCGGTTTCGATTATCTTCGTGACAATATGGCCACGAGTCCTAAAGACTTAGTGCAGAGAAAACATAACTATGCTATTGTCGATGAGGTTGACTCCGTATTAATTGATGATGCCCGTACGCCATTGATTATTTCCGGTCCTATTCCACGTGGAGAAGAACAACTGTTCGAAATGTTCCGCCCGAATGTAGAAGTCGTAGTAAACGCACAAAAGGAACTGTGCCAGAAATTATTGATCGAAGCCAAAAAGAAAATGGCAAGCGACGATCCGAAAGTAGTAGAAGAAGGTACAGTCCAATTATATCGTGCATACAAGGGTTATCCCCGCAGTAAAGCCTTAATTAAATACTTGAGCGAACCCGGTGTGAAAGCACAGATGTTAAAGACAGAAGAATACTTCATGTCAGAGAACATGCGTCACATGCACGAAGCAACTGATGAACTGTATATGGTCATCGATGAAAAGAATAATAGTGTTGAACTGACAGATAAAGGTATCGACTTGCTGACGGGTAACTCAGACGATCCGCAGTTCTTTATTCTTCCGGATATTGCAACCGAACTATCTCAGCTTGACCATATGGAAGGTACAGAAGAAGAAAAGCAGGCAAAGAAAGATGAAATCCTGGCTAACTATTCTGTTAAGAGCGAACGCGTCCATACAATCAATCAGCTATTGAAAGCCTATACACTGTTTGAGAAAGATGATGAATACGTAGTCATCGACAACAAGGTAATGATTGTTGATGAACAGACAGGACGTATCATGGATGGTCGTCGTTATTCTGACGGTTTGCACCAGGCTATCGAAGCCAAGGAACGTGTAAAGGTTGAAGCGGCTACACAGACCTTCGCAACAATCACGCTACAGAATTATTTCCGTATGTACCACAAACTGGCAGGTATGACTGGTACAGCCGAAACAGAAGCCGGAGAATTCTGGGATATCTATAAATTGGATGTGGTTGTTATTCCAACGAACCGTCCGATTGCCCGTATTGATATGAACGACCGAATCTATAAGACAAAACGTGAAAAGTATAATGCCGTTATAGAAGAGATCGTTCGTCTGACAAATGCAGGTCGTCCGGTTCTGGTAGGTACAACATCAGTTGAAATCTCCGAATTATTGAGCCGTATGTTGACACTCCGCAAAATCAAGCACAATGTATTGAATGCGAAGTTACACCAGAAGGAGGCTGAGATCGTAGCATTAGCCGGACAAAGCAGCACAGTTACCATTGCAACAAACATGGCCGGTCGTGGTACGGATATCAAGTTGTCGAAAGAAGTAAAAGAAGCCGGCGGTTTGGCAATTATCGGTACGGAACGTCACGAAAGCCGTCGTGTTGACCGTCAGTTACGTGGTCGTGCCGGTCGTCAAGGAGACCCGGGATCTTCAGTCTTCTTTGTATCATTGGAAGATGACTTGATGCGTTTGTTCGCTTCTGAGAAGATTGCTAATCTGATGGATAAATTAGGCTTCAAGGAAGGTGAAGTTCTGGAACACTCTATGTTAAGTAAATCTGTTGAACGGGCACAAAAGAAAGTTGAAGAGAACAACTTTGGTATCCGTAAGCGTCTGTTGGAATATGATGACGTTATGAACTCACAACGTAATGTCATCTACACCCGCCGTCGTCACGCCTTAATGGGTGAACGTATCGGACTGGATGTATTGAATACGATTTACGATACCGCCATTGCTATTGCCGATCAGTTTGCAGAAAGCTTAGATTATGAAGGCTTCAAGATGGAACTGTTCAAGACATTTGCTATGGAACCTCCGTTTACTGAGGATGAATTCAAAGGAATGAAAGCAAACGTTTTGGGAGAGAAACTGTTCGAAGCAGCATTGGCAACCTATAAGCAACGTATGGAAAGAATGGCTCAGGTTGCAAATCCTGTCATCAAACAAGTATATGAAAACCAAGGTGCTACTTACGAAAACATCATGATTCCTATCACGGATGGCAAACGTATGTACAATATTTCATGTAACTTAAAAGAAGCGTACGATACAGAATCGAAGAGTATTGTAAAAGCATTCCAGAAGAGAACGGTATTGCTGACAATTGATGAAGCTTGGAAAGAACATTTGCGTGAAATGGATGAACTCCGTCATTCTGTTCAGAATGCAAGCTATGAGCATAAGGATCCGTTATTGATCTATAAACTGGAATCATACAACTTGTTCAAAGACATGGTAGATGTTATGAACCGTAAAACTGTATCTATCCTGATGCGCGGACAAATTCCGGTTCACACCGTAACGGAAGAAGAACGCAAAGAACTGGAAGCTCGTCGTGCAGCCATGCAAGCACAAATGGCAGCCCAACAGGCAGCTGCAATCCAAGCTGCTGCAGAAGCTCGCCAGCGCATTCAAATAGAGAAAGCCAAAGAAGAGGAACGTGAAGATATGAGTAAGTACCGGGCTGAAAAACCGGGAGCAGAAGGTGAAACGACTGCAGCTCAAGGTCCTGTTCGAGCAGAAAAGCGTGTCGGACGAAATGACTTGTGCCCATGTGGAAGTGGTAAGAAATACAAAAACTGCCATGGCCAGGGATTATAATCCCCATCATATTATTTAAGATGAAAAGAATACAGACGGATTTGCAAAAGCAAGTCTGTCTGTATTCTTTTTTATTTAAACCGTTATCAGTTTGTCAGAACATGAGAAAAATAGTAATAGCCATTGATTCATTTAAAGGTTGTCTTTCATCAGAAGCATTGGAAAACTCCATCGAAAAAGGCATTAGAAAAGTATGGAAAGATGGTATAATCTGTAAATTGCCGATTGCCGACGGCGGAGAAGGAACTGTTGAGGCTTTAACCCGTGCGCTGGGAGGAAAGAAAATAACATGTCGAGTACAAGGTCCATTACGCTCGCCTGTCGAAGCGGTGTACGGCTGGATTCCAGAACGTCAGATGGCTGTTATCGAAATGGCTTCAGCAAGTGGATTACCACTAATTCCCTGGGCAGAAGGGAATGTCATGCGTACAACATCTTATGGTACCGGACAGTTGATAGCTGATGCCTTACAACACGGGTGTAAGCACATCTTATTGGGCATTGGAGGAAGTGCTACCAACGATGCCGGTGTAGGCATGTTACAAGCCTTGGGATTTCGTTTCCTCGACCAGCAGGGAAAAGAAACGGGCGACGGTGGTAGCTGTTTATCTCAAATATGCCAAATAGACACATCTCAGGTATTACCTCAACTAAAGACCTGCGACATAGAAGTTGCTACGGATGTCAAGAATCCTTTTTATGGAGAAAATGGTGCTGCCTTTGTATTTGCCCCACAAAAAGGAGCCAATCAAGAGCAAGTCAAATTGCTGGATGAGGGATTAAGATCATTTGCCAAACTGATTCAGGCTAAACAGGGGATAAATGTTCAGGACATTGCCGGTGCTGGTGCGGCAGGAGGATTAGGCGGTGGCTGTGTAGCTTTCCTACAAGCTCATTTAACACCTGGCATCGACAGGATAAAGGAGTACCTGAATTTCGATCAGTTAATTCATGATGCCGACCTGATCATTACCGGAGAAGGGAAAGTTGACCAGCAGACTTCACAGGGGAAAGTTGTAGACGGGATTATCAGATCGGCCCAGAAATATCAGATTCCCGTTATTATACTGACAGGAAACTGCCAGGAAAAAAATGAAGAAATAGATGAGAATCCTTTCGTCTCCTGCTTTTCCATTCATTCTGCACCTGTGTCATTTGATGAAGCAATTCAACCCGAATATGCAGCACAACAGATTGAACGGATAGCCCAAATGTCTTGCAAACTGTTCCGGAACGGTTACGAAGCAAGTATTTTGTGTAAAAGAAAAGAATTATGAATTTGTAAAACTCAAACTTTCTTTTAAGCTAAAAAAGCATAACAGGTTTGGATATCTCTTATCAGTTATCTATATTAGCCGACGTTTTAAATAAATAAAGAGATTAACCATGAAAAAAATTGTATTATTAGTTGCATTTTGCTTAAGCATAGGAAATGTTTTCGCACAAGATGCAGACAAGTTAAGAGATGAAGGTGATGCTGCCTTAAAAGCAAAGAACTACCCTGAAGCCGTAGCCAAATATGGTGAGTACTTAAAATTGACAGAATACAAAGATACCGTTCGTATTTTCAACTGTGGTTTTAGCGCTAATCAGGCAAAGATGTACGAAGAAGCAGCCAAATATTTCGATATGGCTGTAAAATACAACTACAATTTGGACGATTCATACACGGGTGAAGCAATGGCTTATCGTAACCTGAACAAAACAGAAGAATTTGTATCAACTGTTGAAGCTGGTTTGAAAGCTCTTCCAGGAAACGCTAATTTGGAAAAGTTACTGTATTCATATTGTATCAAGCAAGGACAGGCTGCTCAAAAGAAAGGCGATATCGAAGGAGCTGAAGCTTTATACAAGAATGTATTGATCGCTTCTAACAAGAAATATCAGGAAGGTGCTTTATATAGCTTAGGTGCCATGTTGTATAATCAGGGAGCAACGACTTTGCAGAAAGTGACTCCACTGGCTACAACAGAGCCCGATAAATATAAAGCTGAAAAGGCGAAGGCAGATGAACAACTGAAAGAAGCTAAGGGTTACTTGGACAAAGCTTTAGAACTTAACCCTAACAATGCCAACGTCAAGAAACTGGTAGATGCTATTGCTGCAACTTTGCAATAAAAACAATATCTAACCAACTTATAAAATGTACGGGTTACGATAACAGATCAATGTTATCGTAACCTTTTTTTTACTTCCAACGGATCTGCTTACAATGATACGAGAATCCAAAATGATTCTCACTAATTTCAAAATCAAATCTCATTAGTTTTGAAATTGAAGCTTACCAGTCGCTTTTCTTCCCCTTTTGCCCCTAAAATTGATTCGCTTCATATATCTTTGCGTAACATTTTAAATTTAGGTTGAATGGTTAGTTTTCTTCAAGTGGATGGATTAACGAAGAGTTTTGGTGATTTGGTACTCTTCGAAAATATAACTTTCGGTGTAGCTCAAGGACAAAAGATAGGTTTGATAGCCAAAAACGGTTCTGGAAAAACAACATTGTTGAATATCATCGCCGGAAAAGAAGATTATGACAGTGGTTCTATTGTCTTCCGGAATGATTTGCGTGTCGGTTATCTTGAGCAGGCGCCACATTATCCAGAAGGATTAACCGTTCTTCAGGCTTGTTTTTATTCTAAAAATGAGACTGTACAGCTACTGGCTGAATACGAACAGGCTTTGGTGGAAGATGATACCGATAAATTGAACAGCCTGCTTGAACGAATGGACAGCCTGAAAGCCTGGGATTATGAGCAGCGAGCCAAACAAATCTTGGGCGAATTGAAGATTCACAACCTGGAACAAAAGGTGGAAAGTCTTTCCGGTGGACAGCTAAAACGTGTCGCTCTGGCCAATGTATTGATCACAGAGCCGGAACTGATTATTCTGGATGAGCCGACCAACCACCTGGATCTTGAAATGACAGAATGGCTGGAAGATTATCTGAACCGTTCAACTATCAGTATTTTGATGGTGACGCACGATAGGTATTTTCTGGACCGTGTTTGCAGTGAAATCATAGAAATAGATCAAAAGCAAATTTTTCAGTATAAAGGCAATTACAGCTATTACCTCGAAAAAAGGCAGGAACGTATTGATGCACAAAATGCAGAAGTGGAACGTGCAAGCAACTTATTGCGGAAAGAACTGGACTGGATGCGCCGTCAGCCACAAGCACGCGGGACAAAGGCCAAATATCGTATTGATGCCTTTTATGAACTGGAGAAAAAAGCGCACCAGCAACGCGAAGCGGGCCATGTAAACTTAGATGTAAAAGCATCGTACATCGGCTCAAAAATATTCGAAGCCGTTGATGTATGTAAACGGTTTGACGACTTAAAGATTACCGACCACTTTAATTATACGTTTGCCCGTTATGAAAAAATGGGAATTGTAGGGAACAACGGTACCGGAAAATCTACTTTCATAAAAATGCTGTTGGGCGAAGTGAAACCAGACAGCGGACACTTCGATATCGGAGAAACAGTCCGTTTTGGTTATTATAGTCAGGAAGGTTTACAGTTCGACGAACAAATGAAAGTGATTGATGTTGTTCAGAACATTGCTGAATATATCGATTTGGGTGACGGCCGCAAGATGGGTGTTGCACAATTCCTGAATTACTTTTTATTTACTCCCGACCGTCAGCACAGCTATGTTTATAAACTGAGTGGCGGAGAAAAACGCCGTCTATACCTTTGTACGGTATTAATGCGCAATCCGAACTTCTTGGTATTAGACGAGCCTACGAATGATCTTGACATTATCACATTAAATGTACTGGAAGAATACCTGCGTAGCTTTAAAGGATGCGTAATTGTTGTATCGCACGACCGCTATTTCATGGATAAAGTAGTCGATCATCTGCTGGTATTCCGCGGAAATGCTGATATCAAAGACTTTCCGGGCAATTATACGCAATACCGGGCATGGAAAGAGGAACAGGATCAGCTGAAGAAACAACAGGAACAAGCTTTGCAGAGCAAGCAGGCTCCGGCAGAAGAAAAGAGCCGGAAACCGGAAAAAGAAGTTAAACGGCGACTGACCTTCAAGGAAAAGAAAGAATTTGAAGCCCTCGATGCTGAAATACCGGCTCTGGAAGCAGAAAAGAAAGAATTGGAAACAGCCATGAGCAGCGGTACTTTATCGACCGATGAACTGTTGGCTAAATCGGCCCGCATCTCCGAATTAATGGAAGAACTGGATGAAAAGACAATGCGCTGGCTGGAACTGAGTGAATGGGTTTGAAAAACAGGATCAATATGGAATCATCGAACAAACCGGTTTTATGGAATCGTAACTTCGTGCAATGTTGCCTTTCTTACTTTCTGATGAATTTTGCCTTTTACATGCTGATGCCTACGATGCCAGTCTATCTGACGGAAGAATTAGGTATCGGAAAATCAGAAGTCGGCATTGCATTGTCCAGTTACACGATCGGCGTTCTATGCGTGCGTCCTTTTTCAGGATATCTGGTAGATTGTTTTTCCCGAAAGCCGTTGTATTTGTTTGCTTTTACTTTATTCGGACTCTTCTTCTTCGGATATTTCTTTACAGCTCTAAGTCTGTTATTGATCATTCGGTTTCTGCAAGGCGGTTTCATGGGGTTAACGTCTGTTGCCGGCAACACCATTACGATAGATGTCATTCCTTCTGCCCGAAGAGGAGAAGGAATGGGTTTCTATGGGTTAACGATCAATCTGGCCATGTCGCTGGCACCACTGGTAGCAGTTGCCGCATACGCCCACCACGGCTTTTCATCCATCGTCTGGATTTGTCTGGGTATTTCGTTAGCAGGCATACTTTCTGTCCTGTTCATCCAATATCCGGCTCGTAAACCCGTAAAACGTCCCTCCTTTTCGTTAGACCGTTTTATTCTGCTGACAGCATTGCCAGCTGCTGCAGCTTATATATTGATTGCTATCCCCTACGGTATGATTACCTCATTCGTCGTATTGTATGGAAAAGAAATCGGCATTACAGAACCGGGTTATTTCTTTGTGTTCATGGCTATTGGCGTAGGCATTTCCAGATTAATCTCTGGTCGTCTGGTCGATCATGGGAAGATACATCAAGTGGCTTCTTCATCCATTATTTGTCTGATTGTATTCTTTGCTTTATTTGCTACCATCCATGATCCAGCTGTATTCTATGGTTCTGCCCTATTCATTGGACTTGGTTTTGGCACTGGTGTACCTGCATTCCAGTGCTTGTTTGTCAATGTTGCCCCACATAACTTACGTGGAACCGCTACTTCTACTTATCTGACTTCATTTGATGTGGGTGTCGGTATTGGTATGCTTCTGGCTGGTTTTATCTCTGCGCATATTAACTTGTCGGCTGCTTATCTTTTTGGGTCATTTTGCTGCGTAATCTCTTTACTGGTTTACTGGCGTTGGACAAAAGCCTCCTATGAGAAGCATAAGATATTACAATGACATTACAAAATGATGGTAATTATGGCAAATTAATCTCATTTAGCTGCTTATTTCAGCTATACAATTGTAAATAGAAAGCCATAATCCTTGATATATATCAATTACAACAACGATTTTACATTTATTAATAGTGCTAGATAGTTATGCTATAAAACATCTATATATCTTTGCCTTCGAAAAAGAAATGATATCAACACTGGATGTTGGTAGAATGAGTTTAGGTTATATTTTAGGTTGTTTTTAGGTTTAATTATTTTAAGATTATTGATTATGAAACGTTTAGGTTTATTCGTTGCAGCCGTATTAATGAGCGCAACAGTTAGTTTTGCAAGTAACAAAAAACTTCCGTTCTCTGCAAATACATATCAGTTGAGCTGTTATTTGCAGTTAACATCTGATCAGGTTAAGGAAGTAGAAAACATCAACGATTACTTCCACGAAATGCAGAAAGCAAGTCTGCGTGCTTCAGATGATCAGAAAGAAGCTAAGATGCAGAAAGCAATCTACAGCAACTTGAAGTTGATGAAAAAGGTGCTGAATACAGAACAATATCGTAAATATGTTGCATTGATCAACGTAACTAACAACAACAATCGTTTATCTGGCTTTGATGTTGTTCCTGATTCTTATTTGGCAGATAACAAGTAAATTCAATTACTTACCCTATAAGAAAGAGACTTAGGCCCCGCGCCAAAGTCTCTTTTTTTATATAGACATTGAATCTATCCATTCCACCAGTTTATTTCATCAAGACAACCACCGGATTATCATCCGCTTTGATAGCTTTTAAAGCCTGTATTTCAGCTGGAAGTTCTGCTGCATTTGGATGCTCTTCAAACCATTCTGCTATTGTTTCGGCCGGTATTAGCTGAGCAAATTCGCCATCAGCTGTTACAAAAGTAGGTTGTAAAGGCAAGAATCCGTTCAGGTCGTTTTCCATTCCTTCTTCGTAAGCTGCCACCTTTGCTTCTCCGGTTTCCTTCAGATAAAGCGCATTATAGGCTTTTCGCTTGTCTTGTCGATAAAGATTGACGACAAAGCGCAACCACAAGAACCGGTCGTTTTCCATGACTTCCAACGGATAGATAGCGTCGTCTTTCTGCGCGTCATACCGGTCTTCCCGCTTCCACGTCATAGCTCCGAAATCAAACCGCCGTTCAGGCAATAAACCGTCTTTTGTCACCTGATAAATGGTATCATTGAAGAGCTCGCGAAAATAAAGCTTTTTGCCTACGTGCCAGAAAGGGTGTTCGGTTGGAATGAGCCCCATTTCATCTCCATTTTTGTAATGGATAAAAATCATTGAATGCCCCATCAATGCCTGTTGGAATACAGCAATGCTTTCAATATCGGCTTGGTTTCCGGAAACAATGGCTTTTTCTTCTCCATGAGAGGGAAAAGAAGCCAGCAAAGTTGTGTCACGATAAAGAATGACTCGGTCGGGTTTTGTGGCAGTAGCTGATGTGTGTTTCACCAAGGTTTGCTTGTCCAAGTAATCATTCGAATCAATCCCAAACAAGCCATCACTTAATTCTACTTCTTTCGATGTACCGACAAAATTTCCATCTGTATCATAAATAGCAGAAACACCGTCACCCTTCAAGAAATAAAGATATCCGTTTGCCGCATCGAGCCAGCCGGTCAGTTCCCGACATCCTTCCGGATCATTCCCGATATGCCCGACTGATGCTACAAACCGCCCGTCAGATTTATTAAAAGAATAGCATTGTTTTTGGGACGAAGAAACAATCAAACGGTTTCCAGCCACACGTATGGAAGGAGCATTTCCAACTAAAACACTGTCGGTTGTTTCTAAGGGGATATATGTTACTTCTCGAAAATAATCAGAAGCCTTTAAGGTTGTTATGGCAGAATAGGCTGATCCTACAGGGATCGTTTCCAATTCGCCTTTCGTAGTGGAAGAACTGCAACTGCATCCTAACCATATACTCAAGGGTAAAGCCCAATACAAAGGATTTATTCTCATGGTCTGTCAGATAAATATTAAAAAGTTAACAATTTGATGAGCCAAGAAGAAAACAAGGGAACACTGCTCCCAAAAGCCTTGTTCCCTTGTCAACTGCTTACTATATTTTATTTCTTGGCAGCTTTCTTAGCAGCCTTAGCTTCTTTCTTGGCTATTTTTTCCCATTCTTTTGCGCCTAATTCTTTCTGTTTCGCAGTAAATTCTTCAGCGATCTTCATTGAAGCGGCTTCTTCTTCCGGAGTAGCAAACGCATGTTTGTATCCTTTTACATCGTTCCAATGTCCGCGAGTGAAGTCAGGGAAGGCAACGGCAGCACAACCGTTATCCATAGAAATAGCACCTAATTCAGCCAAGCTACACCATTCAGCCAAATCATATACATCCATATCCAAAGGCAGACCGTTCTGCAGGCAGTATACCAAGCGTGAATCCATGATGAAGTCCATACCACCGTGTCCACCTACTTCCTTAGCCATCTCACCGTATTTCTTCAAGATCGGATGCTGGTATTTCGCAACCAACGCTTCCATTTCTTCCTTCGGCAAGAATGAATGTGTACTCAAATTATCAACTTTGGGCTGAACGCCTGATGCTGCCATCTGTTCTGAATCGAGAGCATAACCTTCTACCGGATACTTATTGGCAAAACCTTTAGTTCCAGTCAGCTGATACAAACGGTTATACGGTTGCGGATTCATAACGTCATGCTGGATTTCGATTACTTTTCCATTTTCTGTACGAATCAAAGTAGTCGTATGATCACCATTGCGGAAGTTGTCGCACTTCTCGCCTGTAGCCTTTTCAACCAAGGCTTTACCATGAACCGATTTCGTATCCATAGCTACCAAAGTAGTCATACGGTCGCCACGATGGATATCCAAAGCCTGAGCAACCGGGCCTAAGCCATGAGTAGCGTACACATCACCTCTGTTTTCTTTGTTATAACGCAAACGCCAGCCTAACTTATCTTCTTTTCCGTTCTTCCAATAGTAATCCCAAAACTCATCCAAGTTGTGAATATAAGCACCCTGTGCACGGATTACTTCGCCGAAAACTCCCTGCTGAGCCATATTCAAGGTATTCATTTCAAACCAGTCGTAGCAGCAGTTTTCCAAAATCATACAATGCTTGCGCGTCTTTTCTGTCAGGTTGATCAATTCCCAGCACTGTTCCAAATTCATGGCAGAAGGAACTTCTATAGCCGTGTGCTTACCGTTTTCAAGTGCACATTTGGCAATCGGGAAATGATGATCCCAATCGGCAGCAATATAAACCAAGTCTATATCTTCACGCTGGCAAAGTTCTTTATAGCCTTCAGCTCCGGAATAAATAGCAGCTGGCGGCAGACTAGCCTTACGCAAAATATCCTGACATTTCTCGGCACGTTCTTTCTCGTAGTCACACAGCGCTACAATCTGAACACCCGGAATGTAAGTAAAGCGTTCCACCGCACCCGGACCACGCATACCTAAGCCGACGAAACCTACACGGACAACATTCAGCTTCGGAGCTTTCATTCCCAAAGCATGTTCCTGACCAGCAGGACGTTCTGGAGTATCAATTACAATCGTTCCCTTTTCCCAATGCCACTTCGTTGAAGGAGACAAAGATTGCGCGTTCATGGATACGGGAGTACAGATAAGCGCGAACGCTGCGCAGGCTCCGATCACCCACTGAGTAATTTTCTTCATGTCTTTATTATTTATAAATTATTTAATGTATATAGGCTGAATTAAATTCAATTTTCATCTATCTCACTACCACTTACAAGTAAATAATGTAATTATCATCCTTTGAAAGGACAAATATATTCAAAATATTGGAATAATCAGCCTTTATTTCTTAAAAATTATCTGAGTATCACCAGATAGTCGCCTGTTCTACGTATGCAAGAGATTCGATTCTGCCTGGAAAGTAATTGTTTGACAATTGTCAAAAAGCTTTTCCACATATATGATAAAGCTTTATCACATATATAGAAAAGCTTTATGACTTCTGTCAAACAATCAAAAGATAACGTATTCTATATTCAAAGCTAACGAATGTTGTATTCTCTCTTAATGATAATCCGGCTGGACCAACATAAAAAGCAAGAATGAAAACTTAGAAATAAAAATCAGTTCCACCTTGGCGATTAGTAATTAATCCCTATCTTTGTGTTTCAAATGAACAAAAATTAAGAAATAATGCCGAATATCTCACAACGAGGAGTCAATATGCCGGCTTCTCCTATCAGAAAACTTGTTCCGCTGGCCAATCAGGCAAAAGCTAAGGGAATTAAAGTGTATCACCTCAATATCGGGCAACCGGATGTACCAACACCCGAAGTCGCGATGGAGGCGATGCGCCGTATTGACCGCACCGTGCTTGAATATTCGCCCAGTGAAGGAATCCGCAGTTTCCGAGAAAAATTAGTGAAGTATTACGCGAAATTCAATATTATAGTCGACGCTGACGATATCATCATTACGACCGGAGGTTCGGAAGCCGTATTCTTCTCGTTTATGGCCTGTCTGGATCCGGGAGATGAAATTATTGTTCCCGAACCTGCCTATGCCAACTATATGGCATTTGCCATTTCGTGTGGCGCAGTCATCAAAACCATCCCTTCCACCATCGAAGAAGGATTCGCTCTTCCCTCGGTAGAACGGTTTGAAGAACTGATTACTCCGCGTACCAAAGCCGTTCTGATCTGTAATCCGAACAATCCGACCGGCTATCTATATACCCAGAAGGAAATGAATCAGATTCGTGACATTGTCAAGAAATACGATCTGTTCTTATTTTCGGACGAAGTCTATCGTGAATTCTGTTATACAGGCGCACCTTATATTTCTGCCTTCCATCTGAAAGGGATTGAGAACAATGTGGTACTGGTTGATTCCGTATCCAAAAGATACAGCGAATGTGGTATCCGTATCGGAGCCCTGATCACCAAGAACCAGATGGTGAAAGAGAATGTCATGAAATGGTGCCAGGCCCGCCTGAGTCCGCCTTTAATCGGTCAGATTATTGCAGAGGCATCATTGGATACACCCAATGACTACATGCTGAATGTATATAATGAATATGTAGAACGGCGTAAATTCCTAATCGACGGATTGAACCGGATTCCGGGATGTTATTCGCCGATTCCGATGGGAGCTTTCTATACGGTGGCAAAACTGCCGGTAGACGATGCCGACAAGTTCTGTGCCTGGTGCTTGAGTGACTTCGAATATGAAGGACAAACCGTCATGATGGCGCCGGCTTCGGGTTTTTATACTACACCCGGGTTAGGAAAAGACGAGGTACGTATGGCTTACGTGCTCAAAAAAGAAGACCTGGCGAAAGCGCTGATCGTACTCCAAAAGGCACTTGAAGCGTATCCGGGCCGAACCATTTAACAAAAAGGAACTGGATGAATCTGGAACTGTTTATCGCAAGAAAGATACATTTCGACAAGAATGGTGACAGACAAGCTACACCTCCGGCTATCCGGATTGCCATGATTGGCATTGCTTTAGGCTTGGCTGTCATGATTCTTTCTGTAGCCATTGTGATCGGATTCAAGAAAGAAGTGCGGAATAAAGTCATCGGATTCGGTACGCATATTCAGATATCCAATTTCGACAACAATACCTCCTACGAAACCATACCGATTGCCTTTTCGGATACCTTGTTGCAAGCGCTGGCTGCGAATCCGGCTATTGCTCATGTAGAAACCTTCGCTACCAAACCGGGGATTCTGAAAACGGAGCAGGATTTCCAAGGAATTGTCTTGAAAGGTGTTGACGAACAGTATGACTGGACTTTCCTGAAGAAAAACCTGAAAGAAGGAGATATCCTGCATTTTGATCCGGATAAACGATCGACCGACGTATTGATCTCAAAATACCTGTCTGACCTGTTAGGCTTGAAACTGGGAGATTCATTCCTCACCTACTTTGTCGGCGAAGAAGTCCGCGTTCGGAAGTTTCACATTTCCGGCATCTACGAAACTGGTTTTGCCGACTACGACAAACTGTTTGTCTTTGCCGACATCAGACAAGTCAGACGTTTGAACGGATGGGACGACGACCAGGTAAGCGGCGTCGAACTATTGGTACACGATTATGATCAGCTCGACCAGACAGCCGAAGATCTTTACTTCGAAATGGCCAACCGGCAAGACCGCGAAGGCAACAGCTATTACGTCCGTTCCATTAAAGACCTGAATCCGATGATATTCAGCTGGCTGGATGTACTCGACATCAATGTCGTTGTTATCCTTGTCCTTATGCTGGCCGTTGCCGGCTTTACTATGATTTCCGGCTTACTCATTATCATTCTGGAACGGACCAATATGATCGGCATTCTAAAAGCCTTAGGGCAGAACAACCGGAGCATACGGAAAGTATTCTTATATGTATCATTCTTCCTCATCGGCAAAGGAATGCTTTGGGGAAATGTAATCGGGATAGCCATTTGCCTGCTTCAATCAACAACCCATATTCTCAAGCTGGACCCAACCATTTATTATCTGGATGCCGTTCCTATAGATTTAAGCCTTACCTCGCTGATATTATTGAACATCGGGACACTGGCAATTTCCATGTTAATGATGTTAGGACCTTCTTATCTGATTACCCAAATAAGTCCGGCCCGGAGTATACGTTTTGAATAAGGACAAGACCTGTTCGCATAGAGAAATGAACAGTAATTGTAAAAAGTCACAACTTATTGGTAAATTGTCTTGTTTATTTAATTGAAGCATATCATACATGAATCATTATTTTAATTGATCGCTCAAATGAAAATATTACGAGGAATTATCACTACCCTTTGGATTTGTGTAGGATTGACATCCTGCATACAAGACGAGCCATTATGCCCGGAAGCAGAAATAGAGTCATTTACGCTCCCGGCTGAAATTCTGTTTAGCGACCCGGTAATCAACCAAGGCCAGAATACAATTCAGGTACTGTTAAACCCAAATACAGACCGAAGCGCTTTAGCCCCGCAAATAACAGTCAACGAATATTCAACCGTATCACCAGCTTCCGGCGAAACAGTTGATTTTACGGAACCGGTAACCTATAGAGTAACAGCGCAAGACGGCATCCATACCCGCGACTATCAGGTACAGATGATCGTAATGCAAGACGAAGACGTCTATACATCGCTGATGAAAAACTTTGATTTTTCCTATTGGGAAGAAAACAGCACATTCCATTACGCGACTCCCGTACAAAAGACAAATGATGGTACTACCTACAGCATCTTTTCAACCAGTAACCAGGGTGTTGCCTTGTACCAGCAATTTTCGGTACCCGAACAGTATCCTACGTATGCAATCGCACACAATGACGGTTATGCAGCTAAAATGATCACGAAAGTAGGACCCGGGAATATTTTAGGTCTTCAATACATACCCATCGTGGCAGGTTCCTTATACACAGGTACCATGAATCTGTTAAATGCCCTCCGGGATCCATTGACAGCCACACAGTTGGGCCGATCATTCAATCAGATACCAGTCCGTTTTACCGGTAAGTATAAATATAAAGCCGGTTCGGGTGATTATATTGGTTCGGATGGGAACCCAAAACCGGGCGTAAAAGATTCATGCGCCATTTATGCCGTTTTCTACCGGATAGATAAAAACCTGCAAGTATTGGATGGAACAAATGTACACAGTCATCCTAATATCATCCTGCAGGCCATGCTTCCTGACCGGTCATCAACAGCAGGAGACGACTTTCAGGCATTTGATATAGAATTCAAGCGGATGAACGACGAAGTAATTGATTTCAACAAGCATGAATATAAATTAGCAGTCGTTTTCTCTTCCAGCTTTTGGGGAGACCGCTACGAAGGAACACCAGGCAGTGAACTGGTAGTCGATGACGTAAAAATCATTACTGAAGGCGATGAAAAGGGTTTATAGTATTAATACAGGACAAATGAATATGAAAAATATATGGATTATACGAATAGCAGCCTGTTTGCTGCTTTTATCGGTAAGCACTTCTGTTTTTGCCCAGGAATTCAAACAAAACTGGGAAAAGAAAGTCTTTGCAGCCTATAACTTAGGGGGAACAAGTCCGCTTCCTATTCCAGCTGAAATCCGTAAAATAAATTACTGGAAACCCGGATTTGGCGGCACATTAGCTTTTCATCTGACAAGATGGCTGGATGCAAATTGGGGAGTTACAACCGGTTTAGCCATCGACTTGAAAGGAATGAAAGTAGAAGCAGATGTAAAATACTTATATACAAGCCTGGTTGTCGGAGAAGGTGATCATGCCGGTAAATTCACAGGAACTTTTTCCGGAAAAGATCAGACCAATGTTCGCAACGACTATTTAATTTTGCCTATTATGGCGGCCTGGCGGCCAAATGACCAATGGGCTGTACGCCTGGGCGGTTATGTTGCCTTTCAGAATGATGCCAAATTTGAAGGCGTAGCATCAGACGGCTATATACGCAACGGCGGACCCACCGGAGAGAAGATCACTGTAGAAAGTGCCACTTATGATTTCGCTAATGAAGTCCGTTCGTTTGACGCTGGCATAATGGCATCGGGCGACTGGTTCTTTACGAAGAAGATGGCAGCAACCGCACAGCTTTCCTGGGGCTTAGTACCTATCTTTCCATCAGATTTCGAAGGTCTATCCTATAAGATGTATAACATCTACCTTTCTTTGGGAATTGCCTATCGGCTATAAAGAGAAAAAGATGGCACGAACTCCTCCCTGTGAAGCATTCGTGCCATACATTCTTTTCTGTAAGCCCTAATTCAATGGGTCAATATTTCCAATCCATGATCCGTCATTACAAAAGTATGCTCCCATTGTGCAGAAGGCAGTCCGTCATCAGTCAATACCGTCCAGTTATCATCCGCATCAATATAAACATCATAACGTCCCATATTGATCATCGGTTCGATGGTAAACACCATTCCCGGAACCAGCAGCATGCCTGTTCCTTTTCTTCCGAAATGGGTGACTTCTGGTTCTTCGTGAAATTCCAATCCAACGCCATGACCGCATAAATCACGTACTACGGAGTACCCGTTCTTCTCGGCATGTTTCTGAATGGCATGACCTATATCGCCTACAAAGCCAAAAGGTTGAGCCGCCTCCATGCCTATCTGCAGACATTCTTTCGTCACTTCTACCAGACGGCGTTTGGCCGGAGAAACATTTCCAATCATAAACATACGGGATGCATCCGAATAATAACCGTCTAAAATCGTTGAAGCATCTACATTGATGATATCTCCGTCCCGCAGAATTTCTTTCTCACTGGGAATACCATGGCAAACCACTTCGTTGATAGAAGTACAGACACTTTTCGGGAAGCCTTCATAATTAAGAGGCGCCGGAATAGCTCCGTGATCCATCGTATACTCATAAACTAACTTATCAATCTGTGCCGTCGACATTCCTTCTTTAATTTCATGCTCAACCAGATCAAGAACGCCAGTATTGATTACTCCACTACGACGGATTCCTTCAATCTGCTCCGGAGTCTTTATCAGGCTTCTCTTCGGGACCAAATGTCCTTTATTCTGGTAATACAGCACTTGCTTGTCCAACTCGGTCAAAGGCTGTCCTTTGATCAAGTGCCAATTGTTGATTTTTCTTCTTGACATCATTGTTTTCCTTTTTAGTCATACAAAAGTACGCAAACCTTTTATTATAATCCCACAGTTATATAAGTATTATTCATTCTCTTTCCTAAAAAGCACAAACAGTTTGGAAAGAAATACGTATCTTTGTCATCTGTTATTATAGAAATACCCAATATACAATGGCATCAAAAGTAACAAAAGGTTTCTTAATTCTATTTTGGTCATTATTCATCGCCGGCATAGTTGCCGTCTATCTACTTTTTGCAGCTATAGCCAATGGCTCAATCGGTTATATGCCACCTGTGGAACAATTGGAAAACCCGATTGACAAATACGCATCACAGGTTATTTCTTCAGATGGAAAAACAATAGGAAGTTATGCGCACAGTTCAGACAACCGCATCTTCGTTACATACAACGACTTGTCACCCGACCTGGTAAAAGCTTTGATTGCAACTGAAGACGTCCGATTCGCTGAACATAGCGGCATTGACGCTATCGGTCTGTTTCGTGCCATTATCAAGCGAGGCATTCTGATGCAGAAAAGTGGTGGTGGAGGAAGTACCATCACCCAGCAGTTAGCGAAACAGTTATTCTCGCCAAGCGCTGATAACTTTATGGAACGACTGTTCCAAAAACCCATCGAATGGGTAATTGCAGTACAGTTGGAGCGGTATTATACCAAAGAGGAAATCATCAATATGTACTTGAACAAGTTTGATTTCCTTTATAACGCTGTTGGAATCCAGTCGGCAGCTTCTGTCTATTTCGGGAAAACACCGAAGACACTGACCATCGAAGAAGCAGCTACCCTGGTAGGTATGTGCAAGAATCCCTCCTATTTCAATCCAGTTCGCAGAAACGAACGCACACGCGGACGTAGAAATACAGTTCTTGACCAAATGCAGAAAGCCGGATACATCACACAGGCTGAATGTGATTCTTTAAAAAAGCTGCCTTTGAAACTCCGTTTTCAGAGGATCGACCATAAAGATGGTTTAGCCCCTTACTTCCGGGAGTTCTTGCGTATGACGCTGACGGCCAAAAAACCGAACCGGAAAAATTACGCTTCTTGGCAAGAACAGAAATTCAAGGAGGATTCTGTTTCGTGGGAAACAAATCCGTTATATGGCTGGTGCAATAAAAATAAACGGGCCGACGGTGAGTTTTATAATCTCTATACCGACGGCTTAAAAATATACACCACCATAGATTCACGCATGCAGAAGTATGCAGAAGATGCCGTACGTGAACACATCGGAGAATACCTGCAGCCTCAATTCACAAGAGAGAAAAAAGGACGTAGCTATGCCCCGTTCTCTCGAGACCTTACAGCAGGAGAAATAGATACTATTCTGATGCGTGCAATGCATCAGACCGACCGTTATCGCTGGATGAAGAAAAGCGGTATGAAAGAAGCTGAAATGCGGGCAGAATTCCAGAAGCCTGTAGAAATGCGTGTATTCACCTGGAACGGTCCTGTTGATACCATCATGTCACCGTGGGATTCTATCCGTTATCATAAAGGCTTTCTGCGTTCAGCCTTCATGTCGATGGATCCGCATAACGGCTACGTTAAAGCTTATGTCGGAGGCATTGATTACAACTATTTCCAATATGATATGGTGAATGGAGGACGCCGGCAAATTGGCTCAACCATTAAACCTTATTTATATTCATTAGCCATGATCGAAGGAATCAGTCCTTGTGATGAAATGCTGCATGTTCAGCAACAACTGACAGATGAGAATGGTAAATTATGGATTCCAAGAAACTCTAATAAGAAACGCATTGGCGAAATGGTCAGCATCCAATGGGGATTACAAAACTCAGACAACTGGGTAACCGCTTACCTGATGAGTAAGTTATCGCCATACACATTTGTCCGCTTATTACATTCCTTCGGATTAAAAGGAGATATAGATCCAGTCGTTTCTGTCTGTCTGGGAACACCCGATGTTTCAGTAGGAGAAATGGTTAGTGCCTATTCAACTTTTGCCAATCAGGGCATTCGTGTAGAGCCTTTATACGTAACTCGCATAGAAGACTCATACGGTAACACCATTGCGAACTTCACAACTCAAGTCAATGAAGTCTTGACAGAAGATGCTTCATACAAGATGTTGCATATGCTGCGAAGTGTAATCGATGGTGGCACAGGCGGACGTATTCGCGGACGTTATCACATCAAAGCCCCGATGGGAGGTAAAACCGGTACGACACAAAATAACTCTGATGCCTGGTTTATGGGCTTTACTCCAAATCTGGTTTCAGGTTGTTGGGTTGGAGGTGAAGAACGATCCATTCATTTTGACCGGATGGAATGGGGACAAGGTGCTGCTTCAGCGTTACCTGTATATGGTTTATTCATGCAAAAAGTCTATGCTGATAAGTCTTTAGGTTATTCGGAAGAAGAAGATTTTGAGATTCCGGAACAATATAAAGACCCTTGCGCTAACAAATCGTCAGAATCCACAACGACTAATCAAGAAAATTACCCTAGTGGAATAGACAAAATGTTCGAATAAATCACTATATTTGCCATTATTCACTCAATAAAGCGAAGAATGTATGGTTAACAGAGAGTTGATTTGCCCTCAGAGTATCGTTGTTGTCGGTGGTTCAAATAATATACATAAGCCCGGAGGACGACTGGTTAGAAATCTGTTAGATGGGAAATTTAAAGGCAGTTTGTATGTAGTCAATGCAAAAGAGACAGATGTTCAGGGTTTAAAATCCTATCATTCCGTTCAAGACATACCGGAAACGGAAATGGCTATCATTTCTATTCCAAGTAAAGCCTGCGTAGAAGTAGTTGACGTACTGGCTCACCAGAAAAACGTAAAAGCCTTTATCATCATTTCGGCCGGATTTGGAGAAGAAACGAAAGAAGGAGGAATACTTGAAGACAAGATTCTGGAAATAATCAATGAAGTAGGAGCTTCGCTGATCGGTCCGAATTGCATCGGTTTAATGAATATTCATTTCCATGGTGTCTTTACCCAACCGATTCCTGAGTTTCATCCAGACGGTGTTGATTTTATTTCCAGTTCGGGAGGAACAGCTCTATTCATCATCGAATCAGCCTTAAGTAAAGGATTGAGATTTTCATCGGTATGGTCAGTTGGAAACTCCAAACAACTAGGTGTGGAAGATATTCTGGAATATATGGACCGGAATTTCAACGCTGCTACCGATTCCAAAATCAAGATGCTTTATATCGAACAGATCAAAGATCCGGACAAGCTCTTATATCACGCATCATCTCTCATTAAGAAAGGATGCAGAATAACAGCTATTAAGGCAGGCAGTACTGAATCAGGAAAACGAGCAGCCTCTTCTCATACAGGAGCCATTGCCAGCTCTGATTCAGCCGTAGAAGCTTTATTCAGAAAAGCGGGTATCGTTCGTTGTTATAGCCGTGAAGAATTAACGACTGTCGCCAGTATCTTTACCCTAAAAGAAGTAAAGGGTAAGAATTGTGCCATCGTAACACATGCCGGTGGACCGGCAGTCATGCTTGCCGATGCATTATCAAAAGGACGATTGAATGTTCCAGATCTAAACGGACCTATTGCAGAAGAACTGAAAAGTAAGTTATATCCAGGAGCAGCCGTTGGTAATCCAATTGATATCATCGGAACAGGAACTCCAGAGCACTTGGCAACCGCTATTGACTATTGCGAGAACCGGTTCGATAACATCGATTTGATGATGGTTATTTTCGGTAGTCCGGGATTGGTTAAACTCTATGATGCTTATGAAGTACTTCACAAGAAGATGGAAGAATGCCGAAAACCAATCTTCCCAGTATTACCTTCTATTGTAACAGCCGGTCCAGAAGTACAAAGCTTCATCAAGAAAGGTCATGTCAATTTCTCGGATGAAGTAACACTTGGTACTGCTTTGGCACGTGTCCTTAATACTCCGAAACCAGCAAGTACGGATATTCAGCTTTATGGAGTTGATGTTCCGGAAGTAAGAAGGATTATTGACCGCCTGCCATCAGAGGGCTATCTAAGTCCAGAAGAAACGCGTTTGTTACTTAAAGCTGCGAATATACCATTGGTAGAAGAATTTACTTCAAGCGACAAAGAAGAATTACTGGCTTTTGCCCGTAAAATAAAATATCCAGTAGTAGCTAAAGTGGTAGGACCAGTACATAAAAGTGATATTGGCGGTGTTGCCTTAAATATCCGGTGCGATGAACATTTACTGTTCGAATATGAGCGTATGATGAAGTTGCCTGGAGTAACAGGTATCATGGTTCAACCGATGTTGAAAGGCCAAGAATTATTCTTAGGTGCTACCTATGAAAACAAGTTCGGTCATATTGTATTCTGTGGCTTAGGTGGTATTTTCGTGGAAGTATTGAAAGATGTTAGCTATGGTCTTGCGCCTCTATCCTACGAAGAAACATTCTCTATGATTCATTCATTGCGGGGTTATCCGATTATTAAAGGTACGCGCGGGCAAAAAGGAATTGATGAACAACAATATGCTGATCTAATTGTTCGCCTATCCACATTACTTCGTTTTGCAAATGAAATAAAAGAGATGGATATAAATCCATTGGTTGCAACCGATCGAGGTTTATTTGCCGTGGATGCTCGTATTCGCATCGAGAAATAATAAGAGATCATAAAGGTTGTTCTTTTCAAGAAAGGAACAACCTTTTTTATTTGTTTTACGGTAATATTCCCGTACATTTGCATAAATCAATAAAAATATAGAGAGAATGAAAACACATCTTCTGAAAACGATAATCAGTTTGGTCTTTTTCGGAGTTTTGCACACCAGCTGTCAGTATACCTCACAAAAGGAAACAGACAATGCTGTTAAATTCGATTCAATTCTGGTTGATAAGACTTATCATTTGCTGGATAATCCGGAGAATCCAAACTGCAACCTGCAAATTAAATTCATTTATCCTGTTTCTGCAGAGAAAAGTCAATTGGCCGATATCCAGAAACAATTTGTACTGGCCTATTTTGGTGAAGCATACGAAAACTTATCGCCTCAAGATGCCGTAGCTAAATACACAAACGATTATCTGGCAGCATATAAGGAACTGGAACCTGATTACGAAGAAGAACTGAAAAGAGCTGAAGACGGAACACCTATTGGTGCCTGGTTCTCTTATTATGAGTTATCGTCTAACCAGATTCAGTTCAATCAGCATGATTTAATCAGTTTTACGGTAAACTTTGAGAATTATACTGGAGGAGCTCACGGTGCTCATGCCTATAATCATTTTGTCATAGACTTAAAAAGTGGAAAAAAACTGACTGAAGAGGATATATTCACAGATAACTATCAAGAAGCTTTGGCTGAAATTCTGGTAAATCAAATAGCCAAACAGAATAATGTTACCGATCCAAAAGAATTGGAAAACATGGGATTCTTTAGTGTGGACGAGATCTATCCAAACAATAACTTCCTGGTTGATGAAACAGGAATTACTTATACATTTAATGAATACGAAATAGCAGCATACGTAGTCGGTCCGATTCATGTACATATTCCTTATGAGGAAGTACAATTATTATTGAAGAAAGAGAGTCCGATCGCATCGTTAGCTGGCTTATAATATGATAATTGATAAATATGGAACAAGATAACAATCCTATCCGTCCTGCCTGTGTAGACGAGCAATTGGCTATTCTGCAAGGATATTTTCCACATTTGAATGAAAAGCAGATTAAGCAGTTCAGCTCTTTATATGAATTGTATGCTGATTGGAATGCTAAAATCAATGTTATATCCAGAAAAGATATTGAGAACCTGTATCTTCATCATGTCTTGCACTCATTGGGCATTACGGCCATGTTGCATTTTAAAGACGGTTCATCCGTCATGGATTTAGGGACAGGAGGTGGATTTCCGGGAATTCCATTGGCAATTTTATTCCCAAATGTTAAGTTTCATCTGGTTGACAGCATCGGAAAGAAGATTAAAGTCGGACAGGCCGTCGCTGAAGCGATCGGATTACAGAATGTAACATTCCGTCATTGCCGGGGAGAAGAAGAAAAACAAGTATTCGACTTCGTAGTAAGCCGGGCAGTCATGCCTCTCGCTGATCTTGTAAAAATCGTCCGGAAGAATATCCGAAAAGAACAGATCAATGCTTTGCCCAACGGGCTTATCTGTCTAAAAGGAGGCGAACTGGCACATGAAATACTACCGTTCAAAAACCAGGCTATCCAATTGGACCTGTCAGATACATTCTCTGAAGAATACTTCAAAACCAAAAAAGTAGTATACGTACCGCTATGATGGAGATCAAACAATTCACGGTTAATTTCTTTGGAGAGAACTGCTATTTGTTATATGACGAAACAAAGGAAGCCGTTCTTATAGATTGCGGATGCATGAACAGACAAGAGTTTTCTCAAGTTGAAGGATGCATCACCCAACAGCAATTAGTCATTAAGCACCTTCTTTGCACCCATTATCATGTAGATCATCTGATGGGTGCCGCTTTGGTTTATCAGCAATACGGACTTCTTCCAGAAGTTTGTCAGGAAGATATCGTCGTGTTACCGTCTGTCAGCCAGCAAGCAGTTATGTTCGGATTACCCAACATACAAGAAACTGCTATCGGAGCTTATCTGAACGAAGGAGATGTGATTAGTTTCGGCCATACAAAACTGACAGTAATAGCTGTTCCAGGACATTCTCCCGGCAGTGTAGCCTTTTATGAGAAAGAACGAGGGTGTGTCTTTGTAGGCGATGCCTTGTTTGCTGGCAGCATCGGACGAACAGATCTTTGGGGCGGAAATGCTCAGCAGTTGGTTGACTCTATTCACAAGGCATTATTTACCTTGCCTGACTCAACGGTTGTTTATCCGGGACATGGTCCGATGACAACCATTGCTTATGAGAAATCAAATAATCCTTACTTATAAAAATATCAACTTATGGATACAACTAAATTTGTTAATCGCCATGTAGGTATCACAGCGGAAGATCTTCCAGATATGCTGAAAGCTGTTGGTGTGAATACACTTGACGAGCTGATTGACCAGACTATTCCGGCCAACATACGTTTGAAGCAGCCGTTGAACCTGCCCGAACCCATGACAGAACGCGAATTCGCTGAACATATTAACGAATTAGCTTCAAAGAATGAAGTTTTTACTTCTTATATTGGAATGGGTTGGTATGATACTATTTGTCCGGCACCTATTCAACGCAACGTATTTGAGAATCCGGTTTGGTACACGTCTTATACACCGTATCAAGCTGAAGTTTCACAAGGCAGATTGGAAGCCTTACTGAATTTCCAGACAGTTATCTGTGATCTGACAGGTCTTCCTTTGGCTAACTGTTCTTTGCTTGACGAAGCTACTGCTGCAGCCGAAGCTGCAACCATGTTCTTCGGAGCTCGCAGTCGTGCTCAAATCAAGGCTGGAGCTAATGTTATATTCGTAGACGAAAAGGTATTTGCCTCTACACAGGCAGTTATCCATACTCGTGCTATTCCACAGGGAATGAAGATTGTGACAGGCGACTATAAGACATTTGCTTTCACTCCGGAAGTTTTCGGAGCTATTGTACAGTACCCGAATGCAGATGGTTCAATAGAAGACTATCAGGAATTCATCAATCGCGCACATGCTAACGGCACAAAAGTAGCTGTTGCAGCAGACCTGATGAGTCTGGTATTATTGACTCCTCCGGGAGAATGGGGCGCCGACGTCGTATTCGGAAGCAGCCAGCGTTTTGGTATCCCAATGTTCTACGGCGGACCATCAGCAGCATACTTTGCAACAAAAGATGAATATAAACGTGCGATTCCGGGACGTATCATCGGTATCTCAAAAGATGCTTACGGCCATCCGGCTTACCGTTTGGCACTGCAAACCCGTGAACAGCATATCAAACGTGAGAAAGCAACATCCAATATTTGTACAGCACAGGCTTTATTGGCAACAATGGCCGGATTCTATGCTGTTTACCACGGAGCAGAAGGATTGAAGAACATTGCCGGCCGCATTCATGCAACAGCCGGTTTCGTAGCTAAAGAGCTGGAGAAATTAGGATACAAACAATTGAACAAAGATTTCTTCGATACGCTGAAGATTGAATTACCAGCTAATGTATCTATTGAAGCATTGCGTGAAATCGCTCTGGAATGCAAAGTCAACCTACGTTACTTCGACAGCGGTCTGGTTGGAATCAGTATTGATGAAACAACTCAACCAACAGATGTTGGTGTCCTGATGTACATCTTCTCGGGTGCAGCCGGCAAAGATTACATGTTGCAGGAAGCCATTCCGTGCCAGACTTATTTTGATCCGAAGTTTGCCCGTACATCAGCCTTCCTGCAAGAAGACGTATTCAAGAAATATCATACCGAAACAGAACTGATGCGTTATATCACTCGTTTGGGAAGAAAGGATATTTCTCTGGCTCAGTCGATGATTTCTTTAGGTTCATGTACCATGAAGTTAAATCCGGCTTCAACCATGCTGCCTCTGAGTTTAGCTCAATTCCAGAATATTCACCCGTATGCACCGGAAGATCAAGTGGAAGGTTATAAGGAACTGATCGAAAACTTATCTTCTTATCTTTGTGAAATAACCGGATTTAAGGGATGTACTTTACAACCTAATTCAGGAGCTGCTGGCGAATATACGGGTTTACGCGTAATCCGTGCTTATCTGGAAAGCATCGGTCAAGGTCATCGAAACATTGTTCTGCTGCCGGCTTCAGCCCACGGAACGAACCCGGCCAGTGCTATCCAATGTGGATTTACAACGGTTACCGTAAAATGTGATGAAAACGGAAACATTGATCTGGAAGATTTCCGGGCAAAAGCGGAAGCCAACAAAGACAATCTGGCAGCCAGCATGATTACTTATCCGTCTACTCACGGTATCTTCGAAGCGGATATCAAGGAAATGTGTGAGATTGTTCACGCCTGCGGCGGACAATTATACATGGATGGAGCCAATATGAATGCGCAAGTCGGATTAACCAATCCGGGTACAATCGGTGCGGATGTTTGCCACTTGAACCTGCATAAGACATTCTCTTCTCCTCACGGTGGTGGCGGTCCTGGCGTAGGTCCGATCTGTGTAGCAGAACATCTGGTTCCGTTCTTGCCTCAACATCCGGTTCTGTTTGGAAGCGACCTGAATACTGTTGCAGCTGCTCCTTATGGTAGTGCAGGCATTCTTCCTATTACATACGGATACATTCGTATGTTAGGAACAGAAGGATTAACTATGGCTACCAAGATTGCCATTCTGAATGCTAATTATTTAGCAGCTAAGTTTAAAGATACATACGGAGTTGTCTATACTGGAACAACAGGACGTGTAGGCCATGAACTAATTCTCGAATGCCGTACCGTTAAAGAACGCACAGGTATTGATGAAAGTGATATTGCCAAGCGTCTGATGGACTTCGGTTACCATGCTCCTACTCTATCTTTCCCAGTTCATGGAACATTGATGGTCGAACCGACTGAAAGTGAAAGTAAAGCTGAACTGGATCGCTTTGTAGAAGTTATGGAATGTATCTGGAACGAAATCAAGGAAGTTGAAAATGGAGAAGCCGACAAGGTTGATAATGTACTGAAGAACGCTCCGCATCCGGAATATGAAGTTACTGCTAACGAATGGGATCACAGCTATCCGCGCAGTAAAGCTGCATTCCCACTCGAATGGCTACACGACAGCAAGTTCTGGATCAATGTGGCCCGTGTCGACAATGCTTATGGAGACCGTAACTTGGTTCCAACAATCTGCAATTGCCAGATTTAAGCCTTTATCACTCCACTAAAATAAGTTACAGCGGCAATACCAATCTTATGAAAGAATGGCATTACCGCTGTTTCTTTTCTACTATTTCTTTCGGGCTGCTACAGCCAACAAAATGCCTAAAATTACTCCTAATAGTGCGGCAAATAAAACCCGGGCTTCCTCCGGTAATAAGAAGGTAACAGTATGTGCTGGTATCCAGAAGAACGGAATCGTTTTCTTAAATACAAAATTCCACTGCACATTCCAATTCAAATGGGTAATGATCTGCGTCATATCTATTGGCTTGAACAAACTCTTTACAGAGCCATTGCATTGCAGTATATGTGTATCAGTTATTTTATGAAAGGTCATAAATACAGGAGCAAAAATGCCGTTCATACCTAATGAAATACATAAAGCAACCCAGAATTTATCCATACAGAAACTTGCCGCCATCACTTCGACTGCATTTGTCATTCCCATATATACTAATAATTGTGGAACACCTTTTGAGAATACAATCATAGCCATATTGATACCTACTCCCAATATTCCCCATACTACCATACGTGGAATTATACCAAAACCTGGTCGATTATAAACACCCGTGCTGATTCGCAGGCCCAAACACTCACCTAAAGTTGAAAGGATGGCAAACTTCAGGAAACTCATTATCATGCCATGTGCAGCATTAAACGATTTATACCAAGCATATAAATCAGGACTTAGTACAAAGGGCAGAAACAGGACTGCCACTAACAGGAGGAACAAAAAATCGCTCTTTTTCATCTTTTTGCTATGTTTTTCATGACTATTTTGGCAAACATAACAGAATTATCTGATTTTAACATCATGAAACCCGAATATTTTTCATTTAACAGATAAAAAAGAGCGATATTTATTATAAAAGTACAGCTACATCAGGCAAAGTATCGTCTTTTGTTGCATCAGGCAACAGAATAATTGGAAGCTGCGGCAATCGTTCTTTCAAATAATCCAATGTATTCTTTTCGATTGCGGCATCTTCTTCCGGATACCGGTTATAAACCAAGGCTGCGACTTTTATCCCGTATTGCTTACAAGCTGAAAGACTTAACAGAGTATGATTAATACTGCCTAATCGACCATTCGTGACTAAAATTACCGGATACTGATGTTCCTGAATATAGTCGATTGTCAGGATATGATGATCAACAGGCACCATCAATCCGCCGGCTCCTTCCAATAAGACATATTCGTATTTCTCCTGCAACTGACGGGTAGCCGAGGCAATTACCGCATAATCAATGGTACGACCATCGCGGTCAGCAGCCATGTGCGGTGAACACGGATAAGTAAAGATATAAGGACAAGTCAGCCCTGAACGATCTTCTTCCGTCAATGGAATTCCCTGTATTTTCCGGTGCATTTCAATATCTTCAGAAATTTCCAGACAACCGGTCTGTACCATTTTCTGCGTGATAACTGTTTTCCCTGCGGCAGCAATAGCTTTAGCCAACAAACCTGTCGCATACGTCTTCCCGATATTGGTATCAATACCGGTAACAAATAAAACTTTTCCCATTGCTTTCTACTTATTATTTTCTGACGGCCAATACATATAATGGCCGATATGTTAATGTTACTTGTTGATTTACGGTTCCAAATCTTTCCTGATAGGCAGCACTGAATGCCCGAAGCCGTCCAGGCGTCCAAAACTCAGCATGATTCCCGGTTACACCTGTTTCTTTCAAGTGCCGCAGTACTGCTTTCGGCGAAGAGAACAACAGACGGATTTCACTTTCTTCGATATGCTCCATATCATACAGAGAGCTCAACCAGTCACGCCATTGCCCAGCCGAAGGATAGACAAGTCCTTGTCCAGTCAGTTCCCGAATTTCACCTAAATTTCCCGGTAAGAAGGTGGAAAACAACAAAACATGGCCCGACTTCTGACAACTGGCCAAGCGTTGAACAAAGGGTCCGGGAGCCGGGAACCATTGGAACACAGACGAAGAAGCAATCAGTTCAAACGAACCTATCCAAGGATAAGCAGTGGCATCCGCACAAACAAAATGCGTATTTGCTGCACAAAACCGCAAAGCTTTTTCGGCACAAGCCGGATACAGATCATTCAGCGTCCAGACAGCCGAAACACAAGAGGATTGCAGATAACGGGTAAATCCACCGGTTCCGCAACCGATTTCTAAGGCCGTTGTGGGCTGGAAACCATGTTTTTGCTGATACATTTCCCATACAGCCGACAAATGCCGAGCAATCTGCTGTTGGGCTACGGCAGACTCATCATACGTCGAACAAGCCCGATTGAACTTCCGGCGAACCCGTTCCTGGTCTATTTCACTGATAGTTCGTTCCATTGTTTCCATAAGCCAAAAGGATCATGAGGAGCTTCTATTTCTTTTATCCGGACATTCCGACGCTGCCAATGTGCCAATTGATTGGCCGTTGGGAAGATCCGGTCTGATAAACCGACGATGGCCTGGTCCCACGAAAAGGAAACAGGTTTATCTTTTCGTGCCTGAATAGCCTGAAACAAGAAACGTAGTTCATCGGATATCTCATCCAAAGGTCGTGACATCACTCTTTCCCAGGCCGCCAGTCGCTCCTTGCTGCCACACATCCGACGATTAAACCGACGGATGCCGTCTGTGGTCAGATTATCCAGCGTTCCCCGAAAAATCACTTCCGGAATACCTTCAGTATCATGGATAGGACAACCGGTTCCGTTAATAGCAATCTTTTGTTCCCAGGCGACCGAAGACTTCCCGCCAAAAAGTTGCTCTGCAACCCATACACCCAACGACCAGGCGATTAAGGTAACAGAACGATAAACAGACAAGTCTTCATTAAAATTCAGATCTCTATAATCTGATACGAACCAGACGTCTTGATCCTCTTCTGCTTTCATCGTATAAAAGAAAGTGGGAGAAACCGACCAACCACAAAAGAACAGCAGTAATCGTGCATGTTTTTCGTTTATAAATTTATCTACCTGCATATGTATGAAAACACGCCGGCTTTTTCTAAAAATACGCCAGCTTTTTATTAAAATACACCGGCTTTTCATAAAAATACGCCGGTTTTTTTCTTACAGTTCTTACAAGCCTATATTTCAGGCATTTATTCCTTCTGAGAGATGTGCTATCAGATGATTAATTTCCTCATCTGTCATATCGGCTGTCAAGGAAAAACGGATGCGGGATGTTCCCTTCGGAACGGTTGGCGGACGAACCGGAAGGCAATAGAAACCATGCCGTTGCAACTGTTCAGCCGTCCATACACATTCCTCGTTTCCACCCACAATAAACGGAACAATATGACTGTTCGATATCTCTCCTCCATGGCCATGGAGCACAGCTGCCAGCCGGCGGCTGATGGCCGCCAAATGCTGGCGCCGGGATTCCATCTGAGGCAAACGCCGGAACAGGAAAGTGGTCCAGGCTATCTGGGCCGGAGGCAAAGCGGTACTGAATATCAGAGGGCGCATTGTATTAATCAGATAATCACGGATCACCTGACTGCACAAGACATAGGCACCCATTGAAGCCATCGCTTTTCCGAATGTTCCAACCAATAAATCGATCTCCTGCAGACAACCGCACTCTTCGGCGACACCTAAACCACGGGCTCCTCGAACTCCGATAGCATGTGCCTCATCGACATACAGCATAACATTCGGATAGTTCCGCTTTAATGAAACCAGCCGATTCAAATCGGCCACATCACCATCCATACTGAATATGCTTTCGGTTGCCACTATGACCTGCTCATACCGGGAAGTCTCTTTTTGAAGGATCTGCTCCAGATGATCATAATCATTATGCCGGTATCGGAGGAAAGAAACGCCGCTCAACAGCAAACCGTCGATGATACTGGCATGTACAAGCTTGTCGGCCACTAAAAGCGTCTGCTTATCGGCCAAGGCAGGTAAAATTCCAGTATTAGCATGATAACCGCTGTTAAACACCAGCGCGGCCTCACGCCCAAATGTATGAGCCAACAGTTGCTCCAGCTCTTCATACACTGTAAAGTTTCCGGTCAACAGCCGGGAAGAGGACGAAGACAAAGGCAATGAAGAAGCTCGCAATGAATCCAAGAACTCATTCCGAAGTTCTGTATCGTTGGCCAGTCCTAAGTAATCGTTAGACGAAAGATTCAGCATCCGCTGGCCATTCCGCTCAATCCATTTTCCCTCGTGGACAACATGCGGCAAAGTGCGCAAACAGCCTTTCGAAGCTAACTCATTCAATAGTTTCTGATAATCTTTCATGACAAAACTCGTAATAAACCCGTCGTCAGCTGATGCAATTCTTCGGGAGATATAATAAATGGAGGCATCACATACACTAACTTACCAAACGGACGCACCCAAATGCCTTCTTCTACAAAACGCCGTTGCATATAAGCCATATTAACCGGTTCTTTCATTTCAACAACCCCTATGGCTCCCAACACACGAACTTCACGGACCGTTGGGTAATCGGCTGCCGGAGCCAGCTCTGTTTTCAACTGAGCTTCGATGCGTTTTACCTTTTCCTGCCAACCGCTCTCCAACAACAAAGAAACCGAAGCAGAAGCCACCGCGCAGGCCAACGGATTTCCCATAAATGTCGGACCATGCATAAAGCATCCGGCCTCGCCCGAACAGATCATATCAGCAATCGGCTGTGTAGTAATTGTAGCTGATAAAGTCATGTACCCACCAGTCAAAGCCTTTCCGATGCACATAATATCGGGTTCCACACCTGCCCATTCCCAGGCAAAGAGTTTTCCCGTCCGACCGAAGCCGGTAGCAATCTCGTCGAATATCAGCAATACGTTGTATTGATTACACAACTCACGGGCACGTACCAAATATGTCGGCGAATAAAAATACATACCGCCCGCACCTTGTACTACCGGTTCCAAAATCAAAGCCGCAATATCATCAGCGTGATGCTGAAGCAAATCTTCCAAAGGATGAATGGCCTCCTCATTCCATTCTTCCGCAAAACGCACCGGCGGCTGCGGAATAAAATACTGTACCGGCAGACTTCCGGCAAAGATGCCATGCATCCCTGTTACCGGATCGCAAACCGACATGGCATGCCACGTATCACCGTGGTAACCGCTTCGAATAGTTGCAAATGCATGTTTCCGGGCTTTTCCCTGAGACTGCCAATATTGGATTGCCATTTTCATGGCTACTTCCACAGCAACTGAACCTGTATCTGCCAGGAAGACCTTATCCATTGATGGAGGAAGAATCGGTAATAACTTCGAAACTAGTTCGACTGCCGGCTCATGTGTAATACCGCCAAACATAATGTGGCTCATTTTCTTCAGCTGGGCCTCGGCAGCCGCATTCAAAACCGGATGATTATACCCGTGAACTGCCGCCCACCAGGAAGACATGCCGTCTATTAACTCTCTTCCATCCGCCAAACGAATATGGACACCCTGCGCACTTGCTACAGGATAAACAGGCAACGGATCAATCGTTGAGGTATATGGATGCCAGATATGTTCCCGGTCAAATGCTAATAACTCTTCTGTTGTCATTTTTCCCAATCTGTTTGTTCCGTCAGCGAATAACCTTCGGAGGTGAATAATTGTCTGTCTGCTTCCACCCGGCTGCCAATGGTCGTCAGTAAATCACCGATAATGGCCGAGTTGATACCTATATATAAAGCCTTACGCTGTATCGCTTCACTCAACTGGGCACGACCACCGGAGAAACGCAAGAAAGCTTTCGGATTGATAAAACGGAAAAGAGCTACCGTTGTCAGGAATTCTTCATCAGACAAAGGGACAGCATGTTCCAATGGAGTTCCGGGTATCGGCTGCAATAAATTAAGAGGAATGGAAAGAATCTCTTCTCGCTGGAGGAAAAGAGCCATCTCAATACGCTGCTCCATCGTCTCTCCCATTCCGATAATACCGCCGCAACAAACCCGGAATCCGATTTCACGTGCCATATGGATCGTTTCCATCTTCTGCTCTATTGTATGAGTTGTACACAATTCCGGAAAATAGGAAGGAGCTGTTTCGATATTACAATGATAATTCTCCACACCACTATCATACAAAGCCTGCAATTCTTCCCGTTTCAACAGCCCCATTGACGCACAGCACTTGATACCGCAATGCTTCTTAATCGCCTTTACCGTTTCCACAATCTGCTGCATATCCTGTGCATTGACACGCTTTCCACTTGTTACCAAGGCAAAACGACCGATTCCCTGCTGATAATTATAAACAGCATGGCGCACACATTCTTCGGCTGGCAACAACGGATACAGATTGACTTTCGTCGGATAATGAGCCGACTGAGCACACCATTTGCAGTTTTCTCCGCAATTACCACTTCGGGCGTTAATGATAGAACACGTATCAAACTTATTTTCCATATAATGACGGGTTATTTCATGGGCAGCAGTGTATAATGCTTCACGATCTTCAGCCAGCAAAGACTTTGCCTGTTGTTCGTCCAGCCATCTGCCGTCCAAAACTTGTTGTTTTAATTCTTCAACCAACATATTTCTCTCTACTAAACAAAAAAGCGGACAGACATCCCGAAGGATATCTATCCGCTTTCATCTATGATTTATTATAATTATTCCATTCGTTTTCTTCACTGGCAACAACAGGCAAATCAAATACCATCGGACATAAGAATCCACTTATTCCTTTCTGCAGAAGTTCTGTTTCATCTTCACAAATATCTTCCAGCTCCTGTACATCTGCTGACATCAGACCAACCGACGAGCACAAATAACCGTGCAACGAAAGGTTCTTGGCCTGAAAACGATCAGCTACATAAGTAGCCAGTTGTCCGATATTTACGGTATGATGAATGCTGATAAAAGCAGCATACGCTTTCCGGCTCCATTTTCTGAAACGGAGAACAACCGGCTTATATGTCCTATACTGCTTTCTCATCGCCAATGATTGCTTACTAAACCTTACTTTTACTTAGCAACTTTCTCCAATCGCTTCAGGATGATGAATATGAAAAGAGCAGCTACTAAACAAATGCCAACTAATACGCCCCAAACGACCGTCAGAGAAGCGCCCCACATCAATGCAGGGATACTTACAAGCAGATTACCAATAGCTGTAGATACAAACCAGCCACCCATCATCATACCTGCATATTTTGGAGGAGCCACTTTCGATACAAAAGAAATACCAATCGGTGAAAGCAATAACTCAGCAAATGTAAGAATCAGATAAGTTCCGATCAACAGGTTTGGAGTTACATCAGCCATATGCTGCGGCTGACCAGCTGCATCGAACGTAGGAGCAGGAAGACCGATTGAACCAATGGTCATTAATATATAAGCCACTGCTGCTACCAACATACCTAATCCGATCTTCAATGGAGCAGAAGGTTCTTTACCCTTCTTGGCCAACATACCAAACAAGGCAATTGATACTGGAGTCAATGCAACAACAAAACAAGCATTAAAATGCTGGAAAATCGGAGCACTTACATTCGTTACATCCGGCAGTCCGTTGTATTTATAAATCAAACCTGCAATTGCTGCTAGAATAACAACAGCAGAAATAGTTTTTCCTTTTCCTGTTGTACTTTGGAACAAACCAAACAGGCCATACACAATGAGGATACCAAATACAAGATTAATTACATCAAAAGCCATGCTGGCAATTCCTGTCGAAGTCGTTGCCGTATAATCACGGGCAAAATAAGTCAGCGTTGAACCGTTCTGATGGAATGCCATCCAGAAGAAAATAACCACCGCAAAAACCAGACAGAGACAAACAATACGTTCTTTAGTTGCAGCCGGACTTAATTCCTCAACCTTTGAATCAGAAGAAGAGGCTGCTACTTTTGTACGGTCAGCATGTTTGAATGTTCCACGGAACAAATAATAAACAATAATAGAAAAAACCAGCGAAGCACATGCTACAGCAAAAGCCAGGTGATAAGAATCAGCTTCGCTCATGCCTAACGATGTCTGTGCCCATTCCATCATTTTGATGGCAGCTGTAGGAGCAAACATAGCTCCGATGTTGATAGCCATATAGAAAATCTGGAAACCAGAATCTCGTTTGCTGGAGAAACGAGCCTCGTCATATAAGTTACCGACTAAAACCTGTAAGTTCCCTTTAAAGAGTCCTGTTCCCGCGCAGATCAATGCCAAAGCACCGCCCATAGCTGCAATAGCAGGTATGCCTGTTCCTAAAGGAATGGCCAATAACAAATAACCGAAAAACATAATGGTGATACCGATAGTCACCATCTTCCCGAATCCATATTTATCGGCCAGCATTCCTCCAAATAAAGGCAGGAAATAAACAAAACCTAGGAAAACGGAATAAATCAAACCAGCTGTTCCTGTTGAAAAACCGAAGTTGGCTTGTAAAAATAATACAAAAACTGCGAGCATGGTATAATAGCCAAATCGTTCACCGGTATTGGCCAAGGCTAACGCATACAATCCTTTAGGTTGTCCTCCAAACATATAAGTATAAGTTAAATATAGATTAATAAATTATTGAATGATCTGCTTGATCGCTCCCGTCTCAGGATAGAAATAAACCTTCACCGGAGCTTTCTTATCTTCAAACATGACAGGCGCCAAAGCCTCACGTGTTCCAAACTGAGTAATCTGAGCTTCTCCTTTGTACAGAGATTTCCGGTTCGTAAAGATTTCAATGCTTGCCTTACCCGGAACATTATAAACAATTCCCTTCAAGCTCTTTTCTTTCTTTTCAGCCTCTTTCGGATCCAATTGTGGAGCACGATCTGTCGCCTTCAAGTTCATATAGACGGGTTGACCGGCCAAATCATCAGCATCAACAACGCCCAAATGTTCTGAAAAACGGAACAGGATTTCTTTTTCTAAATCACCATCCGGCTCAACAGTTACCTCATAATGATCCGTTGACCGGGTCATAACACCCACAAAAAGATTGGTTAAAGCTTGTTCTTGTGCTTCCAGCTCTTCAATCACCAGCTGCATAGCCTGACCGTCAGGTGGCAGATTATCAGCTTCACCTGTCAAAATATTCATACGGCTTTCACGAATACGGTAAATCTGCTTAGCAGCTACCTCTGCCTGTTTGGCTGTAGATCCAGCCATCAACAGTTCTTCCGAAAAAACAGAGACATCCGTTGCCACGGCTTTCTTAGCCTTTTTAGCTGACGTATTTCCTTCTACAGTCGAATCAGGCGTATATTCAGCATTAATAGAACATAACAGACCATCTTCCGTCAAATAGGTATATGGAGCAACTGTTCCGGGCTTGAAAGAAACAATATACGTATTATCTTTATCTGGAACACCTCTGTTGATGAGCTTTACCTTTCCTAATTCATAATAAACTTCATCTTGAGTAATCACTTTCTTAACCCCCAAGTATTTCTCGGCGTACTGATAATAAGGTCCAGCCTTACAAGTTACTTTCGTAACTTCTGCATCAACCACCAAATTCGTCTTTGGCAATGAATAAGTAATGCCATAATCATTGGCTTTTACTGCATTTGCCTTAACCACTTTCGTCTGAGCAACAGCCGAAAACGACGCCAGCAGCCCTGCTAATAATACGATATTCCTGATCATATCATCTATTCTTTTTGTTCTTTTCCTTTAATACGGTTACAAACATACAAAATTTCTTGTATTTAGACAACATTTCATTTAAAGTACAATTAGCCCCTTTTCCAATCCTAAAAACAACGTTTATCAGAAAGTTACATCCAGCTATTTAATAAAAAAGAGACCTTTGATAAGCTCTCTTACCAAAAGGTCTCCTATGTGTGTGTAATTATGAAAAGGTTGAAAAGTCTTTAATGAACATTTGTACGTGTATCCCACCACATCTGTTTACCCCATGTATTATCTACAACATCTACCGTTGCAGCTTCTACATTTTCTTTATTGTACTGGTATTCATTATCCGGATACGGCATACGGAACGGAACATCGTTGTGTGTCGTACCGAAACTGCAGAACTTACCTGGATACTCACCAGAAGTCTGTATTTCCTGCGGATAACCTGTCCGACGGTATAAACTCCAGGCTTCACAGTTTTCCTTAAACAGGGCTACCCATTCTTCCATATAGATACGTTCGAATGTATCATCCCATTTTCCGGCATTTGCTAAATACTTCTCAGCATCGGCCGTTGAAACACCATTGTCTTCCATAGAGATCTTGACAGCTGTTTCGTAAGCTTCCTGAGCTGAAATACCTACGTTCCAACCACGTAAAGCTGCTTCAGCCATGATGAAATAGTTCTCACAAGATTTCAATATAGGCGTAAAACCTGCCGGTTCTTCACGATACATAACTCCCATACGAGATATTGTCTGAATGTTAGACGGTGCAGATAATGCTCCATTTTCATATCCACGATAGACGCCATCAGTAGCTGCCGGCTGCATAATCGCTGAAATTCGAGGATCTTCTGTACTTAACAAGTGATTGACAAAAATATTACTCATACCATAATCATCACGTGTACGGAAATCATTGTAATAAGGTTCAAAGTAAGGAGATGAACCTTGCCAGTAGAAATAAGCATTCTCTGCGCTGGTTTCCAATACCGGATAACTTGTCAGGTTTTGGCAAACTTCTTCAATGGTACTCTTTGCCAAATCCGGAGCTACGTTTACAATACGCATGGCAGCACGCAGGCGCAAAGAGTTACAGAACTTCTGCCATTTCTGAGCATCACCGTTAAACAGGAAATCACCTACACCAATATCATCAGTACCCAAGCCACCAGCCATTTCATCTGCAATCGCTTTCAGATTCTCCAAAATAGCCGGATAAATAGTTTCTTGTGAATCATACTTAGCTTTCATCACACCATCTTCCACCTTGTTAGCTTCCGTATAAGGCATGTCACCAAACTGGTCGGTATTCACCAACCACAGATATTCTTTAAATATACGGGCAGCCCAACGGAGATTTTTCAATTCGTCGGCACTGGCTTCAGTCTGCGTCAAAATATCATCCAACTGCACATTCATGCGGTAACAATTCGAAAACTTGTTTCCATAGGTATTATTCGTTGGAAGATAATTGTAGTTATCCATATATTGAATCTTGGATATATAACCGGCCCATGCTTCCGTAGCATCAAATCCGCCTTGATTACTCATGGTTGAACGCAACACGTATCCTAACATATTGGTAGGAGAACCCGTCTCCAATGCATCCGGATCACTGTTTATATCATCAAATTTACTGGTACAACTACCCAACATCAAAGTTACAGCCAAGGAAGCCAGCGTTGTGAGTTTAAATATATTTTTCATATTCAATGCTTGTTAAAACGATTAATTAAAATGTAAGATTTACTTTCAGACCAAAACTACGAGATGACGGAACAGCTGCCTGTTCAAAACCGACACCACGGCTATCACTGGATACACCACCGGTTTCCGGATCAATACGCATCGTATTGGACTTATGTACCCAAAGCAACGCCAGGTTATTACCAATCAATGATACGGTTGCATTACTGATATAACGGGTCTTGGCCATCCAAGCCTTCGGGAATGTATATGAAATATATGCCTCACGCAATTTTAAGAAAGAACCATCAAATGTATAATATTCAGACACATCATTCTTAAACCAGCTATAAGCATCTGTTTTGATAGTATTGGTTACCCAATTACCATTGGCATCCTGCATAACAAACCGTTCATTATCCATCACATCCACACCTGCCACAATTGAACGTTCGCGAATGCCATTCTCGGCTGTAACCACTGACGTACCAGCAGAGTAACTATGAGCCATTGTTTGAGACCAGATATCACCACCAACACGCAAATCCAACAAGAAACCGAAGTTGAAATTCTGGATTGTAAAGTCATTTCGCCAGTTCAACAGGAAATCAGGAGTTACGTTTCCGAAATTAACAGCACTTTCAGTCTGGGCAAGACCATTAGAATTAACCTTGATTGCACCAATCTGATCGGCAGTTGCTGTTCCGGCTTTTACATCATCTGCTGTAATACGAGCAAATCCGGTTCCTACCAAAGAGCCCCATTTTTCACCTTCAACAGCCTGTGTCGCAATACCCCAAGTCCAACCAATACCATAAGTATCCAATCCCATTTCCGGATACAACTCAATAACTTTACTATTATCCTTCGAGAAGTTGAATGTACTGGTCCAGTTCAAACCTTTCTTGCTCTGCAAGATATCACCGCTCAACTGGATTTCAACACCCTTGTTCTGTATTTCACCGGCATTGATCAGCAAAGATGAATATCCGGTTGAATAAGGAACTGTTACATTTAATATCTGATCAGTTGTCGTCTTATGATAATAAGCTACATCCAAATGCAACCGATCATGCAAGAAACCAAATTCAGCACCTACTTCCCAAGTTTTGATACTTTCCGGTCTCAAATTTTCATTCGGATAAGTCGTGCTCTTGTAAATCTGAGCAACTCCATTAAATGAACCATCTGTATTCAGGTAATAATAGGATCGGTTACGATAAGCAGTCGTCGCATTACCGATTTCAGCCCAACCGCCACGCAGTTTCAAGAAAGAAAGTGCAGAGCCGTCCCCTTTCAGCCAAGGCAAAGTTTCTGTAGCAATCCAGCTCAAACTAGCTGAAGGATAGAAGAACGCTTCATTGATGGTAGAACTCCAGTCGTTACGGGCACTGACATCCAAATACAACTGATTTTTCCATCCAACAGAAGCATTGGCATAGACTGAGTTTGAACGAATATGACTATGATCCATGCTGGTAACAGCATCTCCACTTTTGTTGGCAATCGTATAGACACCTAATACTGTCAACGCAGCAGCACCAAATTCCGTATTCTCCCAAGATACATCCCGGTAGTTACCTCCGGCCATGGCTGTAATATTGAAATCGCCGAATGTCTTATTAAAGCTGGCAATCAAGTCCAAGTTCAATTCTGTATTCTTGTCGTTCACCTGAGAGAAACCACCTTCCGGATAATCAGAACGGTCAATATAGTGACGCTCAAAAGCGGTAGAATTATAATAATCCAATCCCGCACGACCTTCAATCTTCAAGAAATCAAATGGCTGAAAATACAAAGAAGTCTTACCAAACACACGGTCACGCTGATAACTGTTCGTATTCTCATATACCGTAAAATACGGGTTCATATGATAATTAGTATTCCAGTTATAATAGGTATAATTACCAGCAGCATCTTTCTGATCCCAATTCTCCTTCAAGGTCTGCATATTGATCTGACGTCCAGACCAGGCAATCAAAGAGTTGATCGGGTTGTTACCTCCATATCCCTGACCTACCAAGTTATCACTTTGTGTACGCGTATAACTGGTACTCAGATCATACGTGAAATATTTATTTAATTTGATAGATGTATTCAAAGAGGCAGAATATCGTTTCTGATCTGTATTAGGAACCGTACCCGTCTGACCACGATAAGAAAGAGAAGCACGTGTACTTGCTTTTTCTGAATTGGCAGCGACCGAAATCGTATGATTCTGAGATACACCTGTCTGGAAGAAATCCTTCACATTGTTCGGACGAGAAACCCACGGTGCCTTTTCACCATTACTATCATATTGTACCAGATTTAATCCGGCATCCAAACGAGGTCCCCATGATTCATCATAGAAGTCATTGATACCATTCGATCCATCTACCCAGTTGAAACCATACTGTTCGGCATATTCCTGGTAACTCAGATCCGGGGCGTTCAATTGCCAGTGATATTCATCACCGTTATTACCTTGTCCGTAAGAATTCTGAACCCTTGGCAAATTAGCTACTCGGTCGATTGTAATATTACCATCGTATGATACTTTTACACCATTGTTCTTCTTACCTGATTTGGTAGTAATCAAGATAACACCATTACCGGCACGCATACCATACAAAGCTGCTGATCCACCTTTCAATACAGTCATTGACTCAATATCTTCCGGGTTGATATCGTTCAGACCAGAACCATAGTCAACACCATTATATCTATTATCACCTGTACGCTGGGTATCATTCGAAATAGGTACACCGTCAACAACGATCAGAGGCTGCTGGTCACTCTGCAAGGAAGAGTTACCACGGATAGAAATACGAGATGAAGCACCAACACTACCACCAAACTGGTTAATCTGTACACCGGCTACTTTACCAGACAAGGCACTGGTTACATTCAGTTGTCCTGCCTTTGTCAAATCTTCAGATCCTACTTCCTGAACGGCATAAGCCAATGATTTTTTCTCACGGGTCAAACCCATTGCCGTAACGACGACCTCATCCAAATTCTGTGAATCAGTAGCCAGCTTAACTGTCATTTGCGGTTTTACTGCCAATTCCTGACTCTGCATTCCCACATACGAAATCACAAGCGTTTTAGCGCCTTCCGGTACTTCCAAAGAAAATGCTCCGTCAAAATCAGTTACTGTTCCTGTTGTTGTACCTTTCACTACGACTGTAGCACCAATTACTGGGGTATTATCTTCCATCGATATTACCCTACCCGTCACCTGAGTCGTCTGAGCTGTTGCAATCATCGTCCCCATACAAGCGGAAGCTGCAACCAATAAAATTAGCCTTCCTTTTTCCATCTTCATTTCCTTAAGTTAGTTATTACATCTTACTGAATCCAATAATTAAATAACACATTCTTGTCAGATAAAATCTTTTTGCCCATAAACCATACAATCGACAAAATTCATACTATTACTCAACTAAGTCCAAACACAACTTATTCTTTTGAAACCAATTAGAAGCAGGCCTAACAACCAATTCATTTCTCAAGTTTACAGTAATTTTCTTATTTCTGCCTTCTCCTCAGACTTTTCAATCTTAAAACAGACACAGTTGTGTTTGAACTATGCTATTTTTCCAACAGATCAGAAAAGGCTTCCATAAAATATTAAGAACTTATTTAATTATTTACCCGGTGGATTCTTTGTCTAATTTTAACGACAATACTTAAAATCCCCCAAACCCCATTTTATAAAATTGTATAGGTTTATTGACAGATTAA
>ENA-UONX01000505-UONX01000505.1-human-gut-metagenome-genome-assembly--contig:-P74old-NODE-505-length-55388-cov-24.735330_pt1 | contig 55388 bp, 39 predicted proteins | sample MGYA00242466_ERZ724013 | MGnify/ENA metagenome assembly ERZ724013 | reverse complement strand
CCCGAAAATCCGACGGACGAGCCGACCGCGACGCCCGACCCCGAAAATCCGACGGACGAGCCGACGGAAACACCCGAAATTCCGACATGCGACGTGGAAGGGTGCGCGCACATTTCGCAGGACGAAAACGGGCTGGATTACCCGTTGTGCCGTTACGGGCGGTACCTGCTGGACGAAGAGGACGCTTACAGCGTGGCGACGCTTTCCAACGATTTGCGCATTGTTGACCTCAACCGCGCCGATGTGACGTTCTACCGCAGCGGTCAGTACGCGCTGATTGGCGACCGCAAGGGCGCGGCGGTGCGCGTGGTGAAGAACCGCGCGGCAATTCTGGAACTGCGCGGCGCGTCCATCGACACGCTGACGGTGGAAGCGAACGCCGTCGTTTACATCCGCGCGGCGGACAATTCGCTGGCATCTATCAAGAAACTGGAAGTTGCATCCGGCGCGGCGGTGATTTTCTCCGAGGGCGGCGCAATTTCGATCGGAACGGTCAACAGCAAGGGCGACATTTCCGTCGAAGGCACGAACCTCTTTGCCGATTTGACGGAAATGAACGGACGCGCGCGCTATGCGTTCTCCGCGTCCGGCGTGCAGAGCGTCCTCGTTGAGGGCGAAAGGTACGCATGGGCTGTCACGCCCGATGCCGACGGCAAGCTGTATCTGTGGCTGAAGCGTCCGGGCGAGGGAATGCAGTGGACGGCGACCGTCACGGAAGGCACGATGACCCTCCGCCAGACCGCCAAGGCCCCCAGCGGCAACGCGGGCAGCATCACCCCCGGCGAGCGCAACACGCTCAAATCCGGCACGGTGTACACGCTGTCCGGCGACATTGCCGAGGGTACGGTGCTGGAAATTATGGAAAGCGGCGTGACGGTCATTCTCGACGGCACGACGAGCGCGGGTACGCTGATTGAGGCGGGCGCGCCGTATGACCTGATTGTGCGCGGCGACACGATTCTGGACGGCCGCGGGCAGATGCCGCTGATGGGCAGCGCGCCGAAAATCACGGTGGATGGGCTGCTGAGCGTGCAGGGACAGCTGCCGAACGGAACGCAGGTGCTCTCCGGCGTGGTGATTTGCTCCGACGCGCCCGACGGCTACACGGCGTGGGCCATTTCCGTCCCACTGGCGCGCCAGAAGGTGACGCTGGACGGCACGGCGATGCCCCTGCTGATGACCCCCGCGGGCGAGCTGCTCCTCCCCGCCCTTGCGGATGACGCAACCTACTCCATCAGCGCCGACGCGGACACCATCGTGATTGAAACCGTTCACGCGCAGGTGCTGACGTTCAACCTGTCCGAAAATGCGCCGAATGCCGACGCGGGCGACGCAAGCCGCTTCATCGTCAACGGGCAGAACGGGTATCTGGACGGCACGATTCACTCCTCCGGCGCGGCGGCGAGCGCAACCCTGCGCAACGTGCAGCTGAACAGCGCTTCGAGCGTCCTCCGCGTCGAAAACGGCGCACTCTCCGCGACGCTGACGGGCAGCTGCGCACTGCTGAGCGACGGCGCGCCGATTGCACTTGACAACGCGCAGGTGTCCCTGAATGTCGAAAGCGGACGGCTCGTGCTGCGGAATCAGAACGACCTGACCGGCATCACCCTGCGCGGCAACGTGCGTGTGGAGCCGGAAAGCGACGCGCCGCACACCGTCGTCACCATCCGCGACGCGCAGGGCAACCCCGTGCCGAACAAGGCGCTGACCGTCGTCATCGGCGGCAGCCAGTACCGCTACACAACGCACTTTGACGGAACGCTGCAGCTCTGGGGCTTCGGCGACCTGACCGGGCAGGACATTGCCGCCACCGACGGCGAAACGGTGTACTCCGCCGTCATCGCCGGAAAGTCGAGCAGCGCCGTGACCGGGCTGGAAATCAGCGACATTGCCGCCACCGACAACGAGGACGGCACGCTGACCATCACCTTTAAGACCACGGGCGCAAAGAGCGCGGGCGTGCAGGTGTACGCGGGCGAAGCGCCTGCCTCCATGCCTGACACCTACCGCGCCGACGCCAAGCAGTACGCTGCGGACGGCAATTCCGTCACCATCAGCGGGCTGAACACCGGCGACGTGGTGATCTACCGCGTGTACGCATCGGCGGAAGAGAACGTCACGCTGACGGAAAGCAACGCGGACGGCTTCTCCTTCAGCGAGGAGTGCTTCCACGTCCACCGCGTCAAGTGGGTGCCGAGCCGCACCGCGAACACCACCTACAACGCCATGACCTACCGCCCGCGCATGACCCTGCCCGAAACGGCGAGCATCACCTACTCCGGCAACAACCTTGTCGGCGGGCTGCCCTTCTACGTCGGCAACTACGTCATGCACGTCAAAATCCCCGAAGGCGACCCGATCTATCTGCCGGGGACGGTGGATGTCGCCTTCAGCATCCAGAAAATCCCGCTGACCATCTGCCCCGACGCGAATCAGCAGAAGAACGAGGGCGAGGCTGACCCGGCGCGGTTCACGTTCACGTCGATTGGGCTGCTGGATGGCGACGTGGTCAGCGGCATCCTGAAGCGCGAACCCGGCGAGGAAGCGGGCAACTACAACTTCGTGCTGACCGGGCTTTCCGCGGCGGATTACTACACGCTGCGCCTGATGGACGACGCGCCGCAGTTCACCATTCTGCCGACCGAGCTGCCTTGGTGGGGCGGCGGCGGCGAACGCCTGAACCCGGTGCAGCAGGTGATTGAGCGCTCCGACGGGCGGAAGATGTTCGTGACCATCACGACGCAGGAGCAGCTGGTGCTCTCTTACAGCGAGCTGGGCAGCGTCGTGCGCAACACGGCGGACGACCAGCCGCGCCCCTTCACCCCCTCGCTGACGTGGAACAAAAAGACGGACGAGGTGCTGCTGCGCATCAGCGCGGAAGCCGAGCTGAACAAGGACGCGGGCTACGTCACCGACTCCTACGGCAACCCGGTGTACGGCGCGCGCACGCTGCGCTTCGGCTACATGAGCCTGCGCTACATGAACAACGCCGGCATTGACGCCATCAGCTTCTCCAACAAGAACGCCGCGGTCATCCTGCGCCTGTCGGACTTCCTCTCCGCGGACATGGAGAAAGCGATTAAGCAGGCGGGCGGCAACCTGACGACGACACTCTTCCGCGTGACGATTGAGCCGGTGGATCTGCCGGACGGCGCGGTCACGGGCGGCTGGAACATCCGCACGGAAATGGTGATTGACCGCAAGCCCACGGATATCAGCGGTCTTTTGCCGAACGCGCAGGTCGCCGTGGACATGGAGGTTGTCGCAAAGCTGCTGACGAACCTTGACCGCTACGACGAAAAGACGTTTGACAAGCACTTCACCCTCCGCCGCGGCGCGCAGACGCAGGAAAGCGTATTCATCGCGCCGTATCAGGACGACGAGCTTGAGAAAGTCGCCTACCCGAGCGTGCTCTTCGCAAGCCGCTATCTGCTCATGCCGCTGGATGAAAGCGGTGTGGTGGATGTGGTGATGGTGCCGATTGAGGAAGACGCAGCGGACGGTTCTGCCGGGTAACGGATTCCAGACACAGCAAAGCCCGCACGGGGGATGAACCTCGTGCGGGCGATTTTTGTGGGGTTATTTGACTTGCTCCAGTCCAACATCCGCGCCGGTATCGATTTCCGTTGGGTGATAATCGCCCTGATAGGCGGCGAAGAGGTCGTCGAGCGTTTGCGGACGGGGCGGCTTGTGGTCAATCGGCTGTTTATCGGTATTTGGCATCGTGATTTATCCCCCTTCTGGAAATTTACGGCGAACGAGGTCATACCTTGCAGACAGCGTGCCCTCCCCCTTCACGCACTGCGAAGAGGGAGGGCGCATTCATTTCCGGGAATCCCCTTACTCCTTCCCGCCGCCGACCGCAACGCCAGCAATGATGAACTTGCTGAGGAAGAGGTAGACGATGATGACGGGGAGAATCGAGAGGGCAATCATCATATAGACCTGCCCCATGTCGAACTTCAGGAAGTCGGCGCTGCGGAGCTGAGCAATCAAAATCGGCAGCGTCTTTTTGTTCGCGGAGTTCAGAATCAGGGCGGGGGTGAAGTAGTTGTTCCACGCGCCGACGAAGGTGAAAATCGCCTGAACCGCCAAAGCGGGCTTAATCATCGGCAGAACGATGCGGTTGAACGTGCCGAACTCGCTGCTGCCGTCGATGCGGGCGGCTTCGATGACCTCCAGCGGCAGGCTCGCCTGCATGTACTGGTACATAAAGTAGAACACTGCGGGGCTGGCGATAGACGGCAGGAACAGCGGCAGGAGCGAATCCTTCAAGTTCATCTTGCCCATCAGCTGCACAAAGCCCAGCGCGGAAACCTGCGTCGGCATCGTCATAATCAGCAGGATGAAGGTAAGAGCGAGCGTGCGCCCCTTGAAGCGGTACGCGTGAATGCCGAACGCCGTCAGCGCGGAGAAGTAGCACGCAAAAATCGCCGTCATGGCGGAAACGATGAGCGAATTGCGCATACCGGAGATAATCGGGATGTTCGCGTTGTTTATCACCTGCGTGAAGTTGTTGCACAGCGACGTCCACGAACCCGGCAGGAACGAGAAGCCCTTCTGGATATCCGCGTGCGGGCGGGTTGCGTTGATGATGAGGACGTAGAAGAAGAACAGGCACAGCGCGCAGAGCAGAATCAGCACCGCATACGCCACGATGCGCCGCGCGGTCAGCACCGCATGGGCGCCGGTCTGCTGGTCTTTTGTCTTGGGCTGCACTTTCATCGTTGCCTGACTCATGCCGCTTTGCCTCCCTTCACAGCCTTCGCCGCTTTCACGGGCTTGGGCTTGCGTTCATCATCGCCGCGCGTCGTGCGCATGATGACCACGCACAGCACCGCGCAGATAACAAACATGATGGCGGACACCGCGCCCGCACGGCCGTAGTTCTTCGACGTGCCGATGAAGTTGTTCAGATACATGACGACGGTCATGGAGGAGCGAACCGGGTCGCCCTTGCCGTTGGTCAAAATCTGCGGAACGTCGAACATCTGCAGGCCGCCAATGAGGGACGTGACGAGCGTGTAGACGAGGATGGGGCGAATCAGCGGCAGGGTAATCTTCCAGAACGTCTGATTCGGGGTCGCGCCGTCAATCTGCGCCGCCTCGAACATGGAGGGGCTGATGCCCATCATCGCCGCCATCAGGATGATGGTGGTGTTGCCGAACCACATCAGGAAGTTCATCAGCGCGACGAGCGAACGCGTGCCCCAGATATTCGAGAGGAAGCGGATGGGTTCGCCGCCGAGTGCCTGAATCATGTTGTTGACCGGGCCCTGATCAGCGAAGAGGGCGAAGAACAGCATGGCGAACGCGGACGCCATAATCAGGTTGGGCATGTAGATGACGGTCTTGAAGAAGCCTTGGCACTTCAGCTTCAGGCGGTTATCGGTGAACCACGCCGCCAGCAGAAGCGAGAAGACAATCTGCGGGATGAAGCCCATCAGCCACATGATGATGGTGTTGCCGAAGTATCTGGGCAAATCCTTGGAGAAAACGTACAAGTAGTTCGTCCAGCCGACGAATTTCGGGCCGACCTGAATCAGACCGCCCTGCTTGAAGAAATACTCAAAGAAGCTGTAATAAATCGTCGAGACGAGCGGATAGAGCTGGAACAGCGCAAACACGATGAAGAACGGCGCGATGAACACATAGCCCCATTTGGCATAGCTGACGGAGCGGACTTTCTTTTTTGCTCCCTGCATCCGGAATCACCAATCCTTCCTACGTTCGTTTGCCCCAATGATGACCTCTGGCATCCGGCGGGCGTGGGGATTTCGCTGCCAGAGGTCACCATTGGAACAGAATACAATTCTTCTTCGTAAAGCAGGCAGGGACGGGCGCAATGCCCGCCCCTGCCGCTTGGTTTGTGGTGCGAATTACTCCGCGTCCGGCCACTGGAAGTTCACCAGTTCCGGATACTTTTCGGAGATGATGCTCTCGAACTGCGCCTTGGCTTCGTCGATGGTGGCGTTGCCGTCGAAGTAGTTCTTGAACGCGCCCTGGAAGGATTCGTTCAGACCCTGGTCATAAGCAGAGATGTTGCTCATGTCGATCTTCGGAGCCGCTTCCGCGAACAGCGCGATGTGGTTCTGGCCGCCGAGGAAGGCAGAGGAGTAGTTCTGCGCCAGCTCGTTCATAGCCGCCACGTTGTTGGTGTAGTCCTGCGTGTCCTCGGTAATCTTCTTGGCGATCGCCGCGTCGCAGGTCAGCTTCTGCATAACGTCCTTAATGGTCGCCACGTTGTCGGTGCCGGCAGCCGCGCAAATCCAGGTGCCGCCCCAGTAGTAAGCCTGCGGGCCCTGGCAGACCGCGTAGTCGCCATAAGCGCCGTTGCCGACTTCTTCCTTGCCGCCGTTGGCGACGGAAGTTTCCAGAGAGTTGCCCAGCAGGGTGAAGTTGATGCCCCAAGTGGAGTAGAAGAAGCCGAAGACCTTGCCGGTCGGGCCCTGATCAGCCGCCCAAGTCGCGTCAAACAGGGAGGACTTGTGGTTGTAGCCCTTTTCGGTGTACAGCTTGGTCTGGTCAACCCACTTCATCAGGTTCGCGTCAACGACCACGGTTTCGCCGTCGTCAGCAACCCACGGAGCGGACACGTTGTTGGAGAAGGTGCGGTACGCATCGTCATAGCCGGAGAGCATGTAGTAGCCCTTCGCAGCCGCCTGCTCAGCGACAGCGTTGAACTTGTCCCAGTCAGCCAGCGCTTCCTGCACTGCATCGGGATCGTCGGTGCCCAGCACGTCCTTGGCGATGGAACGGCGATACGCGAACAGGCCGGGGGTCGCCTGCCAGGTGACAGCCTTCAGCTTGCCATCAGCGGAGGTGGCGATTTCCTGCGTGTACTTGTACTGACCAGCCAGATCTTCGTCCGTCAGGCCGATGTCCGCCTTCACGTCCAGCGTGTAGGGGGAATCGACGTACTTCAAAGCGTAGTCAGCTTCGATCAGGAAGATGTCGATCTTGTCGTCAGCCGCGGCGGATTCCTGCGCGCGCAGGGCTTCGTCCAGCTTGTTCTGGTAGTTGTTGCCCTCGTTGGGGTTGATCGTCCACTTAACGATGGTGCCATCGTTCAGGGTGGTGGTGGACTTATCCTCAGCAATTTCCTTCACTTCGGGATAGTAGGCGTTGAAGCGGCTCTGGAATTCATCGTTCCAGCACCAGATGTTCAGCACCTTGCCCTCGGCGGTTTCCGCCGATGCCAGCGTGGCCGGAACGACCATCATCAGGCACAGAAGCAGAGCGACGAGCTTTTTCATGGGATTTTCCTCCTCTTTAATAGGCGGGTTGTGCCCGCTATATTTCCAGCGGCTTCCCTGCCGCGGGAATACGATGTGGGGTGATTTTTTCCGCCTCCTCTTGCGGAAAAAATCAGCTGTTGGCGGCGTCTGTCTTCACCGGGCAGATGCCCATGGATTCGCCCTCCAGCAGTTTAACCGGAATTGTTGCGGTTTCGCTGCCAGCGGTGCGCGGGTTCTCGATGCGGTCAATCAGGAATTCCGCCGCCTGTGCGCCGATGCGCTTGGTATCCTGCTCGATGGTGGTCAGCCGCGGCTGAAGCATCTGCGTCAGGCGGATGCCGTCGTATCCAGCCAAGGACAAATCCTCCGGCACGCGCAAGTTCAGCTGTTTTGCTGCCTGCAGCGCGCCCAGGGTCGAGTGGTCGTCCGGCAGCAGGATACACGTCGGCGGGTCAGGGCGGTCCATCAGGTTCAGCACCGCCTGCATACTCGTGGCGGGGTTGTCGTAGAGCGCCTCGACGACGAAGTCCGGGTTCACGTTCAGCCCATGCTCCTGCATCGCGCGGTAGAAGCCGATGATGCGGTTCTCCGTGACGGAGGATTTTTCGCCGTGGACATACGCGATTTTGCGGTGTCCCTTCTGATAAGCGGCATCCACCAGCAGCTTGAGTCCGCTGATGTTGTCCGACAGCACGCATGAGCGGTTGTTGAAGCTGTGGTCGATGGTGACGACGGGCAAATTGCTGTCCACCAGCTCAATGACCTCCGGCGCGTAGAAATCGGCGCAGACGACGCACACGCCGTCTACATTGCGGTATCGGCAGTGCTCCAGATAGGTCATGCCCGTCCACCCGATGTGGTGGTTGATGAAGGTGATGTCGTACCCGCGCTTCTCCCCCGCCGACTTGAACGCATCCAGCACGGAGGCGAAGAAGCTGTGCGTCAGACCCGTGCCGCGCTTTTCCTGGAACAGAACGCCCAAGTTGTAGGAGCGGTTGGTTTTGAGCGTGCGGGCGATGGCGTTGGGGTAATAGCCGATGTCACGCGCCGTGCGCTGCACGAGTTCGCGGGTTTCGAGGCTGATGTCCGCGTAGTTGTTGAACGCCTTGCTGACAGTGGAGATGGACAGGCCGCACTTTGCGGAAACATCCTTGATGGTCACGGCCATGGGCGCCCCTCCTTTCGTCTTTGCTGGAAGCGCCGAGGCGGGTTAGCGTTCTGCTTCCGGGACATGTGATGCTCACGAACCCGTTCGGCTTTTTGCTAAACCGGTTTCGTGATGGTTAGAGTATACACCACCCGCGCGAAAAAATCAAGTGTTTTCCTGTGTTTTTTTATAAAAATTTTTTCCGGATTCTCCATTCCTCGCGTTGTAAACGTTTTCATTCCTGTGTTTTCAAGGGTTTGCGGGATTTTTTACGAAAACGTTTCTCATGCTTGCGAAATCGTTTCAGCAGGAAATTTCGGTCAAAAAACGACCATCCAGTCAGATTTGCTGGATGGTCGCAGGGGGGATTTTCGGTTTTTGGGATTTTGCCGGACGGTGCGCGGGCATTCGGCGAAAGCACGCCGACCGAATGCTCAGCGTCCTGATTTCACCGCGCGCCGTCCGCCTGCCTGTTCATTCCACTTCTTCCAGCTTCCGCAGTGCCCGCTTCGTGTTCTCCCCCGCCCGAAGCTGCGCCCCGACCCGCCGCGCGTTCGACGCGTAGCGCTGGTAGTCCTCCTCCGGCATCGTGTGAATCAGCTCCGGCAGCTCGCGCAGGCTGTTCAGCGCCACGCCGACCTGCTCCCGCGCCACAAAATCCGCCGCCGCGGCGTTCTTCGCAACAATCACCGGCAGTCCGCCCGCGAGGTATGTTGACAGCTTGTGCGGGCTGTTCAGCAGGGCGTACGCGCCGTACAAGCCCGTCAGCCCGTCAAGGCTGTCGCCGTCCCACACGATGCCGAACGCGCCCGAAATCGTCTCCGGCAGCTTCTCCGGCGCAATTTCGCCGTGGCATTCGATGCGCGTTGAGTCGCTTCCTGCCCAGTTTGTTCCATATAATTGCCATTCCAGCGGAACATTGCCAATATCTTTCAGGTATCCGCTCTTGTCCGCGGCGAGGTTGCCCGCAATCGCGACCACGCGGCTCTTCTCCCGCACAGGGATTTCCCCTTCTGACAGGCAGTCAAACGCTTCCATCAGAATCATCGGGCACGTCACGCCCACCGTGCGCAGGTAGCTTTCCATCCGCTGACTGTGCACGATGAGCACCTCGAACCCCGGCAGCAGCAGCTGGTCGCTCCCGCGCGCGGCGCTTCCCCCAATCCGCCGGAGCGAGTCGAGGTCGTGCACGAGCGCGGCGGTTTTCACGCCCTTCCAGCGCAGCAGGTGCAGCGCCAGCCGCGCCACGCCGTAGCCCTTGACCGGGAAATACGGGTACTGCACGAGCAGCAGGTCGCCCTGCCGCATCCGGTAGAACGCGCGAACCCAGTCGCCAAGCGTCTTTGCGCCGACTTGGATAGCTTTCCAGACGCTGCCATTTGCGCTGTCCGGCGCGTGGAGCACGAACGGCGCGTACCCCATTTCAGCGGAAATCTGCTCAATGTCCGCGCGCGCCTTGTTCAGCGCCGGCACGCCCGATGCACTCGTTTTCGGGGTCATCAGGAAGCGCCGCTGAAACCGTTTTCTCTCCGTCAGGGCGATGAGCTTGTCCTCCAGCCGCTGCGCCGCGGTGCCTATGTCGTAGCCAGCGTCGGCGATGGTCTGCGCCTCGTCGCGGCGGATTTCGTGGCGTTCCAGCATGTTCAGCATATGTTCCGCCCAAATCGCCGGATCTTCCGCCGGAATAAACTCCACGTTTTGCGTCAATTTCGTTTCCCTCGGCACGCTGGCGGATAACAGGCACGGCAGCCCTGCCGCCTGCGCTTCCAAAGCCGCCATCCCGAAGCCCTCAAAGTGCGACGGCATGACGAACAGGTCGAACGCCTGCAACAAGCGGTTGACGTCATCTCGGTTGCCGAGGAAGAGGACTTCCCGCTCGATGCCGAGGGTGACGGCTTTCGCCTCCAGCTCCGTCAAATCCGGACCATCGCCGACGAGCACGAGCCGCGCTTTCTCTTCGCGCTCATGCAGGTGGCGGAAGGCGTCCAGCAAGAATGTTTGGTTTTTCTGGTACTGTAAGCGTCCAACATGACCAACTACGAGGCAATCTTCCAGCCCATACTGCTCGCGAACCTCGCGCCGAACCTGCTCCGAGAAGCGGAACATCTGCGCGTCAATGGCATTCGGGATGACCTCGCAGGGCAAATCCATGGCGGGGCACGCCCACTTCGCGCTCTCCATCGAGCACGCCCAAAGGACGTTGGCGTAGCGGCTGAGCGAATGGTGATTGACGCGATGCAGGAAGCCCTGCACATGTCCGATTACTGATTTATCCATATTCTGCGGATTATGGCAGTGCGCGATTCGCACCGGAATGCCCACCTCCGCGGCTTTTTTCAGCGGCGTCATGTCGTTGAACATGCACTCATTGTCCCAGATAATATCGTATTCGTGCCCATGTTCGCGGAAAAAGTCGTTGATTTCCCGATAATAGCGCATCACATCGCTGCTCCGCCGGGTAATCGTGTATATTTTCCCGATTTTTTCCGCTTCTTTTTGGCACGCAATCGGGCTAAAACGGCACAAAAAGTCGAATTGAACGCGTTCGCGGTTCATTTTTCCACAATACGCCATTAAAAAGTTCTCAATTCCGCCCGTCGTCGCCGTCCAACCCACGACAAGCACCCGCAGTGGTTTCATCGTCATACTTCCTTTCATAAGCGAAGGAGACGCGAGGGGACGCTGTCCCCTTCGATCCCCTGCAAGGGCTTCGACCCTTGACGCATTCGCGCGATTTCGTTGGCTACGTTTGCATACAGCTTCCGCGTGCTGATTTTGCGCTGATTTACAATCTGCTGATGTCGATTGGCGAATACGCTGTCTACCATTTTCGCCATCATCGGCGTGCAAGCGCAGATGTGCCATGACTTTCCAACTGATGAAAGCGTCGCCGCAGCGACGGATAAGGTCGTTTTGCCCGCGATAACCCGCAAGTTACTGCTGCTTTGCCCCTCGCCGTCCGCAGCGCACCCCGGCGTGAAAAATCTCTTCCTATTTTATTGCACTTTCCGCCAAAGCACACGCCAGCTGATTCTGCCTGCGCCGAATCAGAATCGCCCGCCTTGCCAGCGGATACAGCCCACACCGCAGCATCAGCAGCACCGCTTGCGCCTTTGACCGCGGCAGCCACCGCACACGGCGCAAATCCGCGCGGAACGCTTCCCGGCACAGGCGTCGAATCGCCCTGCACTGGCGCAGCCCGTTGCGAAAGCCGCCCTCCTGCACCACCCCGTGCGTCAGCATCAGCAGCAGGTGCATCAAGCGGTACTGTGCCGCCGCATCCGGCATGTCCAAATAGTTTAATGTTGGCTGTGCCGCCGTGAGCGTTCGCAGATATTCGCGCACCATGTCCGCCGCGCTGTGCACCGCCGAATCCGCCCGCAAATGGTAGCAATAGGTGTTCACCTGCGCCAGCGAAACGGTTTTCGCGCCGCGAAGCACCCGCATCATCCACTCGCCATCCTCCCCCAGCCGTAGCGATTCGTTGAACCTCTCGTTACATATTTCCCGCCGCAGCAGCCAGCCGTGCGTGTGCAAATGCACGGTTGGATTTCGCAGCGCCAAGTCCAGCATATCACGCGAAGAGAGGGTTTGAACGGTGCATTCCGGCACATCAGGGGCTTCCGAACGGGTCACAAGACCCTGAATCGCCTGCGAATCCCCCGCAAGTGCGAGCAGATTGCCGATTGCGTCGGGCAGCAGCACGTCATCCGCATCAAGAAAAGTCAGCCACTCCGATGCTGCCGCTTGTAACCCTGCGTTTCGTGCGGCGGACACACCGTGGTTCCGCTGATGAATCACCTCAATGCGCGGATGGTGCGCCAGCTCGTCGCACAAGCGCGCTGTGCCGTCGGTGGAGCCGTCGTCCACAAGGAGGATTCGCACGTCCCCCTGCATGAGTGCAGACGTAACCGCAAGTTCAAGCGTATCAAGTGCATTGTACACAGGGATGATGATATCGACCATCGGATGGCTTCACCTCCCAAAACGCAAATTTGTAACCATTCGTTATTTCGGCAGCGCTTGTGGCTTCAGCCGCCACGCCTGTGCATCCACCGCGCCCATCAGCAGGCAGAGCCAATAGAGCATTGGCGAACCCGTCGATAGCATCGTGAAGCAGTCCACCAACTCGCAAACCAACAGGTAAATTACCGGGAGGGGCAGCATCAGCACCCAAGGCGGCTGATTGCGCTTGGAAATCCGCACTGTCTGCATGAGGAACATGGCAATCACGGTCAGCAGAATCATCAGGCCAGGAATCCCCCAGCTGACAAGCGTCTGTAAGTACAGATTGTGCGCATGTTGGAAGTATTTTGTGCCGGGAGGCGAGTACAAATTCATCATTCCTGCCGCCAGCGGCGCGCTTGTTCCCGTCAGCAGCAGCTCCGGCTGTGCTTTGAGCAGCCGAATTGCCCCCTTCCAAATCCCCCAGCGTCCGTTGAATGCGTCCGTAGTGTCAATGCTGCGGTGGACGGGTGTGCTGTCCAATATAACTTCCTGTTCAGCAGAGGCTTCCGTCATCAGGTGCGCCGGGAACTCCAACAGGTTCACGTTCTCCAGCGGGCCGGGCGCGACGGACGGGGCAAGCAGCGTCAACACCCCCGTCAACAGCCCATAGCAGAGGATAATCCCCGCTGCCATCAGCACAGGAAGTATAAGCCTATGGTTTAGTTTCGACGGCATATGCGCCTTCGCACCGAGGAGCGTCCACACGCAGAAGCCCGCCGCGACGCCGAGCGCCAGGAACGCCGTCCGGCAATCCGTCAGCGCGAGCGCGCCGCATTGTACCAGAATTGCCATCACACAGGCAATTTTCGCCCGTTTCGTGCGGCTCAGCGCGAACAAAATCGCGGTCAAAAGCACGGTCATGCCCATTTTTGCGGCGGCGGTCGTAACGTAAGCGTTCAAATACAGGCGGTGGTCGCCGAGGTTCATGCCGATATACCACGTCCCCCTCATGCTGAAAACGGCGTGACCGCTGATTGCCGCCCACAAGCCGATGGCTGCTTGACAAGTAATTGCGGTCATCCAGAAGGCTATCGTTCCCTTCAAAAACTGCCGAAAACGATTTTCGGTAAGGCAGCCCGGCAGCGGCGCAAGCACAAGGAACGCAATGATGCCCTCCTTGAGGTACTGCCACTCAGCCGCGAGAACATTTCCGCCGCGGATAGCGCTCATCAGCAGCATCCAGCCAAGCCCCGCTGTCATCGTCCAGACAAGCGGGGAGCGCTTTTTCCAGCCCAAAATCAGCGAAAAAATGGCGGCAATGATACCAAAGTCGCCCAGATACGGCATAATGGTGAACGTCCATGAAAATTCTGTCATTCGCGCGAGGTTCCACCAGAGGTAGCCAGCCGCGACTGCCATATAACCCCAGCGGGCAATCCGTCGCCCCGTTTCCTGCTTCATGCGCCACCTCCGCGTTCATTTCAACCTATATTATAGCATTTTTCTGCTGCTTGCGCAAGTGGACGCATTTCTACTGAATTCATCACGAAAATAGCTATGATTTATATTCTAATTGGCGTTTTTTTCGAAACCATATGTTTCGTAGAATTCGCGTTTCAGCAGTAGAAAATCCTCCATGCGCCGCAATAGCACATACAGCAGCGCCCTATCCTCGAACTCGCCACGCGTTGCGGGAAGCGGCTGACGCTGCATCTCTGCCAGCAGGTCATGCAGGGCGGACAACAACGATATGCAGTCGTTTTCACGGTCATACTCGGCAAAAATGCGGCCAATCAGCGCCCGAACCTCGGCTTCCTGTGGCGGATGTCCCTGTACTTTTTGTGCGTCTTTCGTGACTTGCAGCAGGATTCTTCGCTGCTGGCGGCGCATATTGATATAGTGAATCTCGCGCGTGGGCGCGTCTGTCAGGCTATTTTCGGCGTTTTTCGCGGCCCATTCATCCGCCTGCCGGAGCGTCTCACCCAGCAAAATCAAGGGGTTGTGCGCATCCGCCGCTTCCGCAAGCGCCCGCAGCGCAGTCCGCATCTGCTCATCCGCCTGACGAAGCAATGCGTCCAGACGCCTTTCGTCCGGGTGCAGGTGCAGGTTCGTCAGGATGCCGCAGGTTGTGCCGATGAGGAACAACAAACTTTCGGTGCCAATCTGCGTCCACGTCATGCCGCCCGTGCCCATAAAGTGGGAAATCAGCACGGAAATCATCGCCGTCGCGTAACCCCACGAGCAGGCATAGCACAGCGACGCGAAAACAAACAGGTAAATTCCGAAAGCAAGCAGACCATCGCCGAAGAGCGAGAAGCACGCGAAGGCGATCAGCAGCGCCGACCCGTACGCCATCAGCCGCCCCAGAGCCACTTTCATTGTCTCGCGCTTCGTACCCATCAGGCTCAAAATCGCGATAATCCCCGCCGTCGCGCTAAACTGCAGGTGTATTGCGCTGGCGACGGCTATCGCGACCGCCGCACTTCCAGCCGCCTTTAACCCGGTCAGCAGAAGTCCGCGCGTTCGGTCATTGTGCGTTCTTTTCCACATAAACACTCCTCGACGGGAAGGCGAAAGACAGCCCTTCTTCCGCCATCAGATGCATAACCGCAAGGTTAATTCTGCCTTTGAGCGCGCGGTAGTCGCCGTAACCGGGGGTATTGACCATCATGCGGACGTTGACGTTGATGGACGAATCCGCGAACTCCTCCAACACCGCCTGTACGCTCTGCCCGTCGACTTCCGGATCTGAAACCAAAAGTTTCGTCAGGTCGCGGATGAACTGCTCCACCTGCGGCGCACTCGTGCGGTACTCCAAGCCAATCGTGAACGCCCACAGGCGCTGGGTGCGCGCGTTCGCATTTTGGATGTATTCGGCGCAAACCTTGCTGTTTTCGACGGTAATGAGCACTTGATCAGGCGTGCGAATGCGGGTTGAACGCAGCGAAATGTCCTCGACGGTGCCCTCAACATCGCCCAGCACGATATAATCGCCGAGCGAAAACGGGTGCTCCGCAACGAGCGTGATCCCGGCAATCAGGCCGGAGAGCGTGGACTGCGCCGCGAGGGTGATGGCAAGCCCAACGACGCCCGCGCCGGCAATCAGGCTCGTGACCGGTACGCCAAGGCCGTCCAAACCGACCAGAACCGACATCACGACGACGACTGTTCGGCATCCATTCTCGAAAAAGCGTGACAACGTTTCGTAGTTTTCCGGCTGATCCGGGTGCGGATGACGATGCAGCATTTGCCAAACAACCGGGATGGCTTCCCAAACGCCCCACGCCGCCATCGCCAGCACAAACGCCTGGTAGTACGGCATTGCGTGGCTGAGCACCACACGGATTTCGGCGCTCCACGGGATGGTTAGCACCGCCCAACCCGCGAGCGTGACGCGGACGAGCCATGCCGCCGGGCGCAGGAAGCAGCGGAGAAGATGCCCAACAAGCGCTGGAATGCGGTCACTAATCCGCTTTTTTACAGGTCTCAGGATGCGCTTTAAGAGTGGAACGGCAAAAACAGCTGCCAGCAGAAGAAAACCTGCGAGTAAATATTGCTGGACCTCTGGCGTCATGGCGCGCGTCTCCTTTTAATAGGTAGAAATTACGCAGGAAAGGGGAAGCCATTGCGCTCCCCCTCTGTGCTTACTTGCTCTTTTTCTTGCCGATGGACATGATTTTCTCTTTCCACTGGCGCAGCAGCGACATCCGGTGTCCGCTCTCACGCGGGTCATCGGGAATCTCGTCGCCCGCAGCGGATGCGGATACAGATTCTTCCACGTCCGTATACCCCTTCTGCCGCAGGCCGTGCCGCGCCGCCGACCGCAGAATGCCGTAAATCGTGGCGAAAATGGGAACGCCGACGACCATACCGACCAAGCCGAAGAGATCCCCGCCGACAACAATCGCGAAGAGAACCCAGAGCGCCGAGATGCCAATAGAATCGCCGAGAATCATCGGGCCGATGAAATTGCCATCCAGCTGCTGGATAATCAGGATCAGAATCAGGAAAATCAACGCCTGCCACGGATCGAGGAAGAGCAGAATCACCGCGCCGGGTATCGCGCCGATGAACGGGCCGAACACGGGGATGATGTTCGTGATGCCGACAATGATGCTGATGAGCGTCGCGTACGACAAGCCGAGGATGTTCATGCTGACAAACGTCAGTACACCAATAATCGCGGAATCGAGGATTTTTCCGGCGAAAAAGCCGCCGAAATTTCGGTTTGCGTCGTGGCAAATCCGCAGGGTCGTCTCCGCGGCGCTCTTCGGCAGGAACGCGCGCGTCAGTACCCGCGCGTGGCGGAGCAGCTTATCCTTTTGCAGGAGGAGGTAGACACTGCTGGCAATCGCTGTAAAAATAGTCACGACACCCGAAGCGACGCCCCCGACGTAGCTGATAATTTGCGGCACGCGGTTCGTAATCGCCTTGACAATCGTGCCAAGCAGGTCGCTCATGCTGGCATTCAGGTTCTCCACCGCCGTAACCGCAAGGCTCAAATCCACGCCCGGCGTTTCCGCGTCAAGTTCCTTGAGCATATTCAGCAAATTTTGCGCATAGCCGTCGAAATTCTGGTAGAACATGACAACGCTGCCGACCATTTGCGGAATAATCAGCACCATCAGCAGCGCAACGATTGCCAAGCCGACAATGTACGCCAGCAAAATGGCGAGTCCGCGGCACTTTTCGCGTCCGCGGAAGAGGTACTTCATCGCTGCTTTAACAATTGGGTTAAGGCAGTAGGCAATCACCACACCGCCCGCGAACGGCGCAAGGATGCCCAGAATGCGGTTCACACCGTTCAGGAAGGACTGCGCGTTGAGCAGCGCCATGTAAAACGCAACCGCAATCAGCGTAATTCCAAGGTAATCGAGGTTGCTCTGCGGCTTTCGGCGCAGCCACTTGTTCTGGTCCATCAAAAATCCCCTCGCTCTCTACCTATTATAATAGTGCAGAAACGCCCGGCTGTCAATCGCTTCGATTCATTTTTAACGTTTTTTTCATTTTTCGGACGTGAAAAAGGGCGCATTCCCGCGAATGCGCCCCATTCTGACAATCATTGATTTTGTGAATAATGCCGTCCACTGAAATTTAACTTTTCAGCAGAATTTGCTCCACTTCCGCCAGATTTTTTGCTGTATAAGTTGCTTGTTGGCAACCCGTGTTCTTCCAATCAACAAAGATACTGTCGATTCCAGCGTTGACGGCCGCGGGGATATCCGCCGTCGCGCTATCGCCGACCATGACTGCTTCCGCCTTGTCCGTGCAGCCGCATTCGGCAAGGGCAATTTCAATCAGGCGCGGATCGGGCTTGCTGACGCCTTTTTCGCTGCTGATGACAATGTTATCCAGCAGTGGCGTGAACACGCACCGAAAAAGTCGGTTGCGCTGGATGACGCTGTCACCATTACTGACCAGCACGATTTTCATCTGCCCGTGCAGGCGGCGCAAAAACGCCTCCGCGCCGGGCATGAGGTCAGCGTGCGTGCCGAGATAGTGGCTGTAACGCAGGGCAAGGCGGGGCGCGCAGACGTTTTCGGCGGGATATTCTTCCAGAAGCTGGGCAAAACGGGCGATTTTGAGCGCCGCGTGGGTGGTTTCGCCGCGTTCGAGTGCCTTCCAGAGTGCGTCATTGATGGCGCTGTACCGTGCGCAAACGGCGTCGGTCGGTTCAATCCCGGCTTCGGTGAGCGCCTCGCGGAGGGCGGCGTGTTCGGCGGCGTGGAAGTCCATGAGGGTGTTGTCGTTGTCGATGAGCAGATAGCGATACTTCATAGCAGTCTCTTTCTAAACTTTTGGGTATTTTCGTGCGTTACTCGTCCCGCTCCGGCGTGTAGGGCAGGTCGCGGTCGGCATTCTTTTCCTTCAGGTAGTCAATGACCCAAATGTTGCCGTCCGTGCGCATCCGGGTCAGCCCTTTATAACCCAAAAGGTACGAAATGTGCTTCTTGTCGCAGTAGTTGACGCTGCCTTTGATGACGTTCGCCGCGCCGTTGATGAAAATCAGCTGCGGGTTGATGGCTTCCAGGAAGTCATCGCGCAGGCGCACCTGCCCGTGGTGCGGGTACTTGAAGATATCCGCGTTCAGCCCGATTTCCGGCGGATTCGCCGCGAAATACTGCTGCGAGCGGTTCTCGTTGTCGCCCGCGAGGAGCATCCGGCGGTCGCCGTACTGCACCATCAGCATGGCGGACTGGTCATTCACGCCCCACGAGGACTTGCGATTCTGAATGACGGTCATCTTGACGCCGCCGTCCTCCCCCAGCGTGAAGGTGTCTCCGTTGCCAATCTGCTCGATGGGGATGTTGTTCGCCTTCATGAATTTAACCGCGCTCTTCATCCGTGCGTTAAAATCTTCCGGAAAGGTAATCAAGAACTTGGAGATCGGCGCGTATTCGTTGACAAACTGAAATCCGTCGATATGGTCATCGTGCGGATGGCTGTTGTAGGCAATGTGATGTGGTCGATACCGAGGGTATCGCAGGCGGTGTAGATGCGGTTGCGCATGGTCGCGTTTTTGGTCGATGCGTCTATCATCATGACCATGCCGTCATAGCGCAGGAGGATGCAGTCGGAGGAGTAAACGCGCGGAAAAACGATTTCGAGAATCTTCGCGCCGTCCTCAAAGTGGTATTCAGCATCCGGATTTTCAACCAGATTGACAATGACAGGCGTTTCTGCCATCGCGAACGTCGGCAGGAGCATTGCCATCATCAGGAGTAACAAAAGCAATTTCTGGATTTTTTTCATCGGAGAAGCCTTCCTTTCCTGTACTTCCCTACCATTGTAGGCAATCGGGCGGGGTTTGTCAAGCCGCCGCGAAGATTATTACAAATCAACCGCCGGCTATTCTTCCATCGTGAGATTCTGCAAAATCCACACCTGCCCGTCGGTTTGCAGCAGCAAGCCGCATTCGTCCGTGTGCGCGGCGGGAATCGCCATGGCTTCCAGCTGCGCGAGGGCGTACGGCGCGCGGGTCGGTTTGGCGGTGATGATGGCGAGTTTGGGCGCAATAGTGGTCAGAAGAGTCTGATTCATGGCGGCATGGCCATGGTGCGGGTACTTGAGGATATCCGCGTGCACATCGTCGCCGGAATCAAGCAGCGCCTGCTGACCCATGCTTTCGAGGTCGGCGAGCATCAGCATCCGGGCATCCCCCCGCGTCACGAGGGCGAGCAGGGAGCGATTGTTGATGGTCTTGCCGGTATTTTCCGGAAGAATCAGCGTGATTTGCGCGTGTCCGAGCGTCAGCATTTGCCCATCCGATGCATTTTCGATCGGCACGCCGCATTCCGCCATTACCGCGAGGGTATGCTGCATCTGCGCGTTTTCGTTCGCGGGGAACGACGTGAGGAAGCGCCCAATCGGCATCCGGCGGGCGATGGCCTCGAAGCCGGGCTGATGGTCGTGGTGCGGATGGGTGGCGACGACCCAATCCAGCCGCGTCACGCCGAGGGCTTCCAGCGCGGTCTGGACGGCGGATTCCTCCGCGTATCCGCCCGCGTCAATCATCCCGGCGTGGCCGTCGCAGACAAGAATGGCGGCGTCGGCGAAGGCCATCTGGGGGAAGGCGACGGTGAGGACGGCGGCGTCGGACGGAAAGCGGGCGTCGGCGTCGTGGGCGCGGAGGTCAAGGACAGGGACATCCGCGTGCGCAGCGGACGAGAAAATCAGGAGGATCAGGAGAATAGACATTAACTTGCGGGTCACTTTTTCCCCTTCTTGAGCGCCTTGCGCTTCTCTTCGAGACGGTCAAGTTTCTGCTGGAGCTTCTCGCGTTTTTCGCGCATATTCGCCTGCAATTCGTCGTGCTTCGCCTTCAGGCGGGCAAGGTGCGCCTTATTGTAGAATTGCACCTCCGGGAAAGCGTGCAGCGGGTGGCGGAGCAGGAAGCCCTGCGCCATGAGCGCCTCGCGAACCGCCTTGGTGATGGCTTCGGTGTTGTCCGCGCGGACGGATTCTGCCGCGCCGCGAATCTTTGTCAGCACGCCCGCGGAAATCACGACGTCCGCAATCAGCAGCGCCGTCAGCGTGATGGTAATGGCATCCAGCCAGACAGTCGGGATTTTGGCGAACAGCCCAAACGCAAAGGGTTTCAGCACCTTGACGACGAACACGCCCATCACCCCGAACGCCAGCAGGTTGCTCGCGCACACGCGCCCGTTGATGTTGAAGCGCTTCCGGGAGTAGTCCCACCAGCGCGCGTGGAACAGTTTTTCCATCAGCCAGCTGGTGATATATTCCAGCGTGCCGCAAAGGACGAGGGCAAGCAGGAATGTCGACTCGACCTGCGTTGTCCACAGGGGCAGAAAGTACGCCATCAGCACAGCGCCCGTGCCGTAAATCGGGCACAGCGGGCCGAGCAGAAAGCCGCGGTTGATGAAGCGCCCGAACTGCACGAGCTTACAGGTGACCTCCATGCACCAGCCGAGGAAGGAGCAGGCGAAGAAGAGGAGGACATACATTTCAATTTCTATCCACAAGGCGGTGATTCCCCTTTCGATATGGGTTCATAAGTGAATCATAGCACAAGACGAGGGATTCCGCAAGGGGGGGAGACGAGGGGCTTTGCCCCTAACCCCCACCAGAGGCTTTGCCTCTGGACTCCACAAGGGACTTCGTCCCTTGACCCTTTCGCGCGATTCGGTTGGTGACACTCCCCTGCCCTTTCCGCGTGCTGATGCGGGGTTTCGCTCCTGCGGGAGCGACGAGGGGGCTTTGCGCTCGCCCCCTCGACCCCTTCACTCCCCTCTGATGTTTGTTGTCGGGTATCGCGGCGTTTTGTTTGTGTACTTTTTGTTCTTTCAGTCAACAAAATCTCCCGGAAGGTCAGCCCCTCCGGGAGAAAAATGCACCTTGGGTTAAATATCCTCGTCATCCGCCGGGGAATCCTTCTCGTCCTCCCCGCCCAGATCCATGTCCAAATCGCTGCCGCTTGCGTCCTCTTCGGCACGGCGAAGCAGCTCCTGCACTGCCTTCGATTCCGCCGCGTCCGACGTGTCGAAACCCTCGGCGCGCGCTTCGGCGGCATCCGCATCAGCAGCATTCGCGGGCGCGTCCGGCTCTTCGTCGCGCTCGGCGCGGGCAACGGCGATGACGTGGCTGCCTTCCTGCAGCTTCATCACGATAACGCCCTGCGTGTTGCGGCCGCAGACGCGGATGTCCTCGGCGCGGGTGCGGATGATTGTGCCGTCGTCGGTGATGAGCATCAGGTCTTCGTCCGGCTTGACCATCAGCAGCGCGGCGAGGTCACCGGTCTTGTCGGTCAGCTTCGTGGCGATGATGCCCTTGCCGTTGCGGCCCTGCTCACGGTACTCGTCGGGGCTGGTGCGCTTGCCGTAGCCCAGCGTCGTAATCGCCAGCACGTCTGCGCCCTGCTCCAGCGGCACCATATCGATGATGATATCGTCATCATCCAGCCGCATGGACTTCACGCCCATCGACGCGCGGCCCATCGGGCGGATGTGGCGCTCGCTGAAGCGGATTGCCATGCCCTTGCGGCTGCCCAGCAGAATTTCGTCGTCGCCGCTGGTCAAATCCACGCCAATCAGCTCGTCGCCTTCCTTCAAATTGATGGCAATCAGGCCGTTCTTGCGCAGGTTCGCGAACTCGCTGTACGGCGTTTTCTTAATCATGCCGTCGCGCGTCGCCATCACAAGGTTGTGTTCGCCCGTCGCGCCCGGCACAGGAACCATGCACGTCACCTTTTCATCCGACGCAATCTGGATGAGGTTGATAATCGCCGTGCCGCGTGCGGTGCGTCCAGCTTCCGGAATCTGGTAGCACTTGAGCATGTACACGCGCCCCATGTTGGTGAAGAACATGATTTCGTCGTGCGTGGATACGACGCGCATCTGCACGGCGAAGTCCTCTTCCTTCGTCGTCATGCCGGTCACGCCGCGTCCGCCGCGGTTCTGTGCGCGGTAGATGGATTTCGGTGTGCGCTTGACGTAGCCCTGCCGCGTCAGCGTGACGACCATATCCTCCTCCTGAATCAGGTCTTCCACGTCGATTTCGCCGTCGATGGTGGTCAGCTCCGTGCGGCGCGGGTCAGCAAATTTATCGCGGATGGCGCTGATTTCGGTCTTGATAACCTCCATCAGCAGGTGTTCATCCGCCAGAATCGCCTGGAAGCGGGCAATTTCCTTCTCCAAATCGTCGTATTCCTGCTGGAGGCGGTCGCGTTCCAGACCGGTCAGGCGCGCCAGACGCATGTCCAGAATCGCCTGCGCCTGCTTGTCGGAGAAGTCGAACCGCTCCATCAAGGTCGTTTTCGCGGTGTTGGGGTCTTTGCTGGCGCGGATGATGGACACAATCTCGTCGATGTGATCCAGCGCCTTCAGCAGGCCTTCCAAAATATGCGCGCGGGCGAGCGCCTTGTTGAGGTCAAAGCGCGTGCGGCGGGTGACAACGTCCTTTTGATGCTCCAGATAATAGTACACCATGTCGCGCAGGGAGAGGATTTTCGGCTGCCCGTTGACCAGCGCGAGCATGTTCGCGCCGAACGTCTCCTGCATCGACGTGTGCTTGTAGAGCGTATTCAGGATAACCTGCGGGTAAACATCTTTCTTCAGCTCGATGACGATGCGCATCCCCTGCCGGTCGGACTCATCGCGGATATCGCTGATGCCCTCAATGCGCTTGTCGTGCACGAGTTCGGCAATCTTCTCCACCAGCTTCGCCTTGTTGACCTGATACGGGATTTCTGTCACAACGATGCGGCTGCGGCCATTGGGCATTTCCTCGATGTTGGTCTTTGCGCGCACCTCAATGCGCCCATGCCCCGTGTAGTAGGCTTCGCGGATGCCGCGTCTGCCGAGGATGATGCCGCCGGTCGGGAAATCCGGGCCTTTGATGTGCTGCATCAGGTCGTCGATGGTGCAGTCCGGGTTGTCAATCATGCAGATGACGCCGTCGATGACCTCGCCGAGGTTATGCGGGGGGATGTTCGTCGCCATGCCGACGGCAATGCCGCTGGAACCGTTGACGAGCAGGTTCGGGAAGCGGCTGGGCAGCACGGCGGGCTGCATGAGCGTTTCGTCGAAGTTGGGGTAGAAATCGACCGTGTCCTTCTCGATGCCTTCGAGCAGGTAGGGGGTCAGTTTCGTCATGCGGGCTTCGGTGTAACGCATGGCGGCAGCGCCGTCGCCATCCACCGAGCCGTAGTTGCCCTGCCCGTCCACGAGGGTATAGCGGATGTTGAAGGGCTGCGCGAGGCGCACCATGGCGTCGTAGACGGAGGAATCGCCGTGCGGATGGAATTTGCCCAGCACGTCGCCGACAAGGCGCGCGGATTTGCGGTAGGGCTTATCGGGCGTCATGCCGAGTTCTTCCATATCATAGAGGATGCGGCGGTGCACAGGCTTCAAGCCGTCGCGCACATCCGGCAGCGCGCGGTCGATGATGACCGCCATTGCGTAGGAGATGAACGACCGCTTCATCTCCTTTTCCAGATTCACCGGGATGAGTTTGTCCTGAATGCTGCTCATAATTTCTCTCCGAACTGTTCAGGTTTTCTGTCTGATAATTGCTTGTTGTATAATGCGCACGGGGAACCAGCCGCAGCGGGCGGAAGAGGTTCTCATTGCGCGGATGCGGTTACACATCCAAATCCTTGACCAAGTCCGCGTTCTCCTCGATGAACTTCCGCCGCGGCTCAACCTGATCGCCCATCAGCAGCGTGAAGATTTCATCCGCCGCCATTGCGTCCTCCGGCGTAATCTGCATCATCGTGCGGGTCTCGGGGTTCATGGTCGTCTGCCACAGCTGCTCGGCGCTCATTTCGCCCAAGCCTTTGTAGCGCTGAATGTCCGGCTTCGGGTCGCGCCCGATTTCGTCCAGCAGTCTTTGGAGTTCGTCGTCATCATAGACGTACTTCTCCATTTTGCCCTTCGTCACCTTGTACAGCGGCGGCATGGCGGCGTACACATAGCCCTTTTCCACCAGCGGCCGCATGTAGCGGTAGAAGAACGTCAGCATCAAAATGCGGATGTGCGCGCCGTCCACGTCCGCGTCCGTCATGCAGACAATGCGGTGATAGCGCAGCTTGCTTTCGTCAAACTCATCGCCGAAGCCGCAGCCGAACGCCGTCAGCATACTCTTAATTTCGTTGTTGCCCAGCGCCTTGTCCAGCCGGGTTTTTTCGACGTTGAGGATTTTGCCGCGCAGGGGCAGAATCGCCTGAAAATGGCGGTCGCGTCCTTCCTTGGCGCTGCCGCCTGCGGAGTCGCCCTCGACGAGGAAGATTTCGCACTTGCTGGGGTCGCGCTCGGAGCAGTCCGCCAATTTGCCCGGCAGGGACGCCGATTCCAGCACCGTCTTGCGGCGGGTGGCCTCGCGCGCCTTGCGGGCTGCCTCGCGCGCGCGCTGGGCGCTCACGCAGCGGTCAAGAATCGTCCGCCCGACAGACGGGTTCTCCTCCAGATAGGTGGACAATTCCTCCTTCACAAGGTCGTTGACCACGCCGCGAACCTGCCCGGAGCCCAGCTTCGATTTCGTCTGGCTCTCGAACTGCGGGTCTTCCATTTTGACGGACACAACCGCCGTCAGGCTTTCCTTCGCGTCCTCCGCCTTCAGGTTCGGCTCGTTGTCGCGCAGGAGCTTATACTTGCGGCCGTAGTCGTTGATGGCGCTCGTCAGGGCGGTGGTGAAGCCCGTGAGATGCGTGCCGCCGTCGGGGGTCGCGATGTTGTTGACGAAGGTGTAGATGTTTTCGGCATACGAGTCGTTGTACTGCATGGCGACTTCCACGAGGATGCCGTCCTTCACGCCCTCGGTATAAATCGGTTCAGGGAACAAAACTTCCTTGTTGTGATTCAGATACTTGACGAACTCGCGCAGCCCGCCTTCGTAGAGGAAATCCTCCGTCACGGGCGTTTCGCCGCGCTCGTCGGTGAAGGTGATGTGGATGCCCTTGTTCAGGAACGCCATCTCGCGCAGGCGCTTCTTCAGCACGTCAAAATCAAACGTGACGCCGCGCTCGAAGATGCCGTCGGGGTTGTCGTCGCTGATGACGTCGGGCAGGAAGCGAATCGTCGTGCCGGTGCGGTCGGTTTCGCCAATGACGCGCAGGTCGTAGAGGTACTTGCCGCGCGCGTATTCCTGCTGATAAATTTTCCCATCCTGATAGACCGTCACGGACAGCGACTTCGACAGCGCATTGACCACCGACGCGCCCACGCCGTGCAGGCCGCCGGACACCTTGTAGCCGCCGCCGCCGAACTTGCCGCCCGCATGCAGCACCGTCAGGCAGACCTCGACCGCCGGACGGCCCATTTTCGGGTGGATGCCGACGGGGAAGCCGCGCCCGTCATCGCGAACGGAGACCGAGCCGTCCTTGTGCAGCGTCACGTCGATGCGCTTGCAGTAGCCCGCCAGCGCCTCATCCACGGAGTTATCCACAATTTCGTACACCAGATGGTGCAGTCCGCGGCTGTCCGTCGAACCGATGTACATGCCGGGGCGCTTGCGAACCGCCTCCAAGCCCTCCAGCACCTGAATCTGCTCCTCGCCGTATTCGCTCTTGACCTGCGTCGCTTCTTCAATCTGCTGTTCGATTTCTTCTTCCGTCCGGTGTTCGAGTTCCTGGTCGTTCAACATGCTTGCACCTCACAAAAATCAATAAACGGCGGATGATTATTCCCCACGCCGCGGAAAACCGTAAAATCAGGGGCATTTGCCCTTGCCCCGCCATCCGGGAGGGGGACACGCACGTCGGGGTACTTCGCGTCAGCGGGCGCACAAACCGTGTCTACGCGCGCCCCACTGCCGGATTCCCCCGCTGTTGACTCTTCCCCAACATATCTATTATAGCACTTTCCGCCCCAAAAGAAAAGGGTTTTCCTTCATTATTATTGTGTTTTGCTTCGGAAGGGGGGAAATGTTGTTTTCGGTCAATCGCGCCGATTTTCAGTCTGCAAAATTTTCAACTTGCGAAATCCCCTATGCAACAAAAAAGTGCAGTTGGTTTTGACCCCAAAATCAAATGAAATCAAGCGAAATCAAATGAAATCAAATTTTCTTGACGAACATCCATTCCCTGTTCTACAATATCACTGTCGCAATAGCGACCCACAAAATCCGAAAGGAATGACCCAAATGTGCAATGTAAACTACTTGATTGAAATCCGCCGTTTCAACACATTCGCCGCGCGAACCCGCCTTCCCGCCAGCGCTCAGCTGCTGTGGTACAAGCTGATTGAAATCATGAACCAGCACGCCCGCGGCGGTGACTGGTGCGACGGTTTCCTCCGCATCGACAACCCGTACCTGCTCGCCTACTTTCCCATGAGTGCCACCGCCCTCTCCGACGCTCGACGCACGCTCTGCGAAGCTGGGCTTTTGGAATACATTCCCGGCGAAAAGAAGCGCACGCCGCCCGCGTACCGCCTGCATTACTTCTCCGTTTGCGACGGAAAAGGCGCTGTTGAGCGTGACTATCCGCGTGAAATCAGCGCTGACAGCACAGCGGATTGCCCCGCTGATGACCCCGAAATCCGTGACGATCCCCGTGACAATCCGAATTACCCAAGCGTTTACCCAAGCGATTGCACAACCGTTTGTCCAACCGATTGCCACGGAAATACGCCCGATTTCCACGACACTAATATAAACTATACAGAAACAGAAACGGAAACCGTAAACCCAACGGGGAAAAGGAATGATGATGAAAAGGAGACATCTGCTTCCTCTGCCGGATACGCGGGCGCGGGCGCGTGTACGGGGGCGTATGCGTGTACGGATGCGGGCGCGCGCGAGGGGGCTTTTCCGCGGTCAGTGCGGGAGAGCGCGAAACTGGCGGGTAAAGTGCTGCTGCATCAGTTGTTCACGGAGAATCAGCTGAATCGGGTGATGGCGGCGTTTGGAGCGTACCCGTTCGAGGACGGGCTGATGATTCAGGCAGTCGCCAAGACGGCGGAGGCGAATCCGACGAACGCGGTGAATTACCTGATTCAGCTGCTGACGGACTGGGGCGGCGCGGGTGTTCGGACGGTGACGGAGATGGAAGACTACCTGTACGCACGGGATATGGCGCAAGGGAACGCGCTGATGCACACGCGGGAGGAGGGGCGGGCGCTTTTGGGGGCGTTCAGGGCGGAGCATGGGGCGGCGTGAAGGGAAATTCGGAATGCGGAATTATGTGTGCGCTTTGGGGCATGAGAAACGCCCGGCTGGCGTGGGGCGCAGTCGGGCGAAGGGTTGGCTTTATGAACTTGCTGGTTGTAACCGCAGATTTAATGGGATTTCCGGCGCACGCTCAAGCCTTTCGGGTCTGCACCTCTTCAATCATCTCCAGCACGCGCTTTGTGCCATCGGCAGGAGGGGCATTTTTGACGGCGGCGGTCAATTTGTCGCGCTCCGCCCACGTCTGCATCAGCGCGTCGGTCAGGGTTTGCGGGGTCATGTTTTCCTGCAGGAGAACGTGGCAGAGTCCGCGTTTTTCAAGGCTTTGGGCGTTGAGAATCTGGTCGCCGCGGCTGGCGCCCTTGGGGTACGGGACAAGCAGCAGCGGACGGGCAAGCGCTTGGAACTCCATCAGGGCGTTGCTGCCCGCGCGGGAGAGCACAAGGTCGGCGGCGGCGAGCACATCCGGCAGATCCTGATCGAGGAACTCCACCTGCGTGTAACCGGGGGTTTTATCAAGCGTCGGGTCAAGGTTGCCCTTGCCGCAGATATGGGCGACATCGAACGTGCCGGTGAGCATCGGCAGAGCGTCCCGCAGCGCCTTATTGACCGCCTGCGCGCCGAGCGATCCGCCCATCATCAGCAGAACGGGCTTCGTGCCGTCGAAGCGCAGGAAGGACAAGCCCTTGGCGCGGCTGCCGCGGAAAAGCTCCGGGCGCAGGGGCGTGCCGACCATCTCCGCCTTTGCGCCGAGCATTTGCGCGCATTCGGGGAAGGTGGTGGCGATGCGCTTGACGAACGGGCGGCTGAGCTTATTCGCCAAACCGGGGGTTAAATCACTTTCGTGGCAGACGACGGGAACGTGATGCAGCCACGCGCCGAACACGACCGGCACGGCGACGAATCCGCCCTTGCTGAAGCAAACATCCGGTTTAATTTTGCCCATGAGGTGCGCGGACTGGAACGCCCCCGCGGCGACGCGGAAGGGGTCAGTGAAATTCTTCCAGTCGAAGTAACGGCGGAGCTTGCCGGTCTTCACCCCGTGGTAGATGACGCCGGGGACATTGCGGAGTTTCTCGGCTTCCATGCCGTTTTCCGTGCCGATGTAATGGACTTCGTAGCCGGCGGCGAGGAGGTGCGGCAGGAGGGCGAGGTTGGGGGTCACATGACCCATCGTGCCCCCGCCGGTTAAAACAATCTTTTTCATGACTGGCAGCCTTCTTTCTGGCTTGTTGGTATATGTTGCGCAGAGATTTCGCTCCTGCGGGAGCGACCAGAGGGCTTTGCGATCGCCCTCTGGACTGCTTCGCGGTGCACACTCCTGTTTCTTGGTCGTCAGCGAAAATAGTTATAGTTTGTGTACTGTTTCTGCTCTGAAAACATAACAAACCGGCATTCCCGCTGAAAAGTCCCCTTGAACGCCCAACCCATTGTATGCTATACTAATCAAGAAAATTTCAACTTCCACGAGGAGGAAAAATCCGCATGAAAATTGTCATTCTTGATGCGCAGGGCGGCGGCATGGGGCGGCAGCTGGTCGAGGGGCTGAAGAAAGCGCTGCCGAATCAGCCGCTGATTGCGGTGGGGACGAACGCACTGGCGACGGCAGCGATGCTCCGCGCGGGGGCAGACCAAGTGGCGACGGGCGAAAACGCCGTCGTGGTATGCGCCGGGATGGCGGATTTGATTCTTTGCCCGATTGGCATGGTGCTGTGCGACGCGATGCTGGGCGAAGTGACCGCGAACATGGCGCTGGCGGTCGGGCGCAGCAAGGCGCACAAGATTCTGCTGCCGGTGAGCCGGTGTCAGGCAAGTGTTGCTGGCGCTCCGAAAATGTCGATGGCAGAGGTTGTCGCCAAGGCGGTGGAAGAAACCGTTGCGCGGGTTTCGGCGGCTTCCGTGTAAAGCGGAATTGACCTTTTTGTTACGCAGGGATTTCGCTCCTGCGGGAGCGACGAGGGGGCAATGAAAACAGACGAATGTCTGCGGTCGCCCCCTTGACCCCTTCGGTTACATATCCTTGATGCAGTCCTTGTTGCGGACGAAGTAGTCGATGCCGCTCCAGAGGGTGATGGCGGCGACCCACAGCGTCAGCGCGGTGCTGATCCACCGCATCCACGGCGCGCCGAGGACAGTCGCGTTCACAACGTCCCACGCGGGGGCGGTCAGGGCGGGCTGGTGCGTAATCAGCACGAAGAGGAGCATCACCATCTGGCTGGCGGTCTTGATTTTGCCGAGTTTGCCCGCGGCAATCACGCGCCCCTGCCCCACGGCGACCATGCGCAGGCCGTCCACGGCGAGTTCGCGCGCCAAAATCAGCACGACGACCCAGCCCGGCAGCGTCCCGCGCTGGACGAGCATCATCATGGCGGAGAGGTTGAGCAGCTTGTCCGCGACGGGGTCGATGAACTTGCCGAAATCGGTAATCAGGTGGCGGGAGCGGGCGATATGGCCGTCAAAATAATCCGTCAGGGCAGCGACGGCGAACACGGCGGCGGCGAGCAGATCGCAAACGAGGGTCTGCGGGAGCATCAGCGCCACCATCACCGGAATCAGCGCAACGCGCAGGAGCGACAATTTGTTGGGCAGGTTCATGCAATCACCCCTGTCAGGTCGTAGGTGCTGGCTTTTTCAATGCGGACGTCCACGAAATCGCCGACGCTGGGCATTTTGCTTTCGCCCGCGGTGAAGATGATTTCGCCGTCGGTTTCGGGGGCTTCGCGCTGGCTTCTGCCGAGGATTTCGCCGCGCACGTTGCGGTCGGTCACAAGGACTTTCTCCACCGTGCCCACGCGCGCCTGATTCTTCTTCCGCGCGATGGCTGCCTGCCGCTTCATCAGCCGGTCGAGCCGCTCCGCCTTGACCTCCTCCGGAATCTGGTCGGGCATTTTCGCGGCGGGCGTGCCCTCTTCGGGGGAGTAGGTGAACGCGCCGAGGCGGTCGAACTCGGCTTCGGGCAGGAAATCAAGCAATTCTTGGAACTGCTCTTCCGTCTCGCCGGGGAAGCCGACGATAATCGACGTGCGCAGGGTGATGCCGCGCTCGTGCGCGCCCTTGACGGCGCGGCGAATATCGGCGCTTGTGCCGCGGCGGTGCATCCTTTTCAGCACCGCGTCGTTGACGTGCTGAATCGGCAAATCAACATAGCTGCAAATATTGGGCGTGTTTGCGATGATGTCCAGCAGCTGCTCGCTGGTTTCCTCCGGATAGCAGTAGAGGACGCGCAGCCAGTCCACACCGTCGATTTTCGCCGCCTTCTGCATCAGCTCCGCCAGCTTCGATCCGCCGCCGAAGTCCATGCCGTAGCGCGACGTGTCCTGCGCAACGAGGATGTGCTCCTTCACGCCCTGCTTGGCCAAACTTTCGATTTCGCGGAGGATGTCGGCTTCGGGTCGGGAGCGGTACGGGCCGCGGATTTTCGGAATCGCGCAGAACGTGCAGCAGTTCGAGCAGCCTTCGCCGATGCGGGTGTACGCGGTGTAGGACGGGGTGGTCAGCACGCGGTCGTGGGCGTAGTAGGTGTGGTCGTCCATGCAGTAGGTTTTTCGCACGCCGTCAAGCGCCTTCTCCAGCGCGTCGGGCAGCTGCTGATACTGGTTGACGCCCATCAGCAGGTCGATTTCAGGAATCTCCTGCATCAAATCCTTCTCGTAGCGCTGGGCAAGGCAGCCCGTGACCACCAGCACCCGGCACTTGCCGATTTGCTTGTACCGCGCCATGTCAAGAATCGCGTCGATGGATTCCTCCTTCGCCGACGCGATGAACCCGCAGGTGTTCACCATCAGCACATCCGCCTGCGCGGGATCGTTCGTCAGCTCATACCCGTGCTCCCGCAGCAGCCCCAGCGCGGTCTCGCTATCCACACGGTTCTTATTACATCCCAGCGAAATCATTCCAACCTTGAGTTTCGTCATTGCTTTCTCCTTACCATTGATGGGGGAACCCAAGGGGCTTTGCCCCTTGACCCCAGCAGGGCTCTGCCCTGCACCCGCGAAGGGTCTTCGACCCTCTCGACACCCATCTCGCGATTGAGTTGGTCACTTTTTCATGCTATGCCCGCGTGTTTATCCACAGGATACCCACACTGTCCCCCGTATCCACAAGTTACGGCAAAGACCAGTAACAGGAATGTGCACTGCGAAGGTTTCCAAAGGGCGATCGCAGACGTTCGTCTGTTTTCATTGCCCTTTGGTCGCGTCCGCAGACGCGAAATCCCCTGCGACATGAAAAATCAAGTCACACAGGAAAAACACACGCCAAAATCCGCATCGCGAAAAGAGGTTATGGGGAAAAATCGCAAATTCCCCTATCGTCCATTTTACCACGAAAATCCGCATTTGAAAAGCCCAAAAATCCCCCCAATTCCTTGCCAAGCACGTCATGGCGCATCAAAATAGGGCTGCAAAAGCGCATTTGGCACGCTTGCAGCCCCGCTGATTTTATTCCGCCACAATCGCAATGGCGCTGTAATTGTCCGCTTCCTCGTCGAAGCGCTGCGCAATCAGCGCGCACATGCCGTTCAGCCATTCCTGCGCGGTTTTGCCCCGTGCGCACGCCACCATGTCCGCCTCCAGCACCCATTCCCAGAAGCCGTCGGTGCACAGCAGCAGACGGTCTCCGCGCCGGATTCTACCCGCGAAATGCTCCGCCGTCACGTCGTCCTTGTAGCCAAGCGCGCGCGTCAGCAGATTTCGGCTTCCATGCCCCCGAATCTGGTCGTAGGTGATTTCGCCGCACGTCACCATCATCTGCGGGATGCTGTGGTCTTTGCTCTGGTAGATGATTTCTCCGCCGCGAATCCAGTAGATGCGCGTGTCGCCGACGTACGCCAGCTGTGCGCGCGCGCCGCTCAAGCGCAGGAGCGCAAGGGTCGTCATCATCCGGCAGTGCTGCTCCTCCTGCTGGTCGCGGATGAGGCGGTTCGCTTCCCGCACACAGGCGTCCAGCGTGCGCCGGCCAGCGGGCAGAAACCCGCTCATCCGCCGGATGGACACGTCCGTCGCCAGCTTCGACGCAAAATCGCCGCTCCCCTGCCCGCCCAGCCCGTCGCCCAGCGCGCACGCCAGATAGCATCGCCCGGCGCGCACCTCCAGCGCATCCTCGTTGATTTCGCGCTTGCCTACGTCCGACACCGCCGCATAGCTGTACTTCATTGCACCTCAAACCTTTCTTTCGGCGAACCGATAGCAAGCACATCCCCTTTGCTGATAGGGGTATCCTGTTCGCTCGTCAGCCGCTTGCCATTGAGCCATGTGCCGTTGGACGAGCCCAAATCGCGCACGATGATGCTGCCCTCCCGCAGGGTGAGCAGGCAGTGCACACGGCTGACCCCCTCGCCGTGCAGGGTGAGCATGTGCTTGCCCGTTTCGCGCCCGACGCGCAGCTCCTGCCCATCGAGCAGCGTCACCACGCGGTTCGCATACGTTCCGCTGATGCCGATGAGCCGCCCCGTGCGCGCCTTGCGCCCGACCACCGCGCCGCTGCCGACGGTGAGCGCCTGCGTGACGCACAGGCGAATCGTCCTGATGAGCGCCGCCATGCCGATTGCCAGCACGATGACGTGCTTCACCTCAATGGCATCCGTGCGCGAGAGGGCAATCAAATCCGCGTTCAGGAACGTCCAGCCGAAGGGGGATTTGGCGCTGTTCATCAGATAATTTTCGGCAAAGCCCAGCAGAATCAGGAGAATGACGCGAACATCCGCAAAATGGCGAATGTTGATTTTCTCGCCGCTCATGCGCAGTCCCAGCGCCCCCGCGACCGGCGCGAACCACAGCGCGTGATTGCCGAAGAGCATCGGCACGCTTGCGCTGATGGCGTTCGTCAGCCCGCTGAAATCACGTGCCAGCCCAGTGGGCGTTTCCACAATCGGCGTGTCCACGATGGATGCCATCAGCATGGTGAACAGCGCGTACCCCGCGCCGATGGCCGCACCAAGCGCCAAGCCGCCCAGCCCGTACATGCGCTTGCGGGTGCACACCAGCACGAGGATGAGCACGCCCAGCATCAAAACGCTGTCCTTCACATAGCCCCAAACCGGGGCAAAATAGCCGCTGATGATGCTGTTATCCACCGGCGTGCCGAACAGCACACAAACCACCCCGGAGAGCAGCGCCAGCCCCATCATCTCGAAAATCGAGATATTCACGAAGGGGTCAAGCTCCCAGAGGAACATTGCTAATGTCAGCGGCAGCAGCGCCCCGCACCAGAAGAAGGCGTAGATGTACGGCGCGGGCAGTGCGCCAATATCCAGCCAAATACAGGCAAGGCACACCGCCGCCATCAGCAGCAGGATGCCGAACAGGCGCAGGTACATCCACGGCATTTGCCATCGGCGGACGGCTTTTTGCGGGTTTTCCATCTGGCGTGTCAGCGCTCGGAAGGCTTCTCCCCGTGCGTGACGGCGGAAGGCGGGTTCCATCACATCCCGAAAGCTGATTTTCAATTCGTGCTGCATTTAGGCTTTTTTCCCCTTTCTCATACTAATTCGATTCTAAAACATAGCATCGAGCATAGCAGATTTTTCGTTCCGGCAAAGCTGAGTGAAGCGAGGCGTACTGGAGGTACGCGCGAGCGGAACGAAGCAAAGCCGGGACGGAAAAGATGCTGTGCGAATGCCATGTTTTAGATGAGAATTAGTATCACTGAATGACGAAACATTCGTCCTTCGAGCCGATTTCCACCCGGTCGCCGCGCTTCAGCGGAACATCCTGCTGCGGCGGAATCCGCGTGCCGTTGACTTTCGTGCCGTTGGCGGAGTTCAGGTCGCGGATAACCAGCCCATCCGCCGTCAACCGCACCTCGCAGTGCTTCCGGCTGACCTGCTTGGATGCAAGCACCAGCTGGCAGGATGCCTCCCGCCCCATCGAAATCGGCTTGTTTCTCGGCACACGCAGCTTTTGCCCGCTGAATGAACCCGCCTGCCCGCAGAGCATCGGCGTATCCGGCGTGTCAGACACTTTCGGCGCGTCGATTTTTCCGTAATGTTCCATGTACGCCATTGTTTTGCCGCGCTCGCTCGCCGCCAAGGCTTGGCGGATGCCGCCGCGCAGCACAAGGAGCAGCGCTGTCCACTCGACAGCCGCGACAATCAGTTGACTCATGAACAGCGGATAATCGCCAATGGTCAGTATCGTTACCGTGAGAAACCAGTAGGAAATCGGCAAGTACTCCTTGCTGGCATTATTGAGTGCGTGGCAGCCCATGCCAAGCGCAAGGCAGAGAATCACCCGCCAGTTCAGGAAATGGCGCAGTTTCAGGCGTTCCCCGTTCGCCGCCAGCCCCAGTGCGCCCAAAACCGGGGTTGTAAACAGCAGGTGATTAGAGAACAGCGTCCAGAAGTTCCGCGCTTCCATCGTGGTCAGCCCATGGACATAGCCATACTGCGTTGTTTCGATGAAGGCGAATCCGGATGCAACCGCCGCGCCAATCACCAGCCCGTCCAGCGCGTTCAGTTTGCGCCTTGACAGCAGGATAAACAGAATGCAAATCAGGATTTTTGCGGGTTCTTCTGCTACCGCCGCCCACGACTTCGAATACTCCTCCCCCAGCGAAAACACATGCTCCATGAGGCGAAAAAACGGTGACGCGATGGCAATACTCGCCAGCCCTCCGACAAGCAGCAGCCCCAGCAAATCAAAGATGGAGAGATTGCCATACATGTCCATCTCCCAGATAAACAGCACCATCGTCCACGGAATCACCGTACTGCCGACAATGTTGGCAATGACAGACAGCGGGAAATTAAACTCCATCTTGAGTTTAGGCGAAATATACACCATCGTCTCCGCCGCGAAAGTCAGCAGCACCGTCGCAATCAGCAGCATCACGAACAGGCGCAGGAACATCCACGGGCGCTGCCACGTTTCCAGCATTTCCGCCGTCAGTGCGGGGCGGCGCGTCAGGGAGCGGAACGCGTCACCCTTTTTATGGCGCTTGAGGGTCTGCGCGAAGATGTCCTTCACGCCCAGCCGCCCCTGCTGCACCTCCGCCAGAAACTGCGTGTTGCCGCCGAAATGCAGCGCCCTGCCGCACGCTGGGCAGACGGTGCTGAAGGGGATTTCCCGAAAACAATAGGGACACTTCAAGGCAATGCTCCTTTCTGATGCGGATTACAGGCGGCGCACCTCGAACACATTCTCTTTTCCGCCGAGCGTGAAGGCGTCGCCGGGATGAAGCGTCACGCCCTTGCCCGCCGTCAGCTGCTGCCCGCCCGCCATCGTGCCATACGTCGAGCCGAGGTCGATGAGGATGATTTGCCCGTCCGCCGTGGGTTCTGCCGCGCAGTGCACGCTGCTGATGCCCTTGGCGTCCTTGGGGTAGATGATGGAACAGTGCTTCGGATCACGCCCGATGACGACGCGCGAGGAAATGGGGAACGTCATGCCCTGCAATGCGCCGCCGATGCACGCCAGCGCGACGCGGGCTTTCGATGCTTCCACCACCTGCTGGGTGGGTTCATCCGGCACTTCCGGGGGAAGGGGCTTCGTTTCCGCCGCCTCCTGCTGATTTATGCCGTCTTTCTTCCTGCCGCGCGTGAGAACAAGGGCGACGACTGCCGCCGCGAGAACGCCGATGATGACGTAGAGCACGGTTTGCGTCTGGGATTCGGCTGCGGGGGCTTCCGTCGGGGCGGCGGTGGGGGCAGCGGTCGGATGCTCCGCTGCTTCCGCAAGGTCATAATACGCATTCAAATCCAGATAGCGGTGGTTTTTGTCCGCAAGCCCCAGCATCACAACAGTGCCATCGCTGCTTGACCCGAAAATCGGGCTGCCATGCGCCAGCGCTGATCCGCTGTATGTGCCGAACAGTTCGCCCTTTGCTGGGCGCGTCGCCGCCACCACTTCCGGCATAATGGTCAGCCCATCCGCGTCTTTTTGCACAAAGCCGCTTATGGTGCCGTCCATTTCGCCGCCGGACAGCCCGATGGTTTCGCCGTATGCCACGTTGCCGCTCATGTACAGGCTGGGAATATCATGCGCGCCATCAAGGACAAACCGGATGACGGAATTTTCCTCCTTGCCCACGCGCACGCTGTACGATTTTTCCTCCATGAAGTCGTACAGCGCCAGCGTCGTCCCGCGCGCGGCGTATTCCCGCAGTTTATCGCTGCTCACGGCGATAATGCTGTCGTCGATGTAGCAGACTGCCATCGTCACCAGATGATTGTTGTCATAAACGCCGAGCCAGCCGCCCTCAAAGGTCGCCTTTGCGGACGATTTGTTGTCCATCGACGCGTCCGCTATGCTAGATACATCCGGCTTTTTCTCGCGCTCCTGCAAGCCGGTCAGCCCGTTTCCATCCAGCGCCTTTTCCGCCCACGCGGTGCACCCCGCCAGCAGGCAGAGCATCATCAGCACCGCGAAAAACCTGCGCATCCACTGTTTCATGGTTTTCTCTCCTTTACGCTTGTATCCGGTTCAGTTTGCGTATGTTTGCAATCTCGATAATCACCGCTGTAAAGTTATCCTGATTCGCCTTTTTCTCCATCAGCACCGCATCTTCCAGCTTATGCGCCGCCTCCACCACGTTTGGGCTTCGGACAAGCACGCGTGTCAGCGTTTCGTCGTCCAGCGTGCCGAACACGCCGTCGGACATCAGCACGATTTTATCCCCGCTGTTCAGCGGAATCGCCTCGGCGGGGAAATCCATCGCCGGGTCATCCGCCAGCCCCAGATAGCTCGTCAGCGCGCGGCAACGCGGATTCTCCGCCACCTCCCGCCACGGAATCAGCCCCAAAGCCGCCTGATGGCGCAGCGTCGCGGCGTAGTTGTGCTCGCGGTTGAGCGTCAGCAGCGCACCATCCCGCAGGAGGGCAATGCGGCTATCCCCGATGGTGAGGAAGTCGAGTTTGCCGTCGCGGATGTTCGCCAGCACCAGCGTTGACCCTGACCCTGAACCCGTGAAGCGCTTCTGCACCATGTCCAGCACGCTGTGCGCGACGCTCGCCAGCGTTTCGCCCGTGCCGCCGGGGGCTTGCGGGAAACTGCGCAGTGCCGCCAAAACTGCTGCTTGGCTCAGTTCGCCGCTGTTCGTCATGCCGCCCATGCCGTCCGCCAGCACTGCCAGCACACCTCTTGAATGCCGCAATTTCTCGTCCTGCAGGGGCGACACGCCGAACGCGTCCTGCTGATAATTCCGTTTGCCGATGTTGTGTACGTTGCCAACCTCCGTCACATCAAGGATTGGCGGCTCGCCGGGCATATCCATGACGGCAATCGTCTGTCCGCTCTGCGCGGTCTCCGCCGTCCGCTTTCTCCTCCCCGACCGCGCAAGCAGCGCAATCAGCACCACGAGCACAATCACCGCCAGCGCAAGGAGCACCATCAGCCCATACTGCTGAACAAAAAAACCCAGCTGCCCCGACACGTCCACAGGTGTTTCCACACCGGGTTCAGCGCCCAACGTGGGCGCGGGCGTGTCAGACCGCTGGGTGGGTACCGCAGAGCTTGCAGGCGGCTCTGCGGTACTGGTGGTTTGTGAGGGCTGATTGGTCGTTTCGGCAAGCACCGCCTGAATCGGGAAAAGCGTAAAGAGCATCAGCATCATTGCCAGAAGGATGGAAAACAACTTTTTCGCCCTCATGCTGTGTTCCTCCCCTTACGCCTGCGTCCAGTCCCAATCGAAGGCATCGCTGCTGAAGGGAACGAACATCAGCTTCGTTTTGCCCAGCTCGATGATGTCGCCGTGCTTGAGCTGCGTGGTGGAAAGCAGGGGCATCCCATTCAGGCGGACGATGGAGCGGCCGCCCATGAATCCGCAGTAGAAGCTGCGGCTGTTCGCGTCGTAAGTGACGACCATCGGGCTGTCGCGGGAGATGGTGGCATCTCCGGCGATGTAGATGTCCATCTGCGCTGAGCGGCCGAGGTAGTTGTTTTCCTTGTGGATTTCGTAGGAGCGGCCACGATCGGGGCCCTCGATGCACACCAGCCAACCAACGACCGGGCGCACCTCCTTGGACATATCCAGCCCGATTGTCTCGCCGCCGCCAAATCCCGTGGTCGGATTCACGGGAACGGTCGGTTCAAGCCCGTTGTCCACCGGAATCACGTTCGGCTGGGTGTGCACCTTGTCCTCATTCGTGCCGCAGTATGGGCAGCTGTCGTAGCGTTCTGCGTCGTAGAAATGGCCGACGCTGCACTGCTTCATAATCATATAGATTTTCCTCCTTCTATCGTGCTCCGCTTTGGTCGGCGGGGCTTGCTTTCACTGGGAATTATAGCACTTGATGACGGCGGGTTTTCCCGCTCATTTCCGCGCGCACCAATTCGGAATGCGGAATGCGAAATGCGGAATTTTGCTGCCGTACAGGGCGGATTCCAGCGCGGCGAAGTCAGCCGGACGTGCGGCGGAATCCAGCGAAAGCCCTGCCATCAGCGCATCCGCCTGTTTTCGCGGCAGCTTCGGGCACAGCGTGCGGATGGGAACAAGCGGGTCATCCTTGCCAGATTTTTCGGCGCACAGGCGCGTCATGGCATCCGGCGGTCTGTGGGCGGTCAGGGCGTAGTACATCGTCGCACAGAGGGCGTACACGTCCGTCCAGCTGCCTTGTTTGCCTTGGCAGGTTTGCTCCGGCGGAAAGCACCCCCACCCCCGCAAGCTCGCGCAGCGCGTCAGCGGTCCATCGCTATCCGGGCGCGCACCGCCGAAATCCAGCAGCATCGGCGGATTTTCCCCGCGCAGGAGGATATTTTCGGGCATGATGGCGCGGTGGATGATTTGCCGCCGGTGGAGCGCCGCCAAATCGTGCAGAAACGGGCGCATCATCCGCATCAGCGCCCGCGGCGGAATTGCCCCGTGCGCCTTCACCCGCTGCAAAAGCGTTTCGCCCTCGATGTACGCCATCACCACATACGCCGTGCCGTTCTGCTCGAACAAATCCAGCAGGGGCACAAGCGCCGGGCAGTTCGCCTTTGCGCGCAGGACGCGGTATCCATGCACGAACTGCGCGCAGTACAGGGCAAAATCCGCCGCACCTTTGGGCATGGGCTGCACGCTGCCGTCAGCCGCCCGGACAGCAAGGGCGCGCGGAAAAAACTCCTTCACGGCGACCACCCTGCCGCGCGCGGGGGCATCCAGCTGCACGGCGCGGTAGGTGATGCCGAGTGCGCCGCCGCCGAGCGTGTCGCCCAGCAGATAGTGGGCATGCAGGACGGTTTGCGGCGGCAGAGCAAAATCAGGCTTTGCGGAAGCCATTGGTCAGCAGGCGGAAGATAACGCCGCTGCCCTGCAAAAGCTGCTGGAGGCTCTCTGCCTGCTGCGCGATGCTGCTCAAACGGCTGATGCGGTCGATTTCGCGCAGGATGCCCTCGTACTTCTGCGGCGCAAAGCGCTTGAGCAGATTCCCGGCACGCTTGGCGGCAAGCAGGGTGCGGGTCGTCTGCGCGCTGTCGATGATGGGCGCGGGCTTCGGCGCATCCGGCTTGCTTTCGCTGAAGAGCGCCGTTTCCAGCTTCGTGAAGGACGACGGGCGCTCGCCGGACTCCATTGCAAGCCCCGCCATCAGCGCATCCGCCCACTGGCTTTTCAGCCTCGGGCACAGCTTCTGGATGGGCACAAGCGGGTCGCTGCCCTTCACCTTGATGTCGTACTTGCGCTCCAGCGCGTCGGCGGGTTCTTGACCGGTCAGGGCGAAGTACATCGTCGCGCACAGACCATAGACGTCCGTCCAGTTGCCTTGCAGGCTGTTCTCCTCGTACTGCTCCGGCGGCGCGTAGCCTTTGCTGATGAGGATGGTCTTGCGCAAATCGGGGTCGTTGGGGCGCGCGCTGCCAAAATCCAGCAGAATCGGGGTATCGCCGCCCTTGAGGATGATGTTGGCGGGCTTTATATCCCGGTGGATGATTTTCTTCTCGTGCAGCATCCGCAGATTCTCGATGAACGGCTTCATCATCCGCATCAGCTCCTCCGGCGGGATTGCGCCCTGTTCGCGCACCCGATGCGCCAGCGTTTCGCCCTCGACGTACGCCATCACCAGATACGCGGTATTGTTTTCCTCGAACAAATCCAGCACCTGCACCACCGACGGGCAGCGCGAGGCTTCCAGCAGCATGTTGTATTCCGTCACGAACTTATCGCGCCAGTTGGTGAACAGCTTGGCATCATTGCGCTGCGGGACGACCCTGCCGTCATCGCTTCGGGCGGCAATGCTGTGCGGAAAGTACTCCTTCACCGCCACCATTTCGCCGCGCACGGGATCGACGCTCTCCAGCTTCAAGGCGCGGTAGGTCGTGCCGAATCCCCCGCCGCCCAGCGCCGCGCCAAGCAGATACTGCCCATGCAGGATGGTCTGCGGCGGCAGCGCATCGCGAATCCGCTGTGCATTCTCCGTTTTCGCCCCGCACACCGGGCAGACGGCTTCCTCCGTCGGCATCATGCAGCGCGTGCAGGCATAGGGCATCGTCATGTGGCATCCCCTCCCAGAGCGTCATTCTCTTCCGTCTCCCGCAGGACAGCCTGCAAGCGCTCATTGCCGTTCAGCTCGCCGTGGTCGTACATGCAGTAGAGCATCAGCCAGTCAAACACGTTGCGCGGGTCAAGCTGGCTGTATCCGCAATCATCCAGCATTTGGTTCACGCGGCGGTAGCGGTCGTCAAACAGCACGCGCGCATCGTCGCTGACGGCGGCATCGTTCACATACAGGCTGTTTTCCGCCCCGTCGGTGATCAGGAACAGCAGAATCAGCACTTTTCGCGGCACATCCTGCCGCCGGTTGGCAATCTGCGAGAGCGTTTTTTCATCTGGCCAGTGGGCGCGCAGGGTTTTGCCAAGCACGCTGCTGCTGCCCGCGGGGGGCTTCAAGTACATCTGCACAATTTCGCGCACGCTGTATGCGCGCTCCGGCAGGTGCGGGAAGCTGTCCGGCGGCTTGGTGAGCACCTCCATGTACTCCTGAAAATACTCGTAGGCGGTGTTGTGCAGCTCCCCCAGATTCATCCGCTGCTGCCTGATGAAATCCACAAATTCATCTTCCCCGCGGATTTTGGTGAACTCGTTCTCCAGCACCTCGGTTTTGCCCTGTCCGCCGATGGCAATATGGCGGATGCGCTCGATGAGGTGGCACGCCTCGTTGTAGCCCAGGCGGCTGCGCAGCGCGTAGAGGTACGCCAACTCGATAGGATTGCGCTGATGCAGGCAGCCGCCGCCCGCGCACGCCAGAAAATTCTGCGCCTGCTCGTCGCTCATGTCCAGCGCGAACACGATGCGCACCAGCTGACCGCGGTTTTCCGGCGCGGTTTTGCCCGTGAACCAGACGGACACTTTGCGGCGGATTGACGCGGCGTTCGGCTCGCCAATCATGCCCTGCAGGCGGGTGCATAGCTTCTCCCGCAGCGCCGAAGCATCGGTGATGCCGGAATATTCCGCGAGGATTTCCGGGAACGTCGGCACGCGGATGCCCTTTTCCAGATACGCGCGGGCAAATTCCGCGTTGCGCGACAGGCGGATAATCCGCTCCACTTCGCTTTCCGCCAGGATCATCGGTGCGGACATAGCCATTCTCCCTTCCTATTGTATAGTCGCTTTAGTAAGCAGTGTTCTGCCAATCCTGCCCGTACACGGTGAACGCCGTGCCGTCAAACATCGAGAAGTCGCTGATGGCGTTGCCGTCGAGGGCGATTTCCTTCAGCTGCGGCAGCGTCGATAAATCCAGTTCATCCAGCGTGCGCAGGAAGTTCCGCTCCAGATTGATTTCGGTCGTCAGCGGATGTCCGTTGAGGGCAGTCAGCTTGGCGGAGGTCAAGCCGCAGTTCTGCAGGTTAATGCAAATCAAGCCGCTCATGCTGCTGATTGCTTCCACGTTATCCACCTTCGCGCCCAGAACATGCAGGTACTTCAAGCCCGTCAGCCCGGACAGCGGGGCTAAATCCAGCGCGATGCGATGGCTGTTCCAGTCGTCGCCGATGCGTAGGTGATCCAGATTCTCCATGCCGCCGACGGGGGTCAAATCCACCGCCAGACCCGCCATGTCCAGATTCACCAGCGTCTCCCGCATTCCTTGCGCCAGCGGCTCAATGCTCGTGATGGCGGGATTCCAGCTGATATTCAGCAAATGGATGCGCGTCAGGTCGCTTAGCGGGGACAAATCGCGGATAGCGTTGCGCTGCACCAGCAAGACGTTCAGTGTCGCCAGCCGCTCCATGCCCGACAGGGACGTAATGGCGTTATTCCCCAGATTCAGACTGTACAGCTCGTTATAGCGTTCGCCGTCATCCACGTTGATGGCAGTGATGTACGGCATATCCGCGTCCGTCAAGCCGCAGTTAGACAAAATCAGCCAGTGAATCGGCAGCTTCGGCAGCACCCAAGTGCCTTCCGCCTGCTGGTTGCGCAGCTGGAAGTAGTGCAGGTGGCGGAAATACTGCAATTCGCTCAGGTCAAACGAATCGAGATTCATGGTCGGCAGGTCAGCGTCTGTCGGGTTGGGCGTCAAAAACAGCGGATCACTCCAGTTGTCGCTGTATTTGTCGACGTACTTGCCCCAGTTGTTGACTTCCCGCTCGCGGCGCTGCCAAGCATCGTGATTCTTCTGCTCTTCGTAGAACACCCACTCGATTTCGCCGTCGCGCACGGTCACGCCGATTACGTTATCCAGCATTTTCTGCGTGATGAACGCCTTGGGCGGCAGATTCAGCGCCTCCCGCAGCGACGTACCAAGCCATCCCATCAGCATATCCGGGCTGTGCTGGTCGGTAATCCACGTTTCCGTGGCGGTGCACTGCTCCAGCGGCGAGAAGTCGGTGATGAAATTGGCGTGCAGGCTGATGTATTCCAGCTTCTGCAAGCGCTCAAGGTGGAGTTCCTCCAGGCTGGTGATGCGGTTGCCGCCAAAGTCGATGTACGCAAGGGTTTCGGGCAGGGTCGCCTCGCCAATCATCATGCTCGTCAGGTTGCTCGTGGCAATCAGCAGATAGCGTAGATTGGGCAGGCGGCTCACGAAATGGATGTCCTGCACGCCGACATGGCCAACGTCCAGCCACACGAGGTTTTGCGCGTTCGCCAGCGAAGACAAATCCAGCACAAGCGATTTGTCGGTGCTTTCGTCGCCGTTGATGGTGACTTCCTCCAGCTGTGGCATTTCGCCCAGCAGGTCGTATCCGTCCGTGACAATCGGGCAATTCCATTGCCGGATGCACTTTGCCAGCCGCGTGCCGCGCAGTTCGTTAATGGACACAATGGCGGTATTTTCGGTCATCAGCTGCCGGATAGTCAGGTTCGCCAGCGGGGTTAGCGTCGTTACGCCGGTGTTGCTGATCATCAGGTGCTCCAGCTTCGTCAGGCTTGCCAGCGCCGCAACGCTCGTGATGCTGCTGTTGCTGATGTTGAGCGTCGTCAGCAGCGGCGCGTGCTGCGCGATGGTCAGCAGGTCGCTTTCCGTCAAGCCGCAGTGGTCGAGCACGAGCGTCGTCAGGCGCGGCAATTTCGACAGCGCGTCGAGGTTCGTCACCCGCTTATCCCACACGCCCAGATACTGCAAATTCGGGAAGCAGGCGAAGTCCGCAAGGTTGATTTCCGTCGTCAGCGCTTCGCCGCGGACATCGGGGGTTTGCGGATCATCGCGCCGCCACGGGTTCATGTAGAAGGAATCGCGATATTCCAGCTCGCCCTCGTCCGTCAGGAAGGTGAAGTCGATATTGCCCTCCAGCAGCCGCACACCGCCGATTCGCGCCAGCGCATCCGCCGGGATGGCCTCATCCGCCGCAATCGCGCAGCCGTTGGCATTCAGGAAATCGCGCAGCGCCGTTTCCACGGCGGACGGCACGGGCGTGGCGGTGGGTGCTTCGGTCGGAATCACCGTCGGGGCTTCCGTCGGGGCAAGTCCCGCCGGCACGTCCGTCGGCGCTTCGGTCGGGGCAGGTCCCGGCACGGATTGGCTGTCGCGCCCAAGCAGCACGCCCACGCCCACCATAATCAGCACCAGCAGCGCCGCAATGCCGATCATCAGCCGCTTTTGATGCTGGCTCGGCGCGGGCTCGGGGGCATTCTTGCCGTATAGCCCGTCAAAGAACTCCTCCATCGTCTGATAGCGGCTCTTCACCTGCACCGCCATGCCCTTGAGCAGCGCCGCTTCCTGCGCGTGGGAAATGTCCTTCACGCCCAGCGCGGAGGGCGGCACAAGCGGGTCATTATCCAGCCGGTCGGTGGCGGGCGGCGGCGTAACCCCGGTAATCAGCTTGTAAATTGTCGCCGCCATCGAGTAAACATCGGAGTACGGGCCGTCCTCGCCGGTGCTGGAATACATTTCCACAGGCGAATAGCCCGCGCGAATCATCAGCACGCGCGTTTTCTTCTCGCGGTCGCTCTCCATCGCCAAGCCGAAGTCAATCAGCTTTACTTTGCCATCCTTGGTAAGCATCAGGTTTTCCGGGCTGATGTCGCGGTGCCACGTTGACGCGCGGTGCAGCTCCTCCAAGGTCAAAATCGGCGTGCGGAGGAGTTTCAGCGTTTCGGTGAAGGTCAGCTTGCCGCCGTGCAGCTCCGCGTACGCGCCCAGATTGATGCCGGAGATGTACTCCATGATGATATACGCCGTTCCGTTTTCCAAAAAGCAGTTTTTGACGGACACAACGCCGACGTTGTTGTCGAATTTCGCGACCTTCTGCGCCTCGCGGAAGAAGCTGCTGCGCCCCTGCAGGAAGGATTCTTCATCCTTCCCCGCGAACACGCTGACCGTGTGCTGTCCCTGATCGCGAATGACGACGCCGGAGGGAAAATATTCCTTAATCGCAACCGGAATATGCAGGAACATATCCCAGCCGATGTAAGTGATGCCGAAGCCGCCCTCGCCCAGCGCACACCCCACCAGATACTGCCCCTTGAGGATGGTGTGGGGCTGAAGATGATGCTTCTCCGGCACAAAGTCCTTCTCGCTGAATCCGCACGCCGGGCAAGTCTCCTGCTGCGAATCCTTCTGGCCCATGCACCGCATACACCGATTCTGATCGTCCATGATACCGCTCCCCCTTGTCCGCCTCTGTTTTGAAGTACCTTGATTATAACACAGGCGCTATGCTTCGTTTTCCAAACCTTTCTCATGTGACCGATTGATTTTGCTGATTTTCCGCGCCTTTTGCGGCTGTTCCACGGCGGCGGGAGCAGCGTGTGTTTCGCCGTGCGGAGGAGCGCGCAGGGATTAGTTGTCGCTAACTGCCGGTCAGGCGGAGGCACGCGCGGGCAGGCAAAAATCCGCCGATTTCGGAAAATTTCGTTCGCCGTCCGGCTTGTGCTTACGCGGTGCGGGTGGTATCATCAAGGTTAACATCTTCTAACTACCAGATGAAGGGGGATTTCCTATGAATTTGATGCGATTTCAGCGGGACTGCCCGCGAGAGAGAGACGGGGCGACAAAAAACATGCTGCCGCGCTGAATGACGGCGCTGTGCGTTTGGATGCCGGAAAACGCGGTCAGGACTCGTCAGCATATCCTTCCACATACCCTGTCGCCACGCCCTCATACGCATTCGTTGCCGGATCGGAGGATTTGCGCGCCTGCACCGTCAGGCAAGTGCCCGTGAATCGCAGCAGCATGTCCACGCCGCAGGGGGCATCGTCGATGATTTGGCAGCGGACGCGCAGCAGATTCCCGTTTTCATCCGCCGACACCCAGCCGCCGGAGGATAGCATTGTGCGCCCCCACGCGTGCGCCGAGCGCCCCGTCTCCGGGTCTGACCACTGCTGCGCGCGGGATTCGTCCCACCCGTGGTGATTCAGGCGCGTTTTCGGCTCATAGGTGTGTTCATACGCCAATTGCAGCTGTTTCGCCGCATCGCGGATACCCGCCGCATCGTCCTCCGCCATCAGGCAGTATTCCACATAGAACGGCGCGGACATGTGCAGCCCATCCAGCCACATTTGGTAGGGGTAGCACTTTTTGTGCCAGAATCCCCCGTCGGATGTGCGCGGCTGACGGCGCAGCTGGTCGCGCAGCACGTCTGCCGCCCGCAGGTACTTTTTATCCCCCGTCGCCTTGTAGAGATACAGCAGCTGCCGCCCGTTGCAGATGTAATCCAGATTGAACTCATCGAGCGTGTAGTCGCGAATCGCGCCGCTTTCGTCGGTCACGAACGTGTCCATCGCGTCCTTGATGTAATCGAAATACTTCTTTTCGCCCGTCATGGCGTACAGCGCCTCCATGCCGCGCCACGCCACGCCGTAGTCATAGCTCCATCGGCTGGTCAGCAGGCCATAACGCTTCATCAGGCAATCCGCCATTTTCGCGGCGGATTTCGGCAGAAACTCCTTCATTGCGCTTCCTCCAACAATGTCTGTGCAATCCGCACGGCACGTCATTTTCCCTTCATTATCATATCATGAACACAGCGATAGATAAAGGGCTTTCCGGCAAATTTCCGCCAACGCCGTTGCCCGTTCCTGTCCTTTGTGCGGTGTTCCCTTAATTTATGCTGTTTTCTTTGTAGATTCCGCAAAAAGTGCAGCAAACCGTTGCCGTTGTGCTATGATGCGAAACGAAGGCGATGTGGTTGAAAAATCGCCAAATAAGAATGGAGGAATTCCCATGAAGAAGCTGCTTTCCATCGCTCTGTCCCTGTGCCTGCTCCTGTCCGTCGCGCTGGCGGACGTCACCCTGACCAAGGTCTACAAGACTGAAGACCTCGTGTCCAACACCTTCCACAACGGCTTTGTGACCGCTATCGGCATGACCGGCGAGAACACCGTCGTTCTCAAGGATGACGGCACCTACGAGTACACCAAGCGCCTGATGAAGACCGCGGAAGACGGCACCGTGGCGGCGGACCTCGTTTACACCTTCACCGGCACTTACACGAAGGATGGCGACACGGTCGTTTTGATGTTCCCGACGGCTGGCACCGCGTCTGAAAACTGGGGTCCTCTGGCGGGCTCCTACTTCCAGAACACGGAAAACGCTTCCTTCGCGGACAGCGACTACGCGGCGGGCGTTGTGCAGTGCAAGGAAGCGGAAAGCCATCTGATTGCCGACCTGTTTGAAGGCCCGTATCTGCTGGACAGCCTGACCACCTCCGACGCGGCGTTTGACGCGGAGGAATGCACCGTGACCATCACCGTCAGCGGCGACACCTTTGACTATGTGATCACCAATTCCGACGACGACTAATCCTTATCCCCAAAGCGTTAGTCGGTCCGGAAAATCCTCGCGGGGAGGGCGATGCGCCTTCCCCATTTTCTTTCGCATGAAAAGGAGAAAATCATGAGTGCTGCGAAGAAGGGTATGAAAAAAAGTACCTATTTAATTATCTGGACGCTGGTGATTGCGCTGCTGTGCAGTGCCGTCGGCGTCGTCAACTACGAAGCGCTGTACTGGGATTCCGCCCTGACGCTGTACTTCGGCGAAGTCGGCGTGAAGAACGTTTCCACCGTGACGTTTGACACGGACGACCATGCGCAGGTGGCGAACCTGATTGTCGCCGAAGGCGCGGTGCTGCTGAAGAACGAAAAGAACGCGCTGCCCATGAAGGGCGGCAAAATCAGCCTCTTTGGCATCGACAACAAGAACGGCGTTTTGCAGAAGGTGCTGGAGGATGAAGGCTTCACGGTCAACCCCACGCTGGCTGCCTTCTATGCCGCGTCCAGCCATTCTTCCGGCGCGGGCAGCCTGTCGGCAGGCAACGGCTCCGAAACCGGCGGCTGGGTGATTGACGAAGTGCCGCAGAGCGAATATACGGCGGACGTCAAGGCCTCCTACAAGGATTACAACGATGCTGCCGTCGTCGTGCTGATGCGCACGGGCGCGGAAGGCAACGACCTGCCGTATGACATGTCCCGCTACGGCGGCTCGGCGGATGAAAACTATCTGGAGCTGAACAAGGACGAAAAGGAACTGCTTGCCGAGGTGCATAAATCCTTCGACAAGGTGGTTGTGCTCATCAGCTCCGCCAACGCCATGCAGATGGACTTTGTGGACAAGGCGGAATACGGCATTGACGCGGTGCTGTGGTATGCCCGTCCGGCGGGCGGCATCGGCTCGATTGCTAAGATTTTGTCCGGCGCCATCAACCCCTCCGGCCGTCTGGTGGACACCTATGTGCACGACAACCTGTCCTCCGCCGCCATGCAGAACTTCGGCGACTACCGCTATGTGAACGAGGATGGCTCCCTCTCCGGCTATTCCTATGTGAACTATGCGGAAGGCATCTATGTCGGCTACAAGTACTATGAAACCCGCTATGAGGATGCTGTGCTCAAGCAGGGCAACGCGGGCGACTACGATTACGCCGCCACCGTCGCCTATCCTTTCGGCTATGGTCTGAGCTACACTGATTTTGAATGGTCTGACCTGAAGGTGGACTGGGACGGCGACCTCTGCACCGCGTCGGTCACGGTGAAGAACACCGGCTTCACCTCCGGCAAGGATGTTGTGGAATTCTACGTCCAGTCGCCCTACATCCCCGGCGGCGTGGAAAAGGCGGCTGTGGCGCTGGCGCAGTACGTCAAGACATCTGAGCTTGCCCCCGGCGAGTCGCAGCGCGTGTCCGTCACCTTCTCCAAGCAGGACATTGCCAGCTACGATGCAAAGGACGCCAAGACCTATGTGATTGACGCGGGCGACTGGTATGTGACCGCTGCCCACGATGCGCACGAGGCCGTGAACAACGTGCTTGCCGCAAAGGGCAAGACCACGGCGGACGGCATGACCGCAAACGGCAACACGGCGATGGCAGCCAAGTACACCGTTTCCGAGCGGGAACTGCTGAACAAGGACGCTGTTTCCGGTGCGGAAGTGACCAACCAGCTTGATGATATCGTCTATGCGGACGACACGGTGTATCTCTCCCGCTCCGACTGGTCTGTGATGGACAATAACGGCCTGGAATACGCCACCGGTGTTGCGAAGGGCGTATCCAACGTCGGCAACATCTCCGGCGACGTGCCGACCTATGTGATTTCCGACGACCTGCGGGCGAAATTCGAGCTGAAGGGCTTTGCGGCTTCTCTGAACCCGACTGACCCGACGGATGCTGCCCTGTATCCCGGCAAGGAAGGCTACACCTACGGCGCGAAGAACAATTTGAAGCTGATCGACATGGTGGGGCTGGACTACAACGACCCGAAGTGGGATCTGCTGCTGGATGAACTCAAGCTCTCCGAGATGCACAAGCTGTTCAACAAGTCCGGCTGGGGCTCTCTGGCGGTGGAATCCGTTGGCAAGCCCAAGACGTATGAGTATGACGCGCCGCACGGCATTGCGAACTTCCTGACGGACGCGGTCATCTACTCCTACCCCTGCGCAACAATGACGGCGGCGACGTGGAGTCAGGACGTTCAGCGCATCTACGGAAACGCCATCGGCGAAGACGCGATTGCGTCCAACACCGAGGGCTGGTACGCGCCCGGCATCAACATCCACCGCACCCCCTTCGGCGCGCGCAACTACGAATACTACTCCGAGGATGCTGTGCTGACCGGTCTTTGCTCCGCGGCGGTCTGCGCGGGCGTTGAAGCGCACGGTATGCACGCCTACATCAAGCACTTTGTCATGAACGACGCCGACACCAACCGCGCCGCCAACGGCTGTGTGGCTGTGTGGGGCACGGAACAGGCTACCCGTGAAATCTACCTCAAGCCCTTCCAGTATTCCATCCAGAAGGGCGGCGCACAGGGCATCATGCTGACCATGTGCCGCGTCGGCTGGCAGTTCACCTTCGGCTCCTATCCGCTGATGAGCGCCATCTGCCGCAACGAATGGGGCTGGCACGGCTGCTACATCACCGACTACACCACCACCATGAAGGGCGCTGGCGCTGACCAGTATCTGGCGGCGGGCGGCACGCTCATTCACGCGACCGCGGAACAGTCGCTCAGCGACGTTAAATCCGGCTGGTGCCGCAAGCTGCTCCGCGAAGCCGTGCATCAGATTCTCTACAACACGGCAAACTCGCTGGCGGTTGACCCCGCCTATGCGGCAATGCTGAATCAGGCGGATGATGCTGCGGAAGAAACGACTGCCCCGGCGGTTGAGGAGCAGAAGGGCTTCCTGTACGGCATGGCATGGTACAAGGTTGTGCTGTACGGCTTTGACATTCTGATGGCGCTCGTGCTGGTGTTCATGGCAATTCGCGTATACAGCAAAGTGCCGATGACCGAGGAGCAATTCCAGAACCGCAAGCGGATGAGCAAGAAGGGCAAGCGCATCATGTGGATTGTGATTGCCGTCGCCGTCATCGCGATTGCAGTTGTCTTCTACCTCTGGGCTTGGCCGCTGCTTGTCAAGGCGTTCAAGATTTAATCCCGTTTTCCGGGGCTTCGGAGTGTTCCGGAGCCCCATTTTGTACAAGAAAGCGTTGCAAGGAGGACATTATGCTGTCTGGGAAGAAAATCTTGTCGGCGGTGCTCTCTGCCGCTCTGCTGCTGTCCGCCGCCTCGGCGCTGGCGGAGGACGACGCGTTTGCGGCGGAAATCGAGCGCCGCTATACCGCGCCCAGCATCGACAGCCGCAGCGAGGTACGCTGGTGGATGGCGGAAGCAGGGCATACGGACGAGACCATCCGCGCGGAAATTCAGGCGATGTACGACGGCGGCTTCCGCGGCGTGGAGCTGTGCGCGCAGGGTGAAGCCGAAATCAGCGAAACGGACTACGGTTACGGCTCTGCGCAGTGGGATCACGACTTGAAGCTGGCAATGAACACGGCGCTGGACTTGGGAATGACCGTCTCCCTCACCTCCGGCACAAACTGGGCGACCGCCAACGTCCCCGGTCTTGACCCGCACAGTCAGGGCGCAAGCCAGATTGTCGTGGACATTGTGGAATACATCAAAGCAGGGGCGAGCCGAAGCGGGGCAATCCCCATGCAGAAGAAAGTCGGCAGCAAGGTCTACCCCATTGAGCCGACGGCAAAGCTGATTGGCGTTTTTGCCGTGCCGCAGACGAGCGGCAACAAGGCAAAGCCCATCGTGACGGACGGAACGGGCATCATCGAGCTGACCGACAAGCTGGTCTGGGAAGCGGACGGCACGATTACGCTGGACTGGACGCCGGAAAACGCCGAATCGAAGTACCGCCTGTTCTACTACTGGCAGCAGGGCGCAATGCAGGAATCTCACCCCGCCGCTGAAACCGCGTACTGCATCAACTATTTTGATGAAGCGGGCATTGAAGCGCTGAAGGAATACTGGCTGGCGCACATCCTGGACGACGAGGCGCTGAATGCCAAGATTCAGGCGGGCGACGTGCAGCTGTTCATGGATTCGCTGGAAATCAGCACCGAATACGGCTGCGCGTTCTGGTGCGACGACATGGCGGAAGAATTTCTGGCACGCAAGGGCTATGACATTCGTCCGTACCTGTACCTGACCATCGGTCTGCCGGATCTGTTCTACTGGGATGCCGTGGACTACGGCAGCTATGATTTGGCGGACAAAACCATGCGCGAAAAGGTGCTCAACGACCTCTTTGACGTGCAGACGCAGCTCTACCGCGAACGGATGCTGGAGCCGCTGCGCGCGTGGCTGCACGAATACGGCATCAAGACCCGCGCGCAAATCAGCTATGGGCAGCGGCTGGAAATCTCCGAGCCGATTATGAGCGTGGATTACCCGGAGGCGGAAATCCTCAACCAGAACAATCAGGTGGATATGTACCGCCTGTGGACGGGCGGCGCGAAGCTGCAGAACAAGGTGCTTTCCTCCGAAACGGGCGCTTACGGCGGCTATGCCTATACCGAGCAGGATCACCTGATGGAGGCGTACAACCTCTTTGCAGCGGGCTTCAATCGCATTGTGTGGCACATCTGGTCTGCGCAGTACGGGCCGGGAACGGATAATCGCTGGCCGCATTATACCGCCAGCGGCGCGGTGTATGCCAGCTTCTACGCTTTCGGGCCGCACGAGCCGTCCAGCGTGGATTATCCGTCGTTCAACGACCATCTGGGGCGCATCTGCCAGCTGCTCCGCGAGGGCGTGTCCCGCACGGATGTCGGCATGATTTACATGAACTATCAGCAGCCCATGCCAACCAGCGGCAACCACGGCGGCGAAAACTGGCTACTTGACCACACGACCGGCTTTTTCCCGTCCACGACCTTGCAGGACAACGGCTATACCTACGACTACTTCAGCCCGGATTTCCTGACGGCGGACGGCGTGTACTATAATGCCGAAACCGGCACGCTGGAGCAGGCGGGGTATCAGGCGATTGTGCTGTGGCAGGAGCAGCTGGCGCTGGACGGCGCGAAAGCCCTGCTGGATTTGGCAAAACAGGGCATGAAGGTGATTGTGGTGGATGGCGCCGCCGTTCAGACGCCGTACAATGATGGCGGCGAGGCAGCGCTGGCGGATGTGATGGCGGAAATGAAGGCGCTTCCCAACGTCTATTCCGCAAAGGACGCGGACGACGCTGCCCGCGTGCTGCAAAGCGCCGGGGTGAAGCCTTACGCGGGCTTTGCTGAACCGAACCGCCAGCTGCTGACGCAGACGCGCCGAGACGGCGGCACCGAATACCTGTATGTGTACAACTACTGCGACGGCAGCTATGTTTCCGTGTGGTCGCAGGGGGAAAAGCAGGATACGCACGGCGATACCATCACGACGGAGATGGTGGTGGACGGCACTTGGATTCCGTATCAGCTGGATGCGTGGACGGGCGAAACGAAGCGCGTAGGCGTTTATCGCCATGAAAACGGCAGCACAATTTTCCCGCTGACGCTGGATTACGGCGACGTGGCGCTGTTTGTGTTCCGGGCGTGCGAGGCGGACAGTGAGCTTCACGCGGTCGAAACGAACGCGGCGGATGTTTGTAGCGATGGCAGCAGCCTGTCCGCCAAGGTCACAGCGTCCGGCGAATATCAGGCGCAGCTCAGCAGCGGCGAAACGCGGCAATTTGCGGCGCAGGTGCCGGATGCGTTTGAAATCACCGACTGGGATGTTACCGTCATGAAGCACACGGCGTCGGGGCAGGTGAACGAGCGCACGGAAACGCTCTTCGGGCAGACCATCACCGAAACGCAGGTGGCGACGGACATTACCCCCGTCACGCTCCATCTGGACGCCCTGAAAACATGGAATGAAATTCCGGAACTGGGCGAGCGCACGGTCGGTCAGGCGACGTACAAGGCGGTTTTCCAGTGGGATGGCACGGCGGACGGCGCGTATATCGACTTTGGCCCGATGAGCGAAAGTATGCAGGTTTTCATCAACGGCGAAAAAACGGGCGACCTCAGCATGACGAAAGCCGTCATGGACATCACGCCGTGGCTGAAAAACGGCGAAAACACCATTGCGCTGCTGTATTCATCGAGCTTGGCGAATGCAGGCGGCGGCGCGGGCGGCGGCGACTGGTACGGCTACCGCTACGGCTTGCAGGCATACGGCCCTGCGCAGGCGGTTGTTCACCCCTACTGCCTGATTCCGCTGGACTGATGCCTTCTCCCCTGCCTTTTGTCCTGTACCGCGGGGCAAAAGGCAGGGTTGCGGCGGGCTGGATGCGTATGCTATAATGGCACCGAAATGAAGGAGGGAAAATGAGCGATGATTGCATTCCTCGCGCGGTGGCTGGGAGAACGTTATTCTTACCAAATGGGCCTTTCCGTTATAGCCTTTCTGGGAACACTGTCCGGTGTTGCTGTTTTCATTTTCCCGCTGAAGCACAAGCCGCAGTATGTCGTTCGCGCGGCAGCGGGGCTTGCCCTGATGGCGGCGATTATGGTCATCCGAGCCATCCTCCGCACGTATTTTCAGGCAATGCTCTGGTCACGCTTTCTGGGTGCTCTGATGGAATACTTGTCCGTGCTGCCCCTGCTATTCCTTGCGCATGAAGGCACATGGTGTGAGCGGCTGAAAACGTGGTGCGCCGGATGTGCCGCCGTCCAGATTGCCGACAGCCTGTACGCGCTCGTGCTGTCCTTTACGGGCGCGGACGATACGCAGACAATGACCCTGTTTCCGCAAATCACCAATGCGGATGTGACACTTCTCATCTGGTTTGTGTTCCATCTGGCCGTCTGCTATCTGCTCCGGCTGCTGTTCATCCATCCGTCTGTGCAGTACCATGAAGATCGGAAATCGCAGATTCAGACCACATGGCTGTGCATCCTGTTCTTGTTAGCCAGTGTGCTGATTAACGCCGTGATGAGCGAATACCGCGCCGATTCACGGCCGCTCTATGAAATGCTGCGCTGCTGCCTGGTGTTCATGTGCATTTCTGTTTTGGCGCTGCACCACGACATTGTGCTGTTTTCGCAGAATCGGGCGGAAATCGAGGTGATGGATCAGGTGCTGGCGGAGAATCGGCGGCAGTACGAGACGATGAAAGCCAACATCGACCTTGTGAATTTGCGCTGCCATGACCTGCGCCATCAGCTGGACAAGCTGCAAAGCCGCCTGACCGAATCCGAAATTTCCGCCCTGCGGGAAGCAATCGACCTCTACGACAGCAATGTGAAAACGGGCAACGAGGTGCTGGATGTTGTGCTGTACAGCACGATGCTCAAGTGCATGGACAACGGCATTTCCTTCACCAGCATGGCGGATGGCGAGTGCCTGTCATTCATGCGCACGCGCCACATTTACGCGCTGTTCAGCAATGCGCTGGATAACGCGGTGGAAGCGGTGATGCGCGTCAGCAACCCTGAAAAGCGGGTCATCAGCCTGCATGTCCGGCGGCTGAGCGGCGCGGTGGAAATTGCCGTGATGAACTACTACGAGGGCGAAATCAGGTTCAAGAATGACTTGCCGCAAACGATAAAGACCGACGGACGGCGCCACGGCTTTGGCACATCCAGTATGCAGTACATTGTCAGCCAATACGGCGGCACGATGAAAATCTCCGCCAAGGACAGCGTTTACCTGCTGGAAATCCGGCTGAACATCCCGGAAAAGGCGGAAAAAACGAAGACTCATTAAAAAAGGCAGGCGATTTGCCTGCCTTTTTTGGTTCTTCACGGACTCTTGGGGGAAGAGCAGCTTGGGGGCGCGTCTGCGGACGCGCAAAGTTACTGGCA